>Ga0157372_10005029_pt1 | contig 14046 bp, 16 predicted proteins | sample C55metaG_FD_115307 | JGI IMG/M metagenome (GOLD analysis project Ga0157372, IMG submission 115307) | Corn rhizosphere microbial communities from Kellogg Biological Station, Michigan, USA - C5-5 metaG | ecosystem: Host-associated > Plants > Roots > Rhizosphere > Soil | place: USA: Michigan... | reverse complement strand
GCGGCGCTCGCCCAAGCGGAGGCTTTGCTACGCTGAAGTTTATGGCTGAAAACATCCGCCGCTTCCAGGCCGGTCCCGATCCTTTTGGTCGCGTCTGGGAAGTGGAGTTCCGCTGGCTCCAGACCGGCATCTCGATTCGTCACGCCGACACCGTGGACGTCAAGTTTGTCATGTGGACGGAAGGCGAAGACAAGCAGGAGCGGGTCATCGCCCTGCCGCATCCGTTCTTGCTGACGCTCAGCAGCGAGACAGGCCACGCGCTTACCGATTCCTGGTGTACTCGTTTGGCTGCACGCCATTTGCGGTACATGGTCGAATCCGGTGAAGATCTGGAGAAAACGCTGGTGACACTGTCGCTTCCATCTCTGCAGCGCGCGGCTGGGAGCCTGCAGCCCGTCTGACAGCATCCAACCTGACGCGGGCGTTCCCCAAACGACGCCTTGCGTGGTAAAACAAAATTCTGGAGTCGCATGATAAAACCGGCACATCAGGAGCATGACGTGCAAGCGCCATTGAAGGGGGACCGGAAATGATCCACTGCCCGCTGTGTAATGCAGACATTGATGTCGAAGAGGACGAACTGGACGAAGGGGATTCTCTCATCTGCGAAGAATGCGGCAAGAACCTGAATGTCAGCAGCGTGTCGCCGTTGGAGCTTAAGCCTGACACCGACGACGACATCGATGATGACGACGATGACGACGATGATGCCGACGACTACGACGAAGACGATGACGATGAAGACGAGGATGAAGACGACGAAGATTAAGTCGGCCATCCTGGCTGCCATACTGACCGCTTCGTGGTGCGGGAAACTGCCGGCACAAGCAAACAAGCAGAAAGGCGAGACAGCCGTGATCGCCGGTACGGTCTTCCGCGATCCGGGATTCGCTCAAGGCGGCGCAGTGGTGGTTCTGGCGCTTAAGAGCAATCCCACGAAGAAACTACAGGAGCAAACTACTGCGTCGAGGGGTGAATTCAGCTTCCGGATACCCCCCGGCCCCCAGTCGTACGTCGTAAGCGCTACATTAAAAGGGTTTCAGACTGCCCGCCAAGAATTTGAAATTCAAGGCCTGGAGCAGATAAATGCAACTCTGTTGCTGGTTCCGGAATCCAAGAAGGCGAGGTGAGTCGTTATGCAACGCGTTCCACGCACGATACTGGCGGCGGTTTTAGCGCTCGCATGCGTCAGCCTGCTGCCCGGGCAGGGCAAGAAGGACAAGGAAGATCCCACCGTTCGGAGCCTGCAGGGGCAAGTAGTGGATCCCGACGATAAACCAGCAGTAGGGGCTGTTGTGCAGTTGAAAGACACCCGCACGCTGCAGGTTCGTTCATTCATCACGCAGGACAATGGCGAATACCGCTTTTCGGGCTTGCGGTCCGACACCGATTATGAGGTGAAAGCGGACTTCAACGGCATGACCAGCGACAATAAGCGGCTGAGTAATTTCGACAGCCGCAAAATCGCGACGGTCAACATCAAGCTGAACAGGAAATAATCTGTCCCTGCGGCAGCTAGCTCTCGGGGCTCTTTCGTCGGCCGCGCTGTTCTCCCAAAGCATCGTCTTCCAGCACGCGACCGTCATAGACGCGACCGGCGCCGAACCTCGCGTAGATGTCTCGGTTGCCATAGCAGACGGCCGAATCACCAGCATCGCGAAGAATACCCAGCCGGCTCCCGGCGCCTGGGTCATCGACGCCACGGGCAAGTTTCTGATTCCGGGCCTGTGGGATATGCATGTCCACTTGGATGCTTCGGGCAGCGCTCTGCCTGTACTGGTGGCGAACGGGATCACCGGCATCCGCGAGATGTACTCGGGAATTCCGATCGCGACGCTGGCGTCTTGGCGGACGCGGCCGGATGTTCCGCGCATGGTTATCGCCGGGTTCCTGGATGGACCTCTCCTGCGAACTGCTGGTCCCCTGCCGCCGGATGCTTATGCCGTGGGAAACGCCGAAGAAGCTCGGGCCGCCGTCACATCGCTGGCTGCCGCCGGTGCCGATTTCCTGAAAGTTTACAACAGCCTGCCGCGGGAGGCGTACTTCGCAATCGCGCAGGAATCGAAACGGCTGGGCATTCCGTTGGCCGGGCACGTACCGGAAGCCGTGAGCCCAGCGGAGGCTTCGGAAGCCGGCCAGCGCAGCCAGGAGCACCTGATCAACATCCTGCTGGCCTGTTCCACGCGCGAAGCCGAGCTACGTCGGGATCGCAACGCGACCATGAATGATCCGGAGATTTCGGGTTACGATCGCATGCTCCAACTTGGGTTTCCGAATCCTGAAGGCTTGTTCGACACTTATGACGAATCCAGAGCGGCTGCGCTGTTCAAGACCTTCGTGAAGAACAGCACCTGGCACACGCCGACTCTGGCGGAGCTCCACGGATTTCTTACGGACCCGGAACGCGCACGGCGGATGCCTTACATGCAGAGCCTTTCGCCGGAGGAGTTCGACATGTGGATCCAGCGCATAGCCGTCCTGCTGGACCGCCACAAGAAACTAGTAGGCGATATGCGTCGCGCGGGCGTCGAATTTCTCGCGGGAACCGACATGGGACCCAGCACCCCCGTGGTCCCGGGCGCGGGATTGCATGACGAGCTGGAGCTGCTGGTGCAGGCAGGCTTGACGCCCATGGAAGCGCTGCAGTCGGCGACGCGCAATCCGGCACGCTTTCTCGGCCAGTTTGCCGATATGGGCACGATCGAGCCGGGCAAGCTCGCCGATCTGGTGCTGCTGGACGCAAATCCGCTGGAGGATATCCGCAACACTCGGAAGATTCGATTGGTGGTCCTGAGAGGACGAATTATCTAGCCAGTAGACCGACACTGGTCACGATCACTGCTAGTTCACGTTTTTCAATCTGGCCGGGAGGAATCGTTTTGTCGGTAGAAAAGTCGATGGTGACGCTGTCACTTCTGAGAAACTCGGCCGGCACATCAACCGCATAGACGTAGTTTCCTGCTTCGGTGAATTTCTGCGGCGTCAGGCGGGCGCCTCCGGCCGAAGCAGTCAGCGTGATGGAGTTGAGAGTTTTAATCACGACGTCTGGAATACTCAGCTTTAGCTCTAGCTTCGCGCCGCTCTCACCTGCTCCCGCGGGCGGCTTCAATTCCGCGCTGAACTTGCCTGCAGTCCAACGCCACGTGTTGTCTTCAAGGGGATAGAATCCGCTGACCAACTGAGCGCTGGTTTTGGGATCGTCCACCTGGACGACGCTCACCAGATCGGCTGCGGCCGGCGCGGGTTTCGGAGCACGCTTGCACGAGGTTGCGGGGGCGGTTGCGATGATTAGGCCGATCGCCACCGTGATGGTCAATCGCCGCATCGCTCTACTTGAACCAGGCAACTGTAAAACGTGGGGCCGCCGCCGAGATCGGTAAGCCGATCGGAAGTTAGAGCATTGATATTGCGCCGGTCCGCCGACTTTTTCAGCCAGCGCGTCGACAGAGACCGCGCCACTCCCGGACGCACCACGCCGTCGATCTCGGCCTGGAGCAGCACGCTGCCGCGATCGTTGAACACGCGCACGCGGTCTCCGTTGCGGATCGACCGGGGCCCTGCGTCCGCCGGATGAAGATGCAGGATGGCAGTCTCTTTATCGACACCGGCGCGATTGCCGAAGGTCGAGTTCATGCTGTCGTCGTTCTTGGATGAAATCAACTCCAAAGGATACTTGCTTCGGAGCGCATCGTTGCCGAATCGCGATTCCACCGGCGGTGCATAGTCGAGGTCTTCAGCGCCAAATTCGCATTTACCCGAAGCCGTGCCGAATCCCCCTTCCGCGAACGGCAAGAAAGTCTTCGGCAAGTTTAGCCGAACGAAGTGTTCGCGCTCCAAACGCTCCAGCGTGATTCCCTTCAGGAACGGATGATCGGAGTCCAGCAGCGTCCGGATCATGTCGTCTTCGGTGTCGCGGAAACACGCATCATCGAATCCCATCCGCAGCGCCATTGCGCGGAAAGTCTCCACGTTCGATCGGGCCTCGCCAGGAGCGGGCACCGCGGCCCGCGCCAGCGGCATATGGTAATGCCCGTACGCGAAGTAGATATCGGTGTGCTCTAGGAACGTCGTGGCCGGCAGCAGGATATCGGCGTAGTCGGCCGTATCGGTTTGGAACTGTTCCAGCACCACGGTGAACAGGTCTTCGCGCCGCAGCCCGCGCAGAACCGTGCTCTGATCCGGCGCGATGGCAGCAGGATTCGAGTTGTACACCACCATAGCTTTCACCGGTGGCCGGTCCAGCTCCGTAAGCGCCTGGCCCAGCAGGCTCATGTTCACAACGCGAGCCTCTCGGCCCAGTGGCGACCGGTGTTGCAGTTCGGGCATCTCGAGTCCCACGCGATTGAACTGAAACGCCTGCGATGTTGAGAGCTGCAAGCCGCCGCCGGGTTCGCGCCAGGATCCGATCAAAGCCGGAAGACCAGCGATGGCCCGCACTGCAGCTCCACCCTGCTCGCTCCGCTGCACGCCGTAGTTCACTCGAATCGCCGCCGGACGAGTGGTCGCGTAATCGCGGGCGAGTTGGACGATTTCGGCCGGCGCCAGGCCCGTGAGTGTCGCCACGCGCTCCGGCGAATACGCTGCTGCTCGTTGACGAAGCGCCTCAAAGCCGTTGGTGTAGCGACCGACGTAATCGGCGTCATACAACTTTTCGACAATGATCACGTGCATCAGTCCCAGTGCCAGCGCCAGATCGCTGCCGGGATGAAGCGCCAAGTGCTGGTCAGCCAGCGCCGCAGTGCGCGTGCGGATAGGATCGATCACCACCAGCTTCGCGCCATTGCGGCGGGCTTCCACGATGAACGGCCACAAGTGAATATTTGCCCCGTGAATGTTGGCGCCCCACGCGATGATCAGCTTGGACAGACGAAACTGCTCAGGCTCCGTCGCGTAGCGCAGCCCGTTGGCCGCAGTCAGCCCCGCCGCGCCGGCCGTTGCGCAAATGGTTCGATCCAAGCGCGACGCTCCCAGCCGATGGAAGAATCGCCGGTCCATGCCGGCTCCATTCAACATCCCGAGCGTGCCGCCGTAGCTGTAGGGCAGAATGGATTCGGGTCCGAATTCGCGTGAAATGTCGCCTAGCCGTGCTGCGATTGTATCGAGCGCTTCATCCCAGGAGATCCGTTCGAAGCGGCCTTCGCCTTTCGCGCCCACGCGTTTTTGCGGATAGAGCAGACGTTCGGGCGAGTATTCGCGCTCCAGGTACTGCGCTACCTTGCCGCAGAGAAATCCTTGCGTGACGGGATGGTTGGGATCGCCCCGCAGCCGGGTGGCGCGGCCGTCCTCCACCTGAACCAGCATGGAGCAGCAATCCGGGCAGTCCAAAGCACAGACTGAGTGGACGGTATCCATACCTCAGAATAGCGCTGATTTCTAGGGGAAATTCGACCGCAGGAAATCCGCCAGCCGATAACCGGAGAGCACCAGCCGGCGTTCGGCGACATGTTGCGCAGCGGCATGGTAGCCGCGGGGCAGGGGAACGCCGTGATCCTTATCGACGCCGCTCTTGATCTTTCCTTTGCGATACACCGTCGAAATCGCCAGCTTGAAACTTTCCTGCGTCCAGGCCTCGAAGTGCGGCTCAGCGAGTTCGCGCAAAGTCAGCCGCGGATGCCTGGTTTCGAGAGTTTGCGCAAGAGCGCTGGCCGCCGGGTAGTGGTCATCAGTCAGCATGATGCCGTCCCAGTAGGCGTGCAGATTCTCGGTCTTCGTGCTGGTGGCATCGGCTTTGACGAAGATGAGATTTCCGCCTCGATCGCCGTCGGGAAAACGCTTGGTGAACATGGAAACGGCGTGAAGCGGCTGGTGCGAATCGCCCATCAGGTGGAAGATCCAGCACAGCGCGATGGCCTTCTGATCATCCGGCGCCGCGCTTTGGACGATCTGGACGTTGTTCTGAAACGCCGCAACCATGTTCTCCGCTTCGGGAGCAGGTGCGAGAACCGAGGCAGGCTGGCCGGGCGGCTTGAACGGATAGTCGATGTAGTGCCACTTGGGGTGATCGAATGCGGTGTCACCGCGGACGTCATCGGGCCAGCGGGCGGCCAGCATGAACAGGAATCGCTCCTGATCTTGCGGATTCATCCCGGCGAGCTGAGGCTGCCAGCGCGATTCGTATTGGGGATGCTGCTGAAGGATTGCGATGACGCGGGTCACAGTGCCGGGAGCCAGGCGGTGCAGCTCGTCGTAGGCCATCGCGGCCATGGTCATGTGCCCGGCCCGATTCCAGGCCACGCTGGGCAGGGCGGCCGCCAATGCCAGGCCGGCGGCAATCAGCAACTTTTTGAGCATCGGACCTATTCTTACACGAAGATACCTGTTGACGTTTCCCTTTTGTTCGCCTAGAATGGGCCCATGGCTCTCACCAAACGCCAGAAGGAATTCCTGGATTTTCTAGCGGGCTTCCTGGAAAAGAATGGCTACTGCCCGAGCTATGAAGAGATCGCCGACGGCTTAAGCCTGGCGTCACTGGCCACAGTGCACAAGCATATCCTGGCACTCGAAACCAAGCATTACTTAAAGCGCGGCTTTAATCAGAGTCGCTCGCTGGAGATCGCCACAAAATACTACGATGAGCAGCGCCAGCATCGTCAGGCTCCGGCGTCGTTCGAAATTCCGCTGCTGGGCCGCATCGCTGCGGGAATGCCTGTGGAGTCGGTGGCCGGAAATGATACCGTTAGCTTTGCCGATTTCACTTCCGATCCGAACACCTATGCGTTGCAAGTCCGCGGCGAGTCGATGGTAGAAGATCACATCTGCGATGGCGACTACGTACTGATTGAGCGTGCTCAGACGGCGCGGGATGGCGAGATCGTGGTGGCGCTGGTCGACAATATGGAGACCACTCTCAAGCGGTTCTACAAGGAGCCTGGCGATCGGGTGCGCCTGCAACCCGCCAATGCCGCCATGCAGCCCATCTATGTTCCGGCGTCTTCGGTCGCGATTCAGGGCAAAGTTCTCGCGGTGCTCCGGAGATACTGAGCGCGAGAGGGCCTAGCGCTCTTCCAGGTGTTTGAGCCTGGCGTCCAGTACTTCTTCCACGCGATGAAGCTCGGATCGCCACATGTCCTTCATGTCATCGAAACGACTGTCCACACGGTCGAAGCGGCGATCAACTTCGTTAAAGCGGCGATCGACATCATTGAAACGAGCTTCCATGTAATGCCGAAGATCGCCCAAACGGGCGTTATTGATCAAGATCCCTATCAGGACCGTGATCATGGTCGGCGCGGAAGCCAAGGCTATCGCGAGGAGCTGAGAATCAGTCATGCGACCTAGTCCTAGGATAGCGGGTTTACTCTCAGGGAATTTTCGTTCCCGCGCTACCGGATGCTAGTCTGATGTTTCATGGCGCAGCCGCGGGAACCGTTGAAAACCACGCCGTTGAATGCGATTCATCGCCGGCTGGGCGCCAAGATGATCGATTTCGGCGGGTGGGATATGCCCGTCCAGTACGCCAGCCTGCTCGAAGAACATCATGCCGTACGACAGCGTGTCGGATTGTTCGACGTCAGCCACATGGGCGAAATCGAGATCCGCGGCTTTCAGGCGCTCGATCTGGTGAATTACGTTACCACCAACGACGCCGCGAACCTTCAATCGGGCCAAGCCCAATACTCCGGACTGCTCTACGAGCACGGCGGATTCGTCGACGACATTCTGGTCCATAAAATCGCCGCAGACCACTACTTTTTGTGCGTGAACGCGTCTAACCAGGACAAGGACTATGCGCACATCGCCGCGCACAACCGTTTCGAAGCCACGGTCGAAAACGCGGGAGTACGCTACGCTCAGCTCGCCATTCAGGGACCGCGCGCGCTGGACACTCTGCAGAAGCTGGCGGCGATTGCGCTCGCGCCTATGCATTATTACCATTTCGTCGACAGCACAGTGAGCGGCGCGCCTGCGCGGATCGCCCGAACGGGATATACCGGTGAAGACGGTTTCGAGATCTATATCTCGTCTGCGGACGCTGTTCGGCTGTGGGATGAACTCCTGGCGGCCGGAGCTGAATTCGGTATCAAGCCGTGCGGTCTAGGCGCTCGCAACACGCTGCGCCTGGAGGCGGCCATGGCGCTGTATGATCATGAGATTCATGCGTCCATCACGCCCTGGGAGGCGAACCTGGGATGGATCGTCAAGATGAACAAAGGAGATTTCATCGGGCGGGATGCGTTGGATCGCCAAAAGCAGCGCGGCATTACGCGCAGCCTGGTGGGATTTGAGATGTCTGGACGCGGTATCGGCCGCGACGGTTACGAAGTGTGCATGGAAGGTCGGGGAACGGGCTGGGTCGCCAGTGGATGACCGTCTCCCACGCTAAGCAAGAACATCGGTTTGTGTTATCTGCCTTGTGCCGACGCCGCGCCCGGACGCAAAATCCAGGTGATGGTTCGCGGCGTGGCGGTGGATGCGCTGACGGTGTCAACTCCCTTTTACAAGAGGACCAAATAAATGGACCCAGAAAACCTCCGCTATACCAAAGAACACGAGTGGGTACGCGTCGAAGGCGATATCGGCATTATTGGCATCACGTTTCATGCCCAGAAAGAGCTGGGCGATATCGTGTACGTGGATCTTCCCAAGGTCGGGACATCCACGCAGCAGGGTAAGACCGTTGGCTCCGTAGAATCGGTGAAAGCCGTCAGCGATCTCTACACGCCGGTTTCAGGCGAGGTAGTCGAAATCAATCCGCTGCTGGCCGAGTCTCCCGAGATTCTGAATACTGATCCATATGGATCGGGTTGGCTTGTTAAAATCAAATTGTCGGATCCAGGCGAAGCGGGCAAGTTGCTGACCGCAGCCGAGTACCAAGCCTACACCGGAACGGAATCGCCCTAACTTGCGTTATCTACCGAAGTCGGATATCGAGCGCCGGCAGATGCTCGATACCATTGGCGCGCCGGCGCTCGAAGATCTGTACGCCCACCTGCCCGAAAGCGTGCGCTTCGCCGGGTCGCTCAACATACCACCGGGCAGGAGTGAATACGAAATCATCGATTATTTCCGCGCGCGAGGAAGCGAAAACATCCACGCGCGGGCGAATTTTCTCGGCGCAGGCGTGTACCATCATTACCGGCCGGTGCTGGTGGATACCGTTGTCTCGCGCGGCGAGTTCCTGACTTCCTATACGCCCTACCAAGCCGAAATCTCGCAGGGAACTCTGACCGCGATTTTCGAATTTCAAACCATGATTTGCCAGTTGACCGGTATGGACGTGGCGAACGCGTCCATGTATGACGGATCGACCGCTGTGCCCGAGGCCGCAATGATGGCCATGCGGATCACTGGCCGAAGCGGCATCGCAGTGGCCCGCACGGTTCATCCGGAATATCGCGAAGTGCTGAGCACCTATACGCGCCATCAAGGAATCTCGGTAAGCGAGTTCGAATACGATGTGCAATCGGGACAGGTCGATCTGGAGTCGCTGGATCAAGCCATGAATGAAAACACCGCGGCGGTGATCATTCAATCCCCCAATTTCTTCGGTATGGTCGAAAACACCAAACTGATCGCGGAGATAGTCCACGCCAGAGGAGCGCTACTGGTGTTCGTCTTCAGCGAGGCTGTGTCGCTAGGTTTGCTGGAGCCGCCGCGCGATGCCGATATCGTCGCGGGCGAATTGCAGAGCTTCGCCATCGCTCCCAGTTATGGCGGTCCGTTCGCAGGCGTTTTAGCTGCGAAGGAACAGTACGTCCGCCAAATCCCTGGACGGCTGGTGGGTGAAACCAAGGACACCAATGGGAACCGGGCTTTTTGCCTGACGCTCGCTACCCGCGAGCAACATATTAGACGAGAGAAGGCCACCTCGAACATTTGCACGAATCAAGCTTTGATCGCGCTGATGGCTACGGTGTTCATGGCGGTCTACGGCAAGCAGGGACTGCGCGAACTGGCGGAACAGAATCTGGCCAAGTCGCACTACCTGGGCGAGCGATTGTGGCGGCGCTTCAACGGCCCGTATTTCAATGAGTTCGTGGCGGTCACCGGCCCGCGCTCGGTCGAAGAAATCAACGGTCGTCTGCAGGGTCTTCAGATCGTCGGCGGATTGCCGCTGGACCGTTTCTATCCCGAGCTTGGGAACAGCGTGCTTCTGTGCTGCACCGAGATGTCCCGTCGCGCCGACATGGACGCGGTGGCCGAGGCGTTTGGGGCCTAGCGGAGCGTATGAGCAAATGATCCGGAAAGTTCGCTCGCATCCTTCTCAAAACGAAGCGCTGTTATTCGAAATGAGCTCGCCTGGTAAAGTCGGCTACCAGCTTCCTCCGCTGGATGTGCCCGGGGTGGATCCGGCCGGGGCTTTAGGCGCGGAGCGCGTGCGCGCGGAGATCGAAAACTTTCCGGAAGTTAGCGAAGTGGATGTGATCCGACACTTCACACGGCTCTCCACCTGGAACTACGCGATCGATCTGGGCCTGTATCCGCTGGGTTCCTGCACCATGAAATACAACCCGCGCGTGAACGAGGCGGTAGCCCGTACCGACGGCCTGATGTGGATACATCCCTATCAGTCGGATGCCCTGGCCCAAGGCGCGTTGGCGATCCTGGCCGAGTTGGAGCGCGTCCTGATCGAGATCACCGGTATGGACGCCGTCACTCTGCAGCCTGCCGCGGGGGCGCATGGCGAGCTGACTGGGATCCTGCTGGTCCGCGCGGTGCTCGAGGCGCAAGGGAATATGCGCCGTAAGGTCATTGTTCCCGATTCGGCCCACGGAACGAACCCTTCCACCGTTCATACCGCCGGGTACGAGGTGGTCAATGTCGCTTCGAACGATCGCGGGATGCTGGACGTGGACGCGCTGGAGCGCATGGTGGATGAGGATGTCGCGGCCATCATGATCACCAACCCGAATACGCTAGGCGTGTTCGAGGAGAACATAGCGCGGGTAGCCGAGATCTTTCACGCCAAAGGCGCGCTGGTCTACATGGACGGAGCAAACATGAACGCGTTGGCAGGCATTTCGCGGCCCGGCGATTATGGCATCGATCTGATGCACCTGAATCTTCACAAAACATTCTCGACGCCGCATGGGGGTGGCGGTCCGGGCTCAGGACCGGTGGCAGTCAAGAAACAGTTCGAGCCGTTTTTGCCTCTTCCTCGGCTTCGGCGCGCGTCTTCGGGATGGTCCTGGGATTATGACCGGCCGAAGTCCATCGGTCGGGTGCGGGCGTTTTACGGAAACTTCGGCGTCTTAGTTCGTGCGCTGGCGTACCTCATGGCGCACGGCGGCGATGGATTAAGGCGCGCAACGCAGGACGCGCTGCTCAACGCCAACTATTTGCGTAAACTGCTGGAGCCGCATTACAAGATCGCGTACAATGCGCCCAGCATGCACGAATGCGTGTTCAGCAATCCATCGACGAGTGCGATCGCTAAACGTCTGATCGATTACGGATTCCATCCTTACACCGTGAGCTTCCCTTTGATCGTCCACGGCGCCATGATGATCGAGCCCACCGAGACCGAGAGCAAGCAGGAGTTGGATCTGTTCGCCGACGCGCTGATCTCCATCGCCAAGGAGTGCGACGAGAATCCGGATCTGGTGCTGAGAGCGCCGTACTCGACGCGCACGGCAAAGGTGGACGAAGTCGCCGCGGCGCGCAAGCCGATTTTGAAGTGGAAGGGCTAAAGCCGGCTACTGGCCGCCGGCCTTCTGATAGGCGTCGATTACTTTTTTCACATACCAGCGAGTCTCGTTGTAAGGAGGCACTCCCTGATACCGATCGACGGCGCCTTCCCCGGCATTGTACGCTGCCAGAGCTTTCACCACGTCGCCGTTATACTTGACCAGCAGTTCGCGCAGCAGGCGAGTTCCCGCGTCGATGTTCTGTGCGGTATCGTGAGGATCCGCTCCCAGCGTCTTGGCGGTTCCAGGCATGAGTTGCATCACGCCGATGGCGCCCTTGGGCGAAACCGCATTCGGCCGCAACCCGGATTCGACCAGAGCCACGCTCTCGACGAATTCCGGCGGCAGGCCGGAGCGGAGTGCGGCTTCGCGCAGCATCGCCTTAGGGTCGGACGACGCCGGTGGTGCCTGTGCTGGTACCGGGGCTTCCGCTGTTGCAATAATGTGTTCGGGCGTCACCACTTCTTCCTGCTCAAACCCGGCAACGAGCGTGGCGGGCACCTCGGTGACGCCGCCGTTGTGGAACAAGCGGATCTGCGTGCCCTCCTGCTCGTGCCGGTCGGCGCGCAGCTTCAGGCCACTTGAGAAGACCACGAGCTCTCCACCGAAGGCCGGCAGAGCGGCAAGCATCAACGCCAGAACAGGAACACACTTCATACTATTAAGCCCGACGCTGTCCGCCCGCCCGGCGTGCAGGGTCATTTTGCCGCGGAAAAGGCGAAAGCCATGACGCCCAGGCCGCTTGCGAACAACACTACGGCTCCTGTAACCAGCATGCGGACGCGGTCGTTCGTCCCCCGGAACTCCTGCCATGCGAGCAGGCCCCAGGCCGCCGCCACCAGCAGCGCTCCGTGGCTTAGGGCGTACTGGATCAACGGGTTGGGCTGCTCGGCGGCAGGCGCGCCCGCTACCAGCAGGGCGCTTAACATGCCCGCGGCCCAAAGGAGTCCGCCGGCGATGCCCAGCAGATGCTGCTTGACGCTCCCGCTCAAATAACTTCCGCCGGTTGCGGCCGAGGCCGTAATTGGGAATGTAATGAAGAAGAGCACGAAAAAGGGCGACGATAGCAGTGCGCTAATGGAGAGCAGCAGGACCGCCGAGTACGGCGCCAGGCCATTCTCACCGAAGGTAGCCTGAGACAATACCCGGGGAAAGATGCTCAATGCGATTCCGCTGACTATCGCCAGGACGATGGCGAGCGCTGCTCCCGGCCGCCTGGCACGCGCCGATTTCACTCGCGGATCGGGCCGCAGAGCCGTTTGCGCTGCCTGCTGCTGGCTGTCCAGACGCCAGGAGTGCGCCACGGCGATGCTCACCACCGCAGCCAGAAACAACACGATTCCACCGGCCACCAGAACCCAGCTAGCTGGCGTCGCGGATACGGCGTCCCATGTGGTTCCAACCACCAGCCCGACACCCAGGGCCAGAGGGAACGCTACGCTCATTCCCGAGACGGCCATCGCCGCCAGCAACAAAAGTAAACCCAGATTCAAGACCACTCCACTGCCTAGGGCCCAGGCCATTTTTCGATAGCCAGCCAGCAGGAGGTTGTCCTGAAACGTCAGGTCTTGGGGATGCGCCGACCCTAAGACAAACGCCGCCGCTCCGGCGCTCAACAGAATCCCAAGAACGAAATCGAAATAGAAAAACTCGAAACGCCATTTGCCGGCCAGCTTGAGCGTATTCGCCCAGCTACCCAGACACAGCAGCGAAACGATCGCGAGGATCCAAGCCGTAGATGCTGTTGTCGGCAGAAGCATGAATCGTCGGTTTGTGGCTCAGTCGAAGTCGGCCTAGTGGCCGCCGCCAGAATGAGACGGCTCCGCTTTGAGCGGAAAGTGCGCGCCTTCGGGTACCGGAACCAGCATCTGTTCCTTGCGATAGATCAGCGTGGAGGTGTTGTAGCTGGCGATCTCGAATCCGTGCCCGTGCGTGATAGCGTCCGTAGGGCAGGCTTCCACGCAGTATCCGCAGAAAATGCAACGGTTGTAATCGATGTTGTAGACCTTGGCATAGCGCTCAGCGCCGCTTACTCGATGTTCTTCTGTGTTTTCCGCAGCCTCAATATAAATGCAGTTTGAAGGGCATGCAGCGGCACAAAGGAAACAAGCAACGCATTTCTCCAGGCCATTTTCGTCACGCTGTAATACGTGGACGCCGCGGAACCGCTCCTGAAACTTGGCTCCTTTTAGCGGACCGGGGCCATCGGGATAGTTTTCTACGACTGTGGGTTTGAACATCTCGCCAAAGGTGATACCCATGCCTTTGGCAATGGCAGCGATGTCTTTAAGCACTGGCATACCTTATTAGTATAGCGGATACCTATAGACATTAGGCATCAGGAAACTAAGGTGTTCCCTGCCAAGCACTTCCTGAAAACAATCTGGGAACTTTTCGGGAAATATGGGCGTATCCAATG
>Ga0157372_10005024_pt1 | contig 14050 bp, 10 predicted proteins | sample C55metaG_FD_115307 | JGI IMG/M metagenome (GOLD analysis project Ga0157372, IMG submission 115307) | Corn rhizosphere microbial communities from Kellogg Biological Station, Michigan, USA - C5-5 metaG | ecosystem: Host-associated > Plants > Roots > Rhizosphere > Soil | place: USA: Michigan... | reverse complement strand
CGCTGCCGCTGCCGACGCCAGGGAAGAAAATTTACCCAGACCATCAGGCGTCCTCCGGCCGCAGCGCCAGCCCGGCGGCCAGCGCAAAAGCGCCGCTGTACGCGGGCAACGGCAGCGACTTAAAAGCGAAAGCCGCCAGCGGCTCCAGCCACAGCGCATCGGCAGGCAGCGCTTCCGGCAAGGCCGAGCTATAGTAAAGCGTGGCCGCATCGGCGAGGTATTTTTCGCGCAGCGCCGCCAGGTTGGCCGCTTCATCAGCGGGACACCACCCCCATGGCGGCTGTAGCCGCGCGCCAAACCAGAGCCAGTGGTCGGGTAAACGGTGCACCAGCACGGCATCCGGGCTGAGCCGCAGGCTTTGCGCCAGCGCAAACAGCGCGGCCGGGGCCAGCTCCAGCACCCGAGGGTTGAGTCCCGCCGTCTTCAGCATCGATAGCCAGTCATGAACCGCGTCCCGACGGGCGGCGGTCAGCCACAGCTGCCCGCTGTCGGCAGCTGCCTGGCGGTAGTCAAGCGCAAGTTTTTCAGGCTCTATCGGAAAAAATCGCTTCGCCGCGGCCGCGATATAGCTGCTACGCTCTGGTTCACGCAGTGAGGTTTGCGGCAGCGCCAGCGCGTGCTGCAACGCCAGCCGGGCGGGAAAGCCGACGCGCAGCGAGATCTGCCGCGGCAGCCGTTTTCGCCACTGTCGCAGCAGGGGAATAAGCGGGTCGGGCCGTTGCACCAGCCCGTTGGTTAACGTATCGTGCGGCAGCGCATGTTGCCACCAGTGGCGCAGTTGCCAGCCGTTACGACGGTATTGAATACCCAGGGCGCAAAGCTGTCCGTTCTGAATATCCAGGCCGACTTGCCATGTCTGAAATGCCATTTCGCGCGGTCTCCCTGCTCAGTAGAAAAATGATGTATCCAGGCCTCTGGCTTGCCTTTATACTACCGCGCGATTGTTTATAAACTGTCCAGGCGACTTAAGATGGAAAATATCAGGTGAAGTTCGTAAAGTATTTTTTGATCCTTGCAGTGTGTTGCATTTTGTTGGGAGCCGGCTCGATTTATGGTCTGTATCAGTACATACAGCCGCAGCTGCCCGATGTCGCCACGCTGAAAGATGTCCGGCTGCAAACGCCCATGCAGGTCTACAGCGCGGATAACGAGCTGATTGCTCAATACGGCGAAAAGCGCCGCATCCCGTTAAAGCTTGGGCAGATCCCGCCCGTCATGGTCAAGGCCTTTATCGCTACCGAAGACAGCCGCTTTTATGAGCATCACGGTATCGATCCTATCGGCATTTTCCGCGCGGTAAGCATTGCGCTGGTTACCGGCCACGCTTCCCAGGGCGCCAGTACCATCACGCAGCAGCTGGCCCGTAACTTTTTCCTCAGCCCCGAGCGTACGCTGATGCGTAAAATCAAGGAGGCTTTTCTCGCCATTCGCATTGAGCAAATGATGAGCAAAGACGAAATCCTTGAGCTTTACCTGAACAAAATCTATCTGGGCTACCGCGCCTACGGCGTGGGCGCTGCCGCACAGGTCTATTTCGGCAAAAATGTCGATCAATTATCGCTGGGCGAGATGGCGATGATCGCCGGTCTGCCTAAAGCGCCATCGACCTTTAACCCGCTCTATTCCCCTACTCGCGCGCTGTCTCGTCGCAACGTCGTGCTCAGCCGCATGCTGGATCAGAATTACATTACGCAGGCGCAGTATGACGAAGCGCGCCTTTCGCCGCTGGAAGCGCACTATCACGCGCCGGAAATCGCCTTCTCCGCCCCTTATCTGACCGAGATGGTGCGTCAGGAGATGGTGAAACGCTACGGCGACAACGCGTATAACGACGGCTTTAAAGTCACCACGACCATTACCCGTAAATTACAGCTGGGCGCGCAGAAAGCGTTGCAGGACAACGTGCTGAATTACGATATGCGTCATGGCTACCGCGGCCCGGCCAACGTGCTGTGGAAAGTCGGCCAGACCGCCTGGGGCCGTACGGAGATCCTGAAAACGCTGAAGGCGCTGCCGGTTTACGGCCCGCTCTTCCCGGCGGTGGTAACCGAAGCCAACCGCGAAGAAGCCACGGTACTGATGCGCGACGGCAGCAGCGTGACGCTGAACCTGGCTGGCGTACGCTGGGCGCGGCCTTATAAATCCGATACCGTCCAGGGCCGCACGCCGACTTCCGTGACCGAAGTGGTGCAGCCGGGCCAGCAGATTTGGGTTCGCCAGATGGATACCGGCTGGTGGCTGGCGCAGGTGCCGGACGTTAACTCGTCGCTGGTTTCGCTGGATCCGCACAACGGCGCCGTTCGCGCACTGGTAGGCGGTTTCGACTTTAACCTGAGCAAATTTAACCGCGCGACCCAGGCGCTGCGCCAGGTAGGCTCGAACATCAAGCCGTTCCTGTATACCGCAGCGATGGATCGCGGGCTGACGCTGGCCTCTATCCTGAACGACGTGCCGATCTCCCGCTGGGATGCCGGCTCGGGCGCCGACTGGCGGCCAAAAAACTCACCGGCGACCTACGACGGCCCGATCCGCCTGCGTCAGGGGCTGGGTCAGTCCAAGAACGTGGTCATGGTGCGCGCTATGCGTGCGATGGGCGTTGATTACGCCGCGCAGTATCTGCAACGCTTTGGCTTCCCGGCGCAGAATATCGTGCACACCGAATCGCTGGCGCTTGGCTCCGCTTCGTTTACGCCATTGCAGATGGTGCGCGGCTATTCGGTGATGGCCAACGGCGGCTTCCTGGTCGATCCTTTCTTTATCAGCAAGATCGAGGATGAACAGGGCAATACGCTGTTTGAAGCCAGGCCGAAAGTAGCCTGCCCGGAATGCAATCTGCCGGTGATTTACGGCGAGACGCAGAAAGCGGTAGCGCTGAATGAAGACAGCGTGGAAAACCCGACGGTATCGCAGCAGGGCGGCAACGCAGTCGTTCCGCAGCCGCAGCTGGAGCAGGTTTCCCAGCCGCCACAGCAGGATGAACAGTACGCGCCGCACGTGATCAACACGCCGCTCTCTTTCCTGATCAAAAGCGCGATGAACTCCAATATCTTTGGCGAACCGGGCTGGATGGGCACCGGCTGGCGCGCAGGACGCGATCTGAAGCGCAACGATATCGGCGGTAAAACGGGCACCACCAACAGCTCGAAAGACGCCTGGTTCTCAGGCTATGGTCCGGGCGTAGTGACCTCTGTGTGGATCGGCTTTGACGATCACCGCCGCGATTTGGGCCGAACGACCGCTTCCGGCGCGATTAAAGATCAGATTTCAGGCTATGAAGGCGGCGCGAAGAGCGCTCAGCCAGCGTGGGACGACTACATGAAGGTCGCGCTGGATGGCGTACCGGTGCAGCCGCTGACGCCGCCTGAAGGCGTGGTTACCGTCACCATCGATCGCCGTACCGGCAAGCTGGCCAACGGCGGCGGCAATACCCGTCAGGAGTACTTTATCAACGGCACACAGCCGACCGAGTATTCCGTCCATGATGTCGGCACCACGCTGATGGACAACGGCGAAAGCCACGAGCTGTTCTGATGCCGGGCCCTGTCGCCCGTGCCTGATGGCCACAAAAAAGCCCGGTTTTTACCGGGCTTTTCTTTGGAATGCTGTCGCGTTTTTAGTAGCTCAGCCGCCCCTGGCGAATCAACCACTCCCGCACCATAAACAGCGCGCTGACGTTGCGCGCCTCGCAAAAATCAGGCTCCTGCAGCAGCGCCATCAGGTTATCCAACGGCCAGCGAACCTGCGGCAGCGGTTCCGGCTCGTCGCCTTCCAGCCGCTCTTCGTAAAGATCTTCCGCCACGATGATATTCATCTTGCTGGAAAAATAGGACGGCGCCATGGTGAGCTTGCCCAGCCATTCCTGCTGACGTGCGCCAAAACCTACCTCTTCCTTCAGCTCGCGGTTGGCGGCTTCCGCAGGCGTTTCGCCCGGATCGATCAGGCCTTTAGGGAACCCCAGCTCATAATTTTCCAGTCCGACGGCATATTCCCGGATAAGAATAAGATGGTTGTCCACAATGGGGACGATCATCACGGCTTCACGTTCAGTGGGTTTCATTCGCTCATAAACGCGCTCAGCACCGTTGCTGAACACTAAATCCACGGCCTCCACGGTAAACAGACGCGACCGCGCGACGGTTTCAACATTCAGGATTTTAGGTTTTTGCAGTTGTCCGGTCATAGTGGCCCCAGGGAAAAGCCAAAAAAATGAGCGTAATAGCTCGCCAGTCGCGGTAAATTTACCGACAGTTACGCTATTGTGCGGCAGTGAAAGAAGGTTGCCAATCAGCGCATGAATTATTTTACACCGTTATAACAAATCCACCCGTAAGTAATTAAAAAGTTTTAAAAAAGTCAATGCGTGTTTTACAAAATAAGAATATACCGATATTGCTACGGCCTATGGCTTGTTACCATCTCGGTCGGGGCTAATCTACTATTATTCTAATTTTATGATTTTGCGCGTTATTTTATTAAACTTCGCGGATTGCCAGCGCTGCCTGAAGCCGTCACAATATCGATATAACTATGATTCAGGCCGGTAATTTCCAGCACAATGGCAGGAGCAGGATGGCAGGGAGAAAAGCATGAGCACAATAGTCATTATATTGGCTGTAATGCTGGCCTGTTCACTCGGAGCGGGTTGTTTTTTCTGGTACGCTATGCGGCATCGCCCGCCGTTGGCGAAACCGCTGCCATTCATTAGTCCGCCTTTTCGCAAGCTGAGCGACGACGAGCGTAAAGCCGTTGAACGCTACATCGGCTCTTTAGCGAAGCACCGCAGCATTCCGCTTCCCGGCGGCAATACACATGCAAACGATAATCTGGCGCTAACCTCGCAAAGCAGCAACGTCTATCCGGTTACCCGCTCTATTACCCGCTACGGCCTTTCCACCGACGATCCGCACAAATGGCGTTACTATCTGGATGCGGTTGAAGTGCATCTGCCGCCGCTGTGGGAACAGTACATCGCCGAAGAAAATTACGTCGAGCTGATCAAAACGCAAACTATTCCGCTGGTGGTTTCGCTCAACGGGCATTCGCTGGTCAACTACGTTTACGAGCCGCCTGCGCTGGGGACGGTAACGCGGCCTGCGGCGCAAAACGCCTCGATCAGAAAAGAAGAAAGCGAAAACATTGAGCTGCTTAGCGTGCGTAAAGAGACGCCTGAAGAGTATATGCTCAGCCGTCCCGACGGCACGCGCGAGGCGGTAGCTATCAGCCTGGGGCTGCTGCTGCTCTTTTTTAGCCTGATTAGCCCGGCGGTAATGATGCCGTGGCTGGTGGTCACCGCGCTGGTCATTATCCTTATCAGCGCCTGGTCGCTCTGGCGGCGGCCAGGCGAGAAAGACCTGCGGGAAATCCACTGCCTGCGCGGCGCGCCCAAACGCTGGGGTCTGTTCGGCGAATCCAACCAGGGCCAGGTCAGCAATATTTCACTCGGCATTATCGATCTGATCTATCCTCCCCACTGGCAGCCTTACGTGGCGCACGATTTAGGCCAGCCTACCGAAGTGGATATCTATCTTAACCGTCAGGTCGTGCGTCAGGGCCGCTTTCTGTCACTACAGGATGAAGTCCGCAATTTCCCTATTCATCGCTGGCGCAAAAACCTGGTGCTGGCTACAGGTTCGCTGCTGGTGCTGGTGCTGCTGGTTTTTCTGGTGCCGCTAAGTATGCCGCTCAAGCTAAGCATCGCCTGGCTGAAAGGCACCGAAAGCGTCCAGGTGCACAGCGTGGGCGATCTGGAAAACGTTGCCTTGCGCATCGGCGACTCCCTTAAAGTCAGCGGTGAAGGCATGTGTTCAGTCCCGGCGACCTATCAGGGCAACCGCAGCTACGCGTTTATGCCTTTCGACTGTTCGGCCGTCTACTGGAATAACGCCGCTCCCCTGCCCCAGCCGCAGTCGGATATTATCGATAAGGCTACCGCCCTGCTGAACACCACCAGCCTGCAGCTGCATCCACAGAACAGCACCGATCCCAAGCTTAATCCGCAGCTCGCCACGGCTATCCAAAAATCAGGCATGATCCTGCTGGATGACTTTTCCGATATCGTGCTGAAAACGCAGGATCTGTGCAGCCAGGAGCAGGACTGCGTCAGGCTGAAAAACGCGCTGGTCAACCTTGGCAACGCTAAAGACTGGGAAACGCTGGTGCGTCGGGCGGACTCTGGCGCGCTGGCCGGCACCAATGTGCTGCTGCGACCGGTCAGCGCCGAAGCGCTGGAAAACCTGGTCAACACCGCCACCTCTTCGTTTTTCTATCGGGAAACAAGACGCGCGGCGGAAGCGCTTAACAGCCCGCCGCCCGGCGGTTTTCTGATCCTCAGCGATGAAGGCCGCCAGCTGGTCAATCAGCAGGCGCCCGGCATCTCCCTGTTCGACTTCAACGCGCCCGACCAGTGGCCGGAATTACAGCGCCTGGCGGGCATGCTGCTGCACACGCCGTTTTCCGCCAGCGGCATCGTGACCAGCATTACCACCGACGCCAACGGCACGCGGCATATCGCGCTGCACAGCGAGCCGGACGCCACCCGACTGGGCCACTATCTCGGCACCACCCTGCTGCTACTGATCGTTGCCTTAAGCTTTATCTTTAACGGTCTGCTGGCCCTCAGACGTATTCATCTCAATCGCGTGCGCACCACGGCGATTCAGGACTATTACGATAAGTGTTTTAACCCCGCGCTAAGCACGCCGCAGACTATCCGACCGCTGTTCTGAGCCCGTCGGTTTTATGCTATTTTTAAGGTTATCGTCCTCTCTGCGCCATCCCGCATGACGCTCTCCGGCTTAAGCCGGAGAGGCACCTTGATTTCCGACAGGCAACCCATACATAGGGATATTCCCAAACAGGAGCAGCGATGAAAGAGAAATCCGCAGAAGCGGTTCGGCTCGATAAATGGCTGTGGGCCGCTCGCTTCTATAAAACCCGCGCGGTCGCACGTGAGATGATTGAAGGCGGCAAAGTGCACTACAACGGCCAGCGCAGCAAGCCGAGCAAGCTGGTGGAGCTGAACGCCCAGCTAACCTTACGCCAGGGCAATGATGAACGTACGATCATCGTTCTGGCAACGGGTGACCAGCGTCGTCCGGCCGCAGAAGCCCAGCAGATGTATGCCGAAACGGCTGAAAGTATTGAGAAGCGGGAAAAGATAGCGCTGGCGCGAAAAATGAACGCGTTGACTATGCCGCATCCTGACCGTCGCCCTGACAAAAAAGAGCGCCGGGACCTGATGAAATTTAAAAATTCTGGCGACGAATAAGCTTGCCACAACGAGAGAGAATTATGGCTCATCAAGACCAAATGCACCGTTATCTGTTTGAAAATTACGCCGTACGCGGCGAACTGGTGACGGTATCCGACACCTGGCAGCAGATTATCAACGGTCACGATTACCCGCTGCCGGTACAGAAAGTGCTGGGCGAGCTGCTGGTCGCCACCAGCCTGCTGACCGCCACGCTGAAGTTCGACGGCGACATCACCGTGCAGCTTCAGGGCGACGGCCCGCTGAACCTGGCCGTGATCAACGGTAACAATCGTCAGGAAATGCGCGGCGTGGCCCGTGTTAACAGCGAGATCGCGCCGGACAGCAGCCTGAAAGAGATGGTCGGCAACGGCTACCTGGTGATCACCATCACGCCGGCCAAAGGCGAACGCTATCAGGGCGTGGTTGGGCTGGAAGGCGAAACCCTGGCCGAGTGTCTGGAAGACTACTTTATGCGTTCGGAGCAGCTGCCGACCCGCCTGTTTATCCGTACTGGCGAAGCGGAAGGCCAGGCTGGCGCAGGCGGTATTCTGCTGCAGGTTCTGCCCGCACAGGACGCCAAAACAGAGGACTTCGAGCATCTGGCGACGCTGACCGACACCATTAAAACGGAAGAGCTGCTGGGCCTGCCAGCCAACGAAGTGCTGTGGCGACTGTATCATCAGGAAGAAGTCACGCTCTACGATCCGCAGGACGTGATCTTCCGCTGCACCTGTTCGCATGAACGCTGCGGTGAAGTTCTGCGCAGCCTGCCGGAAGAAGAAGTGAATGAGATCCTGGCCGAAGACGGCAAGATCGATATGCATTGCGACTACTGCGGCAGCCACTATATTTACGATGCTGTAGATATCGCAGCGATCCGCAACGACTCTGCCGCCGGCGACGAGCGCGTGCACTGATAATACTGCGCCGTCGCCAGGCGGCGCATCTCTCTGACCATCCTATGCCTTTTTACCGTAGTCATTCCGCAAAACCCTTACGCAAATGCATACGCTGAGGCGATAATAAGCGTTTCATGTGTCGCCTCTCATTTCTGCCTCCTGTTGCTTTTCCTCAGCCTTTAGCCGTGTAAACTGCGCGCGATCGCAATTTACACTTTATTAAGAATTTGATAACCACTACGGTTAACGGCACGTGATTTCCCTTCATCTGTAATTACAACCGACCCGACAAAGGAGCAGTAACATGCGTGACCTGACCCAGCAGGATCTCGTCGATTATGGCATCACGGACGTGGTTGAGATCCTTTACAACCCGGATTTCGACACGCTGTACAGGGAAGAAACGCGTCCCGAACTGAGCGGATATGAACGCGGTATCGAAACGCAATCCGGCGCGATTGCCGTCGATACCGGCATCTTTACCGGCCGTTCCCCCAAAGATAAATATATCGTGCGTGACGAGACAACTCGCGACACGCTGTGGTGGAACGATCAGGGCAAAGGCAAAAATGACAACCAGCCGCTTTCGCAGGAAATCTGGCAGGATCTGAAAGCCAAAGTCACCAAACAGCTCTCCGGCAAACGTCTTTTTGTTGTGGATGCCTGGTGCGGCGCTAACCCGGATACGCGTCTCAGCGTGCGTTTTATTACCGAAGTGGCCTGGCAGGCGCATTTCGTTAAGAACATGTTTATCCGGCCGGATGAGGCGGCGCTGGCCAGCTTCGAACCTGACTTTGTAGTGATGAACGGCGCGAAATGCACTAACCCCGACTGGCAACAGCAGGGGCTGCATTCCGAAAACTTTGTCGCGTTTAACCTGACCGAGCGCATCCAACTGATTGGCGGCACCTGGTACGGCGGCGAGATGAAGAAAGGGCTGTTCGCCATCATGAACTATCTGCTGCCGCTGAAGGGTATCGCGTCGATGCACTGTTCGGCCAACGTTGGCGAAAAAGGCGATGTGGCGGTGTTTTTCGGCCTCTCCGGCACCGGCAAGACCACGCTGTCGACCGATCCAAACCGCCAGCTGATCGGCGACGATGAGCACGGCTGGGACGATGACGGCGTCTTCAACTTTGAAGGCGGCTGCTACGCCAAAACCATCAAGCTGTCTGAACAGGCGGAGCCGGAAATCTATCACGCTATTCGTCGCGATGCGCTGCTGGAAAACGTGGTGGTACGCGCCGACGGTTCGGTGGACTATGACGACGGCAGCAAGACCGAGAATACCCGCGTCTCCTACCCGATTTACCACATCGACAACATCGTGAAGCCCGTGTCGAAAGCGGGACACGCCCGTAAGGTGATCTTTCTGACGGCGGACGCTTTCGGCGTGCTGCCGCCGGTGTCGCGCCTGACGCCGGATCAGACGCAGTATCACTTTCTGTCGGGCTTTACCGCCAAGCTGGCCGGTACGGAGCGTGGCGTCACCGAACCGACGCCGACCTTTTCCGCCTGCTTTGGCGCGGCGTTCCTGACGCTGCATCCGACGCAATACGCCGAGGTGCTGGTAAAACGCATGGCGGCGGCGGGCGCGGAAGCTTATCTGGTCAATACCGGCTGGAACGGCAGCGGCAAACGTATTTCGCTGAAGGACACACGCGCCATTATCAACGCTATCCTCAGCGATGAGATTGCCGGGGCGGAAACCATCACGCTGCCGATCTTTAACCTGACGGTGCCGCTGGCGCTGCCAGGCGTGGACAGTGCGATCCTCGACCCGCGCAACACTTACGCCGATGCCGCACGGTGGGAAGAGAAAGCGCGCGACCTGGCGCAGCTGTTTATTACTAATTTTGATAAGTATACCGATACGGCCGCCGGTGCGGCGCTGGTATCCGCCGGCCCGCAGCTGTAGGCCAGGCGTGATAAAAAAGGCCGGATGTCTGACATCCGGCCTTTTTCATTGTTGCGGCTTATCCCGTCACGACCGCAGGCGCGGTGCTGGGCGGCAAAGGCAGCCAGGCGCGGATACACAATCCGCCCCGCTCGCTTTCGCCAATTTCCAGCGATCCCTGATGCGCATCGATAATACGCTGCACGATCGCCAGCCCCAGCCCGGTGCCGCTGGTGCTGCGGGCGCTGTCGCCGCGCACGAAAGGCTGAAGCAGGTGCTTAAGCTGCTCGGGCTTGATCCCCGGCCCGTCATCCTCTACCTGGAACCAGGCGCGCTGTAGCTCGCTGCCGCTGCTGACCTTGATCCAGCCGTTGCCATAGCGAGCGGCATTAACCACCAGATTGGCGACCGCGCGCTTGATCGACAACGGATTGATATCCAGCATCAGTTCCGTCGGCATTACCGCGTTCTCGATTTCCCGCTCGTAGCCGCTTTCCGCCGCCACGACCTCGCCCACCACGCTATTGAGATCCGCACGCTCGGTCTGCATCTCCTGCCCGGTACGCAGGTAGTCGATAAACTGCTCGATAATGGCGTTGCATTCTTCAATATCTTTGTTGATCGATTCCGCCAGGTAGCCGTCTTCCTGCGACATCATTTCAGTGGCCAGGCGAATACGCGTCAAAGGCGTGCGCAAATCGTGGCTGACGCCTGCCATCAACAGCGTGCGGTCGTCGGCCAGCTGCTTCACGCCTGCCGCCATCTGATTAAACGCCCGCGTCACCGATCGCACTTCAGACGCGCCGTATTCCCGCAGCGGCGGCGGAATAATGCCCTTGCCCACCTGAAGCGCGGCGTGCTCCAGCTCCACCAGCGGTCGGTTCTGGATGCGGATAAACAGCCAGGCGCCGCCTATCGCCAGCAGCATAATCGCCAGCGTGTAGCGGAACAGCGGCGAGAAGTCGCCCTGATGAATTTCGGTCAGCGGCACCCGCACCCAGATATCGGGCGAAAGCCAGGTTTTCAGCCAGACAACCGGCGAATTTTTGTTTACTTCGACGCGTACGTCGGTTGGGCCGCCGAGCTGCTGCGCCATCTGCTGGCTGAGAAACTCGTAGTGTTGCGCCCAGCGTAATCCGCTCTCTTCCGCCGCCGCATTGGTATACAGCGAAATACCCAGCTCGCGATAGATTTCCCGGCGAAACGCTGGCGGCACTTCAAGCTGCGTGCCGTCCTCCAGCTGCAGCCTGTCGGTCATCAGCATTCGCACCTCATACGCCAGCACCTTATTAAACTGCTGCAGGCTGGGCAGAATGGCGAAATTCAGCACCACCAGATAGGTCGTCACCAGGCTGACAAACAGCAGGGTGACGATCAGCAGCAGCGTGCGGGCAAAGGAACTGCGGGGAGAGAAGCGGAGTCGCCTCATGCTTTACTGCCGTCCGGTACAAAGACGTAGCCTAAACCCCACACGGTCTGGATATAGCGCGGATGGGCCGGATCTTCTTCCACCATGCGGCGCAGACGGGAAATCTGCACGTCGATAGAACGCTCCATCGCGCTGTATTCGCGGCCGCGCGCCAGATTCATCAGCTTGTCGCGGGAAAGTGGCTCGCGCGGGTGGCTCACCAGCGCCTTCAGCACGGCGAATTCTCCGCTGGTCAGCGGCATCGGCTCGTCTTCGCGGAACATTTCGCGCGTGCCCAGGTTCAGCTTAAACTTGCCGAAAGCGATAACCGCTTCTTCCTGCGAAGGCGCGCCCGGCAGCTCGTTGGCCTGACGACGCAGCACGGCGCGGATACGGGCCAGCAGTTCGCGTGGGTTAAACGGTTTGGGAATATAGTCGTCGGCACCGATTTCCAGCCCTACGATACGATCCACTTCTTCCCCTTTCGCCGTGACCATAATGATCGGCATCGGGTTGCTCTGGCTACGCAGACGGCGGCAGATAGAAAGGCCGTCTTCGCCCGGCAGCATCAGGTCCAGCACCATCAGGTGGAAGGATTCGCGGGTCAGCAGACGATCCATTTGTTCAGCGTTCGCGACGCTGCGCACCTGGAAACCCTGCTCGGTCAGATAACGTTCTAACAGCGCGCGCAAACGCATATCGTCATCCACGACCAGGATTTTGTAGTTTTCTTGCATTTCGATACTCCAAAGGCGCTATTGCCTGCGCCGGTATTCTTAAAAAAGATGCCTGAATGTAACAGTCAATAATGGTTTATATTCTAGCCGAAATTGTTACAAAGCATATTAAACAGCAGCTTATCTTTAATTTATCCGCGAAACTACCCCTTCAGCCGCCCTCTTTTTGCACTGAAAGATCAGGACAAACAATCAGTAACGGCGGGCCAGAAAAAACGTGAAGGTATTTGCATCGCCGGCCGGGCCGCAACAAAATAATGCGCGCACTCCCGAGAAAGAGAAGGACGACAATGAAAACCAAACTGATCACCCGCGAAGGTTACGACAAGCTGAAAGCCGAGTTGGACTATCTCTGGCGCGAAGAGCGTCCGGAAGTGACAAAAAAAGTGACCTGGGCCGCCAGCCTGGGCGACCGCAGCGAAAACGCCGACTACCAGTACAACAAGAAACGCCTGCGTGAGATTGACCGCCGCGTGCGCTACCTGACCAAGTGTCTGGAGCAGCTGCGCATCGTGGACTATTCGCCGCAGCAGGAAGGCAAAGTGTTCTTTGGTGCCTGGGTCGAAGTGGAAAACGACGACGGGGAACTCAAGCGCTTTCGCATCGTCGGCTACGACGAGATCTTCGGCCGCAAAGACTACATTTCTATCGACTCGCCTATGGCGCGCGCGCTGCTGAAAAAAGAGGTGGGCGATCTGGCCGTGGTGCAGACGCCCGTTGGCGAGGCGGGCTGGTACGTCAACGACATCACCTACGTTAAACAATCCTAATCCTGCGGATCTGCGGCCTCCTTAAGGCCATACGCTGGCAATTGCCGTCGGCAATCCGTAGACTTGCCGCAGTTTCTCAAGCCATAAAGTAACCGACAATGAAAGATTCGCTGAGCCGCATAATTGCAAGTGAGCTGCAGGCACGGGCAGAACAGGTTGATGCCGCTGTCCGTCTGCTGGATGAAGGAAACACCGTGCCGTTTATCGCACGCTACCGTAAGGAAGCGACCGGCGGCCTGGACGATACCCAGCTGCGCCAGCTGGAAGCGCGCCTGGGCTACCTGCGCGAGCTGGAAGAGCGCCGTCAGTCGATCCTGAAATCCATTGGCGACCAGGGCAAGCTGACCGACGAGCTGGCCGAGGCTATCGGCAGCACGCTGAGCAAAACCGAGCTGGAAGACCTTTACCTGCCCTACAAGCCGAAACGCCGCACGCGTGGACAGATTGCTATCGAAGCGGGCCTGGCGCCGCTGGCCGACGCCCTGTGGCAGGATCCCTCCCACGAGCCGGAGCAGTTTGCCGCAGGCTTTGTCGATGCCGAGAAAGGCGTGGCCGACACCAAAGCCGCGCTGGACGGCGCGCGCTATATCCTGATGGAGCGCTTTGCGGAAGACGCCGCGCTGCTGGCGAAAGTGCGTGACTACCTGTGGAAAAACGCCCATCTGGTATCGCGAGTGGTGGAAGGCAAGCAGGAAGAAGGCGCCAAGTTCCGCGACTATTTCGATCATCACGAACCGCTGTCTACCGTGCCTTCGCATCGCGCGCTGGCCATGTTCCGTGGCCGCAACGAGGGCGTACTCCAGCTTGCACTGAACGCCGATCCGCAGTTTGACGAGCCGCCGCGCGAAAGCCAGGGCGAACAGATCATCGCCAGCCATCTCAACCTGCGCCTGAACAACGCCCCGGCGGACAGCTGGCGCAAAGCGGTGGTGAGCTGGACATGGCGCATTAAAGTGATGCTGCATCTTGAAACCGAGCTGATGGGCACGGTACGCGAACGCGCGGAAGACGAGGCGATTAACGTGTTCGCCCGTAATCTGCACGATCTGCTGATGGCCGCGCCTGCGGGTATGCGCGCCACGATGGG
>Ga0157372_10005023_pt1 | contig 14053 bp, 11 predicted proteins | sample C55metaG_FD_115307 | JGI IMG/M metagenome (GOLD analysis project Ga0157372, IMG submission 115307) | Corn rhizosphere microbial communities from Kellogg Biological Station, Michigan, USA - C5-5 metaG | ecosystem: Host-associated > Plants > Roots > Rhizosphere > Soil | place: USA: Michigan... | reverse complement strand
GGGGAGCTATGCAGGGCCCATATCAGGGCTAAGCAGATGAGGATGGCAAGGGTGGAAAACAGGACGGGTCGCATAGGAGGTTATATCACTATGTAAAGTACGACGAGGCGATAGAAAATCCAAGTGATGGTAAGCGTTGGGTTGAGGGATAAAAGTTTTGTACGGCGGAGATGTTCGAGGAGCATGAGCGCAACTACGAGGACGAAATATGCCGTGGGGATGAGGGGGCTTAGGTGAAGGAGGGTCGCGGTGGCAAGCATGGGTAAGAGAAGGAGGGCGCCGGCGAGGGAGATGGTCATCATGTTTCCGAGGTAGTCCCATTTTTTGGCTGGGGCGATGGCGGTAACGATGGCGCCCTGGAAGAGGATCTGGCCGCCGCAGATGGCGTATTCGCGCCAGGGGTTGCCGGTGGGCACCCAGCCGGTGAATAGTTTTGTGTATGCGGTGAGGATGCCGCCGGCGATCATCGCGGTGAACAGGAGCCAGGCGAGGCGGTAGCGGAGTTTGAACGAGGGCTGGTTGCCGGGGGCGGCGGTTTTTGGGGCCGGGATAATGACTTTACGGTTATAGGAGATGAATGCGTAGAGCTTGCGCATCGCCCAGTGAAAGGCTTTGTTGGCGAAGAGGGGTTTGAAGATGGGGAAGGAGCTGCCGATGATGGCGAAGAGGCTGTCGATGCCGTAGCGGACCTCGCCGGTGGAACTGTCTATAAGGGCGATCGCGTCGACGGAGCGCTTTTTATCGACGAGGGGGCAAGCGAATTCGGGCATGTCCTGGTAGGGGGCGCGGCCGTTGGGATCGAGCATGCCGGTGGTGGTGAAGGCGCGGGTGTAGAGGTTGCACATCGGGCATTCGGCGTCGTAGAGGATGAGGTGGTTTTTGAGCGTTTTCATCTTTACTGTTTTACAGGATAAAGATAATGATTTGTTTTGAATTTTCAATAATTACTGAAAGTTTAAGTTGATCTTTTTTCTGACGGGAAAGAGTCAGGGTTTGACGGAGATTAGCTGGGGAGGAGCTTTGGGATAGATACACATTGATAACCATTGGATTGCAGCCAAATGAGGAGTTGGTCGAGATGATCGTAGAATTTGTCTTTGCGGCGGGGATCGGTGCCGGCGTGGATGAGAAGGATGGCGCCGTTGAGGCCGGCGGGGCGGGTGGATTGGTATTGTTTGAGGCTTTGGAGGATCTTGTCGCTTGGGAGATAGCTGTTCCCCATTTCGGGGTAGGTGTAATCGGCGTTTGTGCGGATGCCGGGGGTGAAGTTGATCAGCTGCCAGCCGGCGGCGTGGGCCCAGGCGGCGATGGTGTCGTTCCACCATTCGTAGGGGGGAATAAAATAATGCGGGCCGGAGGTGTCGATGCCGAGGGCCTTGATGGCGGCGAGGTTGTGTTGGAGATCGGTGTGGAAGCTGTCTTTTGTGACCAGGGTGCTGTCGCGACGGGTCCAGTCGGCGTAAAGCAGGTGTTGGTTGGAGTGGGGGCCGAGATAGTGGTGTTGCTTTTGGAGTTCTTTGATGGCGGGCTGGAAGGCGGGATTACTGTAGAAGCGGCCGGTGAAGAAGAATGATCCGGCGACCTGGTGTTTTTTCAGCACTTTTGTGATGGCGGGGAGGCCATCGCCGAATTCGTCGCCGGTGAAGACGAGGGCTACTGTTTTGCGGGCGGAGTCGCCGCGGATAATGGCGCCGTGGGAAACAGTGAAGTGTTCTGCCTGGTCTTGTTGGGCGGCAAGGAGATAGACGAGGGAGGCGGTGCCGTCCATCGTTGGCTCGTTGGTGCTGTAGTCGCCGTAGTCGTCGTGATAGACGGCGAGATTGCTCTGGAATTCTTTATAGGGATCGTCGTGGGTGAGGCGGATGCCGATAAGGTGATCATAGATGCTGGTATATACCGGTCCATCAACCAGGGCTCCATCCAATGGATAATGGCCGATATGAGAAAATGCGGAATGTGGGTCGGAGGGGTAGTCGCCGTCTGCCGGAAGTCCGTAGACCATACCGGTTCCCCAGGGGTTGCAGCCGAAGAGCCAGTCGAAGCAAGCCTGCTCGAGGGGTTGGTAGGTTTTGTCGCCGGTCAGGCGGCGGTACCAGTAGCATTGGATCGCGAAGCTGACGGTGAGGTTGTTGCTGCACCAGATAAAGGGGATGTGGCGATAGAAGGCGTTTGTCTTTGCCTTTTGCCAGACGCGGTCGATGCCTTCGCGGTACCAGGCGAGGAGGGAGTCGCGGCGGGTTCCCGTTAGCTGCTTTGCGAGCTCATAGTGCCCCAGGTTGATAAAAGGATACCATTGATAATGCTTTGCGGTGTCGTTGCCGAGCCAGGGGGTGATCTTTTCCTGTTGGGCATATTGCCAGGCTTTATCGGGCTGGGCCAGGGCGGCGGTGGCGAGCTCCATGTCGTCGGTCCAGTTGTCTTCTGCGTATATATAGGGCGAGAGAACGGACGCGGTTTGACAGACCCCGGGTTTGTCGAGGCCGAGCTGCAGGGCTGTGGCGGCGTGTTGGCCGAGCGACCGGGCGTAGGTGCTGTCGATCGGCGCCAGCAAGTGGCTGCCGAGGGCGAAGGCGGCGGCGAATTTGCCGGCCGTGGAGGCGACGCCGGTGGACTGATTCATGAATTTGCCTCTTACCTGGGGAAGGCCGGTGCAGAAATAGACCGGGCGTTCGAGGCCCCGGCCGTAATAGTTAGTGTCTTCTTTTGGGATGCGCATGCCGCGATGGTCGCGGTCATCCCCCAGTTGGTTGAAGAGCCAGTCCGGGCGGGGGTGCATCTTCAGCAGCCAGTCCATGCCCCATTTCGCCTCGTCCACGACGTCGGGGATGCGGTTGGCGCCGTCGAGGCCATTGGCTTGTTGCCGGTCGCCGAAGGCGCCGGGGAAGTCCCGCCAGGCGGCCAGGAGGTGATAGACGGCGTTGGCCGTAGTGGTGGAATATTGCAGATAGTCGCTCGCATCATGCCAGCCACCCACCACATCAATATGTGTGCTATCGCGAACGGGGGCATACAGGGTATAGCCGTCATGGGTATGACAGGAATCCTTTAGGAATGGGTTGAAGCCGCTGCGTTGCTGGCGTAGATAGCGGAGGCAGAAATCCGCGGCCCCATCATAGACCCTGCGATCTATAGTGAAGCTGGGGGAAATAGTGCCGCCAACCTTCACATAATAATGGCCGGGCTTTTTAAAGACGGAGAAGTCCAGGCGGCGGGTGTCGGTGAAGGGGCCGTAGCTGCCGAAGGACCTGCCGGTGGGGGCGCTAAATACGGTATGGTGAGTGGTTGCGTCGATGAGTTCGAACGTTGCTTCGTGGAGGGGTGTTTTGGCGGCGAGGACGGCTGTTTTCAGGCCGTCGGGGGCATAACCGAGCTGATTGATGCGGATCCAGGTTTGGCTATACGAGCAGGTAAGGGTCAGAGCAAGGAAGAATGTTAAGATGGGCTTAATCATGGGTCAGTTACGTGTTTTTTCCGATTTTTACGAAAAGCTAACATATGAAAAGAATGCCATTCCTTTTTTGTTTAATTGCTGTGGGCCTGACTGCCTTCGGCCAGAAGACGGGATATACGGTCGTGAACCGACGGATTACGGATGACGGAAAGGGGAATATTTACCTGAATGTGGCGGAGGGGGCGGGGGTGGCCTGGATCAAGGGGCTGGCCTTTACGGAGGGGACGATCGAATTCGATATCAAGGGAAAGAATGTGCAGCAACAGAGCTTTGTCGGGTTTGCCTTTCATGGGGTGAACGATAGCACTTACGAGGCGATCTATTTCCGGCCTTTCAATTTCCGGTCGCCCGATGCCGTGAGAAAGGGGCATTCGGTGCAATATATCGCCGATCCGAATTTTGACTGGCCGGTGTTGCGGGAGAAATATCCCAACAAATACGAGCAGGCGGTAGATCCGGTACCCGATCCCAACGATTGGTTCCATGCGAAGATCGCCGTGAGTGGGGAGAAGATAGAGGTTTTTGTCAACGGCAATGTAAAGCCGAGCCTGGTGGTGAAGCCGCTGGTGCGTAATGGTGGTAAACTGACGGGGTTCTGGGTTGGGAATGGGTCTGACGGGGACTGGAGGGATCTGCGGATCAACGGCAACCCGGTGATCAAGTGAGAAGGCTGTGCCCTGTGAGGATGGCCTGTGCTTCGGGATCATGGGCCGGGACGAAGAGCAGCGGGTGCTGGCGGGAATATTCTTTTATTGCGGCATAGGTTTGTGCCGCTTTTTTATAGCTGGCCAGGTTGGCGGCAAAGCTTCCTTTTTCCAATTGGGTCTTATCGTAGCAAACATCGCCTGCGAAGAGGATGTGTTTTGTGTCGGTCTTTAGCAGCACAGAGCAGTGGCCGGGCGTGTGACCGGGAGTGTGAACGAGGACGAGGCATTTGTCTTTGGTCAGGGTATGGGCTTTTTGAAACGGGCCTTCGCTGGTGTTGAGGTCGAGGAGGGTGGGGTTGAAACCGGGTGGTAGAGTTTTGGAACCGGGTCTTGTCGACGCCTTTCCCAGTTGCCAGCCAATGAACGCGGAGGGGGCGGCCGCCGACGGTCCAATTGGTGGTTATTGATGGGAAAAGGGTGGACATGGGATCATTATTTGACGTAACTTATAGAAATTTTTTCAACTAATTTTTATGAGAAGCAAACCCCTCTTCATCCTGCTGTGTGTGCTGCTGGGCGCTCCGCTGCTGAGCCTGGCGATGGATACAAAAGACACGCGGATGCTTTCGCAGCCGGCGGTCAGCGCCGATCACATTGCGTTTATCTACGCCCAGGACCTTTGGGTGGCCAATGTAGACGGATCACAGCCCCGGCGACTGACGGTGAGCGAGGGGATCGAATCGAACCCCGTGTTCTCGCCGGACGGAAAGTGGATCGCCTTCAGTGCGCAGTATGACGGCAATGTGGATGTGTTCGTGATCCCGGTGGAGGGTGGGGTTCCGAAGCGATTGACCTGGCATCCCTCAGCGGATATCGTGCGGGGATTCACGCGGGACGGTAAGGCGGTGCTTTTTGCTTCTCAGCGGGCGGTGTTTACGGCGCGGTACCTGAAACTATATACCGTTGCGATAACGGGCGGACCGGAGACGGAGCTGCCTATTCCGAATGCCTTTTATGCAACTTACTCGCCTGACGGCAGCCGGATGGCGTATACGCCGTTGGGGGATGCTTCGCGGGAATGGAAACATTACCGGGGTGGGATGAGCAGCCGGATCCTGTTGTTCAATTTCAAGGATCATTCGGTGGAGGAGATCCCCAGACCGAGCGGCGGATGCAATGATCTTTCGCCGGTGTGGATCGGGAATGCCGTGTATTTCCGAAGCGACCGGGATGGAGAGTATAACGTCTATGTATATGACCTCGGCAGCAAGCAAGTGCGGGTGTTGACGAAATTTGCCGACTTCCCGGTGCTGGAGCTTGGGGGCAATGAGAGCCGGCTGGTGTTCGAGCAGGCGGGGTATCTGCATACGATCGATGTTGGCGGCGGCCAGGCTGCTGCGGAGAAAAGGCTGGTTATCGGTATCGCGGCAGACTTGTTGGAGTTGCGGAACCGGTATGCCAGCGGGTTCCGGTATATCCGCAGCGGAGATATCTCGCCGTCGGGGGCGAGACTTGTTGTCGACTTTCGCGGGGATATCGTGACGCTGCCCGCGGAGAAGGGCGACTACCGCAATCTGACGCATACGACGGGCTTTCATGAGACGGCGCCTGCGTGGTCACCGGATGGGAGATGGATCGCCTATTTTTCGGACGCATCGGGTGAGAATGCGCTTTGTATCCAGGCGGCGGATGGGAAGGGGCAGGTGCGAACCTTGCCGTTGAAGGGCGCGGGTTTTTATGCGAATACCCGGTGGAGTCCTGATAATAAGAAAATTTCCTTTACCGATAATTCCCGCAGCCTGTTTATTCTCGATGTGGCCAGCGGGGAGGTGAAAAAGGTCGACAGTGACGAATTATACGGTCCCGGGGTCTTCCGTGATCTGAGCGGGGACTGGTCGCCCGATTCGCGTTGGCTGGCGTATACGAAGATAACGGAGACGCAGTACCGGCGGATCTATCTGTATTCGACTGCGGAAGGCAAGTCCTATGCGGTGACCGATGGGTTAAGTGATGTGGATGAGCCGAAATTCGATCCGAAGGGGAAGTTCCTTTATTTCTTTGCTTCTACGGATGCGGGGCCGGTGATCAATTGGTTTGATCAATCGAACGAGGACATGAGGGCCACCAGTAATATTTATCTTGTGACTTTGCAGAAGGAGACCATTTCACCTTTTGCGAAGGAGAATGATGAGGAGAAGGGGGCAGATACGGCGGCGGCCAAGGCGGGGGCTGCGGCGGGCGGTGGCGAGAAGGCAGCCGGCGCGGCGGGTAAGACGGAGGAGGTGCGGGTGGATTGGGAGGGCATACAAAACCGGATCATCGACCTGCCGATCAAGGCTGCCGATATGGAACAGCTGAGTGTGGGGAAGAATGATGCGCTTTATTATGTTGTGAAGAATCCCGATGGAGATGGCGGCGGAAGTCTGCACAAATACGATCTGAAGAAGCGCAGCGACCAGGAGCTGTTGGATATCTCGGGATACAAATTGTCCGCGAATGGGAAGAAGATGCTGATTGTTAAAGGCGAGACGCTGTGGGTCGTCGATGCGGGTGAGAAGCCTGCGCCGGGGAAGAGTCCGGTTACCGTCGATATCCAGGTCGCGGTGGATCCTGCGCGGGAGTGGGCGGAGATGTATGATGAGGCATGGCGGGTCAACCGGGACTATTTCTATGATCCGGGTATGCATGGGGTTGATTGGGCGGCGGTGAAGAAGAAGTATGCCGCCTTTTTGCCTGACCTGTCCTGCCGGGATGATCTGAATACGGTGATCATGTGGATGGGAAGTGAGCTGGGGATAGGGCATCACCGGATCACGAATGGGGGAGATCATCCGTTTGTGGCCCGCTTTATCAACGGCGGACTGTTGGGCGCCGACTATGAGATCGCCGGCGGGCGCTGGCGGATCAAAAAGATCTATGGCGGGCTGAACTGGAATCCCAGTCTTCGGTCTCCGCTGACCGAGCCGGGGGTGAACGCCCGGGTGGGGGACTATATCCTTGCGGTGAATGGGCAGGATGTGAAGGCGGCGGATAATTTTTATTCCTTCTTCGAGAATACGGCCGGGAAGATCGTAGAGTTGACGATCGGCCCCAATGCCGATGGGAGTGGGTCGCGTGTGGTGAAGGTGGTGCCGGTGGGCAATGAATATGCGTTGCGGAACCGGGATTGGGTGGAAGGGAACCTGAAGAAGGTGGAGGCTGCGACGGATGGGAAGGTAGCGTATGTGTATGTGCCGAATACGGCCGGCGCGGGTCACGAATATTTCAAGCGGTATTTTTTCCCGCAGGCGGGGAGGCAGGCGATAATCGTGGATGAGCGGTTCAATGGGGGCGGGGCGTTGGCCGATTATTATATCGGGCTGCTGACGAGGCCTTATCAGGCGCATTGGCATACGCGTTATGGACGGGACTTTAAGTCGCCTTTTGCGACCATCGAGGGGCCAAGGGTGATGATCACGGATGAGACGGCGGGGTCGGGGGGAGATATGTTGCCGTGGATGTTCCATAAGTTTGGGCTCGGGACGATCGTTGGGAAGCGTACCTGGGGCGGGCTTGTGGGGATCCTTGGGTTTCCGCCGTTCCTTGACGGCGGCGGGGTGACGGCGCCGAATGTGGGGATCTGGACGAAGGATGGGTTTGTGGTGGAGAATGTGGGGGTGGCGCCTGACATCGAGGTCGAGCAGACGCCGGCGGATGTGATTGCGGGGCGTGATCCGCAGTTGGAGAAGGCGATACAGGTGGCGATGCAGCAGTTGAAGGACCATCCGGTGACGACGCCGACGAGGCCGCCCTTTCCGGTGATGGGGAAATAGGGATCGTTTTTCTACAGATTTTGCTTTTTTAGTTCTTCGACGGCGTGGTTGGCGGCGCGGGCCGTCAGGGCCATGAAGGTGAGGGATGGGTTTTGGTTGCCGGTGGAGGTCATGCAGGCGCCGTCGGTGACGAAGACGTTCTTGCAGTGGTGGAGTTGGTTCCATTCATTCAGCAGGGAGGTCTTTGGGTCTTTGCCCATGCGGACGCCGCCCACTTCATGGATATCCAGGCCGGGGTTCTGGTGGTTGTTGAAGCCGTTGATGTTTTTGCAGCCTGCGGCTTCGAGCATCGCGGAGCCCTGGGTGACGAAATCGGCGGCCATTTTGTCGTCGTTGTCATCATAGGCGACGGAGGTGATAAGCTGGGGGACGCCCCATTCGTCCTTTTGGTCGGGGCTGAGCCGGACATGGTTTTCGAACTTCGGGATGGTCTTGCCCTGCATCCCCATATATACATACCAGGGGCCGGGTTCGGTGATGGAGTCTTTGAATTCGCGGCCGATGCCGGGTTTGTAATCGCCCTGTTGCCAGCCTGCGCGACCGGCGCCGAAATAGCTCATATATCCCCGCTGGAAGCCGAGGTTCTCGTGTTTGTGCAGGTTGCGGAAGGAAGGTATAAAGACCTCGGTGGGCCGGCGACCGTAGTAATAGCCGTCGGGGAAGCCGTCAAATTCGGCGCTTACATTCCCCCGGTAGTTGTGAAAGGCGATATAGTGACCCAGGAGCCCGTTGTCGTTACCGAGGCCGTTGGGAAAGCGGGTGGATGTCGAATTGAGGAGGATGAGGTTGGTGTTGAGACAGGCGGCGTTGACGAAGATGATGCGGGCCTGGTATTCGGTGACGGCCTTTGTTTGTGTATCTACCACGCGGACCCCGGTGGCTTTCCCTTTCTTTTCGTCATAGAGGATCGAGTGGACGACGCTGAAGGGTTTCAAGGTGAGCTTGCCGGTACGTTGCGCCCAGGGGATGGTGGTGGAGTTAGAGTTGAAATACCCGCCGAAGGGGCAGCCGCGTTCGCAGAGGGAGCGGGCCTGGCATTGGCCGCGACCTTGTTCGAGATGAATGGGTTCGGGTTTTGTGAGGTGGGCGCAGCGGCCGATGATCACGGGGCGATCGGGGTATTTCTGCATGATCTTTTCGCTGATGTGTTTTTCGACGCAGTTCATTTCCCAGGGCGGAAGGAATTCCCCGTCGGGGAGCTGCGGGAGGTTGTCCTTGTTGCCGCTGATGCCGGCGAACTTTTCGACGTGGCTGTACCAGGGTGCGAGATCATGATAGCCGATGGGCCAGGGAACGGCGAATCCGTCGCGGGCGGGGCCTTCGAATTCGAATGGGCTCCAGCGTTGGGTCTGGCGGGCCCAGAGGAGGGATTTGCCGCCGACCTGGTAGCCGCGGATCCAATCGAAGGGTTTTTCCTGTATATAGGGATGGGCCTTGTCTTTTACGAAAAAGTGTTGGGTGGCTTCGCCATAGGCGTAGCATTTCGCGACGACGGGGTTTTCGTCGAGGTCCTTTCTTGGCATGTCGCCGCGGTGGGCGAAGTCCCAGGGGTTCTTTGTGGCGGTGGGGTAGTCTTTGAGGTGTTCGACGGGGCGGCCGCGTTCGAGGAGGAGGGTGGAGAGGCCGTGTTCGCAGAGTTCTTTTGCGGCCCAGCCGCCGCTGATGCCGGAGCCGATGACGATGGCGTCGTATTGATTCATGTGGCAGAGAGTTGTGGATGGGAAGTTAAGTAAAAAATGGGTAGATTACGGTATGACCTTTTATCAACAGGAACTATTGCGGATACAGCGGGAGTGTCTGCCTTGTGTAGCGGTGATCGAGCGTTGCCGGGAGGCGAAACGGCTGATCGACGAGCGCTGTTGTTCCGGCGTGGAGCTGGATGCTATTGCGGGCGGGGTCTTTGTGTCGAAGTTCCATTTTATCCGGCAATTCAGCCGGGTTTATGGGTTGACTCCTCATCGGTATCTGACGGAGCGGCGAATGGCTTTGGCGAAGGAGCTGCTTGCTTCGGGGATGGGGGTCGGTTCGGTGTGTTCGCGGGTTGGGTTTTCGAGTGTGCCGTCTTTTACCGTGGTTTTTAAGCGATATATTGGTTGTACGCCTGCGGCGTTCCGGCAGATGCGCAATTTTGGATAAGCTTCTGCGGATATATTTGCTTCAAAAGCATTTTCTATGAAAGTAAGATTGGCGAGCGTCATGGTGAAGGACCAGGAGAAGGCCCTTCAGTTTTATACCCGTGTGCTGGGTTTTGTCAAGAAGCGGGATATCCCGATGGGGGAGCATCGATGGTTGACGGTGGTCTCGCCGGAGGAGCCCGATGGGGTGGAAGTGGTGTTGGAGCCGATGGGGTTTCCGCCGGCGGTGGTGTTTCAGCAGGCCTTGTTTGCGGCGGGGATTCCGTGGACGGCCTATTTGACGGCCGATGTGGATGCGGAGTATGAGCGGCTTCGCGGGGCGGGGGTGGTGTTCTCGATGCCACCGACTGTCATTGGGCCGACGAAGATTGCGGTGTTGGATGATACGTGTGGGAACAATATTCAGATCTTCCAGGTGATTTAATGGATTGGGTTGGCGGCCTGGCGGCGTTGCATCAGTTCGCGCCAGGTGGTGAGGATGATGTGCTGGTCCTGCAGCGCTTTTTTGAAAGCGGGGTCCATCATGGCGAGCATGTCGCCGCGGCGGAGGGGGCCGCTGTCGCTGATGTGGGTGAAGTGTTCGCCGGCGTCGGAGCAGTGCATGATCATCATGGTGACGCCGGGTTCGAGAATTTTCAACGCATCTATATACAGGGCGGTGCGCCAGCGGGCGAGTTTTTTGTCGTCGTGGGCGACACTGTCGGGCACTTTCCAGTCATAGCTGAAATTGTGGAGGTCGTCGAGCACGGGCAGGCCGGCGGCCCAAAGGGTCTTCCCGAGGTTGCGGAAATTATTCAGCGCTGCATCGGGGAGACCAGTCTGTTTTTGGATGAGCTTGTCGTGACCGCCGGGCAGCATGACGGGGATATGATTTGTCATGCCGACGCGCATATACCGGATGAGGAAGGCGGGAGAGTTGTAGACGGTGCCCATGTGGGTATCGAGGTGGGTGGGTTCGAAGCCCATGGCGCGGGCGCGTTCCAATTGGGCGGTGATCTCGGCTTCGACTTCGTCGGCGTTGGAATGCGTTACGACTGCGGCGGCGCTGGGCCAGAGACAACCATTGGTGTCGACAAGACCGGGGACGGCTTTGCGGCCGGCAAGGGGGCCCCAGCGGTATTCGATCCATTCGGAGGTGAGGGTGAGGTGGAGGCCGGCGTCCGTATTGGGATGTTTGTGCAGCCAGCTGATGAAGCCCGGGACCCAGGGGCAGGGCATCATGACGCTGACGGAGGTGGCGGCGCCTTTTGTGAGGGCGTTGATGGCGCCTTCGTTGGATTCGAGGCTCATGCCGGCGTCGTCGACGTGGAGGATGAGGATGCGGGCGTCCTTTGGCCAGCCGAGGCGTTGGGCGTAGGTGGAGTCGCTTTGGGCGGATGGCTGGGCTGCGGTTGGCGCTGGTTGGGCGGGAGGGTGCGTGGCGGTTGGCGTTGATGGTGCGAATGGCCGGTTGACGGTTGGCTTTGGCTGGGCGGATGCGGTTGCCCCGGCGAGGGTGATGAGGAGGATGGCGGCAATCGTTTTGGCGGTCATGCGGAGTGGTTTATCTCGAAATTTCGTGGTCGATCTGTTTGATGATGATGTCAATCTTGCGAACGGCCGTATCATAGCGACCCATGCAATTGGTGATGTTGTTTACTGTAAACTGCAGCAGGGTCCGGGTCTTTGGCAGATCCAGAAAATCATTTTCGGGGAGATTGCTTTTGTCGATATTGAAGTCGAGCAGCTGTTGTTCGAGCTGGTTCACGAAGTTCTCGTTGTAGCTGATCGCGGGAAGCAGTTGCTGGTAATAGACGAGGATATTCTGGCGGAGGCTGTCTTCCTCGATGAGGCTCAGCTTGCTGCTGGATTTGAAACCTTCGTAGCGGGCGGTGTTGGCATGGGTGACGAGGATGTTGTAGTAGAAGAGCTTCTTTAGAGATGAATCGGGCATCTCGCCTTTTTTCAGCTGGTAGGCGCGAGAGAAGTGGTCTTGCACTCTGCCGAAGACCTCGCGGCTATCCATCATTTGGCGGATGTCGTCGGCGAGATCGCCTTTCAGGCCGCGGAGGAATTCTTTCACTTCTTTTTGCTCGTGGCGGTGTTCGCTCCAGCTGTGCAGCCAGATGGAGAGAGTGACGGCGAACACGATGATGAGGATCTCGATGACGATCTCTTTTAGCTTTTCGCCGAGGGAGCGTTTGCTGTCCTTCATGGTCTTGTAAATCTTTAACCCGTGCTTTGTGACTTCGTCCTGCATACCTAAATATATGAATTATTCATAAGCCGGCTTGGTCTACCATCTGGCTTATTGAGAGAACGCCGGGCAAATGGTTGAGCCCCCACTCTTCCAGTGTTGTGAGGATATTCATGAGCGACCGGCCTTTTGGGGACAATCGATATTCCACATGCTGCAGTTTGCGATCGTAGGGCGTGCGGATGATGAGATCGCCGGCTTCGAGCTCGTCGAGATGTTGCGAGAGCATTTTGCGGCTGATATTTGGGATCGCCCTGTAAAGTTGGTTGTAGCGTAACGGTTTCACCGCGAGATAGGAAAGGATGCAGGGCTTCCATTTTGTCGCGAATTGCTTCAGGGTTGCGATAACGGCGCAGCGGCCGAGCTCGGTCGTACTGGAATTCTTTTCGGCCGGTAACCTTTTCGTTACTTCTTGTACGGGCATGGACGTTCGTTTAGATTTGTTCCAAAATACAAAATAGATGGAATATCATTTAGCTGAGGTGAATATCGGCCGGATACTGGGGCCGATGGACAGTGCTGTGATGGCGGAATTTGCGGCCAACCTGGACCCTATCAATGCGCTGGCCGAGAGCAGCCCGGGCTTTGTTTGGCGGCTGAAGGACGAGTCGAACAATGCGACGTCGATATCGGTGACCGAGGACCGGTTCCTGATCGTGAATTTGTCGGTGTGGCAAACGATCGACGATGTGTTCGCTTTTACGTACCGGTCGGCGCATACCGAATATGTGCGACGGCGGGGCGAATGGTTCGAGCGGTTGAAGGAGATGTTCCTTGCCTGCTGGTATGTGCCGGTGGGGCATGTGCCGACGGTGGCCGAGGCGATGGAACGGATCGAATATATCCGCAAGCATGGGCCGACGCCCTACGCGTTTACCTTTAAGCAGCGGTTTTCGGTTGAGGAGGCTAAGGAAGCGGGGGTGTTGTGAGAAGAAAGATATTCCTACCTTCAGGGAGAAAATGGAAAATATGAAAATTGGTGTCGTACAAACGAGGCCGGTGAAGGGGGATATCGCGGCGAACCTGGCCGATCATCAGCGGTGGGCGAGCCTGGCGGTGGAGCGTGGGGTGGATCTGCTGGTGTTTCCCGAATTGTCGATCACGGGTTATGAGCCAACGCTGGCGGAACAGCTGGCGACGACTGCGGAGGACGAGCGGTTTGCGGGGCTGCAGCGGATGAGCGACCGGTATGGGATCTTTCTGGGTGTGGGGGTGCCGATTCGCGTCGAGAATGGGGTGCAGATCGGGATGGTCATATTCCGGCCGGACGAGCCGCGGCTGGTGTATGCGAAGCAATACCTGCATGCGGACGAGACGCCTTATTTTGTACCGGGGAAGGAGCAGCTGTATCTTGCACTGGACGATCATAAGATAGCGCCGGCCATTTGTTTTGAGCTATCGGTTCCCGAGCATTCGGTGAATGCTTACAGCAACCGGGCGGATATCTACCTGGCGAGTGTGGCGAAGACGGCGGCGGGGATGGAAAAGGCCATCGAGACTCTCTCGGGGATTGCGTGTACGTATTCGATGACGGTTTTGCTGGCCAATTCGATCGGGCTTTGTGGCGATGGGCTGTGTGCGGGGGGATCGGCGGTGATCAGCGATAGGGGGGAGGTGATCGCCGAGCTTTTTGACGACGAGGAGGCGATGCTGATCTATGATACGGGGACGGGGGAGACGGCGGTGCGGAGTGCGGATGCGGGGGAGCAGGCGGAGGCCGAATGGGGGCGTAGCGGCTGGGCTTGGCTGAGGCGGTGGCGGGGGCTGGATTG
>Ga0157372_10005020_pt1 | contig 14054 bp, 9 predicted proteins | sample C55metaG_FD_115307 | JGI IMG/M metagenome (GOLD analysis project Ga0157372, IMG submission 115307) | Corn rhizosphere microbial communities from Kellogg Biological Station, Michigan, USA - C5-5 metaG | ecosystem: Host-associated > Plants > Roots > Rhizosphere > Soil | place: USA: Michigan... | reverse complement strand
GGATCGGCTATCGTCCGCGCGACGCGAACGTACCCGTGTACGGCGACACGCTCGAGATTGCCATGAGTCGTTTGCCGCCGATGCTGGCGACGGTGCGCGTCACAGATTCCGAATTGTGTCCCGGTGTCAACACGAGCAGTGGCGCGCTCGAGTTGTGGGAGCAAGCGAAAGCAGGGCTGCTCGCCACGGTCGTGGCGCGCGACACCAGACCGGCGAAGGTCGAGGCGCTCACCTATCACCGAGTGACCACTGCGACCGACGAGCGCGTGACGGAACAGACGACCCAGATCACCTCCGGGTACTCCAACCGGCCATTCGTCGCCCCGGCCGAAGCGTCATTCTTCGCGGCGCGGGGCTTCATGCAGGAGGATGCAAGCGGGCGTCTCTACAGCGCGCCCGACGCCGATGTCCTTCTCGACGACGCCTTCGCCGTGACGCACTGCTTCCATGTTCAAGCTGCCGATCGCGATCATGTCGATCAGATCGGACTCGCGTTCTCGCCCGCTCGCGGACGAGACAGATTGGTCGACGTGGCCGGCGTCGTCTGGATGGATCGCGTGAGCCCGCGAATCCGGTCACTCGACTTCCGCTACACCGGTCTCGAGCCGGCTGCCGAGCGAGTCGGGTCCGGCGGCCACATCGAGTTTCGATCCATGGAGAACGGCGTGGCGTTCGTCGAGCGATGGCATCTGCGGTTGGCGACGCTCGTCGTCGACGGAAAGCAGCGCGTCGACTTCGCTCCCGGATTGTCGCGCGACCGCCGCGGGAGAAACGAGTTCCGCGTCGCTGAGCTTCGCGAGTCCGGCGGCAGCGTGTTGACGGCGGTGTGGCCGGACGGTGCGGTCTGGAGCGACAGTCTTGCTGGACTGACGGGAAGCGTCGTCCAGCGTCGTTCGTCGCTTTCCATTCCCGCGGCCGTCGTCGCGCTGTCCGGGACGAATCAGCGAACGCTCACGGCCGCCGACGGTTCCTTCGAGCTCGTACCGGTCGTGCCCGGCCGATATACCTTCACGGTTACCGACACGACGCTCGCTGAATATGCGGCGCCACGGTCGAGCCGACTGGACGCTGAGGTAGTGCGCGGACGACTGACGACGATTCGCGCCGAGTTGACTCCCCTCGCCGACGTCATCCGAGAGGTTTGCCGTGACCAGACCGTGCCTCGCGGGACATCGATGGTTGTCGGGCGAGCGAGTGTGTTAGGTGCGGAGCGTCCGACCGGCCAGGTCATCGCGCGATGGCAGGCCACGTACAACAACGGGTCGCCGGTGACGGCGGAGAACAGCACCGGACGGGCGCTCGCAATCAATGGCGCGGAGCAGCGAGTCGACATCGACGAGAAGGGTCGTTTCGTCGTATGCGGGGTGGCGCGGGGCCGGCCGATCCATTTGCGGTACGTCCAGGGCGACCGCTTCGCCGACACCACATTCTTCGTTGGCGATTCATTGCTGTATCCGGTCGATTGGCGGGTCAGCCTGCCGGCGGTGAAATCCGGCGGGTCGGATAGCGCCGGCCAGATCCGGCCTGGACCGCCGCGGCGGATGGGCTCGGCGTGGCAGGCCTGCTGCTTGCCACGATTCGAGGGAGATGACCTCGAACGAAGGAGAGCAGCACCAATGACTGAACGTCGCAAAACTCACAATGGTCGGGATGTGGACGGACGATTTCGCGTTCGCCAGGCGGACGTCGACGATTTGCTCGAGGATCCCTCGGGTCCGGATGTCGTGCAGGACGACGTCCGGCTCGGCGGCGCGGTCGCCGATACCGGTCCAGCGGCTGGAAGTCACGCACGTCAAATCGGTGATCTGATCGATGAGAATCGGCAGGACGTCGGGCGTGTCACGGGCCGGTCGGGCGGCCAGGGGCGTGGGAAGCGCCGCCGGTGATCGCGTGATCCAGGCGGCGGGCGACGATGTAGTCGCGCACGCTCGGCGCGTAGTGGCCGCGTTATTCGGCCCTCCGGCGCAACGACAATTCGACGTGAAGTATTGGGACGGCACGGTCGAGCGCGGGAGCGCGACCGTGCCGTCGCCGTTTAGACTCGTCGTCGCGCGGCCGGGGGCCTTGCGACGAATGCTTCTGCCGCCGAGCGAGCTGTCGATCGTCGAAGCGTACATCTCGGGCGACGTCGACGTCGAAGGCGATCTCGCGAAAACGATGACGCTCGCCGACGCGATCAACACCCGGTTACGGAGTCCGTCGGTGTTGGGGTCGCTCGCGCGCGATCTGATCGCGCTGCCGCGGCACGACAGGAGCACGAGTGAGGTTCGGAATCGTCGCGCGGACGAGCGGGTCGAGGCGGCGGGGGCGCGTCACGAGCCGAAGCGTGATCGCGCGGCGATTCAGTACCACTACGACGTCGGAAACGACTTCTATCGTCTCTGGCTCGACGACCGGATGGTGTATTCGTGCGCCTACTTCGAGCGTCCCGGCGCGACACTTGACGAGGCGCAGGAAGCGAAGCTCGATCACGTGTGTCGGAAGCTTCGTCTCTCTGAAGGCGAGCGATTTCTCGACGTCGGCTGCGGGTGGGGTGCTCTCGTCATGCACGCGGCGCGGCATTACGGAGTCCAGGCGGTGGGCATCACGCTGAGCGAAGAGCAGCGCGCACTGGCAACGGAGCGCGTCGCCGAAGCCGGACTCGATCGAGCCGTGCACGTGGAGCTGCGCGACTACCGGGACGCGCCGTCTCTCGGTCCGTTCGACAAGATCGCGAGTGTCGGCATGGTGGAGCACGTCGGCGGCGAGCGACTTTCCGAGTACTTCTCGGCGGCCGCCAAGGCGCTAAAACCGGGCGGTCTTTTTCTGAATCACGGCATCGTGCGGGTCGGTGGAAGTCGCGAGCCGGGGTGGCGTGAGCGCCTCGAGCGCCGGGTGTGGAGGAGAGACGCGTTCATCGAGAAGTACGTGTTCCCCGACGGGAGGCTCGAGCATTATGACGCACTCGTCTCGGCGGCTGAAGCCGCCGGCTTCGAGACGCGCGACGTCGAGAGTCTCCGCGAGCACTACACGCTGACGCTCGAGCATTGGGTCGAGCGCCTCGAACGCTGTCGCAAGGAAGCCATCGAGATCGTCGGCGACGCGACGTATCGCGTATGGCGTCTCTACATGACCGCATCGATGCACGGCTTCGCGACCGGCCGCCTGAACGTCCTCCAAACCCTGCTCGCCAAGCCCGCCAACGGTCGCGCAAACCTCCCCCTCACCCGCAAAGATTTGTACATGGGGTCAGACTCCATCTCTTAGATGGAGTCTGACCCTATCTCGCAGATGGAGTCTTACCCCGGCGGGATTTGCGTACGGCGGGCAATGGCGGGAACCGGCGTCCCGGAGAGCGGATTCCCAAGACGTCTCCCTCCGCCCCAATCGGGCACCAGATGCGAAACCGAATCATCCTTTTGTTCGCGCCGGCACTGCTCGCGGCGATGGCGTGTGGCGGCGGTGGCGACTCGAGCTCGGGCTCTTCGTCCAATACTCCGACGATACCGACGACGCCAACCACACCGACGACCCCGTCCGCGCCTCAGGCCACTGACAAGGTCACGATCTCGAACAACCTGTTCACTCCGCCGGACATCCAGGTGTCGCCAGGCACGACCGTCACATGGACCTGGTCCCAGGATGCGTCCACGCACAATGTCACGTTCAACGATGGCATCGGCTCGGGCGACAAAACTTCGGGCATTTTCACGCGAACCTTCAGCAGCACCGGAACATTCCCCTATTCTTGCACGATACATCCGGGGATGACTGGGACCGTCACGGTGAAATAGGGTCCGAACGGGGCCGCGCCGCGCCGGTCACAACCAAATCGGTCGTGAGGGAATAGAGCAATGCGCGGCAGTATGGTTCTCCGAATGATGATCGCGGCGGTGACTCTTCCCGTCGCGCTTGGCGCGCAAACGCGCGTCGGCGGCATGGGTCCGAATGGCCAAAAGGGCAAGCCGGGACGCTTGGCGCGCGACGAAGGAATTTCGATCCCCGCGATTGTGAATCCGGTGAACCTCCTCATCGAGCATCGATTGGAGGTCGCCCTGAACGACACCCAATTCACGAAGATCATCGCGATCAAGCGGACGCTCGACTCGACGAACGCGCCGATGTCGCGGAAGCTCGACTCGATCGCGCGGCTCTATAAGCCGCGTCCGATCTTCTCTGTAATCACCGACGAGCGACGCGACTCGATCGCCCAGGCGCATCCCATGGTCCTGGACCTGGTTGCGGGGATCCGGGAGAATATCTCGAGCGCCAAGGACAGCGCCTACGCGCTGCTCTCCGCCAGGCAACTGAGCACTGCCCAGGGAATCGAATCGGTCGCTGAGCAGGAGAATAGCGGCGCCCGACTGCCAAAACGGGCGCCCGGGCCGCCGTTGACACAGCCGATCAAGCCGCCCGGTAGTCCCGAGTAATCCCTGGCGCGCTCGCTTCCGGAGGGTGATTTTAGCGCATCTCCCTCCGGACGGCTGCAGATGGCGACGGGGTCTAACGGATCCGCCGCGGCGCCCGAATTCAAGGTCATCGTCAGAGTCTTCGTCTACTACGCCGTTCTCATCGCGGCGGGGTGGGCGGTTTGGCAGTTCTTGCCGCGCACGCACCTGGTCTCCTCGTCCTCGCTCGACTCACTGTTCGGCGGCGGCCAGGAGATCATCAAGGGCTCTGGGAAAAACGCGGAATACGAACCGGTCGCGCCGGGCACGCTCTCCGCCACGGTCGCGCTGGCGATGATTTCCTCGGCGCTGCTCGCGCTGCCAATCGCCTGGGTCTACACACTGACGCGCTCGCGACGCGGCTACCAGCAGTCGGTCGTACAGATGCTCATCATCCTGCCCGTCGTCGTCTCGGGCATCATCGCGATGGTGAAGTACAGCCTTCCGCTGGCTTTCGCGCTGGGCGGCGTCGCCGCGGCGGTGCGCTTCCGCAACACCCTCGAGGACAGCAAGGACGCCGTCTACATCTTCCTCATGACGGGACTCGGCATTGCCTGCGCGGTCGATCTTCCGGTGGCGGCGATCGTGTCGATCCTGTTCAATGTTCTCACGCTCCTCCTCTGGCTCAGCGACTTCGGCCGCACGCCCGTCGCGCTGGAAGGCAAGGTCGCCGAGCGACGCTTGCAGCGCGCGCGTGATCTGGCCCGCACCGGTACCTTCGTCGCCCGCATCGACGACGAGGTTCTGCAAAACATGAACGCCGAGCAGCTCGAGGGGTTGGCTCAGCGTGCCTGGCAACGCGCCCGGGAGAACGGTCCCGAGGGAGACGAGCGGAACGACAAGAACGAAAGCCGCATCCGCATCCGGTTCCGCAACGCGATTCTCACCCGGCCCGTGCTCGAGGCGCGGCTCGACGACGCGGCGAAGAAGTGGCGCGTCGAGGCGGAATCGGTCGGCGAAGATGGAACGACGCTGATCGATTACGTGATCATGCCCAAGAAGAAAAGCGGTCCGAACGAGCTGCTCGCGCTCCTTCGCGCCGCTGGCGGAAAAGACGTCGTCGACTCAGAGCTGCGCTGATCGATCAACTGATCGGAGGAACCTCATGAAGCTCGCTCCACGCATCCGCTGGTCATTGCTCTCGTTCGCGCTGGTGGTCGCGGTGCCGGCTTTGGCGCAACAGCAGAGCGGCAAAACCGCCAAGAAAGCGCCCAAGCCGGAAAAGCCGGACAGCCTCAAGGACACCACGCTCGCCAAGTTCTACGAGAGCGAGGACCCCATGGAGGCGACGCTGACTTTCAACATCAAGCGCGTCAAAGGCGACAAAGGCGACGACGCGCCGTGGCGATCAGCGACGCTCAGCTACACGCCCGCGGGCGCCAGCGCGCCGGTGAGCCTGCCAATTCAGGTGAAGACGCACGGCATCTGGCGTCTCAAGAACTGCGATTTCCCGCCGCTGCGGCTCAACTTCAGCGGAAAGGAATCGAAGGGCACGCCCTTCGCGCGCGTCGACAAGCCAAAGTTGACGTCGTATTGCCGGAACGACGACGGCTACGAGCAGTATGTCCTGCAAGAGCTTCAGGCGTATCGCATCTACCAGCGTGTCTCGCCGTACAGCCACGCCGTTCGCGCGCTGCACATCACGTATGTCGACAGCGCGACGGGCAAGCCGGTCGCCACGCGGTATGGGTTCTTCCAGGAGGATCCGGACAAGTTCGCCGAACGCTTCCGCGGCAAGATCGCAAAGCAGACCGGCGCTGGTCCGTCGGACCTCGATCCGTACCAAGCAACGGTCTTCGGGTTCTTTCAGTATCTGATCGGCAATACGGATTTCTCCATTTCGGCACTGCACAACGTCGAGCTTCTCACGAGCAACTACATGGCCGACGCCATCCCCGTGGCGCGCGACTTCGATTTTTCGGGGATCGTGAACGCCCGCTACGCGACTCCGAACGACAAGCTCGGCATCCGCAGGGTTCGCGACCGGCTGTACCGCGGTTACTGTTTCCCTGATTCCGAATTCACCAAGTCGATCGCGCTGTTCAACGCGAAAAAGGACGCGATTTACGGGCTGTACCACGACAAGATCGGACAGCTGATGAAGCCGGACATCGTCAAGGAGACGACCGAATACCTCGACGACTTCTACAAGACGATCAACAATCCGCGAGACGCCAAACGGCAACTGATGGAGGCTTGCTTCGGCCGGAAATGATGCGATGCTCTGACCCACCCAGAGTCTCATGACGGAGTTTCGCTGCGAGCTGTTGTCCGCCGACCAACTCGCTGCGCTCGCCTCCGGACCGCTTCCTCCGGGAATCCCAGCCGGCGATGCGCGGCGCTCGATGCACCGCGATCTCTACCTCGATACGCCCGACGACTCGCTTCGTCGCCGGGGGATCGTCTGCCGTCTGCGTGTCGACGACGCGGGGCATACCTCGCTGAGCCTGCGCATCGAAGGGCCGCGCCGCGAAGACGTCACGCGAGTCGACGCCCCCGTGCGGACGAGCGACGTCTCGGCCGCGTTCGCGTCCGACAATCCCGTGGCGCGTCGCGTCCGCGGGATCATCGATCCCGCGCTGCTCCAGGTCCGCGCCGACCTCGAGGTCGATCGGCTGACACGCGCATCGGTCGATTGGCTGCGTCGTCCGCGGCTCACGATTCATCTCGACCGCGTCACGATTCGCCGCAACGGATCGTCGGCGCGCTTCTTCACGATGTGCGCGCACCACCATCGCGGCGCGCCGGAAGACATGGTCTCGCTGGAACGCGCGCTCGAGTCCGAGCATGGCCTCCGCCGCTCGGCGGTGCCCACGCTGGAGCGCGCCGAGCTGGCGATCAAGTGGGCGCGGTTGGAAGACGTGCCGCGGCGCGCCGGCAATTCAGATCTCTATCAACGCGTGCCGGTACCCGCGATCAAAGGGACGACGCCGGAGTTTCTCAATCCCGAGCTGAGTCTGCTCGCCTTCCAGCAGCGCGTGTTGTCCCTCTCCGACGACGACCGCACTCCGTTGCGCGAGCGATTGCGCTTTCTCTCGATCGTCGCGGCGAACGTCGACGAATTCTTCATGGTTCGCATGGCCGGATTGCTCGCCGCGCGAAGCGCCCCTCCGGAAAACGAGGGCCGCGACGATGGGATGTCCGCGGTCGAGGAGCTTGCTGCCATCGACGCCGCTGTCGCGGAGATCAACGCGCATGAGGCGGCGACGTTCGAGCGCTGTCGCGTCGCCCTCGCCATGATCGACGTTCGGATCGTGAGATGGGAGGATCTGGCGTCCGAACACCAAGCCGGCCTCCGCGATCGGTTCCGCGACGAGATTCAGCCGCTGCTCACACCCTTCGCGATGACGCTGAGCCCAGGCCACCCGCTGCCCCGGCTCGGCCACTTGTCGCTGTCGATGGCGCTGATTCTGCGCCAGCGCTCCGGCGGCCCTCCGCGTTTCGCCGAGTTGGAGCTGCCGGCCAGTCTGCCGCGCTTCTTCATGATGCAGGAGGCCAACGCGGCCGGCGGCGGACGCGTCGCCGTGCCGGTCGAGGAAGTCATTCGCGGAAACCTGCCGGCGCTCTATCCGGATATGCTCGTCGAGCACGCATACGGTTTCCGCGTCACGCGGAGCGCCGAGCTGGAGATCGACGAAGAGCACGCCGACGATCTGCTCGACGAAGTCGCGCGGGCCAGTGCGACGCGCGGGCAGGGGGCCGTCGTGCGACTCGAGGTCGAGCGCACGATGCCGGCGATCCTGCGCGCGCTGCTGCTCGAGAACGTGCGCCGGGAGCAAGCGGCGAACGGCTCGCCCGGCCTGGCCGACGTCGAAGAGGTAGAGGGTCTGCTCGACCTCCGGGGGGTGGCGCAACTCGACCTGCCGCCCCTTTCAGCGATCTCGTATCCGCGTCTCGCGGTGCGACAGCCGTTTGCCAGCGCCTCGAACACGCTCGACGCCGTGGCTGGCGGGGACGTACTGCTGCATCATCCATTCGATTCGTTCAGCGGCAGCGTCGTTCGCTTCATTCACGATGCGGCCAACGATCCGCACGTCGCGGCCATCAAGATCACGCTGTATCGAATCGGGACGCCGTCGCCGATCGCCGACGCGTTGCTGCAGGCGGCGAAACACGGCAAGGCCGTCACGGCGTTCGTCGAGCTCAAGGCCCGCTTCGATGAAGAGATCAATATCGGTTGGGCGAAGGCGCTCGAGGCCGCGGGCGGCCATGTCGTGCGCGGCATCGTCGGGTACAAGAACCACGCAAAGGTGGCGCTCATCGTCCGCCGAGAAGGCGGGTTGCTTCGCCGCTACGTGCACGTCGGCACGGGGAATTACAACACACGCTCCGGCGAGCAGTACACCGATCTCAGTCTTTTCACGACGAACGATCTGATCGCCAGCGATGCGGCGGATCTCTTCAACGAGTTGACGGGATCGTCGGAGCCGCCTCGGCGCACGTCGCGCGCCCTGCTCGTGGCGCCGACACACCTGCTCTCGGCGATCCTCGAGCGCATCGACCGCGAGGCCGCCTTCGCTCGAGCTGGACGTCCGGCGCGAATCACGGCGAAGCTCAACGGTCTATCCGATCCGGACATCGTGCGTGCGCTCTATCGCGCGTCGCGCGACGGTGTGGATGTTGACCTCGTGGTGCGCGGTATCTGTACGTTGCGTCCGGGCGTGCCGGATCTCAGTGAGCGCATTCGCGTGGTGTCGATAGTGGGCCGGTTCCTCGAGCATTCGCGCATTTACCGGTTCGCCAACGGCGGCGACCCGCGGTATTTCATCGGCTCGGCGGATCTCCGCCCACGTAACCTCCGTCGTCGCGTCGAGCTACTCGCGCCGATCAGTGACGCGCGCCACCGCCGCATGCTCGACGATCTCCTCGCTCGCTACGTGAGCGATCCCACGGGTTGGGATCTTCAGGGCGACGGTTCCTACAAGCGACGGAGCGGGGGCGTCGGGACGCAGGAAGCGTTGTCGTCCTGAACGCAGTCGACTGTCGTCCTCGCGCGCGGCGGATCTACGGTCCTCGGATTAGCTGCCGGCCCGTTGCACGGTGACCGTCCGTTCGAGGTCGAGAACGAATGGTTTAACGGATTATGAGATTTGGTGGGATCATAAGATTGCTCGTCGCGCGCTCACCACACCGTCCGCGACGAGCCGAGAATAATTGAAAGACGACCTCGGGATGCTTCGAGTTGCGTAGCATCCCGAGGTCGTATTAACAAGATTCAGGCTCGTTGAGGAAGGAGTGATGGATTGAAGAGGAGAGATCCCATCATCTCGCCAAATCTCATGATCCGTTCAACTTTCGTTCTCGATATCTATGCTTGCTCACCTCGTCGTCCCTACGCACGTCCCGGTGGTCGACAAGCCGACTGCCGCGCGCAGCACAAGCACGACATCGGCGGCATCGATCGAGCCGTTGCAGTTCGCGTCGCCGCGCGGATAGATCGCGGTCGACGACGACAGCGAGCCGACGAGCGCCTGCTGGATGAGCAGCGCATCGGCCGCGTCGATTTTTCCGTCGCCGTTCACGTCGCCGCGTAGCGTTGCTGTTTGTGCGCCGACGTCGTACGCGAACATCCCGCGACCGTACGTTCCGGCGATGAGCAGTCCGATCGCCGGCTGGTAGACGAGATCGTAGACGATCACGTTCGGCAGCCCTGTCGGTCCAACGGTCCACGTAACTCCGTTGTCGACCGACTGAAACACACCGACGTCCGTCCCCGCGACGATGGTGCCCGGGCCGAGGCTCGGCATGTAGATCGCCACGTTCGCCGGTGCGTCCGTCAAATTGCCATTGATGTCGTGGACGATGCTCGCGAAGGCGTTCGTTGTCTCGAACACGTGGCTCGAGCCGAAACCGGAGACAGTGATGAGCGCGCGGAGCGGATCGGTGGGGTGCGCGGTCACGCGCGTCACCGAGCGCGCGGGGAGGCCCGTCGCCGCGGTGAACGTCACGCCGCCGTCGCGGGAAACAAGCGCGCGTCCGTCGCTCGTGCCCACGTAGATCGTCATCGTATCGGCGGGCGATACAGAGATCGACGTGATCGTCCCTGTGCCGGCGCTGAGATCTCCGCCGAGGGCGGTCCAGCTCAGCCCTTCGTTCACGGTCTGGTACAGCCGATACGTGCCGAAATACAGCTTCGCGGGATTCACCGGGTCCATCACCAGCGGCGGGATGAACTGAGCGCGATCGTTCGACGAGATACCGGCCGCGCGACGCGCGCTGGACAGCGCGTCCTGACGGAAAATGTTGGGCACGCCGCCAACCGACCACTGGGTTTCCGCCCACTGAATGTTCGGGTTCGCGTAGTTGATCGCGGTGTAGCCGCCGTCGCCGCCGAGGAAGGCGTCCCAGAACGGCGTGCCGGTGAAGATGTGAGTTCCGTTGTCTTGCGATCCACCGGAGATCCGCGTCCCGAGCGGGTGAACGGAGACACCGGGATAGAACTGCGTGATCGACAGCCCGGCGCTTCGCGACGACCAACTATTCCCGCCGTCGGTCGAGACGTAGACGCCGCCGTCCGTTCCAGCCCAGAGCACCGTCGGATCGTTCGGGTCGAACACGAGCACGTGCCAGTCTACGTGAACGTCCGTCGCCATCGGCTGGAAAGTTGCGCCTCCGTCCACTGAGCGGAATGCGCGCACGCCGGCGACGTAGATGCGGCGCGGATCGACCGGGTCGACGGCGAGAACGAGATCGTACGACTCCTGACCGCCGAACAGTCCGGTGGTAATTCCGGTGGAGGGGAGCTGCGTCCACTCGTTCGCCGTCTCGTCGTACTTGAAGAGCCCGAGAAAGCTGCCGCTGTTCCTGTCGCCGACGAGTGCCCACACGGATCCGGGGGCAGCCTTGCTCACGGCAACCTCGACTCGGTCGATCGAGTTGGCGTCGATACCGGGGAACGGCGGCAGTTGCGTCCACGTCTGCCCAACGTCGGTCGATCGGTAGACGCCGCGCGCCGCGGCGGACGTCGCGGCGCGGTTGCCGGCGTAGTATGTGCCGGCCTTGGTCGGGTGCGCGACGATGCTCGAGCCCGGACCCGTGTTGAGCACCACCGTCCACGAAGCGCCGGCATTCACCGATCGGACAATACCCGCGTTGGAGAATCGTGTCGCGCCGATCAACACAGAAGAGGGCGATGCCGCGGTGGCCGGATCGACCGCCAGGCTGAGGAAGGCACCAGACGAGCCGTTCGTCGATTTCAATCCGGTCGCGCCGGTCGTCCACGAGCCGCCGCCGTCGGCGGAACGCAGCACGCCGCAGCCGTTGAGGCCACCGTTGCCCTCACCCGTCGCGGCGTAGACGATGTTTGGATCGACTGGATCGAGCGCCATCGCGCCGGTCGTGAGCATGCACTCGTGATCGGTCATCGGCGTCCATGTGAGGCCGTTGTCCTTGCTGCGCCAAACGCCACCCGACGCCGTCCCGACATACATCGGCCCGCCGGGGCGCAACGCCGGGACGATCGCCGCGATGCGTCCGGTCTCGAGGAGGAAGACCCACAATCCGTTTGGCCCGATCGCGCGCCAGTTGCCGGTGAGCGGAGCGCTGGTCGCCGCGCTCGAGGCGAACAGGCTGGGTCGCGCGCGCAACGCGCTGTACAGGTTGGCCATCTTGTCGTACGGGCGCTCGGAGAACGGATACGTCCGCTGCGCCCAGAACCACTCGTCGCGTCCCTCGACGTCCTCTTTCATCTCACCGGCGGCCGAGGCACGCTCGACTTCGCGCGCGTCGCGCGGCGGCGTCGGTCTCGCACGCTGAGACCGGATTGCGCCGACTGGTGCGAGCAGCGCGCAGACGATCGACAGGAATCGCATTCGTCGAAAAGTCATCGGAACACTCTCACGACCACGGCGTTGCTCGTGCCGGCCGAGGTTTCGACGCGGATGTCGTAGCGGCCGGTCTCGAGGGGCAGCGGGGCGGCGTCTCCACCCGAGGGAACACGATCGGGAACGACGACGCGAATCACTCTGCCGTCGTCGCTCGCCGGGACGTTGGTGAGCATGACGGAACCGAAGCGCACCGTGTTGCGTCCGGGGGTGCCTGGCGCGAAGCCACGTCCTTGCACCACGATCTCGACGACGGCGCCGGGAGCGACGAACACGGAGTCGGGGCGCAGCGCGTCGATCGTCGGCGACGCGGCGTTCGTGTGATGGAACAAGCCGCATCCGGCGGCGACGAACGCGACCGTCAGAAGCGACGTGACATGACGCGGCCCGGTCATGGCTTCCTCGTCAGCGCGGGGACGAGATTCGCCTGCGCGGTGCTGTGGGCTTCGTCCGTCGTCAGCTGGAAGCCTCGCAGGGCGGAGGAGCGTGTTACCGAAAAACGCAGTGTGTACACGCGACCGTCGGCAAAGCCGCTCGGAGCAATCGCCGCAAAGCGGATGAGTCCCGGCTGCGGGTTCACCACGCGTGTCGCTCCATCCGTCAGCGCTTCTTCACGCACGAAGCGGACGCCGCTGCTGTCGTAGGACAGGCGCGCGGTCATGCTTGCCACGCGCGCGCCCACGACGCGCACGGTGACGTCGATCTCGGTGCCCGGCGCCGCCAGTGAATCCGACAGCTCGATGCGCGCTTCCGGTTGCGGCGACGGCGCCGTCCTCGATTGCTCGGGTCGGCGCGGCTCGGTGCACGCCGCGGCGAGCGCCGCACAGGCGATGACGACCAGCCGGCGCGACCGTCGGTCGGCCAATAAGAAAATACTCATCTGAATACCACCGGAACTCGTGTGGACTGCGACTGGCCCGTCAGATTGGAGCCGTCGACTCCGCTGACGTCGAGTGCGTAGAGGAAGAGAAGGCCGCTGCCGGCTGTTCGAGAAACCGTCTTGACCGTCACCAAAGGCACGACGCCGGTGAAACCCGTGGCGCTAGCGATCGACATGTGAATGACGCCTGATGAGACACTGAACACGGGCGCCTGTGCCCCTGCCGCCGGGAGGAACGTCACGGTGCCCGGCAGGAACGAGATGTCCGCATCCAGACGTGCCGCGCCCACCGTGGTTCCGCGCGTGTCGAGGACGATGTTCACGACGGCGGTGTCGCCGAGCTTGGTGAGATAGCTCGTCACATTCGTCCGGAGGATCGGCGCTGTCCGCGATGCCGCGACGATGACGAAGATCGAATCGCTCGAGAAATCGGACAGCGCTACGACCCAGGCGTCGCCCGCGGCCTTCGCCGTGATCTTGCCGTCCGAGGTGACGCTCGCCACGCTCGGCGATCGGCTCGCGGTCGTCACGGCGATGCCCGAGAGGGCCTGGCCGCCCGGACTGGCGACCGTGAAGGTCGGGCTGAATGTGTCGGCGATATCGAGCACGCGCACTTTCTCCGCCGGCGCGCCGAAGGTCACGTCATAGTCCTGTACGACGAGCAGCGAAACGGTGACCGCGGCCGGGGAATTCGGCGCGCCCGGGCCGTTCAGGTGAATCGTCGCGTGATACGTCCCCGGGTTTAATCCGCTTGTGTTGACGTTGAGCGTCATCACGGCCGGTGCGTTCACCGTGTTGAGCGTGGGGACGAGCCAACCAGTCGGCTCGCCCTGGCCGTACGCCACGGGGTCGATCGTCATGCCGACGAGCGGTTGGGCGCCGGGATTGGTGATGGCGATCGTCGTCGCGGTCGGCGTGTGGTTC
>Ga0157372_10005019_pt1 | contig 14057 bp, 8 predicted proteins | sample C55metaG_FD_115307 | JGI IMG/M metagenome (GOLD analysis project Ga0157372, IMG submission 115307) | Corn rhizosphere microbial communities from Kellogg Biological Station, Michigan, USA - C5-5 metaG | ecosystem: Host-associated > Plants > Roots > Rhizosphere > Soil | place: USA: Michigan... | reverse complement strand
GAGTGGCTCAAGCGGCACTTCCCCTTCATCCCCTATACCCACATCGTCTTCTGCGGCGATAAGTCGATCCTCCGCGCCGAATACCTCATCGACGACAACCCCCGCCAGCTCGCCCTCTTCGAGGGGACAGGAATCCTCTACGACGCCCCGCACAACGTCTCCATCACCGGCTACACCCGCGTCCACAATTGGCAGGAGATCGAAGACCTCTTCCTCCGCAAAATTTAGCCGTCTTGAGTCGTCACTCTGAGGCGTGGAAGAGCCCAGAGATGAATGGGCGACAATCAAGAGCGCCGGAGAACGCGGGAGTCATATCTCCGGTCCTCGGGCGCTCCAGACGGCGTCTGGGTCAAAGCAAATCAGTGAAGGGAGTATCCGGAGTGATGCGTGTTGCCGAGAGTGTGCCGGCGAACCACACGTACACATTGCCAAAGGTGTCGTATGCGCGCAGCGTAAACGTGCCGGAGTAAGACTTCCCGTCCGGGCTGAGCGTCACATTCTCAATGATCTGGTCCCCTCCCTGAGGCGGGCCAACCAGGTCCGGAGCCGCGGCAGGGTTGAACACATTGCCCTGCCAGGGAATGTGATTGAGAAGATAGCTGCGCTTACCTGTGCGCTTCCACACGCCGAGGCAGAAGTTGCCGTCCTGGGCTGGCCGGGAAGAATTCATGATCTCAGTGCCATCGGGATGCCAAACCACGACGGAATTATCGATCACCGCGCCTCCCGGGATTGTCTCTCCGTTCTGCGACTGGGCAGTGAACTTCACGTGCCACATCCCGACGATCGCTGCCCCGCCGTCATCATTGTCATTGTCTTGTCCGAAGCCCGTGCGGAGGAGCGATGGGTGCGCTCCCCGGTACATTGGGCTCCAGTTCATTCGCTTGATCGGCTTGCTCGGCATGCCGCACTGAGCGGCGGCGGTGTGCGTCACGGTTAGCACAAGAGCGGCTGCGCCTATGCAGGTCATCAACTTTGCAAAAGTGGCTCTCATTCCTCTTCTCCTCTGCCGGAGCGTCGCCGGCTGAGCCGAAGCTAACCGCGAACCCATCCCGCTGCGCAATACTCCGAGGTAAAGCAGGAGGTAAAGCTTGGTAAAGCTGCTATTCATTTAGAAACACACGCTTGCGTGCTAGACTGAAGCCACTTTCCAGCGCGCCGGAGGCCTTTCTGCCTGCCACTCTGCCCGCTTCCGTGATCCAACTTGGCGAGTACCAGCTCGACTGTGCCCGATTCGAGCTGCTGCGCGATGGCAAATTCCTCAAAGTGGAACGGAAGCCAATCGAGCTTCTCGTCCTGCTCACCTCCCGCGAAGGTCAAATCGTCACCCGCGCTGAGATCGCCCAGAGACTCTGGTCCAGCGAGGTGTTCGTCGACACCGAGCACGGAATCAACACCGCGATCGCGAAGCTTCGACACGTTCTGCGCGACCAGGCGGACCGTCCCCGTTTCATCCAAACCGTCACAGGAGTGCGCTACCGCTTCATTGCACCCACCACGGCTGTTTCGCCGGCCCAGGATCCCGTCCCCGCAGCGCTCCCCGTTCCGCATGCCGATACCGAACCCCGGCCGCCCGCAGCTGCTGCTCCTCGGCGTTCCTACTTAAGGTGGTATGTAGTCGGGGGTGCATGCGTGGTCGTCCTGGCTCTGGCAGGGGTTATGTTGCACCGCCCCTCGCAACCGGCGCCATCGGTCACCTACACGCAGCTCACTGACTTCACTGACTCGGCAGTTGCTCCCGCCGTATCGCCGGACGGACACATGCTGGCGTTCATCCGCGGCGGCACCGGGTTCCTCAGCCCGGACCAGATCTACGTCAAGCTGCTGCCAAACGGGGAAGCAACCCGCCTGACGAACGACCCCCGCCCGAAATACGGGCTCGCCTTCTCGCCGGACGGCTCACAGATTGCCTACACCGTTCTGGAAGCCTCCGGATTCTCCACCTACGTGGTCTCGTCGCTCGGAGGCGAGTCTCGTCTTTTGCTGAACAATGCAGCAGGACTGGTATGGCTGGACTCCCAGCGGCTGCTCTTCTCCGAAATCAAAACTGGAATCCACCTAGGTGTCGTCAACGCCAGTCCCACGCGCACGGACCTGCACGAAATCTACCTCCCAGCGCATCAGCGGGCCATGGCGCACAACTCAGTTCCATCTCCCGATCACGCTTGGGCGCTGGTGGTAGAGATGAATGGCAGCGGAGGTTGGGGACAGTGCCGCCTCGTCTCGCTTCAGGGGAAAGCGGAGCCCCGGTCCGTCGGCCCTGCTGGAGCCTGTACGTCTGCGGGTTGGTCGCCGGAGGGTCGCTCCATGTACTTCACTGCCTTCATCGGCGACCAAAGCCACGTCTGGCAGCAGCGTTTTCCCGATGGCAATCCAGAGCAGGTCAGCTCTGGCCCAACTGAAGAGAGTGGGTTAGCGGTGCAGCCGGACGGAACGCTCATCACCTCCGTGGGGGTGCACGAGAGCTCCATTTGGATTCACGACCCAGCCGGTGACCGGCAGCTCTCGTCAGAGGGTGAAGTCATGTCCCAGCCGGTCTTCAGCTCGGACGGAACAACGCTCTTCTACCTGCTCCGCAAACAGAACTCGGGCGTTGAGTTATGGCGCACGGCCGTAGGCTCCGGCCAGGCTGAAGCGGTATTTCCCGGAATTTCCATTGTCGATTTCGACATCTCGCCGGACGGCAAACAGGTCGTCTACACGGCCACTGCCAAGTCCGGAAGCACCGAACTGTGGACCGCTCCGCTCGACCGCAGCCAGCCCGCGATCAAGGTCGGCGTGCCTGGGGCGCTCCAGCCTCGATTCGGCATGCACGGGCAAATTCTCTTTCAGCGGGCAGAAGGCGACGCAAACTACCTTGAGCAGGTAAGCGCCGATGGAACGCACCGGTCCCGGGTGCTGTCCTACCCCATCCTGCACTTCAGGGGAATCTCGCCAGGCCGCCGCTGGGCCGTCGTTGAAGTTACGGAAAAGTCAGATAAAGAGCTGCCGTCCGACACCGCGGTGCCGCTCGACGGTGGCCCCGCGCGGCGCTTGTGCCAGGGCTATTGCGACGTGGACTGGTCCACAACAGGTAAGTTCCTGTTCGTAACCGTGCAGATCCGTTCGCGCACCGATCCGGGACGCACGCTCGTGATTCCAATCGGCCCCGGAGAAAGCCTGTCAGATCTGCCGCCTCGGGGCATCGCGCCGCTCTCGGAACCGAGCATCGTCGCAGGCTCCAGATCCATCCCACGCGCAGGCATCGCCCTCGGCGAAGACCCACAGCACTACGCCTGGGTCAACACCACCATCCACAGAAACCTCTACAGCATCTCGCTCCACTAAAAATGTGAGCTGCGCCTTCACCGGCGTCACCAGTTTTCGTGACGAACACGAACGCGGCGATCCGTGCTGGGCGGATCAACGTCAACGCCCCTGTCTCCGATGCGTACTCTAATTCAGCCGCATCTCCATGGCCTCGAAGTCCACCGTCACACTCTTCGCTTGGTCCAGTATGTCGTTCCCCATGTTCCCATCGAACTTTCCCAGACTATGGCTCGGAAATACATGGGGCACCTTCAGAGTCACATTCAATCCGCCGACGCGGAAGACCGTCGGTCCTAGCAACACCGAATCGTATTGGTTGCTCCCACCGTACCCGGTAATATCTCGGGTCTCCTTTTTCCCAGACTTGATTAGATCCGGTAAGGCCTTCGCGAATCCCTCATTCAGGTCCGTGTCCGTCGCACCAGTATCCAGGCTGAACGTCAGTGGTCTGTCCTCGACACTCGCCTGCACAATCGGCGTCGCTCCGTCGAACAGCAGGTTCTGCAGCGGCGTTCCCTTCACCCGCACTCCCGGCCCGAACTCGCATCGTCCACCCGTCGGCTCCCAGCGAATCGCTCGCATCGCAATCAGCACCGGCAGCCCAATCAGCCCGCGCTGCCCCACCGGAACATGCACAAACGGCTCGCCCGTATCCTTCAACACGAGGAATGGCACATTCCGCAGATGCAGCCCGGAGATCACGAGGTCCTTCGCAATCGCCAAATCGAATCCCGGGATCGTGGTTCCGCTCGACTCTCTCATCCGCGTCTCGACATGCGTTAGCTGCAGCCCCAGCATCTTCGCGTCCGCCTCACCCATCACAGACTGCGCTCCGCCCGTGTCGAACCCATAGGTCACCTTCTTGCCGTTGATCACCACCGGCAGACCGTTCTTGGAGTCGACGCTTGAATCTCGTAGCCGCACAACCTTCATGTCGCCCCCGCCGGCAAGCGCTCGAAACATGGGAAGCGCATTATTCATGTCGTCCGAATCGGGGAAGTTGGCATGAGCATCTTCCAGCCACCGCAGCGCCTCGCGATTGAGGCCGCTGCGGAACGCCATGTTTCCCAGCGCTTCATAAGCAGCGTACGCATCCTTCGAGTGCGGATCACTCTTGAGCACCTGCTGCAGGTCCCTCTCGGCGGCCCCAACTCTATTCTCAGACGCCTCAACCAGCCCGCGATAAAGCGGTGGAATATCTGAACCTCCACGCTCGACTGCATCGCGCAGAACAAAATCCCGGTTCGCCTCACGCATTGTGCGCAACTCATCCGGCGTTTGCCCTGCCATTCCGGTGGCGCACGCCAGTATCAATATCAAAACTCTGATTCTCATCATTGCTCCCCAGCCCGTGATCCCAGCCAGCGAAGCCATGGTATCCGACGAGCCTCCGGCGCTTCGGAGCGGGTAGTCGGTTCACTCCCGCACGAATGCAACATGCTGCGTCACGCCGCTTGACACACCTCATATAATTAAAAGAGGAGCCAAAGAGCCGTCGTGCACACGCTGCAGGACCTCACCTCCTGAACCAAGACGGACCCAGGTCCAACGCCACACCAATCTTTGCCATTGACGCCAAGCTGTCCCCCGGAAGTCACGCCGACCGGTAATCACCTGTTATCGAGCGAGGGACTCCCCTCGATCAACTCTCCCGGAATCAACAAAACCGGGGGAGACACACCGGGGGGTACATCAGGCGTAGAGCGCCGCCTCGAACTTTTCCAGCGCCTCCTCCGACCAGGCGTGGTTGCTGCGGTCCCACACGTCGCTGCGATCCGGCGCGAAGTTCGGGAAGTTCATCCGGCAGTACCCGCGCCGCGCCGCGAAGTCGAACAAAGCCTGCGCCACACCGTCCAGGTAGAGCACAGCCTGCAGCCCATCGCGCGACCATTGCACCGCAGCCAGCCGCTCGCCACCGTCATCGGAGGCCAGCGGCGTGCCCACGTGATAGATCAGCGTCGCGTCCAGGATGCTGTCCTCGAGCGTCGTGTGCGAGCGGTCGCAGGCGTAGAAGTACCCCGCCGCGCCCTCGTCCTCAAACACGACGGTCCATGGCACGGCCGGAGAGTCGGACGAAAGGAACGCCCGCCCTGGAACGAAAGTCAATGAATCCATTGGTCCCCCAGCTTCACGATACACTCGAAGCTGAACCCCTTACCGAAGGAGAGCGACCCTGATTCGCCCAGCCCTGGCCGCAGCATGAAACGTCCCCGCATTCACATTGGACGACCGCAGCGGCTGGCCGCGCTTCTCCTGCTCCTCTTCCTCGGCGAGTGCCTCTGGGTCATCAGCCACCAGGAGCTCACCACCTCGGACTACCGCTTCGCCCAGTGCGGCCGCGAGATGTGGGAGCGCCCCTCTCCGATCGCCGGCTACTACACCACCTGTGGCAACCTGAACGGCGACGGCACGTTCGCCTACCGCGCCGCCGGCCTTCCGCTCACGGTTGAGCGGCTCGCGCTGCTCACCGTCGATCACTTCCGCACGCCCGAGAAGCAGCTCTACCCTGGGGGAAGCCTGCAAGGCTCTACCTGGGAGACGCGTCACCAGCTCCTCGGCGTGATCTACCTGGTCCATCTTCCCTTCGTCCTCTTCGCCATCTGGCTGGGCGGAGGACTGTGGTGGGTCGCCCGCCGCCTGTTCGGCAACGAAGGCGGCTTCCTCGCGCTCGGCCTCTACTGCTTTTCGCCCGCGATCGTTCGCTCCGCCGTCGCACCGAACAACGAAATTCTTGCCGCCTGGGGACTCTACGGCCTCATCTACACCGCGATCGGTGTCGCCCATGCGATGCAGGGTCCGCGACGCAAGTGGCGTCCGCGCATCATGCTGCTTGCTGTGGCGCTCACATTCACTGCAGCGGCGCATCTGCTGGCCGCCATCCTTGGCTTCATCGCCGCGCTTGTCTTCATGCTGTACCTGGCCGAGCGCAATCGCAGCTACGTGATGCAGGTGCTGATCTTCACAGCCTTTGCCTCGCTTGTTCTGCTGGTCGCCTTCTACGGCTTCCACCTGGAACCCTACAGTTACGTCTTCACCGGGGGCGGTGCCCGCTTCTGGTTTTCTCTCAACGCCCTCCACCGTTTCGCGCAGAACTCAGCCAACCTGCCAATTCTCGTCGCCGCAGTCGTAAGCCTTTACTTGTACGTCACGGTGAAGCGCAGCCGCTACTTCGGCAACACCGCTCCGCTGCTGATTCTGCTCGGCTTGGCGCCCCTGATCACGACGCAGACGTTCACGGCTCCGTGGCTCTGGGCACAGCCTTTCCTGTTCACGTTCATCGGCGGCGTCTTCGCCGATGTGCTCGAGACGAGATACCGCAAGCTCTTTCTTTTGTTTACCGGACTCACTCTCGCGGCCCAGGCGCTCAGCTGCCTGGCGGTGTTGCCTCAGATCGCCCGGGGCTGAATGCATCAACGCATGGCTCCTTGCCTGCATCTTAGAAGTTCATGAGACGCCCGCCGGGCTGACCGGCAGAGGTTCTCCGATCGCAGGAGCGGCCCATGAACGTCAATAGGATCGGCAATTCTGTTCGCGTCGTCTGTGTTTCTCTTTCCTCGCTTCTTTGCGTCACTGCATTCACCGGTTGCAGTTCTGCACCGGCAGCGCAGGAGGGAGCTGCCTACGCCAAGTCCCTGAATCGTTATTACCAGGGGCGACCGATGTGCGTCTGGAGCGACCAGGTCTCGTTCCCCGTTCAGAATCCCACCGCGCAGGAGGTGAAGGACCGCGGGTACGAAGCGCTGGTCTCCGCCGGGCTGCTTGCGCGAAAAGCAAAGGCCAGCGGAGCCGTGTACGAGTTGACTGCTGCAGGCCGAGCCGCCTTCGACCGTGACATCGTTGATAAGAGCGCGGGAAATTTCTGCTACGGTCGGCGCAAGGTGACCAGCATTGCCTCAGCGCGACATGACAGTCCAGCGACTGAGCTGGTCGAGTACCAATACACGGTAGGCGATGCACCTGCGTGGGCAAGAAATGGCGCCCTACAGGCAGCGTTCCCGCAGGTTGCGACGGACCTCTCCGGCACGCACACCGCGCAGGCCACGCTTCTAAATACCACCGAGGGATGGGAGGTCGCGGAGCGTCCGCTGCGTGCGACCGACGGGCAGCGCGCATCAACGCTGGCCAAAATGAAGGCAGTCTTCGCGCCGGGCTCCTAAACTGCTCGCACTACTTCTCGCGCTTGCCGAGCGCCTCTTGCTGCTCCTCGTAGGGCTTCATCTGGTACTCGCGGTGAGGTTCACCGCCAGCGAGGTAGCGTACAAAGTAATCCCAGCGGCGCCGCGTAGCATACGGACTTTGCGCTCCGTAGGCATGATGCGCATTCGGAATCAGAAGCAGATCGAAATCCTTGTTCGCTTTGATCAGCGCATCCACCACCAGCAGTGTGTTGTATGGCGGAACGTTGTCGTCCAGCGTGCCGTGCATCAATAGCAGATACCCTTTCAGGTTCTTCGCTGAGTTCTGATTGGCCTGGCTGTCGTAGTTCGTCGTGCCATCGGGATTGGCCTTCAGCAGCCCCAGCCACTTCTCGGCCCAGTCGTCTTCGTAGTCGCGATTGTCGTGGTTGCCGCTCTCGCTGATGCCCACCTGAAAGAAATCGGGGAAGTGCAGCATGGCAGCGCCCGTCGCCGCGCCGCCGCCCGAATGTCCAAAGATGCCGACGCGCTTTGCGTCAATCCACGGATACTTTGCCGCCAGCTGCTTGATCGCAGCGACCTGGTCGGGAATCGTGTTGTCCGTCAGGTCACCATAAAGTGCGTCGTGGAAGCTCTTGGAACGGTCCGGCGTCCCCATGCCGTCCACACACGCGACCACGAATCCGAGCTCGGCCAACGCCTGCATGTCGCGGTGAGCTGGTGTAAACCTGCGATCGCCGCACGAGCCCATCTGTGGCCCGGGATACACGAAGTCGACGACTGGATACTTCTTGCCTTCCTCAAAGCTGGTGGGCTTGAACAGATATCCATAGAGATCCGTCTTGCCGTCGCGCGCCTTCGTGATGATTGGAGTTAGAGGCTTCCAGCCGGTTGCGGTTAGCTTCGAAATGTCCTGTTCGGCAACGTTCATCACCTTCTTGCCATCGCTGTCGAGTACCACTGTCTTCTCCGCCGCTGTGGGCGTCGAGGACACGTCGACAAACAGGCTGCCACCCGTCGATGGAGTAATGGTGTGATTTGTCGCTTCTGGTGTCAGCAGCTTCAACCCGCTGCCGTCCAGGCCCACACGATAGAGCGCCGTAAAGTACGGATCCCATCCAGGCTCCTTTCCCGTCCCGATGAAGTACGCAACCCGCGCCTTCTCGTCCACTGCGAGCAACTGCTTCACGTTGCCGTCGCCGTGTGTGATCTGGTTCTTGAGCCTCCCTGTTCCCGCGTCATACAAGTAGAGCTGGCCCCAATTGTCGCGCTGAGAGAACCAGATCACCTCATTGGAAGATGAAAGATAACGCCAGCTGACCTTGTCGCCGCCGCTGCTTTCGAAGTAGGTGGCTACACTTTCGTTCATTACCTCGCGCACTCGACCGGTGTTCACGTCGGCAATGCGCAGCCACTCCTGTTTGTGATCGCGCGATGTGGCGACCAGGGCAAGACTCCTGCTGTCCGCGCTCCATTGCGCATCGTCCCAACCGTGTCCGCCCTCGCAACTCACGTCATCGCACAGGCTCGAGCGATGGAGCTCCGGAGCCATCTTCAGCCGGACCACTTTGGCAGCTTCCAGATCGATGATCACGGGCTGAATCGTGATCAACTGCGCATCTCCTGCGAGTGGATAGGCCCAGTTCTCGAGCTCTGGATGGCCGACCGATGTGCGCACCAGGTACATGCGGCCAACGCCGCGCTGGTCCTGTTGGAATGTCGCAATCTTCTTCGAGTCTGGTGACCAGACCAGGATGGGCTTGTTACTGTGAATCCATCCGGCGTTGTCCGTCGCATAACCGAAGTCCGGAACGCCGTCTCTCGTGAGTTGTGTCTCCCGTCCACTGCCAGCTTCACGGACCCACACGTTGTTATCGCGAATGAAGGCTCCGCGCGTTCCATCGGGCGATACGTCGTAGTTCACTCCGTCCTGCCCGGCAAAGACGTCGCTCGCTCGCTCGCACTTCATTTGGCCGGATGTGTTGCAGCGAAACGTGTCCGGCCCAATCGTGACGTAGAGAGCCCGGTCATCATCCTTCCACTGCAGATCGTCAATCGGCAGGTTCGCCGGGTTCAGCGGACGCTTCACTTCGCGCACCTTGCCGACGAGGGCTGAGGCTAGCGCGCCATGATCGAATGCCGGCTGCTTTGTGCCTTTCGCGGGATCGACAAGCAGGAACGTAAAGCCGTCGGGTCCGCGATCCCGATACCAAAAACGTCCGTCATCCAGCCACACCGGTTTATCCACTCCGTGGTAAACCAGGGGCTCGACGTTGTAGTTCATCATCCGCTCTGCATGGGCGTAGTCCTCGGTTGTGTATACGCGAGTCGACTGTGCAGCCGAGACGCTGCAGCCAACCGCGGCGAGAACGAAAACCACGCTGCGCGCGAGCGGGAGTGTGCCGAAGGAACAGGAGGACATCGAGGGCAGTGTAGCAACTGCCGCGCTTCGCCTGCCGCTGTTTCGCTGTCTTAAATGAATACCGTCAACGTAACCGTCTGAGACTGCCCCGAACCTCCGGACACCGTCGCATTCACATTGAAGTGGTACGTTCCCGGACGCGTCGCAAGATCCGTGCAGTTGCCGCAGCCGCTGATCGACATAGCTCCGGCGGCGAGCAACAGCATGAACAAGCTCCGAATCCACTTTCGACGACCCGGCAGGAAGAGCGCGAAGACGCCCGCCAGCGCGGGCACCGCCAGGGAACGGAAGGCCGGGCCCCCGTTTGAGCCGATGAAGTAGGGCTGCGAGTTGTTGCAGTCGTGTGGCGCGGTGGTGCTGACGAACAGCGACGTGGTGCCTGCGCCGTTGATTGTGGCCGAGCCGAAGGTACAGGTCGCCTCGCGAGGCAGCGCCCCACAGCTCAGGTTCACTGGGGCAGAGAAGCCGTTGACGGAGGTGATGGTCACCGCGAGTGTCCCGGTGTTGCCGACGCCAACTCGCAGCGACGGCGGAGCGAGGGTGAGCTTGAACGAAGGTGTGCCCGGAGCAGTGATGACTTCGGCAAAAGAGGCGGACTTCGACGGCAAAAAGTTCTGGTTGCCGCCGTAATCAGCACTGATCTGGTCGGTGCCGACGGGGAGCGACGACGTGGTGAACGTTGCCGTGCTGGTAGTGGGACCACTTGGGGTCAGCGTCGCGGTGCCAAGTGAGTTACCGCCATTCGAGAAGGTGAAGGTGCCGGTGGGGGCGGCATATTGTCCGGTGACGGTGATGGTGAAGGTTACCGGCGTGCCCTGTACTGCGGGGTTGGGCCCGCCGGTGAGAGTCGTAGTTGTTGTGTCGGGGGCGACGTTCAGCAGGACAGTAGAAGACGAGCCCGTATGGGCCGGATCATTTCCATATTGCGCCACGAGTGTGTATTGGCCCGCTTGCAGATTGGCGTACGGGAAGGTGGCACACTGTCCAACAAACACCTGATACGAGCAGGTGACCTGCCCGTTCGCCAGAAAGCTTATGGTGCCGGTCAGCGGATTGCTGTCGTTCTTGGATACCGGCGCGACGCCGTTGATCTGCTGGCCATACACGATGTTCAGCGACGGCTGATATGGCGGCAGTTGGGTGAAGGTTCCGGAAGCAGGACAGGTTGCCGTTGGCGCAACGCACAGCAGAAGCGTGGTCGTCGTGGTATTGCTCCCTACCGCGTGGCTGCCAGTAAAAGTGTTCGCCGCATAAGTATTGTCACCGCTGTAGTTCGCCGTGATCGTGTAGGTGCCGGCCGGAGTCGAACTGCTGGAGCTCACCGTGAGAAAGGCAGTCCCATTCGGGGGTGACGCGCTATCCGCAGTTACATTCGCGGTGCCTATCGCCTGTCCGTTGATGTTGAATTGCACGGTACCGGTAGGAACAGGCGAGCCGGAAGGCGCGGTCAGCTGGAGAGTAATGGTGAAAGCTCCGCCGACCGCGCTGGGCTCCGGGTTGACCGTGATATTGCCACCCAAGACTGCGGTTCCGAGGCGAGGTAGAACGGTGATGCCGCCCCCAAGTTTAGGCTGGGCCGTAGCCGATGATGTTGCCAGTCGCGTCTGTGCGACAGGGTGCGCTCCCGCGGCCCCGCCGTTTGCGACGATCAGGTCCGCTGTGCCGTCGCCGTTGACATCGGCAAGGGCGATGTCACTGATGTTTGCGCCCGCAAGCAGATGCTGTTCGGCGCACGGGCTGCACGCCGTGCCAAAGTCGCTGCGGAATATGCGTCCGCCCTGGTTGTACAGAATCGAAACGACGCTGTCGTCAGCGAGGACAATATCGTCGCGTCCATCGCCATTCATGTCGCCAATCGCCGCCAGAGAGAATTGGCGGCTCAACGAGACCATCTCCGGCTGCCCGAAGGTACCATCGCCGTTCCCAAACCACACGTAGACCTGGTTCGGGGGTGATTTCGGATCAGCGCCCGTCGGCGCCGCTAAGGTGCGGTACAACACCATTACATCGCCATTCCCGTCGCCATCAAGATCCGCCATTCGTATTGCTGCAGGCACCACTGCCGATGCCTCAGGTGTGCCCGCCAGCGGTTGCATCGACGTAAAGTGCTCGCCATCGCCGCTGTTCACATAGGGCACGATAGACGCGCCCTGCTGGACGACGAAGTCTTGTTTGGCAGTGCGACCTGCTTTGAAGAATCCTGCCGCAATCTGGCCCGGGCTGTTATTGCCCGAGGGCACACTGAACCCGGTCCGGAACGTCCCTCCGGCTTGGCCAATCAGGACTTGTGTATCAGACGCGTCCGTCACCGCGATATCGTCGATGCCATCGCCGTTCAGGTCCGCTACCACGGTATTGCCTGGCGTCGATGCGTTCGCCCGTACGCCAGCGAGCGGAACCGCTGGACTGTCTGTCGTGGTGTTCAGTGCATGCGGCTGCACGGTGATTTTGGACCCGTCGACCGAAGCACCAGCGCCTGAATACAGCAGGCCGGGAACCCCATCGCCGGCGAAGTTTCCGGCCTGTATGCGAGCTCCGCCGCGGACAGGCAGGGAAGCACCGCTGGCTAAAGCGGCGTTGGTCGAATCTGTAAAAGTTCCGTCGCCGTTGTTTACCAGCAGCTCTGACTGACCCGCGCCTATCGCTACAGCAATGTCGTCCGGGCTCGCTCCCCCGCGGAACTTCGCCACCGCAACGCTACTCGCGGGACCCGCGGTTGCGAACGCGCGCGAGGTCTGGAAGCCGCCCTGCCCATCCGGCGAAACAATTGCGACACCCTCCGCCGATCCGGCAGCCAGATCCAGTGCTCCGGTGTTGAAGAAATCCGCCAGCGCGAAGGTGCTGCGTCCCGGACCGATGTTGTAGATCCCAGCGAGCGTGTATTGCAGCGTGCCCGCCTGCTTCGTGAGCACGCTCAACCCCGCGGGAGTGACCGTGAGTATGTCCAGCGTGTGTGGGTCGATGGCCACAAGCGTCCTGCCGCTCGTCGCCTCCGCTGCAGCGCTGCCTCCTTCGCTCGCGCTATCAAATGTGCCATCAGCATGGCCTTTGTAGATCTGGATGAGGCCTTGATCGCCTTCAGCAATCAGGTCCGGTGCTCCATCGCCGTCCACATCTTGGACAAGCATGGAGTGCACGGTCTGGCCATAGTGGGCCGGAGCCGCGAATGTGCCATCGCCTTTGCCCAGATACACTGCCGCAGTGTTGCCCGCCTGCCCGTTGACGATCAGGTCCGTCTTGCCGTCCCGGTTGAAGTCGCCCGTTACCATCGGTCCGGCGCCATCCGCCCCCAGCGAATACGTCGCCGCCACTGAGTAGCCGGCAAGGCTTGTGCCATCACCGGCGTTTCCTGCATTGCTCACCACATACAACGCATTGTTCGCGCCATCCGTAAGGTAGAGCTGCGGACGAGCACCGGTGGTATAACCCGCCGCCGCAACCGAGGCAAACACCGGCACTCTGCTGCCCGGCAAATGGAGTGCAGCGCAGCCGCTCTTCTCCTTGGCATAGGCGCCGCTCGTCGCCCCAGCCTTCGTTCCGAAAAAGACACACAACTCGGCCCCGCCAGCTGCAGCCGGAGAGGTGGCGAAGACATAATCAGGGATACCGTCGCCGTCCATATCGGCGATCGCGCTCACCACGCCTGTAACGTTTCGAAAGGTGTACTGGTTTTGCGGAAGATTGCTGAACCCGCTGCCGGTGTTCAGCAGCAATCCCACGTTCACCGTGTTCGCCACAGTCGGCTTTTCCACGTACAGAATGTCGTCGCGGCCCTGGAGCTGTGTGTCGCCCACTGAGAAGCTGACGACCTCTCCGGACGTTACCTCCACTTTGGGTTGAGTGAACTGAGCGCTTGTTGACTGTGCAGTGAAGAGCAGAGAGAAAGGGGCGAGCAGGGCGTACGCCGACCGCAAAATCGTTCGAGAGGAGAGAGACATAGTCACCAGGCCGGGTGAAGCGCGAGTTGGAACTGCGTGCAAACGTCCATGCTGACGGCTGACCTGCCTGGAGTGCAATCGCGCACGAAGGCTCAGGAAAGACAGCTACAGCCCTGATACAGCATGGTTTGTTAGAGGCTCGGCGGACCTCCTAAGTTGCTCCCCACCCGCGGTGTGACAGAATGCTAATGACTGTGCACGTTGCATTTGGCGTAGTCTTTTGCCATGGCCAGGCGAAGTTAATAAGTTCAG
>Ga0157372_10005018_pt1 | contig 14060 bp, 11 predicted proteins | sample C55metaG_FD_115307 | JGI IMG/M metagenome (GOLD analysis project Ga0157372, IMG submission 115307) | Corn rhizosphere microbial communities from Kellogg Biological Station, Michigan, USA - C5-5 metaG | ecosystem: Host-associated > Plants > Roots > Rhizosphere > Soil | place: USA: Michigan... | reverse complement strand
GACAGGCTGGGGTAGCGTAACGCTGGCACTGCTGGGCTACGCGCTACTGTGGTGCCTGCTGCGTCGCACGCTGCTGCTGCTGACGCCGGGCATCATGATGGATGGACTCTTTACCATTGCGGTCATGCAAACGCTGACGTATCTGCCGTTCTTTATGCTGGGCGCGCTGAGCTGGAAACATCCGCCGCTGAAAGCGCTGTTTGTGCGGTTCAACCCGCTGATCTGCTTTGGCACCGTGCCGGTCTTTATCGCCTACTACCTGAATCAGCGCTATGGCAACGGCGACGGCTGGCTCTATGAGACCGATATGCTGCTTTCAACGCTGATGGGCGTGTGCATGCTGAACGTCTGCTATAGCGTCGGGCACCGCCTGCTGAACAGCCACTCTCCGCGTATCGTTTATCTGGTTAACGCCTCGCTGTTTATCTATCTCGTCCATCATCCGCTCACTATCCTGTATGGGATATATGTGACGCCGCACATCAGCAATAACACGCTGGGTTTCTTTGTTGGGCTGATAACGGTATTTGCCGCAGCGTTTGCGCTTTATGAGATCCACCTGCGTATCCCGCTGCTGCGCTTTCTGTTTTCCGGCAAAAAGGCGGCGCAGAAAGGGTGAGGCTGCACCGGCGGCGCGTTTCAGCGCGCCGCTACAGCAGCCACTCTACCGGCAGCCGCCATACCAGCCGCACCAGCAGGCGCTGCAGCAGCGTTGACTGCGGTTCATGTTTATGTACCACTTCTGCGCCCTGCTCATCCTGTTCTATCCAGTTCACCCGGCCCCACTTGTCCAGCCGCAGCGTCCAGGCCCGATGTTGCATACCGCGACTGAAGCGATCATGCGTCTGGCGCGCCAGGGCTTCACTCTCAATGACCAGTCCCATTTCGGTGTTCAGCACCGCAGAGCGGGGGTCAAAATTAAATGAACCCACAAAGACTTTGCGATTATCAACGGTAAACGTTTTTGCATGCAGGCTGGAGCCGGAGTTACCCGTTAACCCGCGATCGTGCGGTGGTTCGCCGGCGTGTGCCTGAGGTTTCAGCTCATATAGCGCAATACCGTGACGCAGCAACTTTTTTCGCCAGCGCGCATACCCGGCATGCACCACGGTGACATCATTGGCCGCCAGTGAGTTGGTCAGTACGGCGATACGCACGCCGCGCCGGCGCAGTGACAATAGCTGCGCCACCCCGGCGCGGGTCGGGACAAAATAGGCTGAGATAATATCGAACTGCTGCTGTGGCGTGCCGATGACCTCCAGCATCCGCTGCGGCAGCAGGCTGCTGCGTCTGGCTTTGCCCAGCCCTTTGCGCGGATCGTCGCTCAGCAGGCGCACCTCAGCCCAGGTCATCGCCAGCGCGCCCTGCTCCAGCTGGCTGACAAAATCGGAGTGGTTAAGACGCGCCAGATAACGCTGCACCGCCTCGCTCTGCTGCCACTCCGGCGGCAGGCGCACCGCTTCGCCCTCATCGCTGCGCACGTCCACTACGCTGCGCAGCGGCGATACCGCCTGGCTATGCCAGTAGCGCTCGAAATCTGCGGTAACCTCATCGACGACCGGCCCGATGGCCAGCACGTCGAGATCGGTAAACAGGGGCTCATTGCCGGTACCAAAATATTCATCCCCGACGTTGCGCCCCCCCACCAGCGTTGCGGCGCCATCTACCGTCAGACTTTTATTATGCATCCGGCGATTGAGGCGCGCGAAGTCAGTCAGGTAGCCCAGCGCGCGCAGCGTGCGGAATGAAAACGGGTTAAACAGCCTGACCGAAATGTTCGGATGACGTTCCAGCTCCGCCAGCGTGTTATCCAGCCCCGGCGTATTGTTATCATCCAGCAGTAAGCGCACCCTGATACCGCGGCCGGCAGCGTCCAGCAGCGCGCTGAATAGCAGGCGTCCGGACATGTCGTTATGCCAGATATAGTACTGCACATCGATAGTGTGCCGCGCCATGCTCATCAGCAGGTAACGCGCAGCAAACGCGTCAAGCCCGTCGTTAAGCGGATGGATGCCGCTCAGGCCGGGATGCTGCGCGCACTGCTGCGCCACGCTTTGCCGTAATTCATCGCCCGCGGCTAACTGGCCGGGCAGCGCTGCTGCTTCGCTCATACTGGATCCCTGAATACGTAATCACGCTTATTATTGGCATTGTCGCTGTGGCAGGCAACCTGCATGCCTGACCGGCAGAGCCGGCTGCTAATTTAGTCTAGACTTAGCCCGTGGTTCTGCATCGGGCGATTACCCTGAGGAGTGAAATATGACCGCGTTACTGCCTCATTATCAACCCCGGCTTTTTCGCAGTTTTTTTCAGGGCAGCTTTCCCTGCTCTACCGCCTGTCGCAGCGGCGGCCGCCGTCTGGATATGGTTGTCAGTAGCGGACACGATATGCTGCTGGACAAAGATTACGCCGCGCTGGTGCGGGAAGGTTTGCTCACGGCGCGCGACGGTGCGCGCTGGCATCTGATTGAAGCGACGCCTGACCACTACGACTGGCGCTCCTTTCTGCCGATGATCCATGCGGCCGCACGCCATAATATGCAGATTATCTGGGAGCTGGCGCATTTTGGTTATCCGGCGCACCTCGATATCTGGAAACCGGCGTTCGTTGAGCACTTTGCCCGCTATGCACGCGCTATGGCACAGCTGATGCGCGATGAGGGCGTGGAGCAGCCGTTTTTTACCCCGATTAATCAAATCTCATTCTGGGCCTGGGCCGGGGCTGATGTTTCATGGCTCGATCCTTACGCCAGCGAACGCGGACGCGATCTGAAGCGCCAGCTGGTGCGCGCCTCGCTGGCCGCGATGCATGCGATCCGCGATGTCTATCCTGAAGCACGCTTTGTGCTGACCGATCCGCTGGTGCAGATCGCTGCGGATCCGGATAAGCCAGAGAGTGCCGGGCATGCTGCCCGGCAGCATGAGATGCAGTTTGAAGCATGGGACTGGCTGGCCGGGCGCGCTGAACCGGGACTCGGCGGACAGGCGGACTTTCTCGATATTCTGGGCCTGAACTACTATCCCGACAACCACTGGTTCTGGTCAGGCGATACCCTGCCACCCGATCATCCGCAGCGTCAGCCCCTGCACCAGCTGCTGCTGGCCTGCTGGCAGCGCTATCAGCGTCCGCTGCTGCTGGCGGAAACGGGGGCTGAAGGCGATGCGCGCGCGCCCTGGCTGCGGCACGTCAGTGCGGAAGCGCGGCTGGCGCTGGCTCAGGGCGTTGCGCTGGAGGGAATTTCACTCTATCCGGTGGTGGAGTATCCCGCCTGGGCGGACGATCGCCGCTCTCCCGGCGCCCTGTTCGGGCTGGGCGATCCTAACGGTAATCGTACTCTGCATGAGGGACTGGCCCTGGAGCTGCGCGGTCAGCAGATCAAATGGCAGCGTCAGGAGTGCTGAGCGTGACGGGAAGCGGGCGCACAGCTTCTGGCGTCCTGCAGCGTATCGGCAGGACGGCGCACATCGGTAAGCCAGGTCATGGTAACAAGAAAAATCACGCCAATCAGACAGGCACAGAGTAAGGCGATGATAGCGATCAGTTTATCGTCGCGAGCGTCCATTTAGCTCTCCTTGCAGGCGTTGATACTGCGTTGCAGGCGTTAGCTCATCCACAGAGTGAGCATCAGGACAAAGATTATAAGCGTTACCGAAGTGACCGCAAGAACCACGATAGCGAAGTGCGCATCATCAAGCGGTTGACGGTGAGACTCGTCGTTATCGTCAGGTGGGGCCGGCAAACTCATGAAAACTCAATAGCGTAAGCAGAATCAGGGCAAAATTGCGCGCTGAGTGTAATGGAAAGTGATAAATATTTCACGACTATTTCTGTGCGAAACAGATACCGCACGTGACTTTATTACTTTCCTGCTACCGCCAGGATCCCGCTTCAGGCGGCGTGCCAGCCGCCACCCAGCGCCCGATAGAGATCGATTTGCGCCTGCAGCAGATTATTTTTTACCGAGACAATATTAAGCTGCGTGCTGAACAGCGTACGCTGTGCATCGAGCTCATCAAGATACGAAGCATAACCATTCTGATAACGATTGCGGGCAATCCGGTACGCTTCCGCTACAAACTGCTCCTGCTTTTGCAGTTCCGCCAGCTGCTCCTGATTACGGCGGATCGCATCCAGCGCATCCTCTGTTTCTGAGAAAGCGTTACGCACCGTTTTTTCATAGCTATAGAGCGCCTGATTGCGCGTAGCCATCTGCACGTCAACCTGTGCCGTCAGCGCTTCGCGATTAAGCAGCGGTGCCAGGATACTGCCCCCCAGGCTCCAAAGACGAAACGGATTATCCAGTAGCGTGTGCAGCTCGCTGCTTTGCAGCGTGCCGCTGGCGGTGAGGTTGAGTGAAGGCAGCAGTCTGGCGCGTGCGGACGCCAGAGAGGCATCTGCTGCCAGCAGCTCACGCTGCGCCTGAACAATGTCGGGACGCCGGTTCAGCAGCTGCGACGGCAGCAGCGCAGGCAGAGCGTGCGGCCGGATGTTGTCAAAGCGATGGCTGCGTGCGATTTCACGCGGGTTCATGCCCGCCAGGACGCTTAATGCGTTCTCCTGCTGCGCGATCTGATGCTGCAGCTGCGGAATTTGCGCGCTGGCCGTCTGGTACTCTGACTCCGCCTGCATCCACTCCAGTCGCGACGTATAGCCGGTTTCAAACTGGCGCCGGGCAAGCTGGCGGGAGTTTTCGCGCGTTGCCAGCGTCGCCTGCGTCACGCGCAGCTGTTCATCCAGCGAGGCAAGCGTAACGTAGCCCGATGCCACTGAGCTGGCAACGGTAAGCTCAGCCGCCGCCGCCGCAGCGCGCTGCGCCTCCAGCGTCGCCTCCGCCGCGCGTATGCTGTTACTGCGGCTGCCCCAGAGATCGACCTCATAATTAGCCTGCAGTAAACCCTGAAACACCGCGCTTTCATAAGGCTGGCCGGTTGCCGCCGAGAGCGAACGCTGACGGCTGGCAGCCACACCGGCAGAGAGCGCCGGAAAGTTATCGCCCTGCGCTGCGCGCACCTGCGCCCGGTACTGATCGACCCGCGCCCGGGCAAGAAGAATATCGCTATTATATTTCAGTGCCTGACTGACCAGACGATTCAGATCGCTGTCGCCAAAGGTGCGCCACCATGCGGCTTCCGGCGGCGCCTGCGGTCCGGTCCGATCGCGCCACTGCTCCGGGATGGGCAGCGAAGCGGGCGCTTTTTCAACCTGGATCGCACAGCCGCTGAGCAGCAACAGCGCAAGTGATAAAGGTAGCAGCGGCTTCACGGCGTCTCCTTCGCCGGCTCTGCGGCAGTATCGATGCTGACCTCCACTGACATGCCCGGACGCAGCAGCTGCTGCGCATCGGGATCAAGGCCGATCCGTACCGGAATGCGCTGCGCAATCTTCACAAAGTTTCCGGTGGCGTTGTCGGGGGAGATGGCGCTGAACTCTGAGCCAGCCGCAGGAGAGATAAACTCTACTCTGCCGCTGAAGCGCCGGCCATTAAGCGCATCAACGCTAAACGTCACCGGTAAGCCCGGGCGAATATGCGCCAGCTGCGTCTCTTTAAAATTGGCAATCACCCACTTTTTATCCGGCACCACCGAAGTGAGACGCGTACCGGCGGTAACATAGGTTCCTTTACGCACGGAGAGCTGTCCCAGCTGACCACTATCAGGCGCCACAATCCGGGTGTTAGCAAGGTCGATATTCGCCAGCTCCAGCGCCGCGCGTGCGTTAGCCACGTCAGCCTCCAGCGAAGCGCGGTTTACTACCACCGTTTGCAGATTCTGTTGCGCTACGGCAACCTGCGCTTCGGCTTGCCGCATCTGCGCCTGCGCCTGCGCATCCGCGGCACGCGACGCATCACGCTCGCGCACCGAAAGCGACCCATCCGACGCCAGATTTTCCACCCGTTTCAGGTCGAGCCCGCTTTTCTGCCTCTGTGCCCGGGCATTCTCCAGCGCGGCTTTATTGCTGAGAATGGTCGCTTCAGCGCTTTTTCGCTGCTGCTGATTATTTTTCAGTGCCGCCACTTTCATCTCCAGCTGCGCCTGAGCCTGATGCACGCGCTGACGATAGATACGATCGTCAATGGTCATCAGCAGCTCGCCCTGCTTCACCGGCTGCAGATCCACAACTTCAACGCCGGTCAGATAGCCGCTGACCTGCGGACTGATAAAGGTGATCTGACCGCGCACATAGGCGTTTTCTGTGGTCTGTACGCTGCTGGTAAACGGCCAGAGCTGCCAGGCATAAAGAATTACCAGCACACCCACAATCACAATTCCCGCGCCAGCGGCGATAGAAAGCGTGCGGCGGCGATGCGCACGTTCGCGCTCAGCCACCTGCAGATCATCCTGTTGACTCATCTCTTCTCCGTTTAGTTCGCTGAGGGCGCTGTCTGACGCGGCTCATCCTGATGATTTTTCGCCTGCCGCCACGCAAGATAACGCTGACGCGACAGCCGCCATAATACCCACAGCAGCGTGCACATCGCCAGGGCTGCCGTGAGCAGATAAGTGTCATTATACGCAAGGACGTTCGCCTGCAGCGTGGCGACGGTCTGCAGCTGGCTGCTGCTCTGGGCGCCCAGCAGCACGCTATCGGTCAGCTGACTGCGAAACAGCGCGCTGTACTGATCCAGCCGTTCCGTCACGTTAGGATCGAGCTGCGAAAGTTTGTCGGCCAGCAGGCTGGAGTGATACTTCTCCCGCCAGGTCTGAAACGTTCCGAGAATGGCTGAACCAATCAGCCCGCCCAGATTCTGGCTCATACCAAACAGCACCACAAAGCTGACCAGGTTTTTCGGCTGCGTCACCACGCTGCCGATCCCCAGCAGCATCGCTGGCGCCAGGAAAAAGGCGCTGCTGAAGCCCAGCAGGAACTGGCTGAAATAGAGGTTGTGCGCGCGCGTCAGCGGGTTTGACTGCGCGTCCATCAGCGAAGCCACAATCATAATCGCCAGCGAGGTCACAATTGGCCAGTTAAGCTGGCCAGGCTTGATGGTCAGCGCACTGGCGATGATGCCGCAGATGACGCCGGCAATAATGGCCAGCGCCAGGCCATGCAGCTGATCGTTAAGCAGCCCCAGCTGCTGCAAAAAGCCGATCGCCCCGGTGTTCTGCTCAGCCAGCACAATACGGATCATGATCATGGCGATACCCAGCCGGACAATCATGCCGCTACTCAGCCAGCGGGTGTTGATCAGTGGATTGGTCCGGTTATGCTCCACCACAACGGCTGAAACAATCAGCACCAGCGCCAGCACCAGACAGACGCCCAGCCACGGCGTGGTAAACCACCATTCGATGCGTCCCAGTGACAGCACACCGCACAGCAGCGCCATACCCGGTGCCAGCAGCAGAAACGTGACAAAATCGAGTTTTTCAAACGCTTTAATGCGGTCTCCCGGGGGCAGCCTGACCACCAGCACGCAGCCGAGCGCAATCAGCGCCAGCCCAAGCTCAAACAGATAGAGACCACGCCACTCCTCCAGCTGCAGCAGCTCGGTAGAAAAGAGTCGCGCCAGCGGGATCGCCAGCTGGGAAGCCGTGATACCGATCACCAGCGCTTTCAGCCGGTGTTTTGCCGGCCACGCCTGTACCTGATAGTAGATCCCCAGCGAACTGAGCGCGGCAGCCACCATTCCGTGTGCGGTGCGCACAATGATGGCGGAACTGAGATCGTTGGCGAACAGATGAAAAAACGCCACGATGACATACAGCACCAGAAACGCTTCGGTAAACAGCCGCAGGCCAAACTGCTGGCGAAATTTTACCAGCAGCAGGTTAATTGAAATGTTTCCCATCACATAAACCGCCGGCAGCCAGGCGATCTCATTGCTGTAAGCGGCAAACGTCCCCTGCAGATTGGTCAGGTTTGCCGTGACCAGCGCGTTGCTGAGCGCGCCGGTCAGCGTGATCAGCAAGCCAATCAGGCCAAACGCGACGCGCTTGCCTGACGAATGCAATGGCGTGGAGGGGGAGCCTGGCAGCATCGGCTTTTCATGCGGCAGCCACTCCCGCTGCGCGTAGGGATTACGTCTGGCCATGCTCAGGCGCTACCCAGACGATCGAGCAGCTGCTGCAGCACCGTCTCCGTGACAGCCAGCGCAGCGGGATCGATATCAGCCAGCAGCTGACTGCGCAGATCGTCTGCCTGCGCTTTGACCTGAGTAAACGCCTGCTCTCCCTGCGTCGTCAGCACCAGCAGACGCTTACGCCGATCTTCGGGCGTTTGCAGACGAGCCAGCAGCTGCTGCTTCACAAGCCGATCCACCAGTGGCACCACGCTCGCGTCCTCCAGACCCAGCTGCTGCGCCAGCGCTTTCTGCGTCAGCGGCTGACTGGCGGTGGCGACGCTGGCAATCGCCATCCAGCTGCTCATACTCAAATCGCTCTCTTTCAGCCGGCGATCGACCGCCAGCCGCCATGCGTGAGCCGTCTGATGTAAAAGCCGGGAAAAGGGCTGCGGGTAGTCGGTCAAGATTAGCCACCTAATGGTTAGATACCTAACTAAAAGAAGGCGTAATTATAATTCACGCCGCTATAAAAGGGAAAAGGTTGTATCGATTTGAGATAAAAACCTGTACATGTCAGACCACAGCCTGCCGTAACCCCCGCTAACCGGCTAATATCGCACAAAATGCTTAAGAAATTAGTTGTACAAAAACCCTGTTTTTGTATAACTTTAGCGCCATGAATCGGCTGACGATTCAGTAACGAATGATGCTTTTGCGTCGCCTCTGCAGGTGTTTTTGGATTTCCACCTGCAGAGGTTATTTTTTACCCTGCTGCTCTCTCTCTTTCGCTGGTCTGGGCCACCAATGACCGGTAACATTCGCACGCTAAACATCCTGTTTTTCTGCTGCCTCGCTGCCGCATACGCTTTATAACTTAAGAGTCCGCACACGTTATGAATTCACAAACCGATCGCAATAGTGCTGACGCGGGCGATTTAACGGTCGCCCGCGTTCTGCGTTCACCCGCCCTGCTTACCCGCGAATGCCTGGCCGGGGTGATCACCGCGCTGGCACTCATTCCTGAAGTTATCTCTTTCTCTGTTATTGCGGGCGTTGATCCTAAAGTCAGCCTGATCGCTTCGGTCGTGCTCTGTCTGACGCTCTCACTGCTGGGCGGGCGTCCGGCGATGGTGACCGCGGCGGCCGGTTCAGTGGCGCTGGTTATTGGCCCGATGGTTCATGCGCACGGCGTGGCCTATATTCTGCCTGCCGTGATTCTGGCGGGCATTATTCAGATTGTGTTTGGCGTCACCGGCCTTTCGCGCATGATGCGTTATATCCCGCGTTCGGTGATGCTGGGCTTTGTCAACGCGCTGGGCGTACTGATTTTCTTTGCGCAGGTGCCGCACGTCTGGGGCCACTCTGCGCTGGTCTGGGGCCTGTTTGCCGCCACGCTGGCCATTGTGCTGCTGCTGCCGCGCGTACTGAAAAGTGTTCCCTCACCGCTGGTTGCCATTGTCGTGGTTACCGCCGTCGCTCTGCTGCTCGGTTATCGCGTACCCAGCGTGGGCGATGAAGGTCCGATGAGCGCCGGGCTGCCCGGGTTTACCGAACTGCTGGTGCCGCTGAACCTGCAGACGCTGCAGATCGTCTGGCCCGCCGCGCTCTCCGTTGCGTTTGTTGGCCTGATGGAGTCGCTGCTGACGGCAAAGCTGGTGGACGATCTTACCGACACGCCATCAGGAAAACGGCGCGAATCCTGGGCGCTGGGCATTGGCAATATTCTCGCCGGTTTCTACGGCGGCATCGCCGGCTGCGCCATGATTGGGCAGACAATTGTCAACGTCGAGCTGGGCCGCGCGCGTACCCGGATTTCAACCATAGCGGCGGCACTGGTACTGCTGCTGCTGGTTACTGGCCTGAGCCATATCATGGCGCAGATCCCGATGGTGGTTCTGGCGGGCATTATGATGGTGGTGGCGGTGAAGACCGTTAACTGGCACAGCCTGCAACCCGCAACGCTGAAACGGATGCCGTGGTCAGAGACGCTGGTGATGGTGGTGACTGTCGCGATCACCGTCTGGACCAGCAACCTGGCGATTGGCGTGCTGCTCGGCGTGATTCTGGCCATGATGCTGTTTGCCCGGCGTATCGCTCATGTTATTCATGCCGAGCGCACGCTCAGTCCGGAAGGGGATCGGGTTCACTACACCGTACGCGGTCCGCTATTTTTCGCCAGCAGTAATGACCTGTTCGAGCACTTTGATTATGGCCACGATCCGAGCCAGGTCACTATCGATCTGACGCACGCTCAGATCTGGGACGCCTCCAGCGTCGCCGCGCTGGACGCTATCGAATACCGTTATCAGCGTCACGGTGCCACAGTTACCTTTACCGGTCTGGATAACCGCAGCAGCGATTTTCGCGATCGCCTGAGCGGCAACCTCGGTTAATCCGCCTGTCAGCAGGGCGCCTCTGAGCGCCCTGCCCGCGCGCTCCGCGCTGTTTCTGCCCGTCCTTATGTCTTAAATCTCCCGTTTCGCTTGCAAGTTAGCCCTTCAGCGGCTTTGCTTAACGGCGCAACGCGCTGATTGGCAGGCGTATAAAAGCAGTTTATTAAGGGGATTGTATGTCGTGGATTATGAAAGCAGGTCTGGTAGCGGTTACGCTTTTTTCACTGGCAGGCTGCATGCAGCACAGTGATGCCGTGGGTGCCGACGGTCGTCCGCACGCGCCAAGTAACCAGCCGGTACCAGGCGCCAGCGAAGGCGAAGGCCCGGTCGGCCAGCCGCAGGGTTAATTTTCGCTACCCGGCTGCGCCGGGTAGTTATTGCCCGTTCGGGGTATTGACAGGCTCTCTTTGCTGACATTCCGCGTATGAAATCGGGGTTAGCTGTTAGCTTTACTCTTTGCCGACTTTGTCATAAGCAGACCGCGCAAGGGCTATTTTTTGCGGCTCTCTCTCAGCTCTTCTCTCCGATGACAGGTCCTGAAGCCCGTGAGTCCGGTTAATATCAGGGAGACGCTCTGTCATGACTTCCTGAGCTAATTGGCCTAACAACGTATCTACTTCTCTCTCATCCGGTCGCGCTACGGATACCTTTTTTTCTATCAGGCCTGCTACCTGATTGAACAGGTGCTGCTCTTCAGCAACCAGCTTTTCAGTAACCCTCTCCATGTCAGTCAGACGTTGCTTTAGCTCTCCCTCAGTGAGATTTTTCTGCAGAGCCCAGGTGAAAGCCGTAATAGCAGCGTCAGCTTCATTTCTTAACCGGTCTGCCGTACTGATAATCGGCCCCAGATTAGCCGGCACACTCATCTTACGCGCTGCAGCCGTTCCGGATTTGGCTGCCAGCGCTTGCAGTATGGCCTGCATTTTCTTCCCCATCTCTTCTCTTGTACTCTGCCAGGCATCCATGCGGGCATGATAATCCCGGCTGACACGGGCATCGATTTCGCTTCTCTCACGGGCATGTCTGGCCCTGAGATCCTGCCCCCCGGCAACCATATTATCAACGTGGCGATTGAAGGCGTTCCACGCCTGGCGGTCCGCTTCCCTGCGTTTTGCCCGATCTGCTGCTGCCTTAAGTGCCAGCCTTTCTCTGTCCTGCTGAATATTCCTGTCTCGTCGCGAAAGAAGCCCGGTCAGCCTCTGCTCTTTCTGTATAAAACCTTCACGAGTGCTCAGCTGGGTCAACTTTTCTCTGATGCGCTCAGCTTCAGGCGATGGCGCTGCAGACGATCCGGGCTTCCATGCCGTGCCGATGTCAGGATCCCGCTCCAGCTCCGCAGATAATGCGCGCGCAGCTCGCTGAGCCTGCGCACCCTTTCCTGCCGTACTCAAAGTGCGGATCAACCCATCATTCCAGGGGTGCATATTTTGCTGACCACGGTTTTCCAGCAGATGATCCTTTAGCGGGTTGAGCATTGAGGCCAGGGGGGGGTCGCCTGTCGGGTTTTCTTCACTTTTAAGGGTATCGTCTAGTGTCTCAAAGTAATCCGTCGCCAGAGCCTGGCTGAACTCACTGCTCATTTGTGAATAGCCGGCAGGGGAAATATCTTTATCTAAAATAGTCTCAAGCATCTCTTTACCCGGATGGCGCGCCACATCAGCCAGCTGCGGACCCAATTTAAGCAGGGCATTGAGTTCGCGCTGCCGATCCTGGTTCGGCATTCCGTGCTGATGTTTCAGCGTTGTCAGGGTTCTGATTGAGCGTAATTTCTTTATTTCAGGTGAGGCGATCTCAGAAGAGGGGTTATCCGGCGCTGAAGCGAGAACAGCATCGCCGGCCGGCAGTGCATCGGACCAGGCTTTTTTCAGCTGAGAAGCGGTGACCGCAAAGCCAGCCTCTTTTAAATCCTTTAATACCTGTTCTTCACTGCGGCGGGAGGGTAAATCAGTTTCCTTTAGCCAGGCGCTCAGTGCTGAGCGCGTTACCGCACCACTGCTGCTGCTCGCCAGTGAGGCTAAGGGCGTCGGCCTGTCCGGCAAGACGGTTTCAGCAGATTTTGCGAAGGCTGACGCATCGGGACAATGGTTGCCGATAACTCTGAAGTTGCTTTCGTTTACGTACTCAAGGCTATTTTTACTGACCAGAATATGGGACAACCGTATATCGGAGGTGTCAACCAACCGGATTGACGTATCCGGAAAAATCCTGCCTATGATTTTTTTTAACTTTGAGCGGGTATTTAACTCTTTATCAGACACGCCGATTTTATAAACAGAAAATGGAGAAGCGACAATAATCTCAATGGGTTTATTCGGGTTAAGCGCTTTTATTTCTTTCAGTACATCTTTAAGGGCGTTCTTATCTGTGGCTATTGTTAAGTGCGCTCCTGCTAAAAAATTTTCATGTCTGAAAGTAATCGTAAGGCAGCTGCTGACTCCCGGATAGCAGATACGATCGCGGGCTACGCCGGTTTTATCTTCTCTGAGCACCACGGCTGCCGCAACAGGCTCCTGGTCACGGGCCGCAACATGCGTAGTAACCGGCTGCGCCGCTTCACCAAAAGCCAGTTTATACGGGGGTAATTCGCCATATCGATAGCCATGAGGTTTACCAATATAAAAAAATTCACGCTCTCTGTTGTTGAGCTGATCGAGAGCAGAAAGCAGCGTTAGCTTGTCTATCTTTCCTGCTTTGAGCAATCGCCCGCCATGCTGCAGTATCAGTTGTGGTACGGAAATAAACTCGTTTTTATCCGCCTCACTATCAGCATCTACTTTGAGGAGGAGTTTCCCTTCTGCCATAAATTTTTTAGCTGTTTTCTCATGGCTACTGAAAGATAATATGGCTCCCTGGCTGCTGTGCCCGGCAGTATGCTCAAACAACTTTGCCAGATAATCATCAAAACATTCCTCCTCGTTTTCCTGCGTATTGCGGGTTACCCCCGCGCTCGTCACAGTATGCGGATCCGCATAGTGGGCACGATACAGAAACCCATCTTTTATAGCGTAATCGGCGTCTCTTATTTTCTGTTCAGAATCAAAACAGACATCCCGCTTATTAAAAATATTGCTTAACAGCGTTCCCGACTGGTTTTTTTTCAGCGTTGCCGCCAGCGCCAGGTGCTCTATGACATAGGGATCGCTAAAGAATGAGTCCAGAGATACACAGCCCTCTGGTGCCATGGTATCAGCCGGAGGCAGAGCAACAGGAACAGACTGCGCCGATGCTTTGTTAATAGTAAACATAGTAATCTCCATATCTTTACTGGCTTCGCGCCGGGATCCCTTCCGGCAGCAGCAATCACATTTTAAAGCGCAGACTTCTGACGTGAAAACCCGGAAAAATTGGGTTTATCGATAAGGTGGATGACTGGTTTGCCCGAAATCCGCGATGCGGCAAAAAGTATAGATGCGGCTTTTGAAGAACAACTTTCATAAATCGACCATTAACTACGCTATGCAGCGTTGCCAGCACCTGCCCGGTGCTTTATCAATTAATCGCAGGAAAAACATGAATCATGTCACCTGCGCAGGTTCTGTTTTGCAGTGAAAGATCAAAACGGCTGTTATCCAGGTATTATGATTTGGGATTGGTTATACAGGCACGCACGGTGGGGCGTCAGGAATGAAAAACAGCAGACACAAAAAAACCGCCTGAAGGCGGT
>Ga0157372_10005017_pt1 | contig 14061 bp, 18 predicted proteins | sample C55metaG_FD_115307 | JGI IMG/M metagenome (GOLD analysis project Ga0157372, IMG submission 115307) | Corn rhizosphere microbial communities from Kellogg Biological Station, Michigan, USA - C5-5 metaG | ecosystem: Host-associated > Plants > Roots > Rhizosphere > Soil | place: USA: Michigan... | reverse complement strand
TGCACACTTACTCCTTTGGCGATAGAAAAACTTGCCAAAGCCGGTTACAAGCAGATCCTAGATTACGCTGGTGGTTTAGCTGACTGGCAGGACGCCGGCTACCAGTTCGAAGGCACCGTCACTGCCAAGGACGCCACCTTGGCCTGCGACTGCACTGATTGCGGTTGTGATTAGTCTACTGGCCTGACACTTGATTTTAATGAAAGCCTTTAAAAGCTTGCTATAGTCCTAGATCGGTAAACTCAAATTTCGTTTTTTGACTAGGAGCAAACCATTGTTTAGCGGGCGAAATTATCAGTTTTTATCTGACGCTTTTGAGTTGGCGCCGGTACGTCGATGTGCCAGTAGTGACAGCCTGCTTTTGAATTGCGCTTTGCTCTCCCAGGTCCAGTTGCGGGTAATGTAGATGGTGCCGGCAAGTAGTATACCGATGGCCACTACAATGCCGACACTGTTAGTAGACCGCAACAGCAACTCCATACCAGCACCCACTAAACCGGCGCACGGTAAGGTAATTAGCCAGGCCGTTACAATATGGCGTATAACCCGCCAATTGATAAATTTGACACCATCTTTAGCCCCGACACCTACAATTGAACCACTTATAGTGTGGGTAGTAGAGACCGGGAAACCAAAGTGCGCCGTTAACGACAGAATAGTTCCAGTGGCTGTTTCAGCGGCAAAGCCTTGCTGCGGTTCCAACTTAGTTATCTTCCTCCCCAGCGTATGCATAATACGCCAGCCGCCCGTAAAGGTACCGGCCGCCATCGCCAATGCCGATGAGATAATTACCCAAAGCGGTACGTGGAAGGCCTGGCCCGGATGAGCAATCAGCAGCGCTAGGGCGATAACACCCATGGTTTTTTGGGCATCATTTGTGCCGTGGGTAAAGGCTATAAAGCCGCCAGAAAAAATTTGCAGCCGCCTAAACACTCTATCTACTTTGCTTTGAGCATAGCGCCGTGTAATCAGCGTGATTGCTATAATTAGGATACCTGCCAGCAGTAAGCCTAAAAACGGTGAGGTTAATGATGGCAAAAGAACTTTATTTTTTAAACCGCCCCACTTGATCACATGTAGACCCAAGGCAGCAATGGAAGATCCCATAATTCCGCCGATTAAAGCATGCGACGAACTGGTCGGCAGACCCTGCCGCCAGGTAATTAAATTCCAGATAATAGCGCCTAGCAAGCCCGCCAAAATAACGTGCAAAGTCAGCGCACGAGACACAACAATCCCCTTAGCGACCGTGGCCGCTACCTTCAAAGATACAAAGGCGCCTAAGAAGTTAAGGACCGCCGCCCCAGCAACCGCTAATTTTGGCGGTACTGCCCGGGTCGCCACCACAGTGGCAATAGCATTAGCCGTGTCATGAAAACCATTCGTAAAATCAAAAAAGAGGGCGATGGCAACAACCAGGGCGATAGTAGTATTCATGAGCTCAGCTCACACCTTTTACTAATTAGGTTCACTAGCGTTTAACTATACAGCCCACAGTAAACAAATCAAGTGGCCCGAAGACTGCCCTTGAGCCAGTACTTTGTTTAACAGCAGAGGCATGATCCAGACTGCAGTCAGAGGAGCAACCTAGTCAGTTTTGGTGGAGTTTGCGGGTACAATATTGTGATTTTGGTTGAAAAGGTTGTGGGGATCATATAGCTGTTTGATACGCGCTAGCTTTTGGTACACCGGCTCGGTGTAAGCCGCCCGGACCTCGTCATTGTCAGCGACACTCAGGAAATTAACATAGGCGCCACTGCTTAAGCGAGTCATTTCCCTCCAGGGGGCCAGAACTTTCTGGATCTCGACCGGTGAGACATCCAGGGGCACAAACACTGGCGAAACAATCAAGAATTTTGCCTGGCGGTAGGCAAAAGCCGTGGCTTCAATAGGTACATGGCTCATTGCCCCGCCTAAGCTATGAATTTGTAAAATTTGTTCGGTGTCTTCCTGTATCAGGTCTATCAGTTCGTCATCTAGATATTTATAGAAGGCGCTGACGGTCAGCACTTGCATGCCTTCGGGTACGCGTGTTTCCTCGAGGGCCTCGGCATACGGACGCCTAGTAACGGTGTACTCCTGCACGTCACCGAGTTGCAATAGCGGCTCCACGGCCTGCTTTGCCGCCTCTTCATCGTCTTCGGAGTAGTAAAAACGGATATTTAACACACCTGCTGGCGGTGCGAACGCAGCCGGGATGCTACCGGCGGTGATCTTGAGGGCGTTTGGCGCCTTAGGCAGATAAGTATTAAAGCCCTTTAAGACAGCAGCGCGCTGCTCCATGGAATATGTAATAGTCCCCGTATAGATATGAGAGGTAGGCTGAGCGGTAAAAGTAAACCGGGTGACTACGCCGAAGTTACCACCACCGCCACGTAGGGCCCAGAATAAATCGCTGTTATTTTGCTCGTTAGCAGTGCGAACTGTCCCGTCGGCAGTTACAATTTCCGCCTCAATGAGGTTATCAATAGCCAACCCATCCCGGCGGACCATCACCCCAATGCCACCACCTAAGGTCAGGCCGCCGACACCGACGTCTTTAGTATCGCCAGATGAAATAGCCAGGCCATACTTCCCCAGCTGCATAGCCGCTTCTCCCCATGTTAGGCCAGCACCAATGCGGACGGTATGAGCGGCTTCATCCAGCAATTCAACTCGATTAAAATGCAGCATGTCTATAACCAAGCCACCATCATTCGTACCATAGCCGGCATTGCTATGACCGCCGCTCCTGATCGATACAATCAGCTTGTATTTTTGAGCAAACGCTAGTGCTCGAGTAATATCCTCGGCTACCGTGGGCCGCACAATCAACCGTGGCTGACCTTGCTTTACATATACGGTGCTTGCTTGGGTGTATTCACTGCTACCGGGCAGCAACAACTCGCCCTGAATGGCTTGCTGTAATTCTTTTATATCTGTTTGCATACTATACCCCCTCGTTTTAGTGAATAGTTTTGTCCAGTCAAATTTAATTACGGTCGCTCTCGTGCAAGTATTTTAGGCCATCCGAATAGCGGTAAAAATGATTTCCGTTGCTGAGCACGCCAAAAAATGGTTGCAGCCGTTCGAATAATACTAAAAATGTTAGCTCATTATATCAGCTTTTTATGATATACAGAATAACAATAATTAAGCTTAACGCCTGTTTCGACAATTTTCCAAGCCTGCTTTTATTATTCAAATACTACTCAATCCCGAACGGCCACTCGTTTTAAGGAATAGGCTTGACCTATAACTTGATGTCCGTTTTTAGCTAGTGCTGAAACGACAAAGTACTTATCATGGAAATATGCCTTCTAGTTTACTTACACCTACACGCCAGTACACTATGATTTTAGAGCGTGACAAACGATATGACGGGCTGTTTTTCTTTGCAGTCACCAGTACTGGCATCTACTGTCGTCCGTCTTGTCCGGCGCCACGGCCACTTGCCAAACATGTTACTTTTTACCAAACAACCCAAGAAGCGCGAGCTGATGGCTTTCGGGCCTGTAAACGGTGCCATCCAGATGAAGCGCTTAGCAGCCGGCTAAAAGTTATCCTCGACACTGTTCAAAGTGAAGCTACGGCCACGCAAAGTCTAGAAGTATTGGCTAAAAAACTGAAGCTGTCTAGCCGCCATTTGCGGCGAACTATAAAAGAAGAGGTTGGCCTAAACCCGTTTCGCATCAAGCAAGCTGAACGGCTTAACCAAGCATGCCAGCTACTCAAACAGACAAATCTGCCGGTAACTGAAGTAGCTTTTAGAGCTGATTTTGCAAGCCTACGGCAATTCAATCGGGCATTTAAAATAGCCTTCAATTGTACGCCGCGACAATATCGCCAAACTTTTGCTACATCAACTACCGTAAGTACTTTAACTGCCATAACTACCGAGACACCGATCGGCCCATTTCATCTTATAGCTGACGATCAAAATGTCGTGTACGCATCCGGCTTTGGCTCGATTAAAGAAGTAGTTAGGCGCTTGCCCAAAGCCCTGCAGGAACTTCCTCTCCATACAGTCAATCACCATCCCTACCAAGACGCTATACAAAATTACTTTCAGGGAGATAAGCACGCACTTGACCCAATATTGCGATCGCAAACTGGCAGCGAATTTCAAAAACGTGTCTGGCAAGCCATAAGTACTATTGCTTACGGGCAAACGGTAAACTACACACAATTGGCTGCGGCGGCTGGCTACCCAGGAGCCGTGCGGGCTGCCGGTACCGCCTGCGGCCAGAATAGGTTGATTTTACTTGTTCCTTGTCACCGGATTATCAAAAGCGATGGTAGCATTGGTAATTACGCGTGCGGACCAGCACTAAAAGAATATCTGCTACAACATGAGGCAGCATGTTAGATGATCATTTAAACAATTAGTAGAGAAAGGATCGTTATGGCAAAAGCATATTACAGCACTCTGTTAAGTGTACCGGCACCCGAGGTTTGGGCAAAAATACGTGATTTTAATGAGGACACTTGGTCAGGTGATGTCACTAAGAGCTGGAGCGAAAATAAGCTTGGCGGCAGCGAAGTCGGTAATATTCGGGTTATTCAAGTCGGCGATCGCTTATTACGACAACGACTGATAGCGTATTCTGACATTGATACATTTTATACCTATGAATTTGTCGGACAACCCTCAATGAATGTGCAAAATTTTCGGGCCACTTTGCAGGTTTTGCCAATTGTGGATGGCGACCAATCGTTTGTGCAATGGTACGCCACCTATGACTGTGCCGAAGAGGAACGGCAAAAATCTCATGATTTCTTCGTGCAGGGTTGTGCGCGCTGGCTTGCGGCCTTGCGAAAACAGCTCAGCAAATAATCCGATAATCTCAAGCACTCACGGTCTTCATTAGTAAGATTACTTAAGCCAAATCCAGCCCGATAGTTAACCAATTCCAGATAGTGTCTGCTGAATAATTTCCAGCTGCCCTTTCAGCTGCGGCTTGTGTTTCCCAAAGATGTATCCAAGCGTTAGAGCCTTCATAATAACGGCTTTGTCGAAACACTGTTTTGGAAACCTAAAGAGCTTACTAAGCTCCGCCAGATAGCGTGCCTGCCAAGCCGGGTTGCCCCACATATGTACGTACAACACTGCAGCCGCATTTTCCAAGTGGTCAATAATATAAAATGGGCTATTGTCATTCCAGGTTTCCCAATCTATTAAAACAATTCGCCCATTGGTTAAATTAATAAAATTACGCGGATAAAAATCACCATTGTTAAGAATCATAGGGGTAGTTTGTTTTATAGCGAGCAGTGTTTTTATCTTATCCGCTGCTTTAGCAGTTAAAAGACCGCTTTCTTTAAACTGATCGGCGATATGGCTGAAATAGGTTAAAGCTTCCTGATGATCAAAAACTACTTTTGGATAGGCGGCTAGATCAGGGCTATTTACTACGTGGCTAATATCTACTTTGGCTAAATCCTGTAACAAGCACGGCATTTTGGGGACCAATCCTAAATTCATGGGTGCCCCGCCATTTACTGGCGTCCATGCATCATTAAAGGTTTTTCCTTCGTAATAGGGCAATGTTAAGCGATGCTGTTGTGCGTTGCCCGCTATCCTCTGGGGCAAAATTAAGGTAGAAAATTCTCGATTATAAGCTTGCAAAGCCGGCGAGCTTAATATTTCATACATGGCGAGCTCACCAGCCTTCGCCTTTTCTTTAACGTACTGCTTCACCCTAGCAGTGTACCAGGTATACTTATCTTCTAAATTATTTCTTGAAACTGAGACTACTTATCACGAGAGTCATTGCCAGTGCGGTTGATTCTTGGAGGCGACTGGCCGATAAATCACCCACATCTATTACTTCTTCCCAGCCCAAATCATGAATTAGATTTTTAGCTACATCTTTAGCAGGCGCATGGTCACCACTTACCCATGTCACAGCGGGCACTAAACCCTGTAACCCTGGTTTAACTATCATGGACGCCGGCAGAAGATTAAGAGCCTTAACCACATGCGCCTTTGGCGCCCAATCTTGAATTGCTTGGGCCAGGGAACGATCCCGAAAAGCAAGTCTGGGCGGTTGAGCCGTAAAGTCAATATTATTACTTACGTCCATCAGAACCTTACCCTCAATGTGTGGCTGCACAGCCATAAGAACTTTTTCAATTTCGGTCCAAGGGTTAATGGCAAGTAATAGCAATTCTCCTTTTTCGGCAGCCTCAATAATACTAACTAGCCGTATTCGTCCCTCCTGTTGCCGTTGCCACAATCGGAGTTGCTCGTGTCTAGCATCACGGCTACCCAGAAATATCTCATGGCCAGCCTCTGCCCAGGCTGCCCCTACTGTCTTGCCAATGGTTCCAGCACCCAAAATTCCTATCTTCATATAATTCCTTCTAATTAATTTTCAATAGTCACTAATGTATACTATTGAATAAGTTGCCGAAAGACGGCACCTTAAAGTTGCTAAGTTAAAGAGAGGTAACCTATGCATCCATGTTTGAGCCGGCCGGTCGGCACTAAACGCACCGCCTGCCCGGTAGATAGTCTTATGCCCCGATTAGGTGACAAATGGACAATCCATGTAGTAGCCAGGCTGCAAGAGGCAGACAATAATCAGCTGCGTTTTTCTGATTTAAAGCGTGGCATTGACGGTATTTCACAAAAAATGCTCACGACGGTGTTGCGGGCTTTGGAGCGCGATGGTCTAGTAACCCGTCATGTCTACCCCGAAGTACCGCCTCGGGTAGAGTATCGCTTAACTAATCTTGGCAGAGAGCTACTTCCTGCCATGCACGCTTTTATGGAATGGCTAGAAAAAAGTTGGCCTGTTATTGTCAAGAACAGAACAGTATTTGACAATCCTGATGTGCATACAGCAGTGTAATCGCCGTCATTATTATGCAGCTGGCTAAGGGTTTGACTGGAACTCTGCCGGCTCAGTACCTGCAGCAAAATCGAGCATAAAAAGCTGAACTTTGCTTAGTTTGCCACCCGTGAACTCCATACGCTCACATAATAGTAGCGGACGATGGTCTTTAGCTGTGCGCGTTTTAATGGTTGCAAAGACCACATTGCCATCGGCATGAATAGACAGTACCTCAAACGTTGAAAAATCATAGTACTGGCGTACTTTCGGGTAAAATTTTTGAAATTCTTTCATGCCCTGGTAGATACCGCCAAATGGTAAGCTAGCCGGCTCATATATTATCAATGCCTTAGAGGCCTTACCTGGATAATCTTCTAAGCGCTTTTTTTGCGTTATCATTTCTGTCACAAAAGCTTTATTTTCATCAATCTGATTCATAGTATTCCTCCATGTTTTTACAATGCTAATCAGTATAAATTTCATAGTTATTTATTATAAGTACCCACTTTTAAGGTATATACTACCTAAATGGTAAGTATTATTAATACTCAGAGCTGTCCTGTCGGCACCACCCTAAAGTTAATTGACGGTAAATGGAAAGTTTTAATACTTTACAGTCTGCTCAATAGCGAAGAACAAGCCGTTCGTTTCAGCGTCCTGCGCCGGTCCATTCAAGGCATAACCGAAAAGATGCTCACTGCCCAATTGCGCGAATTAGAAGCCTCAAAACTCATCAATAGACATGTCTACGCCCAGGTGCCTCCACGCGTAGAATATTCCTTAACTCCGCTCGGTCAGTCATTATCGCCAATCTTAGATGCCATGCAGCACTGGGGCAATGCCTACAACCAAACAAACTCTAATTAATTTAGAGCGTTGGTTCATACACAAAACGTCACTAGGATGCGCTTGGCCAGTTTTTCTGTATACTAATCAAATATGAAAATAGTTTTCCCCGACCGGATCGATTTTGACGCTGCAACACGGGCCAGAGTTAAAGACCTTGGTATAGTAACCTACAATGATACGCCCAATGATATAACAACTATTATTGAGCGCATTCGTGATGCAGAAATTATTACCGTCAATTTTATAGATTTACCCAAAGAAGCTATCGATGCAGCACCAAAGTTAAAATTCATTATTTCCTCGGCCGCCGGTTATAACAATATTGACTACAAATACGCCGCCAGCAAGGACATAAAAGTTTTGAACTGCCCGACATATAACAGCGAAGCAGTCGTCGAACATGCCATTGCCCTGATGCTAGCTGTTTCTCGCCGTGTAGTCGAAGCCAGTGAAGATTTGCGCGCTGGGGCTTGGCATGGCCAGGATATTGTTGGTAGCGAAATCAGCCACAAAAAATTGGGCTTGGTGGGTTATGGCCGTGTCGGTAAGCTAATCGAGCAGAGAGTTAAAAGCTTTGATATGAAAGTCCGGCACTGCAGTTCTAGTTCATCGGCCGAGGAACTGGACAATCTGCTACAAACGTCGGATATTGTTTGTCTCTGTCTAGCCCTCAACGATAGCACGCAAGGCATCATCGACAAGCGACGACTGGATTTGCTACAAAGTCATGCCATCTTAATCAATGTTGCTCGCGGTGGTTTGGTTGACCAAAAGCTTTGCTATCATTGCTAAAAGAAAAACGAATTCGTGGTGCGGGCATAGACGTTTATCAGAACGAACCGGCCTCGGGGCAAGTGCCGGCCGAAATTATAGAATTGGCAAGCCTGGCAAATGTAGTCGCCACGCCACACATCGCCTATAACACCGAGGAGACTATTCAGCGACTGGGTGAAGAATTATTCCAGAACATCGATTCTTGTTTGCGAGGAAACCCGATTAACATCGTGAATTAATTGGAGCCTTTGCCTGTATAATAAATCTAAATGCTAGTTAGAATGAGGATACTAATGAAAAGATTACTTTCAGCACTCACCGCTATGGTAGCGGTGGCAATTTTGTTTACGCAAGGAGCATCAGCTTCCAACGTATACACTACCGGCAGCAAAGGGGTAGATGTTAGTTATCCTAACTGCTCGGCAAGTATTCCGGCCGTCGATTTTGGCGTTGTAGGTGTTACTGGTGGTATCGTATATGGCCACAATGCCTGTGCAAGCACTGAAGCCAGCCATTTTACCAACCTAAGCTTATATGCCAATACCGGACTAAACGCCAGCCAAAGTTCGCAGTATTACACCCAGGCCCAGATCGGTTGTAATGGCGATGTGTACTGCGCTGCCTACAATTATGGTTATAATGCCGCTAAAGATGCCCTTGCGTATACCAGCTCACAAAACCTTAGCAGCAATAAATGGTGGTTGGATGTCGAGACCGGCAATACCTGGAATAAAGACAGTCTGCAAAACCGCAAGAGCCTTCAGGGTGAGTATGACGCACTGATGGCCAATGGCGCCACCACCGTCGGTGTTTACAGCACTAGTGCCCAGTGGCAAAGTATCACCGGCAGCTGGCAAAACAGTTGGCCTAGCTGGGGTGCCACTACCTGGACAACCGCCGCTCAAGCCCAGACTTACTGCACCGGACACCAGTTTACGGGCGGCCCGAGCTTGCTGATGCAGTACAAACCCAAGCAAAGCAAAGTCGATCAAGACGTCGCTTGCTAGCTAGCGATTTGACATATTCATTTCTATATGTAACTATAGTGCTATTATTCTAGGAGTTGTACGATATGGCACGTTCTGCCAATTCTATTGAGACGCCAGCCGAGCTGGTTAGCTTACTACAGGAGTTATGCCGCTGGCCTTTAATCCAAACTTTGGGCGAGTATGCAGAAGGATCTCAAGAAGCTGCCACCGAACGGGGACTAGGCTATGTTGTACTTCGAGGCAAAGGATATGATACTCGCCTTGCCCACCTAAGAAAATCGATACATACTCTTGGTGGCAGCCTAAGCTTAAGACTTGCGGCCGGTAGTGACAGGTTTCTATTTAAAGCTCACTCTACCGCAGTGCGTGAAGGAAGGCAGAATCCAGATGATTGGATAATAAACTCCTATACTCCTCATGACTCTTTTTGCTGGCCAGAGTCTCCAATTCATGAGATCGACACCCCTTATGCTATTGCTAATCTTCGTAGCCACCGCACAAGTGCAGGAGTTATCAGTATAAGAAGACCACAATACCCTTCCCCCTGGAACTACTCTTTCGAAGTAGCACGTGTACAATCCTGGAATGCGGTGACTATAGCTGAGGCTCATCAAAAGCTATTAGAAATCGGCGGAGCTCTTTTAGAGCTAGTGACTACAGATGATCTAGGGATTAAGGGAATTCTGGATCTTTATTGTGAAAGCGAGAGAGCTTTAAGCCCCCAGACGGCAAACTAAGAAAACAATATGTCATTTAGAACATCCGTCTCTACCCCAAAAGAGCTAACTGAAGTATTAAGAGAACTTTGCAGCTGGCCTTTAATTGAAACTCTAGGCGCAGACGGGGAAGAGTCTGTCAATGCCATCAGAGAAGGGTTGGGCTATCTTACGCTTAATGGCCGCGGGTATGATACACAACTAGTAAGTGGTACTGGCTGGCACACCTATAGTTTGGCCCTAGCACTTGCCAGAGGTAACGAGAGGTTTAGGTTTAGAGCTCGGGCCGAAGACATGGATCCTCCTCTGCCGCGAAGCGGCATAGTCTTGGGCGTCTCCCGCCCCGGCGATTATCGTATGAATCCGCGGGTAAATACCAGCGTCGTTGATGTGTCACACGCCATTTGCAACCTGCGGACACATCCTTGGAATGACGGCTGCGTCAGTGTGAAAATGCCACCTTATACTATAGGTAATATTAGTGAGTTTGAAGTGGCGAGACTGGAGTCGCCTGAGCCAATAAGTACCGCGAGAGCCCATGCTCGGATGCTCAGGGTAGGTCAAGCTTTACTCGATCAGGTCACAGAAGCGGAGTAATTATATATGACGGAAATTAGGAGAATGATCACATGCCTTGGAAAATAGGACCTACTCCGCTCCCATTAGTTGAGGTACTACGTCAGGTATGCCGTTGGCCTTTGCTTGAAGCCCTGGGCGCAAAAGGAAAAGAATCACCAGCAGCCACCAAATGGCTCGGTAGCCTCGTGCTCGATGGTAAAGAATACACTACACGATTTATACGTGGTTCTGGCGAGCATCATCAAAGCTTATCTCTGATCTTAAGCCAGAAAGATACTCGGCTCCAATTCAAAGCACATTCCAAAAAAGTCACCACCGATGAATTGCAGCCCGGCGATCATACCATAGACTCCCGGGAGGCCACCTTCGGGCGGCCCGCCACCCATAGGATAGATATGCCCGATGCCATTAAGGCTTTGCAAACATATCGTACTAGTACGCTTGAGATTAGTATTCGCCGGCTACATTATCCAGAGGGCTCGCTCTTTGAGGTGGCTCGCTTACGATCACCGCAAGCGGGAAGCTTCGAGCACGCCCACCAACAACTCCTAACCGCTGGCCAGGCTTTGCTTGCTTTAGCTGCAGCAGATAAATAGTTCCCCGGCTACGAGCGGATTAATTCAGCTGAGCATAGTATAGTAGAATCAGGAGGCCCGCATGCATACCGACGACATACAGCAATTGAAATTATTTCTCAGAAAATCTCATCTATTTGAACTAGAAGCCACCACAACCGTTACCGAGGAGACCGATGCTTCTAATACTATTACTTTTCAGGATGGGCTTTGGCATTTCCGGGATAACTTTTTTGGTACTGACCCCTATGGCGGTCACGAAATCATTCATTATGATAACAAGCCGGTGTGGATCATGACTTACTATGGCCAGATTCACGATACGGATTTGCCCACTCAAGACATCCATAACTTTTTATTTGAAGCCCTGGCAACATCCCCGGAAAATGCGCCTTTTCGTGGTGCCTTCACTTACCAAAATGGTAAGTTTGAATACCGCAATGAAATTCAGGGCGACATCAGTAATTTCTCCGGCCGGGAGTCTATCTGGCAAAACGGTAAAGAAATTTACTGGTTCACCTACGCCGGCGGCTTAGTAAATTAGCCTTTATTTCTCGAAGAAAACTAGGCCGTAGCCGTCTGGGTCGCGGATTAGAAATTCGCGGTTGCCATTTGGCAATTTTTCCGGCTCGGTCTCGGGTTTTAAGCCTTTGGCTACCAACGCCTCATAATACTCATCGACCTTATCGACCTTGGTATACATGTACGTGCCAGCACCTTTAACATCAGCCGACATTTTCTGTGCTGTCGGACGATTATCAGCCGTATCTGCAAAGAAATCCACAAAATACCAGTTCAGGTACATAGTGGCATGGTCCGGCTCATGAACTTTGAAAATAAACCCAAGATCTTCGTAGAATTTGACTGTAGAGTCAATATCTTTAACGTAATATGTAACACCGGAAATACTGACTAGCTTCATGACCCCTCCTCTTATACCTATTCGATCATTATACTGCTGCAGCCTACGATTTCTAATATGTCAGTGGTGTAATTATTGTCTTATTTAACATACAGATAGACATTAGTTTGCTGTAGGGTTTCGAATTAAATGAATCGAATAATAAGTGCTTGACCTAAGAAAAATGAAATATTAGTATGTAAGTACATACTTACATACTAGGAGGGTATATGTCTGTAGAATCAATAAGTTTAGTTGTAGCAATCGCGCTTTGCATTCTTTTGCCTGTCATGGGCTATATAAAGATCGGTTTGCCGCCAGTAATTATCATCGGCGGCTCCGCACTTGTCGCCTTATGGCTGTGGTACCACACATATCTGTATCACCCAACCGATCCCAAAACTATCGTGCCTTTATTTATCCTGACGGTTGCTGGCCTGCAGGCACACATCGTCGAAGAATACTTGACGGGTTTCGGCCCCGCTATGAGTCGTACCTTCGGTATTCGTTGGACCGAAAAAAGCTTCCTGCTCATTTTTGCGCTGGTTGGACCACTTATTTACACTTTAACCACCCTTGGGTTGCAGTATAAGGTTCCGCTGGCTGGTTTTGTAGCTTGGTTTATATTTATCGGCCCAGGGGTCGCTGAGTTTACGCACTTTATATTCCCTCTTAAAAAGCCCGAAATCGAACCGTCAAATCCGTTTCCTGTCACCGAAACAGTCAGGGGCCAAGAAATTGCCAATATGCCTAATTACTACCATAAAGCCAGCGGCCGCTATTATTTTTCCGGCATGTGGACGGCAATTTTACCGATGATCCCTGGTATTTACACCATCATAAAGCTAGGGTGATGAGTCATAGCCTGTAAGTAGTAGTCGTAATAAGGTAAGATAGCGAACATGGTTTCAGGCACAAAAACTACTCGTCAAAAAATCATTGAAGGCGCCATCCAGCAAATTGGCGAGGTCGGCTGGGCTAAAGCTTCTACTAAATCCATCGCTGCCGTCGCTGGCGTTAACGAGCTAACATTGTTTCGATTATTTGGGTCAAAGCCAAAACTGCTTGAAGCAGCTTTGGCCGAGACTATTGGCCCCGTTGTTCAGCAGCTAGCCAACGCCACACCTGTTGACTTACAGACAGATCTAAGCGCACTCGTTAAAATCTATTCCCAGCTTGTGGGCAGTCACCCGGCCTTCGTTATGCATGTGCTGGCAGAAATTAACAACCCTGATATCGGAGAGTTAATCGTCCCTCTGCAAAAGCAGGTACTTGCTAGTTTACGATCTGTATTTGTGCGGTACCAGCATGAACTCGCTGAGATTCCGCTAGACGCCATTGCCATGGCCTTTATGGGTCCGCTACTGGCAAGGTCCTTTTTCCAGCATCTCAATCTTACGGCAACCATAGCCCCAGAAACATACGTGCAGACTTTTTTGCAAGGCTATAGTAAGCACGCTTAAACAGCTTTGCCTCCCGAGCCCTTATTAATTGCGTTTAAATTAAGAAATTTTCTTAGTCAGTCGCCAGGCACCCAAAGCCGTAAAAACGACAATGATTGCTAAAAAGATAATCACTATCAACGACGGCTTGAGCGTCTGGCTACCCACGCTCAGATTGCCAATACCATAGTGTGCCGTTAAGTGGTTTATACCGGCCGCATTACCTTGAGCCAGATTATGCTCAGTAACAGCAGTCAGCGGCTTGCGGATCAATGCACCGGCCTGGGCAAATGGCAGCGTGTCGATGACATTAACCACGCCCTTAGAGAGCGTGCCAGGCTGAATGTAAATCCCGGCCAAAAAGCCTGAAGCGGTACCGATGATAACACTCAGTGAAGTAAAAGCTGAAGTGCTTTTA
>Ga0157372_10005016_pt1 | contig 14061 bp, 13 predicted proteins | sample C55metaG_FD_115307 | JGI IMG/M metagenome (GOLD analysis project Ga0157372, IMG submission 115307) | Corn rhizosphere microbial communities from Kellogg Biological Station, Michigan, USA - C5-5 metaG | ecosystem: Host-associated > Plants > Roots > Rhizosphere > Soil | place: USA: Michigan... | reverse complement strand
AGCTCCTCGGCAATCAGCTCATCGATGTCGGTCGCCCGCTCGGTGCGCCGATCACCGTGACGACGGACGGCGTCTTCGACGGCGGCAGCGATGTCATCGGCATGTCGCTCATCCGCGCGCATTCACGCCAAGAGGCGGTCGCCCTCGTGCGGGATCACCACCACCTGGCCTGGGGTTCCATCACGCTCCTCGAGGAGCAGGTGATCCCGGAACTCGCCTGACTGCTCAGGCAGGCGGCGGTGCGTACGACATCCGGTCGAAGATCAGGACGCTGTCCACGATCTTCCCGTCACGGACCGTGAAGCACTCGGCCGCGGGCGTCGTGCTCGTGATCGCGGTCTGCGGGTAGTAGAAGAGGGCCACTCGGTCTCCGTCGGCGAAGGTCGCGATATCTCCGATCCCCGTCAGCCGTGGCGCGAAGCCGGCGAGGAACGCGCCGTACGCCTCCTTGCCGACGAGGTCCTGTCCCGGTGCGCGGCACCGGACGTCGTCGGCGACGAGGGCCAGCGCATGGTCGACGTCACCGCCCGTCCACGCCCGGTGGTATTCCTGCACGATCTCAGATGCGGCGCGCTCAGCCATGTCGGCCTCCTTCGAGAGCACAGACGCTACGCCCCACCTCGGACAAGCGTCACGAGCCGGCGGTACTCGGCATCCATCCCTGTGTTCGCCCGCCGCGGATCATCGGACGACCCGCGCGCCAGCACGTCCTCCAGGTAGCGCCGATCCGCATCCAGACGGGCGGTGGCATCCGTGCCCGCATGGCCGTGTCCCGGCACAACCACCCCCGTCCGCGCCGCGTACGGGGCCAGCACATCGAGCGCGGCGAGATAGGCCGGAACATCGTCGGGGTCGAACGGGAGCGGAAGCTCGACATCGCTCAACATGTCGCCCGCGACGAGCACGCGCTGGCGCGGCAACCACAGCGCGGTGTGCCCGGGCGCATGCCCGTCGTGCACGACGAGCTCGATCTCGAAGCCCGCGGATTCGGGGATGCCGTCCGCCACGGCATGCACTCGCCCCATGAGTTCCACGAGCGCAGGCGGGAACCCGCCGAGACTGTCGACCAACTCCGAACGCTCGCTGCGCGCCAGCTCGGCCGTGCGCGCGGATGCCCAGCGCGGAGCATCCCCGAATCCCGGATGCCAGAGCAGATGGTCGTGGTGCGCATGCGTCGCGAAGCCGCCGACGACCCGAAGCTCACCGACGAACGCCGCGAGTGCCGCGAGCTCGTCGGGCATCCACGCCGGATCGACGAGGAACGCCTCGCCGCCGCCGACGAGGACCGTCGAGGTCGTCAGCATCTTCCGGCTCGTCGAGACGTGGATGCCAGGTGCCACCTCCTGCGGAACGCCCACGCCGTCACGCTACCGGCAGCGCGCGAAAGAGGCCCGCGACGTCTCCGTCGCGGGCCTCCCGTTCGGCGCTTTACGCGCCTTGGCGCGCTGCGAAGCCGGCTGCGAAGCCGCGCTCGTACGCCGCCTCGGCGCCGCCGTGTCCGTGCTCGCCGTGCTGATGCCCGTGACGTCCGTAGTGGCCGTGACCGCACTCAGCGCCGTAGCCGCCGTAGCCGCCGTGACCGTGGTGGCCGTGGTGACCGTGGTGCTCCCAGGGTCCGTGGCCGTGGCCCCAGCCGCCCACGAACTCCGGCCGGAAGCCCGGACCGAAACCCGGGCCGAACCCGGCCGGGAAGCCCCGACGACCGGCCCACGGGCCGAACCCGGCCTCGAAGCCGCGGCCCCGGAATCCAGGCCCGAACCCGGGCCGGCCGAAACCACGCCCGGGAACGCCGGACTGCTCTTCCCAGCCGAGCGCCCGCGAGACGGCCTCGAGCGACGAGGCGAGAGCCTCGTACCGCTCCTCGCCCACCGCGTCGCGGATCGTGGCGTGCAGCTCGTCGAGCCGCTCGGAGAGCCGGTCGGCGGCGGCTCGGCCGTCCTCCGTCAGCTCCCACGTGCCGTCGCCGCGCTGGTGAGCCCAGCCGCGGTCTTCGAGCGATCGCAGCTTCTTGTCGCGATCGGTGGTCACGGGACCCTTGGCCAGTCGGCGCAGCAGGATCCCGTCGCGTCGCGACAGTCCTTCCGCCGCGAACGCGGCACCGAACGACTGGGCGACCTGGAAGTCTGCGATGCGGAGCCAGTCGCGCAGCGACGGCGTCCATTCAGTGTTTTCGTTCTCCGTCATGAGAACTCCCTTCGATGAAGTACATGTCATCTGGCATGTACATGCAGTGTGACATGTATCTGGGATCCATGTCAAGTCGCATGTATCGTCGACGTATGAGCGACTCCGACATCGACCGCATCGCGAACGCTCTCGCGCGCCTGCGCGGGCGCGGCGGGCCACCGCGCCTCGGCGGCCCCGGCATGCCGGACCAGCCCTGGCCCGGCATGCGCGGGGGTCCCGGCATGCACGACCATTGGTCCGGCCACGATCACGGTGGACGCGGGCACCAGCCGCCCCCGTGGGCCGGCGCCATGCACGGCCGCTTCGGCGGCCCGGCACGATTCCGCCTGCTCGAGGCGCTGGCGAAGGCATCCGGTCCGCTCTCCGTGAGCGAGCTCGGCGACGCCATCGGCGTGGATCAGCCCCGCGCGTCGCGCCTCGTGCAGCAGTCCGTCGAGATGGGACTGGTCCGCCGCGAGGCCGACCCCGACGACGCCCGGCGCACGCGGATCGCGCTCACGGCGGAGGGCGAGCGTCTCGTGCGCGGCTTTCTCGGACAGCGGACGGATGCCGTGGCCTCTGCGGTCGCGAACTTCACCGACGCCGAACGGGCCGAGCTGGCGCGTCTCCTCACGAAGCTCGCCGACGCGTGGCCGACGCGCCCTCAGGCTCCGCCCGACGCGCCGGCCGCAGGTGGGCCGGGCGGCGGGAACATACCCGCCGGATAGGGCGGGAGGAGGACCGGAGCCTCAGAAGCTCGTGACGAGGTCTCCGAGTACCGCCTTGATGTTGGCGGGGTTCGTCGCGTCGTAGTAGTGCGCGCCCGATGCCTTCGCGATCGCCTGAAGCGTCGGGACGTCCGCGTCGGCACCGTAGGCGAGTGTGAAGACGAGCACCGGGGTGGTGTGATGCAAGGCCGTCAGGTCCGCATTGGTCTGGTCGAGCGACACCGTCGGCACGTGCATGTCGTTCTTTCCGTCGCTGAGGACGACGATCGTGTTGATCTTCTTCGGATCCCACGTGGTCGCCTGCTGCTTGGCGAAGGTGTCGACGGCCTCGTACAGCGGGGTGTCGCCCTTGGCGACGAGACCGCGGACAGCCGCCTCGAGGTTGGCGCGCGAGGTGGTGATATCGGCGACGGGGCTCACGATGCCCGGCCCCATCGTCCCGTCGTCCGCGGCCTTGAATGCCGCGAGGCCGACGTCGTCGCCCGCGGTGAAGTGGTCCAGTGCCGCGATGATCGCGTCCTTGGCGTTCTCCAGCTTGTTGCGGCCGTCCGGCAGAGCGTCGTTCATCGAGCCGGAGAGATCCACGAGGAAGAGCACCTGGGCGCGCTTGCGCACCTCCGGGAACGCGCCGTTGACTTTCGACACGATCTCCGGCCCGGGGAAGGGGATGGTGCCCTTCGGAGTCGAGCCGAGGTGCGCCGTGGACTGAACGCCGCCGTCGAGGGCGTCGTGCAGGTCGCGGTATCCGGAAGTCCGGACGATCGCCTGGCCTTGCGCCGTACCCGCGAACCGGACGAAGTCCTTCGCCGCGGCCGTCTTCGCGGCATCCATCCACTCGCCCTTCAGGACGACCGCCGGGTTGTTCGACACGTAGACGCCGTCGGTCGGGTAGATCGGGATCAGCGGCTCCTTCGGCGGATCGATCTGCGTGCGGGTGATGCCGTCGCGGCTCGTGATCCCGCGGTCGTAGTCCCACACCGACTTCTCGTCGACGACGACCGCCGAGGAGAACTCCGCCGCGGTCCCGTCCGTCTGCTCGGCCTGGCGCGCGTGCCACAGGAAGTGCTCGGGTGTCGCCATGTAGTGCGTGGTGGCGAGTTCGTGCGCCTTGACCGCCGAGACCACCTTCGGGTCGTCGACCTGCGCGGGGGTGAGCGTGCTCAGGCTGCCTGCTGCGGTGCCGTACGAGGCGAGCATGGCCGCCTCGCCCGAGCTCGCGACGAGAGGACTGGTCTTGCCGAGCTTGAAGGCGCCCCACTCGGGGTGGCCGAGGTTCTTCCACAGGTTCTCATCGCCGGCAGCCGCGAAGACCTGCTTCCACGTGGGCGGCTTCTTGTCCCATCCGATGGCCTGGGCGAGCGGCGCCGGCATCGCGAGGACGACATTCGTCGTGCCCACGCTGGTGCCCGATCCGGACACGATCGTGCTGCCGGCGTCCTTCTGCGCGGTGCCGAGCCAGGTGCCGGAGTCGGGGATCCAGACGGCCGGCCGCTGGTCGGCCGACAGGGAGGAGAACCCGGATGCCGCGTTCTCGGCAGCGGTGCCGGACTTGTCCTTGATCGCAGCGACGGTCACGCACTTGCCGTCCACGTTCCGCGGCTGCAAGTTGTACCCCTTCGCGAGGTTGTCGACCATCTCAGCGTTCTCGAGCGAACTGAGCACCGTCACGGTCGTGCACGGGCCCGCGCCGGCGGTCGCCGCGGGCGTGTCCTGCTCGAAGGCGGCAGGGGCGGCGGCGACGTGCTGCTCCCCTCGGGTGGAGGAGTGCTTCGCATTGAGCGTCGTGATGACCTTCGTCGAGACGCCGGCGATCGCGACGAGGAGGATCACGATGGCGCCGACGCTCGTCCACAGCATCAGCTTCTGCGCGCGCGCCTTGCGCGCCTGCGCGACCTCGGGTGACTCGGGCATGTCGACTCTCAGGGACAGGTCTAGGTTCCCCGAGCCTATCGAGTCGAACCGGCATGTCCCTGTGGGAATGCTTACCGTGATGCTGTATTGAGCATCCCGATGATCACGGCTGTCCACCAGGCCACCTGGGAGAGCGTGCCACTCCAGATGGCCCATCGTCGCAGTGCCGGCGGCGTGCGCCGGAACGAGGTGTCCGCCCGGAGCCGCTGCAGTTCGTTCACGAGCCGCGTGACGGCGACCCCGTTGAGTGCAAGCACGAGGACCGCCAGCAGCTTCAGGTCGGTGACGAGGTTCGTGAGGTCGGGATGCAGCAGCATCCCGCTCGCGAGCAGCCCGACGATGCCGACCCACACGACGAACGAAAGCGTGTGTTCGGCCTCGTTGACGGCGCCCACGGTGCGGGCTCCCCGCATCCAGAGCAGTCCGTTGTACTCGACCATGAGGGCTGCGCCGAGGCCGACCACGACCGATGCGAGGTGCACGAACAGGGCGATGAGGCGCACGTCGGACCGCGGCTCGATCACGACGCTTCCCGCGACCGAGACGTACCACGCGAGGATGACCGCCCAGTATCCGAGTGCGCGCCGGTGTCGTGAGATGCGACGGCGCTCGGCAAGCGGCGTCGCGGCCGACACGCCGCGAGACTTCGCGGAGTGCGCGGGCGCGCCGAGCAGAGTGCGTGGAGTGGCGGCGGCGGTCACCGGTCGGGATGGTCTCTCTGGGCGCAGGCAACGGGTCTGTCCCCCCGCACTAGTACCGTACCCGACCGGCGTGGAGCGCCGACGCGCACCGACCGGGAGCGGGCCGAGCTCGCGCACCTCGTCATCGAGCTCGCCGACGGGGATTCCCGGGCGCTGGGGTCTCGGTTAGCGTGTGGGCATGTCGTCGCGACTGGTGGCACTGAGTTTCGAATCCCACGACCCCGCCGTGATGGGCGCGTTCTGGGCTGGGCTGCTCGGGCGAGAGATCGTCGAAGAACCCGGGGGCGTCCTGCTGCCGGGTGCGGGCAGTCAGCTCGGACTCCGGTTCGTCGACGGGACGACGGAGAAGTCCGGATGGAATCGCCTCCACCTCCATGTGACCACGTCCTCGTCCGATGCCCAGCAGGAAGCCCTGGAGACGGTCGTGAGGCTCGGCGGGCGTCGGCGTGGCACGAAGCCGCTCCCGAAGGACGCCGACATCTTCATGGCCGATCCCGATGGCAACGAGTTCTGCCTGATCGAGCCGGGCAGCGCTTACTACGCCGGCGCCGGCCTGCTCGGCGACGTCACGTGCGACGGCGGGCCTGAGGTCGGCCTCTTCTGGAGGGACGCACTGGGATGGGCGCTCGTCTGGGAGGAGGACGACCAGACCGCGATCCAGTCGCTCGCAGGCGGCACCAAGATCTCGTTCGACACCTGGCCCGATCCTCCGAGGGCGGGGAGAGACCGGCAGCGCTTCGATCTCGCCGCCTCGGACCCGGATGCCGAGGCAGAGCGTCTCGTCTCCCTCGGCGCGACCCGGGTGCGCGTCGACGGAGCTGGTCGCCTCATCCTCGCCGATCCCGGCGGAGACGAGTTCTCGCTGAGTCGCGGATAGTCCCCGCGTGCGCAGGGGATCAGACGCTCAGCGCAGGAAGCCGTGGTCGATCGCGAACAAGCTCGCGCCCACACGGTTGCTGACGCCGATCTTGGCGTAGAGGTGCTCGACGTGGTTTCGCACGGTCTTCTCGCTGATCGAGAGGGATGCCGCGATTTGACGGTTGCTCCGCCCCTGGGCGACGAGCGTCAGCACCTCCGCCTCACGCGGAGTCAGACCCGCAGGTGTCGCCGGCCGCGCTGATGGGCCGCCGACGGCCGCCGCGACCGCCGCGACGGCCTCCGCATCCAGCTGCCCCGCAGACGCTCGCCGCCGCAGCCGCTCGATCGCCGCTCCGGGCTCCAGCGCCTCCCGATACGGACGCGGCTCGATAGCCGAGCGATAGGCGACGGCGGCGGCGAGCAGGCGATCGGCCCGGGTGAGGCTCGTGCCACGGCTGCCGGCGGGGTAACCGCTGCCGTCCGGCCGCTCGTGGTGGGCGCGGACGAGGGCGGCCTCGGCATCCATCCCGGGAACCCGGGAGAGCACGCGACCGCCCAGGTAGGGATGCATCCGCACGCGCTCCCAGTCCGCATCGTCGAGCGGGCCGTCCTTCGACCAGATGAGGTTCGAGACGCCGAGACGCCCGATGTCGTGCACGTAGGCGGCACGCCGGAGCGAGGTGACCTCGCCCGACGTCATTCCCATGACGCCGGCGGCCGATCCGGCGAGCTCCGCCACCCCGCGCGAATGCCCGAGCATGAACGGGCACTTGAGGTCGACGAAGTCGCCGATGGCCGCGAGGGTCTCGTCGAGCGCCTCGCCGTGCACCGCCTCGTCGCGATCGGGCGCGCAGTCGAGGGCGGCCGCCCAGGCCGCGGATCCTTGCGGGAGGTCGAGCAGGGCCTCGGCGTCCGCTACCAAGGCGTCGACCACCACAGGATCGAACTGGCCGCCGCGCCTGCTCTGCGCCATCGCGACCGCCGCGGGAACCCCGCCCAGGCGGTCGTGAACCTCGGCGGTGTCGGCGAGCTGCGCGATCCGCATGTCGAGCGGGATCCGGTCGCCGGACAGCCCCTCCGGGAGCCCGCGGCCGTCGTACCGCTCGAAAGCGCAGGCGACGGCATCCTGGACCTCCCGCGGCAGGCCCAGCCGCGCGGCCAGGAGCGTCGCCGACATGCAGTGCGAGTGCAGCAGGCGCCCCAGGTTGCCGCGCGCATCCGTCATCATCCCCGCGAGGGTGGCGGCTCGCCGCGTGACCGGCTGACCCTCGGCGACGTGGTCGACGAGGAAGCGCAGGAACGGCAGTCCCGACCAGTCCACGAGATACGCGGCGCTGCGCACGGCGATGTCGTCGCCGAACCAGCGGGCGTACTCCTGCGAGTCGGCGGTGCACCCGATCCACATCAGCAGGGTCGAGTAGTAGGTCGTGCCGCGCTGCTGCTCGGACAGGCCGAGGCGCTGGGCGAGCCTGCTCGCGAGGAGGGCGGCCCGCAGCATGTGCTCGGCCGGCTGACCGAGTCCCAGGTCGATCGCGATCGAGAGCGCCGCGAGCACCTCGGCCCGCGTCGGAGCCCCCACCGCTGATGCGCTCACGCCGCCATTGTGGACGATCGGATGCGCCGCATCCAGGGGCCCGCGCTCAGGCGGCGTCGGCGGTGAGGCCCGGGGCGAGGTGCCGAAGCGGGTCGAAGGATTCGAACCGCGCTTCCCCGACGTAGAAGATCCCGCGCTGGGGCATCCAGAAGTCGCCGAGGCGGGACTGCTCCTCGAGCGGATGCATCGACCCCAGCTCGTCGCCGTCGATCGTCGCCGTGCTCGAGGCGACGGACCACACGCGCAGCGGCACCACCTGGAAGTGCTGCCGGTTGGGCGAGGCGCCGGTGAGGCGCATCCGTCCCGCGCGCAGCATCGGCCGCGACATCGGCCCCATGGCTGCCAGCAGCGGGTCGCTGCTGCGCGCGGCGGGTGGCATGGCGCCGGCCAGCGTCGACATCGCCCGCGTGGCGGTCGTCGCCTCGAGCGTGATGTCCCACGCGAGGGTCCGGGGGATGCGCACGCTCAGGCGATCCGCATCCGTCCAGGTCAGCTCGATCCGGGGGACGCGTTCATAGGATGCTGCGGCGCTGAAGTACCGCGGGCAGCTGCGGTCGGGTGGCGCCGTCACGTACATGTGCCACCTGCCCTGCGGGTCGCGGTGCCACACCGAGCGGTAGGGGTCGCCGATCGTGGTCTCGGTCCACACGCGGAGTGCCAGGTAGTGCCCGGTCGCGAAGGCGATGCCCATGATGCCGAACCCGGTGAAGCGCTCGCCGTCCCCGCCCGGCAGCGCGGGCCGGAGGGTGGCATCCGCCGTGGCGGATGCGGGAGTGATCTGCGTGGTCATGTCCTCACTCTCGTCGCCGGCGCGCAGACGGGGATGAGGCATCCGCCCCATCTTGCGCGCCGGCTGAGACTCGGTATGGCGCCCGAGCGCAGCGGAGTGGTTCACTTCAGCCATGACTACGGATCCCGGGACGACCACGTTCAATCGCCGACTCGCAGCCCTGCTCGCGATGGCGATGTTCGTGCTCGTGGTCGACACGTCGATCATGAACGTGTCGATCTCGGCGGTCGTGAAGGAGCTGAACACCACCGCGAGCGGGGTGCAGGGGGCGATCGCGCTCGAGGCGCTCGTCTCGGCGGCGTTCATCCTCATCGGCGGCAAGACCGGAGATCTCATCGGGCGCAAGCTCGCCTACATCCTCGGCCTGCTCGGCTACGCGATCGGCGCCGTGGCCATGACGCTCGCCCAGAGCCTCACGGCGGTCATCATCTTCTGGGCGATCATCGGCGGGATCGGCGCATCCCTGCTGCTTCCCTCGATGCAGTCGCTGATCCACGGCAACTTCGCCGGCGCGTACCAGAAGCGCGTCTATGCTCTCGTGGGCGCATCCGCCGCGATCGCCGCCGCCGTCGGCCCGCTCCTCGGCGGGTTCATCACGACCTTCTGGTCATACCGCGTCGCGTTCGGGCTGGAAGCGGTGATCATCGCGGTCGTCCTTGCCGGGGTCGGGCTCGTGAAGGATGTGAAGTACACCGGGGACCGCTCGATCGACCTCGTCGGCGCCGCCCTGTCGGTGCTGGGAATGGGCGGTGTCGTCCTCGGCATCCTGGTCTGGCAGGAAGGCGGCGGATACGTCGGCCTGCTCATCGGCCTCGGCATCGTCGCGCTCGGCGGACTGACCTGGTGGCTGCGGTCGCGCAAGAAGCGCGGCAAGCCGGTGCTCCTCGACCCGGCGCTCTTCTCCTCGAAGCCCTTCCGCACGGGCGTGAGCGGTCAGCTGCTGCAGCAGATCGCGCTCGGCGGCACCATGATCGTCCTGCCGCTCTATCTGCAGATGGTGCTCGAGTACAACGCCCTCCAGGCGGGGCTGTCGATCGCCCCGCTCTCGCTCAGCATGTTCGCCGTCGCGATCTGGGCGGGCCGCCGCGCCAAGGGCCGCCCGGCGAACCTCATCCTGACGGGCTTCATCCTCGCGTTCGTGGGGCTGCTCGCCATCGTCCCGCTCGTGCCGATCGCGAAATCGGGCTGGTACCTGACGATCCCGCTCATCATCGCGGGCGCCGGCCTGGGCCTCCTGGTGTCGCAGCTGAACAACTTCACGCTCTCGCCGATCTCCGACGAGCGCGTGAGCGAGGCCGCCGGCGTCAACTCGGCCGCGGGATCGTTCGGCCTCTCCTTCGGTCTGGCGTTCGCCGGCGCGATCATGCTCGCGACGCTCGCCTCGGCCTTCACGACCTTGGCGTACCAGAGCGAGGTGCTCACCGCGGAGCAGCAGAAGCAGGTCGCGACGGTGCTCGAGGACGATGCGCAGCTCATGTCGAACACCGGTCTGGAGCAGCTGCTCGCCGACGAGCCGCCCGCCGCGTCGGCGGAGGTCGTCCGCATCAACACCGAGGCGCGCCACATCGCACTGCAGGTAGCACTCCTGATCCCGATCCTCGCTTCCGCTCTCGGCGCGCTGAACGCGTTCCGGATGCGTCGCCTCCCCGACCCGCAGCCCAACGAGGCGGCCGAGGGGATGCTCGGCGGCTGACGGCGCCCGCCGCGCGGCGGGGAGAGCGCCCGCATGTCCGGCCGGACGGCGGCTGTGCACGGTGGCCGTGCCGCGAAGGATGGCAGGACCGCATCCCGCCGCTGTGGAGACCGGTGGGAAGAACGAAGGAGTTCTCATGACCGACACGACCATCGCGCGCCCGCCTTTCGACCCGGAGCTCGCCGCCGCCCTCGCCGTGTGGGGCGAGCAGCTGCCGCCCACCCTCACGATCGAGATGCTGCCCGCTCTGCGCAACGGCGCCGCGGGCCTGGACGCCGTCACCGGCGACATGCTCGCCGAGGCGCGCATCACCACCCGCGAGGTGACGATCCCGAGCTACGACGGGGTCGACATCGCCCTGTCGATCCTCGAGCCGGTCGGCCGCACCGGCACCGGTCCGGGGCTGTACCACACGCACGGCGGCGGCATGATCATCGGCGACCGCTGGGCCGGCGTCGCCACCATGTTCGAGTGGCTGCACCGTTACAACGCCGTGCTCGTCACGGTCGAGTATCGACTTGCGCCCGAGCACCCCGACCCGACGCCCGTCGAGGACTGCTACGCAGGCCTGGTCTGGACGGCCGATCACGCCGACGAGCTCGGCATCGACCGCGACCGCCTCATGATCCTCGGTGCGAGCGCCGGCGGCGGACTCGCCGCGGGCACGACCCTCCTCGCGCGCGACCGCAAGGGACCCGCCCTCGTCGGCCAGCTGCTCATGTGCCCGATGATCGACGACCGCGACGACACGATCTCGACCACGCAGATCGACGGCATCGGGGTGTGGGACCGCGGCAGCAACATCACGGGGTGGACGGCCCTGCTGGGCGACCGCAAGGGCGGCCCCGACGTCTCGATCTATGCGTCGCCGGCCCGCGCCGACGACCTCTCCGGCCTCCCGCCCGCCTACATCGACTGCGGCAGCGCCGAGGTCTTCCGCGACGAGGCGGTCGCGTACGCCACCAAGCTGTGGAGGGCAGGTGTCCAGGCCGAGCTGCACGTCTGGGCGGGCGGCTTCCACGGCTTCGACCTGATGGCCCCGCAGGCCGCTGTGTCGCAGCAGTCGATCGCCGCCCGTGAGGGCTGGGTCGACCGCATCCTGCGCGCGTGACTCCGGTCCTGCGACCGCCGGGTGGGGACCAGCCCGGCGGTCGTAGGATGGGCCGCACAGTGTGGGAGCCGACATGCAGGAACTCGCCGGGAGACTGACCGCCCTCGATCCGGAGGCCAGCGAGACCCTGAAGGTGATCTCGTACTTCGATGCGCTCGTCGCCGGCGGTGCGGGCCTCGAGTCGATCGTGCGGGCGGCGGCTGTGCTCAGCGGCGTCGTCGCGGGTGCTCACGCCGGAGCGCGGCGCATCCGCATCGGTCCCGACGGGAGGACGTGCACCGACGATCCGCCGATCGCCGACTGGCCGTCGAGCGGGGCCGGCGACGCATCCGTCTGGATGGAACGCCAGGGCACGCCGCACGCGAACGACGCGATGATCCTGGAGCGGCTCTCGCTGGCGGTCGCGATCGTGGATGCGCGGCGGAGCGGGATGGATGCCGGTGCCCTCGAGACCGTGCTCGCCGCGGCACGGTCGGCCGAGGAGCGCGCCGCGGCCGCGCGCTGGCTCGGGCTCGACACCGCCGGATCCCTCATCGTCTGCGCACAGGCCGCCGACGTCGCGGCGCCCTCCGGCGTGCGGTCGACGATCATCGCGACGCCCGACGGGCTCATCCGCGCCTCCGTCATGGCCGGACGCGTCTCGCTCGGTCCCGGCCGGGCGGGTCTCGCGACGGCGATGGATGCCGCCGCCCTGCCCGCGGCGTGGCGGGACGCACGGCTCGCCCTCCATCTGACCGACCGGCGGACGCCCGTCGTGCACGCCGGCGACCTCGGCGCCATGATGATCCTCGCGCGCGGCTTCGATCGGGCTGCACCGCTGCATCCGGATGCCGTGGCGCTGCTCGAGCTCGACCCACGGTCGCTCGAGATGCTGGACGAGCTCGTCGCCGCGGAGAGCGTGCGGGCCGCGGCATCCGCCCTCGGCGTACACCATTCGAGCCTGCAGTCACGGCACGAGGCTTTGACCAAGCAGCTCGGCTACAACCCGCGATCGGCCTCGGGTCGCGCGCGCTACGAGGCGGCGCGAATGCTCAGCCGCCTCGCACGCTGACTAGGCCTTCGGCACCGGCTGCGGCGCCTTCACCGGCAGCAGGAGCAGCAGCCCGATGAGCAGCACGAGGACGATCGCGAGGATCCCCCAGTACTGGGCGCCGCCGAGCGCGACGAAGATGCCGAAGAGCGTCGGGGCGATGAACGTCGCTGCGCGGCCGGTGGTCGCGTACAGGCCGAAGACCTCGCCCTCGCGGCCGGGCGGGATGACCCGGGCGAGGAACGTGCGGGATGCCGACTGCGCCGGCCCGACGAACAGGCACAGGAGCAGCCCGAAGATCCAGAACATCGTCTGGCCGCCGCCGTGGAGGAAGAACACCGCGGTGCCGCAGACGATGAGGCCGACGAGCGAGACGACGATGAGCGGCTTCGCGCCGAACCGGTCGTCGAGTGCCCCGCTGGACACCGTCGCGATCCCGGCGACGATGTTGGCCGCGATGCCGAAGATGATGACCTCGCTGGCCGAGAAGCCGAAGGTGCCCGCCGCCAGGACGCCGCCGAACGTGAAGACGCCGGTCAGGCCGTCGCGGAAGACCGCACTCGCGATCAGGAAGTAGACGGTGTGCCGGGCCTCGCGCCAGAGCCGCCCGATGTCGCGGAAGAGCTTCGCGTACGACGCGGCGATCCCGACCTTCACGGGATCGCCGTCGGGGCGGTTCTCCGGCACGGCGAAGAGCACGGGCAGTGCCGAGAGCAGGAACCACAGGGCGGCCGCCGCCATCGCGATGCGGACGCCTGTCGCGCTGTCGAGGCCGAGGATGCCGAACGGCGGGATGAACAGGATCAGGAGGATCAGCAGCAGCACGATGCCGCCGAAGTAGCCCATGCTCCACCCGAAGCCCGACACCTTGCCGACGTTCCGCGGCGTGGACACCTGCGACAGCATGGCGTTGTAGTTGACGCTCGCCAGCTCGTAGAACACCGTGCCGACGGCCAGCAGCGCGATCCCGAACCAGAAGAACGCCGGGTCGGGCTGCACGAACGCCATGAGGGCGAGCATCACGACGACGATCGCGGTGTTGACCGCGAGCCACAGCTTGCGCCGGGCCGAGGCATCCGTCCGCTGTCCGGTGACCGGTGCCGTGATCGCCACGAGCAGGCCCGCCGCGCCGAGTGCGAATCCGAGTACCGCGCTCGTGGAGGCGTTCGAGCCGAACGAGTCGCTCGTGATGTAGCGCGTGAAGACGAAGGTGGTCGCGACGGCGTTGAAGGCGGCGGAGCCCCAGTCCCACAGCCCCCAGGCGAGCACCTTCCCCCTGCCCGGCGCCGCGTCGCCCGCGGTCGCGTGCGAGGCGGCGGAGCCGGCTGCGATGGAGTCCATGTCGCTCAAGCTAGGGCCCTTTCGTGAACGTCCGGTGCCGCGCATCCATGCTCGCCGGAGACGGATGCCGCGCCGCATCGTCACGGCGCGCGCTCAGGCTATCGCGGGGAGGCCACAATGGACCCACATGAGGCCTGT
>Ga0157372_10005013_pt1 | contig 14065 bp, 12 predicted proteins | sample C55metaG_FD_115307 | JGI IMG/M metagenome (GOLD analysis project Ga0157372, IMG submission 115307) | Corn rhizosphere microbial communities from Kellogg Biological Station, Michigan, USA - C5-5 metaG | ecosystem: Host-associated > Plants > Roots > Rhizosphere > Soil | place: USA: Michigan... | reverse complement strand
TCCTCTGCCGGGAAACCATCGGCACCTTTCGCTTGCGTTGTGATCCGTCGCTTCACGGCTGAGTGCCGTCGGCGACGGGCTACGTAGGTACCGTTCATCCCCTCGATAGACGATGTCACTTGGCACTGAGCCGCAGCTTGCGCCGCCCCCCAGGCTCCTCGATGGCAGGGGTGTCCTGACCTTTGCCAACGACTGGACCGCTGATCCAACGAGCAAGCACCATATCATGCGGCAGTTCTCGCGAACCAACGACGTGTTTTGGGTCGAGGCCGCCGGGATGAGGGCACCCCGCTTGTCGAGCGCGTACGATCGCGCCCGGCTCTTGAGCAAGGCGCGGGCGATGCTTCGACATTCGCGGCCGGTGCTCGATCGGGTCCACGTTTACAGTCCGCCGACCCTGCCCTACCCCCAGTCGCGCGTGGCGCGGGTCGTGAATCGCCTGTTGTATCGCGCGACGATCGCTCGGGAGCTGCGGCGAATCGACATCGGTGCGCCGCCTTTGATGTGGGTCTTCGCACCGCAGTGCGAACCGTACATTCGCGACCTGTCACGACGACTGACGATCTATCACTGTGTCGATCGCTGGTCGGCGTTTGCCGATTTCGATCCGAAGACGCTCGACCGAAATGAAGCTGATTTGTGCCGGCGGGCGGACGTGATTTTCGCGTCGGCGGAAGATCTCGCGGAGCGCTGTCGCCAATACACGTCGAACGTGCACTACGTGCCGCACGGTGTCGACCACGCCCACTTCGCCGCTGCGCTCGAGCCGGGTCCGATCCCGGAGGACATTGCGGAAATTCCGGAGCCGCGGATCGGCTTTTTTGGACTCATTCACGAGTGGGTAGACACGGATCTGATTGGTCGCCTGGCCGATGCGCTGCCATTCTCGTTCGTGATGTTGGGGACCGCAAAGGGCGACATGTCGGCGCTTACTCGTCGACGAAACGTGTTCCACTTGGGCCGGCGGCCGTACACGTCGCTTCCGGATTACTGCCGCGGTTTTGCGGCGGCGATCGTGCCGTTTCGCATGACGGACCTGACGATGTCGGTGAACCCGATCAAGCTTCGCGAGTATGCCGCCGCAGGCTTGCCCGTCGTCTCCTCGCCGTTGCCCGAAGTGCAACGATGCGCGGACATCGCCGTCTGCGCCGAGAGTTTCGACGACTGGGTAGACCAGCTTCGGTCGGCCGTCGAGCGTGGCGAGCAGATGTCTGAACGTCGCGCCCAGTCGGCCCGCGTCGAACACCAGGACTGGTCGTTCGTGTGCGCGCGGATGGCGGAGCTCGTCAATGAGGCCGCAGCGTCGACCGGCATGGAGAGCTCGCAGGCTTGAGCGTCGCTGCGGGTTCCGTGACACCGGTCGGGTGGCCCGAAGGTCGGCGGTTCGCCTTTACGGTGTTCGACGATCCGGACGGCCAAACACTCGAAGCCGGTCGCGAGATCTATGCGCTGCTCGCCGACCTCGGGTTTCGCACGACAAAGGGTGTGTGGCCTCTCGCGGCCGACCTTCCGCCGGGTTGGGGCGGATCGTGCGAGGACGCCGCCTACCGCGAGTGGTGCGTCAGGCTCCAGACCGACGGTTTCGAGATCGGATACCACAACGCCCGCCAGACGACGAGCCCTCGTGAGAACACCGAACGCGCGCTCGACCGGTTCTTCGAAGTCTTCGGACACTATCCGGTCACGATGTCCAATCACTACAACTGCGATGAAGACATCTACTGGGGCGAGTACCGTCTAACGGGGATCTACCGGCGGGTGTATAACCTCGCGACCCGTGGCAAGTATCACGCGAAGTACTTCGGGCATGTCCCCGAGCATCCGTACTTTTGGGGCGACTTGTGCAAGAGTCGGATTCGATACGTGCGCAATTTCGTCTTTCGCCACGTCGATACGTTGGCGATGTGCCCCGGGATGCCGTATCACGATCCGCAGCGCCCCTTCGTCAATCGCTGGTACGCCTCATCGGAAGGCGCCAACGTCCGCAGCTTCACCGAGACGGTTTCCGAACGCAATCAAGATTTGCTGATGGAACGTGGCGGTGGCTGCATTATGTACGCGCATTTCGGCCACGGGTTCGTCGACGGCGGGAAGCTCGATCGCGGGTTCGTTGCGCTCATGACCAGGCTGGCCGGATCAGAGGGTTGGTTCGTGCCCGTCGGCACTCTTCTGGACTACCTCGAATCGTCGAAGGGGCCAACCACGCTTTCGGATGATCGTCGAGCCGACCTCGAGCGACGCTGGCTGTGGGCGAAATTGCGTCACGGCACGTCCTGAACAATGGCACTTCGCTTCGAGCCATTCGCCGACACGCACATTCCTGCGGTACAGGCCTTCAACGCTCGAATCGCGTCGGCGGTTCCGTACTCGGTCGGTACATCACCGGTCGGCCAGCGAGCTTCGAGCGAGCGGTCTTCGGTTTGGATTGAGACGATGCTCGTCCTCGACGGGGACGACGTGCGCGGAAGCGTCATGCTTCAGCACCAGGAGCTCGAGGTCGGCGGCGAAAAGCATCACTCCGTCAACATTCAGCTTCCCATATCGGAAGGCTTGATAGACCGCCGATACGCTTACCTCGGAATGTGGATCATTCAGCGGGTCACGGCTGAATATCCATTCGCATTCGGCGTCGGCATGGGCGGACTCGCTCAACCGCTACCCAGGCTCTTGTCAGCGCTTGGCTGGGAGACGCGGCTCGCGCCCTTTCTCTATTTCGTACACCGGCCGGCGCGGTTCCTTCGCGAGATGCCGCTCCTCCGTCAAAGCACGGCGCGCCGTCTTGGCGCCGATATCGGCGCCTGGTCAGGGGTTGGCCATGTCGCCGTGCGCGCCGCCCAGGCGGCGAGGCGCGTCAAGCGCTCGCGTACGCGGCGGCTGACAGCCACCCGCGTAGACGAGTGGGGTCCATGGGCCGACGAGATATGGAGCAGCGCGCGACTCTCGAGCAGCGCGATCTCGGTTCGCTCGTCGAGGGCACTTCGCGCACTTTACCCCCTCAGTGCTGAACGTGTGCTCGGTTTTCGCTTGAGTGATCGCGGCCGCGACGTCGGCTGGACGGCGCTGATCGCGACCAAAATGTCGGGGAGCGACAAGTTCGGAAACTTATACGTCGGTACGATGCTCGACGCGCTGGCGCTGCCCGGCTATGAAAGGGCAGTCGCGGACAGCGTGCGCCGGTTATTCGACGACATCGGCACCGATCTCTCGATTGCGAATCACTCGCACGCGACCTGGGTCGATGCGCTACGCGGCGCGGGTTTCTTCACGGGACCCTCGAACTACGTGGTCGCGATGTCCAAGAACCTGAGCGCTGCGAGCCGAGCCGCGCGTCCAGATGGGGCGGACCGGATCCACGTGACCCGCGGCGACGGGGACGGTCGGCTGCACCTCTGAGTCAGGGCTCAACTTGACGACGTCTGCTCCGCGAGAAATGAGCGAATCGCATCGAATGAGCTGAGCGTCTCCAGGCCGTCGAGAGGAATCTGAACGCCGAATTCCTGCTCGACGACAGCGACCACCATCACGTTGGCGACCGAATCCCAGGCGGGCAGACGATCGGTCGTCGCGCGAGCCAGCTCGTCGTCCGAAACACCGGGAAAGACGGCCGCGAAACACCGTACCAGGCGTTGTTCTATATCAGACATGTTGGTTGATCTCTCGCCCGGCATGCTCGATCCGGTGATACGTCGGCGGACAATGCTGGTCGAAACGTTCACGCGGCAGCGTCAAGGGCAGCGTATCTCCCTCGGGCCCGGCGAAGGCGGCCAAGAACGTACGCGTTGGCTCGTTCCGTTCGGTTTGTCGAAACTCCAGGTCAATCGCATCGACGCCGAATCGATCGAACACGGCGCGCAACGCCTGATGCTCGATCCGGCGCGCGAACGCGCGGCAGCTCATGACCCAGTGCCGGATCACGAGCGATGCGCCGGACGCCGTGCCGGCGACGACCGCAATGTTCCCGAGCGGTCCGAACTTGTCTCGGTACGAGATCCGAAGTACAAACGACTCCGGATCTTCGACGAGCGCTCGCCACTCGCTATCGGTCAAGCGTTTGCCGTTCAGGTTGAACTGGTTCGTTTTATTAAGAAGCTCGAAGGCGCGCGTGTCGTTCGGATCCGGCTGGAAATTCAGCGTGATCACGCTCTCGAGTTGTGACAGAAACTGCTCCGTTCCATCGGAACCGATGGCATCGCGCACCTCGGAGGAGCGACGAATGCTGTCGCGCCGCAGCCGATCCTCCTCGAGCACCATCGGCTTGCCGAACGTATCGCGGAGCCGGCGGAGGAGCTGCACCACGGCGCGCGGATCGTCCTTGGGAAAAAGAACGCACTCCATGTCCGGATGATGCGCCCGGACTTCAGCCAGCTCGATCGCACTGTCGTCGACGAACACGACGGCGTCGGCCGCGATGTTCCAGGTTTCGAGGATCGAGGTCACCGACTCCGACTTGCGTCGCCAATGAACCAGCGTTGGGAACACGTGCTCGGGCTTGAGCACCATGTCCTCGCGCTTGAGCGCGGCCTCGGCGACGGACGGATCGTTCTTGCTCGCGATGGCCAAGAGCACGCCGGCTTCGGCCAACGACGCGGCCAGCTGTTGAAAGAGACCGTGCACCTGCGCATGGCGATCGAGCGTCCAGGACACCGCATCCGAGCCGATTTCGCCGACGAGACCACGCCAAACTGTGTCGTCGAGATCGATGATCAGTCCCTTCTTGGGCGACGGCGGCCTGAGAACATCCGCGAGGAGCGTGCTCAGGCTCGCCGCATGTTCCAGCGTGTACGGAAATCCCGAATTCAGCTCAGACGCCGCATCGAGACGTTGTGGAAGCGGCGAAACCTGGTCGAGGCGTTGGGTGCCGACGACGCGAATTCGCAGGCTCTCGCCAATGCGCGCGAAGGTCTCAGCCACGGCGGCACGGAGCGCGAGCTCGAACCCGGAGGCTTGCCATTCCGCGGTGACGGCAACGGGTGGAAGCGGCAGGGTCGGCGGGCAGACGGCGATCAGCGCGCGCTCGGACAACGAGCGTAGTGATTCCTCGATACGCTTCAACGACAGTCTTGCCGTCGAGAGCATTTCCGCATGCATTGTCGGCAGCCAACCACCCAGACTCCGGTAGCTCAAGCGCGCGTCGAGGTCGGCCCACTCGACGACGGCAGCCACGGTTCGCTGTTCAAGAGAACGCGCACGGTCCAGGTTGCCGACCAAATCGCCGAAGACGCCGGTGTCACATACGATGCGATTTCCGAGCGATCGCTCTTGAAGCGCCGCGGTGAGAAACGTCTTCAGGTGGAGCGGCGTGAATCCGCATGCGAGAAACACAGATTCCGCCGGACGGCTGCCCACCGGGACCGCATTGATTTTTTCCAACGCCTCAATCAATCGCATCGTGGTCTTCCGCGCCCGTCGAATTCATTGGCGAAGTACATCGCGCTTGGCCGAGCGAGACTAGCGGCGGTCATCGAGCGACGACGACAGGCCGTGCCGCCGGCGTCGTGAGCTGAATCTGTTCGATCGGCTCGCCGTCGAGATGAATGCGCTGCCAGATCTCGAGGTTGATCAACGACCACAATCGTTGGGCGTGGTTCTCTTTTCCCGAAACGTGGGCCGCGACGAGTGAACGCACCGCCGACGGGTGTAGGATGCCGCGCGCCATGGCTCTCGGCCCGATCACGAACTCGTCGAGCACGTGTCGGAATCGACCGCGCATCCACTGCCCGAACGGAACCGGAAATCCCATCTTGGGACGTTCGAGTATCTCCTCCGGAAGAAGGCCGGCCATGCTGCGACGCAAAATGTATTTCGTCGTCAACCCTCGAAGCTTCAGCTTCTCCGGCAATTGAGCCGTGAATTCGACCAACGGATGGTCGAGGAACGGCACCCGACTCTCGATCGACGCCGCCATGCTCATTTGGTCCTGCTTCATGAGCAGCTCGTGCAGGTACGTCCGGATGTCGACGTACAGCAGTTGGTTCAGTCGCGAGGCGTCGCTTCGTGCGACCCGGAACGCTTCGAGATGATCGTACGGGCGCGCATCGGTGATCTGCGCGCGGAACTCGGGCGTCAGCAGCTGCGCCTGACGTTCGAGCGAAAAGACGGCGAAATTATCGAAATACAGGCTTTCGAAATCGCTTGGCAGCGCGAGAAAGCTGCGACTGAGCTTTCGTTGTGCGATCGAGCCCGGGGGCAAGGCGCGAACTCCACGACGAATCGCCGTACGAATCGCTGATGGGACGATCGATTCGTACCGCTCGCCGAGGGCCATATTCAGCAGAGTCGTCCGATAGCGGCCGTACCCCGCCAGCGTTTCATCGCTTCCCTCCCCCGTGAGCACGACTTTCACGTGCTCGCCGGCAAGAGCGCAGACGAAATACAGGGCAACGCTGGCCAGGTGCGCGATAGGCTCGTCCTCATGCCAGACCATCCGCGGCAGAGCGTCGAGGAACGTAGCGGGATCGAGCAGCACCTCATGATGATCCGTCTTGAAGCGCCGCGCGACGAGTCGCGCGAACTCCAGCTCGTTCGCTTCCCGTTCGGCGAACGCCACGGAGAACGTCTTCACCGGCTCCGACATCAAGCCGCTCATGGTCGCGGTAATAGCGGCTGAGTCGATGCCACCGGACAGCAGACATCCGAGCGGCACGTCCGACATCAATCGCAGCCGCACCGCTTCGCGAAAGCGCTCGCGATATTGCTCCACATAGTCCTGGGGCTTGACCGCGCCATCCGATTCGCGCGGGAATTCGAGATCCCAAAAGCGATGAAGCTCGATCTCGCCGTTCCGCCATCGCATCCAGTGGCCCGGCGGCAGCCGACGGATCCCGGCGAAGAGTGTCGTATCCCCGAACGTCGCATGGTTTGCGAGATATTCCGGGAGCGCCGACGCGTTGAGCTCCGAGCGAACGAGGCCGCTTGCCAAAATGCTCTTGATCTCGGAACCGAAGATCAGCGTTCCGTCCTGGCCGAGGGCGTAATAGAGCGGTTTGACGCCAAGCCGGTCCCGCACCAAGGTGAGCTCGCGTCGCCGCGTGTCCCAGATGGCGAATGCGAACATCCCCCGCAGATATTGCCAGGCTGAATCACGCTCCTGCTGGTACAAGTGCAGGATGGACTCGGTATCGCACCTGGTTCGGTAGTGGTGACCACGCTGCTGCAGCGTCTCCCGCAGATCCGTGTGGTTGTAGATCTCGCCGTTGTAGACGATGTGCAGGTCTCCGCCGGCGCTCGACATCGGCTGATGACCCGCATTCACGTCGATGATGCTCAGTCTGCGATGGCCAAGACCGACGCCGGGCTCGATGTGGACGCCCGCGCCGTCCGGTCCACGGTGCACGAGTGTATCGCGCATCCGGACAACCAGCTCGCGCGTGACAGGCGTATGGGACCCGTCAGGAGTGACGATCCCGCAAAAGCCGCACATATACGAAACCTATCCTTGATCGCGCATTTAGGCCTGAAGCTCGGCGTACAGGTCGAGAATGGCTTCGGCGCCTCCGCGAGTCGTCGAAGCAAGCAAAGACTGAGACCGGTCCTGTCGACCGTTTTCGAGCGCCCGCCCAAGCGCCCGCAGAAAATCCGGACCGTCACCGATTCGGAACAATTCAGTGCCAGAGGGCCGCATGCCGTTGTCTGTCGCGACAACTGGTGTCCCCGCCGCGATCGCCTCGCGCACGGCGATCGAGTCCCCGTCGTACCGGGTCGTGCGGAGGACCGCCGCCGCGCGGGCGATGGCCTGCAGCGTAATCTCGTGGGGCACGTCGCCACACAACATGACGCGATTTGCTACGCCTGCCCGCGTCAATGCTTCGTGTGCCGACTGCCGCTGGCTCCCGTCGCCGATTACGAGCAAACCAACATTGGGCCACGACTTTGCGATTTCCGGAAGGCATCGAATTTGAAAGTCCAGGTCGTATTCCGGTTCGAGTGCTCCGATGGTTGCCAGGAGGGGCTCGTGCTCCGCACAGAAATCCTCGAGCGCGCGCGGGAGGGTCGCGCCGCCGTTGGAACCGTGGACAGCCGCGCTCGAATCGGAAAACGGCGTAATGAGCCGAATCCTGTCAGGCGCGACACCGAAAGCCTCGAACATTCGCTGCATTTGCTCATTCACGACCACGACACGATCGAATCGACGGAAGATCAAACCAGCGGTAGAAAACCGTCGGATCGGCTTGCCCGCGGACGCATGCGCATAGCCTCCGGAATGGAGGGTCAGGACGGTACGGGCTCGCGGCACAGCGGTGCATAGGAGACATAGCGCCTTGAGCCGACTCGTCATCCGGCCGCCGATATGGAGATGGAGTACATCGGGGCGCATGCGTAGCAGAATCTTGACCAGCTCGAGAACGCCGTTCGGATACCGGACCCGGTCGGTAGACGCCCGACGAGTCCCCGTGATGTTCACGACGTAGGCGTCGTCCCCGCGGTCCAGCAAAGCACGATGGATCGCCACCACGTTGGTCGCGACGCCGCCATGCGGTGGCGGGAACGGTCCGAGTTGAACGACCTTCATTGCGGTGGCGGGGGAGAGCGAAAATATTTGCGGCTGTCCGAAGTCGGCGTTTGTAGATTCGCGACGGAATGTGGCCGTCGAACGACCGCCGGGGTTAACGAAACAGGCCGACCCCGAGTCCTACGGGGACTCGGCCGTTTTTTTGTTAGCGGTGCGGCGGCCACCGAGAAAATGACGAACTGCGCTGCCGAGACGTCAGTTTTTGGCGAGGCCGCCAAACCGGCTCCTGGGGCGGAGTCCGTGAAGCTAGTCACTCGCGGCCAAGCGCGATAATCAGCCAAATTGCGGCATGCCTGAGGACGCGAAAACGATCGTGCTGTTCGAGCCCGTTTGTGTTGACGGCGAGCATGCCCCCTTCAACGCCGGGCTGATCGCGTCAGCACTCGAGGTCGCTCCGTCCGCGGTATTTGCGGCCGAACCAGGCCACGTTTGCGCGGTCAGGGATCTGATGTCAGGCACGGATGGCGCCCGCGTCCAGTGGCGCGACATCGGCGTCCCGCCAAGACACCAGTACGCGCTTCACGAGCGGTTTCCCATCGAATGGCGAAACGTACGGGAGATCGCCCGCATGGCGGACGAAACGCGCGCACGTGCGATTGTCGCCTCGAGCGCGACATCCGCGACACTCGTTGCCGCCCGAATCCGGGCGCGGCTGGGCACCCGGCGACCGTTTGGAATCGTCTTTCACAGCCTGCTGGACCAGTTCGTGAGGAGTCGGCGAGGCCGGGTCATGCTTCGATGGGGGAATTCGACGCAGATTCGCCTCGTCGTACTTGGCGAGCGCCTGAGACAGGACGTGGTGGCCGCCATTCCGGAGCTCGACAGTACGCTGCGTGCGATTACGCACCCCTACGTCTTTACCGAAGCTCCGCGGTCGTCGTCGCAAGTCGAACCGTCGCGGCTCACTTTCGCGTTCATCGGAAATGCGACGCTCTCCAAGGGTTTCGACGATTTCCTGTCGCTGGCAGAACAGACGGCAAACTGCGATTCGCAATTCGAGCTTATCGGGCAGCTGAGAGAAGATTGTTCGCCCTTGCAGGCGAGGCTGAAAAAACAGATCGAGGCGGGGCGATTCGTTTCGACCGCGGCAAACGAACGCCTCGCGACGGGTCAATATCGGGCGCGATTGTCCGCTATCAGCTACGCGGTCTTTCCGTATCGACGCCTCGATTATCAGTACGTAGCAAGCGGCGCGGCGCTCGACGCGCTGTGGGCCGCCAAACCACTCATCGCGCTTCGCATACCGGTCTTCGAGGAGTTGTTCGATCGGCTCGGCGACGTCGGGCATCTCTGTACCGATCTCGATCACATGCGCGCTGTTGTCAACGAGCTTAGCGAGAATCCGCAACCGGCTCGATACCGGGCGCAGAGCGACGCGCTCATACGCGGCCGGCGTCTGTTCGAGCCAAGGGCGGTGGGCGAGGAGCTGCGGATCGCGCTTGGACTCGCGGCGAATAGCGCGACGCGCGGTCCGGACGGCACTCTGTCGTGACGAGCGGCATGAAGGAATCGAAAGCCGACACGTCGAACGCGGCCGATGCCGGCGCAGGAACGGTCCTCAGCGTCGGAATGCCGTTGTACAACAACGCTCGGACCGTCGGACGGGCCCTCGAATCATTGTTGGCGCAAACCGAACGCGATCTCGAGATCATCGTATCCGACGACGGATCAACGGACGACACGCGCGCCATCGTCGACGAATACGCGCGCCGGGATTCGCGGATTCGCGTCTTTTATCAGCAGAAGAACCTGAACTACGGAAACTTCCGGTTCGTGCTCGCCCGGGCGCGATCGCCGTTCTTCATGTTCGCGGCCGGCGATGATTGGTGGGAGCCGCATTTCGCGCGCGCCTGTCTGGACGCATTGGAATCCGCTCCGAGCGCTGTGGCCGCGGTGTGTCGCGTGATGATGCATCCCGACGACCGCCCCGCATTCGTGAGCGAGTTCACTCGAACGCTACAAGGCGACGCCGCGGCGCGGATCTTCGAGTATTTGTCGGGGCCGGGTGACAACAGCAGAATGTACGGTGTGTTCAAGACCGACGTGGCGCGACGGTCGTTCCCGCGGTCGGATCACCATGCCTATGATTGGACATTTTCGGCGGCGTCGCTGCTGCGGGGCGAGCACGTCGAGGTTCCGCTCGTCGGGATGCACCGCGAGGTTACCCCGGGTGCGCGGTACATTCACTACGTTCGCCGCGACAATCGTTTGCCGCTCGACAGGCTGTTCCCTCTGGCGCCGATGACGAGATCACTGCTGCTCGAGCATCGCATTCCGCGCACACGACCCGTGCTTCGCGCGTTGTGGGCGCTCAACATGAGCCACCACTACTGGTACATCCGCGAGTATCACCCCTGGATGATGCGCTTACACGACTTGCGACGCGCGATTCGCCACCCCTTATCGCGCCGCTAGCCCATTCGCCTTTGACTCCGACGAGTCGTCGTTAGCGACAGAGCGCCGAGATCACGCGTTCGCCGGCGTGACCGTCCCACCCGTCTGGCCGTTTCGGATGTGTCTGTCGCTCGACCGCTCGAACGGCGCCGGCAAGCTCGGCGGGATTGGGCACAAGGCGATTCGTCCCTTCTGTGATCGTGACCGGTCGCTCGGTGTTCTCACGCACGGTCAAGCACGGAACGCCGAGGGCGGTGGTCTCCTCCTGCAACCCACCGGAATCGGTCACGACCGCGTGTGCGCCACTGACCAAGTCGAGCATTTCGACGTAGCGAACCGGCGGAAGCACCCGCACTTTGCCGAGCGAAATGCCGGCGGACTGAAGCCGCTGCGTCGTGCGCGGGTGCACGGCGAAGACGACCGGGCGCTCGTCGGCGATGGTCCGGAGCGCCTCGGCGATCGCCGCCAGCCTCGCCGGATCATCGACGTTCGAAGGACGGTGCAGCGTCACGACGACGGCATCGTGTCCCACGCCGAGCGACTCGCGAAACCCGGTTTGTCGCGCCTGCTCGAGCGAGTAGCACAGGGTGTCGATCATCACGTTACCGACGAACGCGATCTCCTCATCCGGCTCGCCTTCGCGTTTGAGGTTGTCGATCGCGTCGTGAGACGGCGCGAGCAGCAGGTTCGCGAGACGGTCGGTGACCAATCGGTTGATCTCCTCGGGCATGGAGCGGTCGTTGCTCCGCAGACCTGCCTCGACGTGCGCGATGCGCGCGGACAGTTTGGCCGCGACCAGCGCGGCTGCCGCCGTCGAGTTGACGTCTCCGTAGACGACGACCCAATCCGGTCGCTGCTCCAGGATGACCGGCTCGAATCGCTCCATGATCCTGGCGGTCTGCGCCGCGTGTGACAGCGAACCGACTTCGAGATTGATATCCGGCTCGCGTATTCCGAGATCGCGGAAGAACGACGCGGACAGGGCGTCGTCGTAGTGCTGTCCGGTGTGCACGACGACCTGTTCCACACCCGCGTCAACGCCGGCGCGATGTACGGGGGCGAGCTTCGGGAAGTTCGGGCGGGCGCCGACGACGTGAAGAATTTTCATATGAGAAGTTATTGCCACACATTCCATCGGCCGCGCGCGCCGTTGACGGTTGCCACCACCACCGCGCCTTGCAGGGCGAACATCCAGACGAGCCGCGCTTTTGCGGCGTCGCGCACACGAGGGACGCCGAGGGCCACAGCCGCCACGACGAGCATGGGCAACAATACCAATCGAAGTTGATCAGCCGACAGACGCGTGATGCCGATCCACGCAGCACCGATAACGCCAAGCAGGAGGAAGTAGGGCGTCAAGAGACGGAGAAGCTTGTGGCAGACGAACTGGACCCAGATCGGATTCCTCAGAGGATTGAGGACGATCGGTAGCCAGGCGCACAGCTGTATCACGCCGGTCAGTGTTCTCACCTTTCGCCGGTATTCCTCAGCGGGCGCGAACCGGCGTGGATCGTGGGCGCGCGCCTGAACCGCAAATCTGATGCGCCAGCCGGCGGCGGCGAGGCGCATCGGCGTGTACACGTCGTCGAGGATAAGCGCGGCCGGCAGCGGCTCCCAGAGATTGCGCCGCATCGCGTAGATCGCGCCGGTCACACCCACAGCGGAGTGAACACGCGCCTCGGCGGCTCTCAGCGCGCGCTCGAACTTCCAATATTTGTCGCTGAGATTGGACGAACCGTCGCCTCCGACCTCCAGAGCGCCGGACACCGCGGCCACGGCCGGGTCGCGCAGCGCCGATACCAGCTCCACCACGGCGTCCTCGGCGAACGATTGAGCAGCGTCGGCGAACACGACGACCTCACCGCGCGCCTCGCGAACACCGGAGTTCAGCGCGGCGGCCTTTCCGCCAGGGGGGTCGCCGGCCACCACTCGAACTCTGGCGTCGATGTCTGCCAGCTCATCCGCGGTGGCGCCGGGGCGCGCGGCGTCGATCGCCACGATGACCTCGAGTCGATCAACCGGATAGCGAGATGCGAGGAGGTTCAGAACGCGGCGGCGGATTGTGACGGCATCATTGGAAGTCGCGAGAACCGCCGAAACGAGCGGCAGTGTCTCCGGCATTTTTCGCGACGCCGGACGCCGGAACGAGGCAAGCGCAAAAATGCTCGCCGGATAGACGAGCCAGGTGACCGCGAGTCCGGCGAGCGAAACCACCAACAGGAGCATCAGGAACGTCAAGTTCTGGAAGGAGATCGGTATCGACAAACGTATCGCTGGCACAGCGAGCTGTACGCCACAGTTCGACGATCAAGCCCCAGTTCAAGCTACGCCGGGCGCACTCTTACGCCCAGCCAACCGACGTCATCCACACGAACCTTATCGGGCGATCCCGGCTTCATGACTGGCCGGCGAGTTGCCGCGTGTCGCCGGCCACGAACCACCTCACGAGCAAGGAGGCCGCATGCATTGTCGTTCGCTCATCGCAGTACTCGGATTCGCGCTGATTCAAGTCGCCTGTGCGGATTCGCCCGCGCCCACTGCTACTCGCGCAGCAAAGAATACCGCGAGCGCGGACCGCACGGTCGATGGCCAGTCGGGCAAGGTCGTCTCGATCTTCGACGCATGCGATCCGACAACGTTCGCCCAGAATGGCGTTTCGTGCACGCGATCGGGTGGCGTGCGGTTCGATCAATTCATCGCGATACTCACACAGACGCAGCAAGCCGGCGCGTGGCACTTCGCTCCCCCCGAGCTGAACGTCAAAGTCGGCGAGGGCTTCTTCGCGCTGAATCGCGGCGGCGAGATGCACACGTTCACCGAGGTCGAGCATTTTGGTGGCGGCATCATTCCAGGACTCAACGCGCTTTCAGGTAATCTGGTTGAGGCGGAGGAATGCAAGCATCTAGCGCCGGGCGACTTCCTCAATCCGGGCCAGAGCAGTGACCTCGATATCGCCGACGACGAGGGCACGGAGCTCTATCAGTGCTGCATCCACCCCTGGATGCGGACAGTCGTGCACAAGAAGGGATAGCAAAGTACCGCGTGCTGCGGGCCGTCTTGGGGCGGCCCGCACCATCGCGTTCAGGCGGTGGCCGCACCGAGTGACGTCTCGAGAGACGACGTCATGGCGAGTGTGAGCAGCAGGATCAGCCCAACAACCAT
>Ga0157372_10005007_pt1 | contig 14074 bp, 9 predicted proteins | sample C55metaG_FD_115307 | JGI IMG/M metagenome (GOLD analysis project Ga0157372, IMG submission 115307) | Corn rhizosphere microbial communities from Kellogg Biological Station, Michigan, USA - C5-5 metaG | ecosystem: Host-associated > Plants > Roots > Rhizosphere > Soil | place: USA: Michigan... | reverse complement strand
TCCGACTCGGCTTAGGCCGTATCGGGGCTTTTTCTTTTGTGACGCATTGGGCTTGCTCTCCGTTCGTGCTCCCCGTGGCGGTTCCCCCCAAAGCTGGAGCACTAGGCGAGTTGCTTTGAGCGCTCGCTAACAGCCTCGGGGTTCAGCTCCCGAGCTCGGAAGTGAGCTGGTGTGCGGTCCTGCAAACTGCTGTGCGGCCGATGGTTGTTGCAGTCGTTCGTCCAGTTCTCTAACACCTGCTGGGCGTCAACGTCCCTCAGACCGTAGGCGCTTGCGAGAGGCACTCCCGTCGCACGCTGCCGTTGAAGGCTTCGCAAACGGCGTTGTCACCCGGTGTGCCGTGGCGACTGAAGTCTAACCGCGCCTCATTCCAGCATGCCCATTGATCGAGCGCGAGCGACGTGAATGCCGTGCCGTGATCGCACTGAACCACCTGGGGCCTTTCCACGCTCGGCGATCACACTGCTCAGCATCGCCGCGACCTCCGCGCCGCGAAAGCGTGGCGCCGCTTCGAGGGCCAAGCATCTCCTCGCGGAGTTGCTTGATCGCTCTGCGAGTTCCCGCAGCTCGCTCACGCCTAAGCCGTAGCACTTCTTCTTCCACCGGTAGAACGTCGTCTCGGTGATCTCCATCTTCCGGCAGAGGTCGACGACGGGCGTGCCGGCTTCCGCTTGCCGCAAGGCGGTGACAATCTGCTCTTCGCTGTACTTGCTCGTGCGCCTCTCGGTCGATCCTCCGCGTCCTCCCGGGACGCCGTGATCAAACCATCAGCGCGCTTTCCGAAAGTCGCCCTGCTCCCGTTTCCGGGGGGAAGCGCCCTTCGCGGTTACTCCGGCGATCGCTCGACCGACAGCGCGAGCACCGCGAGTTGGAGCGCCTTCAATTCATGACGAAGGAGGCCAGGCGGTACCGAATGACCTCGGCTCCGCCGAAACTAGATCACGTTCAAACCTTCTGGCGTGTCCGACCGTCGAAATCGAACACGTGTCCTCCTCTCTGGGACCCCCATGACACTCTCACGCCGGTCGTTCGTTTCGAGCAGCGCCGTTGCCGCCGCCGCATTTGTCGGCCGACCACTTCTGCGATCGGAGAGCTATCTCAACGTCCTGCGATCCCGATCCGATTACGAGGAGCTCCGTGCGTCGATCAAGGGAACGCTGATTCTCCCGACCGATGCGCCATACGAACGTGCGCGGCGGACTTGGAGCTTCAATCCGCGCACCGACCTGCGTCCGGCGGCCATTGTTCGGTGCGCGGACGCGAATGATGCGAGGAAGTCGGTGGCGTTCGCGCGCGAGCATTCGCTCGAGCTCGCGGTCCGTGGCGGCGGCCATGACATTCTTGGGGCATCGACGTGCGACGGTGGTCTTGTCGTCGACCTGTCAACGATGAAGGCGATCGAGATCGATCCGACGCATCGCAGCGCTCACGTCCAGCCCGGCGTGACGTCGGGTGAATTCAAGGCAGCAGTGCCATTGGGTTTCGCGGCGGTGTTAGGCTGCAATCCGTCAGTGGGCGTGGGCGGCCTCACGCTGGGAGGCGGCATCGGCTGGTTTCTGGGCACGCATGGTGCCGTGTGCGACAATCTCATGTCGGCAAGCATCGCGACGGCCGACGGACGGCTGCTTCGCGTGAGCGGCAGCGAGCATCCCGATCTATTCTGGGCAATTCGAGGCGGCGGGGGAAACTTCGGTATCGTCACTGAGCTCGAGTATCAGCTCCAACCCGTTGCTACAGTGGTTGGCGGCGTGGTTGCCTTTCGCCAGGCCGATGTCGGCCCGTTCCTGCGTTTTTATCGCGATTATATGAAGGCGGCTCCCGACGCACTCGCGGTCGAACTGTCGATCTTCGCCGACCCGGATCCGGTGGTCTGGGCCATCGTGTGTTGGAATGGGGAGCGGGAGGCCGGCCTGCGCGCACTCAAGCCGCTCCGCACGTTCGCGCAGCCGACAGCAGATACGATCGATGAGGTTCCGTGGAACCGCTTCCTTGTCAAAATGCCGCAGCGGACGATGGTGCGCACGAACGACACCTACTGGCGCGGTGGTACGTTGAGCTCACTGTCCGATGGCGCGATATCCGCGTTCGCCAAATCTATCGCCTCGGCGCCGCCGGGCTGGCAGCTCGGGCTGGGCCACTACATGCATGGTCGAATCTGCGACGTCGCGTCCGGAGCCACGCCATTCCGTCGCGCGCGCGGGCAGTCGACACACTTCATCAGCGCGAGCTGGAGCGATCCGGAGGCCGCGGACGGCGCACTCAAGTGGGTCGACGGGACGTGGTCCGCGTTACACCAGTTCGCCGACACAGGCACGTACGTCAACTACCTCAGTGAGACGTCGAACGCAGCGGTGCGCGCAGCGTACGGCGAACGCTACGACCGGCTTGCGAGAATCAAACGCGAGTACGATCCGGAGAACGTTTTCCATCGCAACCGGAATATTCCGCCGGCGCGCGCGTGAAACGGCGTGAACGGGGTGTCCGCCGCTACCCGACCGCAGACAGTAATGCGAGTGTGACAGGGAGCGATAGCCGCGCCAAATCAGGCGACAATCCGAATGTTGCGATGCTCACGTGCGACAATCTCGAGTTGGTGTTGAACACGGACGATCTTCTCGCGCGAGCTTCGTGTAGCATAAAACCGCCGGCCCGCCGAAGTTTTTGCACAGAGGGCAGGTTTTTGGCCCCGTGGGGTCTAGCTGGCGGGCCGTCCGAATTCGCACAGGTGTACGCGCGGGCGCGCGCGTTTGCAGGGGGACAGGCCCGAAGGTGGGCGTCGTGAGCACCTGTGCGGTGAGGTACCCGTTTCGGTACCGTTAAATCAAAAGTCCGGCATGCGGGGCCGGCTGGGAAGCGGCGATAATGGCTCCTGCCGAAGGTTAACCGGCCCCTTGCCGGACTTCTTGCTGCGTTTTGCACACCTGATAAGCGTGAGGTCGGAGGTTCAACTCCTCCCGGGCCCCTTGGCAACTCAAGTTTCCGCTACGCCTTACGCGTGTGCGGGGATTTCTTTGTCCCGACCGTTCCCGTTCGGTGTTCCCGTTCATCCGTTTCGATTCCCAGAAGCTCGCTCGAGCGCAGCCCCGTTGCCCGTGCTGATCGGGCCGGAGATACGTCCCTACGACGGTTTGCGCACACTTCCATCCGCCGAGGTCTTTCAAGTCACGTAGGTTCACATCGCGGAGTCGGTTAGCGAACGCTCGATGAAACGCGTGCGTCCCGATCCGCGAGCCCACCTTGATGCCAGAAGCGTCCGCGATGGACCGCCACAGGTCAGCGGCGTCATCGCGCGTCATCGGTTCTTTGCTGCTGCGTGGACATGGGAAGATCCACACGTCGCCGATCAGGTCCGCCACCGCCCTGGCTTGCGTCAGTAGCGGCACAAGCTCGGCGTCGAGCGGATTGCGATGCTCGTAGCCGATCTTGTCGACGTCAGCGCGCCAGCGAATCGATACGCCGGCGAGATCGACAGCGGCCCATCGGAGTTGCCGCGCCGATGCGCCGCGGTGACCCGTGAGCCAGAGCAGACACACAAATAACTCAGCCGTGTTCGACATCGCCGCGGCCTGCTCGCGCACCGTGGCAAACTGCTCGGCCGTCAACACCGGTCGATTCGGCGAATTCTCCTTCGGCGTCGTGAAGCGGCGGAGCGGGTTCTTGTCCAGAAGCTTCGCCATCACGGCCCACTTCAACACGGCCTGCAGCAACTTCAAATCTTGTTCGATGATGCGTGCGCGACTCCCTTCACTGAGCGCCCATCGAGCGAGATCTCGCCGGACGCCGCTTTCTGCGGCGTCCGCGCGCACAGTGCACTGCGACAATCGTGACTACTCCGCGCGTAGGATGTCGACGGGATCGATTCGCGCGGCGCGTCGCGCCGGTACCGCGCTCGCGATCGCGGCGATGGCGACGAGTAACGCTGCGACGGCGACCGTTACGACCGGCTCGCGCCAAGTTGTATCATAGAGCAGCGATTGGACTAAGCGCGCCGCCGCGAGCGCGATGACGAGTCCGAGCACCACGCCGACTGCGGCGATCCGAACGCCCTGCAACATGATCAACCGCACCACGTCCCACGCGCGCGCGCCAAGCGCCACGCGCACGCCGATCTCGTGCTGGCGCTGAGTGACGCCGTATGACAGCACACTGTACGTGCCGAGCGCTGCGACCAGGAGCGCGAGCACGCCGAACCCGGCGAAGAGCAGCAAGCCGACGCGCCACGGCCGCAGCTGCGTCGACATCGTTTCGCTGACGGACCGAACGACGGGCACCGTCAGCGTGGGAAATGCGCGCTGGAGCGCTCGGCGCAACTCCGCCTTGACCGCCGCGGTTTGGCCCGGCTTCGCGCGCACGACGATCGAGCGCGCACGGCGCGGCGTGCCGAGCGAATCGTAGGCGAATGGCGTCGTGAGCTGAAGCATCGGCCCTTCGACGACGTCTCTGACATGCGAGTCGCGCACGATGCCGATGATCGTCGAACATGGCGACGTGCGAACGAACAATCGCAGGCACTGCCCAATCGCGTCTTGATGCGGCCAGAAGAAACGCGCCGCGGTTTCGTTGATCACGAGCAGATTGCTATTGCCGCGATCGGCGTCGCCGAACAAGCGTCCGCGAACGAGACGCGTGCCCGTCGCGTCAAAGAAGCCCGGCGTGACGGCGTTCCACACCGGGTCGCGCTTCTCTAGGCGCGGCGCCGCGCTGCCGTCCTGCATGTACAGCCCAATCATCGCGAAGCCGCCCAACGGGCCGCCGAAGCCACTGACCGCGACGCGTTCGACAGCCGGCATTGTGCTCAGCCGCTGAGCCGTCTCCATGATTCCCTGGGCCACCGGCGCGGAGTTCCTACTCGATTGATCGATGTACATGCCGTTGGGGTTGATCGAGTAGACCGAGCCGTAGATAACGCGGTCGGCGTCAAAGCCCAAATCGATCTCGCGTAAGCGCACGACGCTGCGCACGAAGAGCCCGGCGCAGTAGAGCAAGACTACGCTCATCGCCACTTGCGCCACCAACAGCGATTGCCGCAGTCGCGTACGATGCGCGTTCGCGCCGCCGTCGCGCGAACCGCTCTTCAGCGCCTCAGTGAGTTCGGGACGGCTCGCCTGAAGCGCCGGAACTAGCGCGGCGAGCACGCCGGTCAGGGTCGCGACGCCGAGAATGAACGCGAGGACGCGAAGATCGATAGCGGAGTCCGCCCAATACGTGTCGGGCATGACGAGCGCTCGCAGCGCCTTGGCGGCCCACATGCTGACGATGATGGCGGCGACTGCGGCGGCGACCGCCAGTGCAATTCCTTCCGAGAGCAGTTGCGCCACGAGTCGCCGACGCGACACGCCAAGCGCGATGCGCACGGCGATCTCTCGGCGGCGTCCAATCGCGCGCGCGAGCAGCAGGCTGGCGACGTTCGCGCATGCGATCAGGAGAACGATGATCGTCACGCCGACGAGTCGCGCCGTGATCGCGACTTCGGGCCTCGGCGACATCGACGGCGCGAGGGATTCGAGAATCGGGCCGGGGAGCATGACCGCGGCGCTGTCGCGCAGCGGGTTCGTCATCGGCCCTCCCTCGCCCATCTCGACGCGAGTGCGACGAATCACCGTCGTCGCCGCGTTCGCGATCCACTCGTCGCTCGTCCCCGGCGCGACTCGGCCGAGCATGCGAAGGTTCATGCCTCCGAAGAAATAGTCAGAATACCAGCGCCCGTCGGCCGGCGCGGGCTGCGACGGAAGCGGCATCCATACCTCGGCCGCGCCGAGATCGGGACCATCGAACCCCTGCGGCGCCACGCCGATGATCGTCGTGCGCTGCCGATTGATGTCCGCCGTCGCGCCGATCACGCTGGAGTCGCCGCCGAACGCACGGCGCCAGAGCCGATCGCTGATCACGGCCACATGAACAGGCGTGCCGAACTTCTGCTCCTCCGGCGTGAAGAAGCGGCCGACCGCGGGCCGAACGCCGAGGACCGACATGAAGCGCTCGGAGACATAGCTACCGTGCACGCTGAGCTGGGAGCTCGATGACGCCGTCTGGACGACCATCGGCATCGTGTCGGGCGACGTGTAGCCGGCGAGCTGCATCCGGGGAGCTAGGTTGGTGTCGAGCAGCGTGAATGTTCGGATGGCGAAGCCGCTCTGCACCGCTGCCACTTGGCCAAATGTGGCCGTCGTTCGGATGTACAGCCGGCGGATGCCGCCGGGATCGCGCACGCCGGCAGGTGGCCGGACGAACAAGCGATCGGCCAATGAGAACATCGCGCCGTTCGCGCCGACGCCGAGCGCGATAGTGAGGATGCACGCAACGGCGAATCCGGGGGAACGGCGTAAGCCGCGCATCATGAACACGAGATCGGATCGCAACTGATCGAGGAGATCAGCGCGATCTCGGCGCCGCCGCACGCGTTGATCGATGTGTCGCGGCTCCGTTTGCGTGCGTGTCACATCGCCGAATCGCCGCCGTGCCTCGGCCTGCGCTTCTTCGCGCGTCGCTCCCGCCGCCATGAATTCGGCGACACGCTGCTCGAAGTGAAACGTCAGCTCGTCATCCACGTCTCGGCCGACGTTGCCGCGACCGAGGTGCTGCAAGTAGCGCCGCCACCGCGGTTCATTCAGCATCTGCCACCTCACTCTACGCCGGCTGCGCGCGCGTGACCATGACGCGCGCGACGGCGGCGACATAATCGTTCCAGCCCTTGGCGTCTTCCTTCAATCGGGCGCGGCCGGTCGGCGTCAGCCGATAGAACTTGGCGCGGCGGCCGGTCGGCGACAGACCCCATTCCGAGGCGACGAGGTCGCGCTCCTCCATCCGGTGCAGCGCGGTATAGAGCGCGCCGTCGAGCACGACGAGCGTGTCGCCGGAGTTCTGTTCGATCCAGCGCGCGACGGAGTAGCCGTGCCGCGGACCCCACGTGAGCCCGCGCAGGATGAGTGTGCCGAGCGTGCCGGGCATTACTTCCATGTCTGAGCCATTTCTGGTTTATGCCTCAGTATTTGATGTATACGAGTATGCGCGGTGGGTGTGTCGGCGTCAAGTGCGAGCCCGGCGGACCGAAGTCTCTCGCGCATCTCCCCGAGGCGGGCCGCTTTCTCCCACGCTGAACGCTCAGTTGCCTTAGCGTCCGACATCGCCGCGATAGAAGTGGTCGGAGTTGGTGGGACGGACGCAGGCTCAGCCCGCGGATCTACTCATAGGTTGCGACCATAAGGACTCTGAAGCCTTCGAGCCAGGTACCGCTAATCTCAGCCACGGGGCGCGCCGATGGTATCGGTCGGTGCACTCATTGGCTTTCACCGGTTCGAGTCAATGGAAAGCTTTCACGGGGCAGGCTGCACAGTATCTCTCATTTCTTTCGCCTGATCGCCGGCGCACGACATCTTCTGGTGACGCCGCGGCTTCTGCCGCCGAAGTGCGATTCACAGCGACGGAGCGGATGCCAGGCATACGCGGGGGCCGGCGCGCGGCGCCGGCCCCCAAACCTACCGGATTCTCGGAGCGCGAGAGCGAGATTCTTCACCACCTTGTCGCCGGAATGACGAAGAACCAGATCGCGGCGGAGCTCGGGCTAAGCGCTCATACCGTCGACGGGCACATTCGCAAGATCTATATGAAGCTGCACGTCAACAATCGAGGCGGCGCGGTCGCGAAGGCGCTCAAAGAGAATCTCGTGCGTCGATCGCCACCGCCCGCCTAAGCAACTGCACGCTCGGCCGTGCGCCTCAAGGTGCCGGGCGTGTGGTTTCACGAGCTCGGCGGGGGGAAACCTTGTGGCGCATCGGCGTGGCATGGAACCGAAGGTCCGAGAAGCTTTCTCTGATCTCTCGTCTGGTGAGCGTCGTGGAGTCGGTCGTGAATGACCAAGCCTAGTTCCGTCGCCTCAGCAGAAACCCACTTGGGTGACCGTTCGCGTCGATGTAGCCGCCCGCGATGTCCCCGCGTTCGTTGATGCCGAGCGCCGCCGTGGCCTGCGCGCCCGGATAGTCGATCGTCGTGAGGTCGCCGTCGCTCCAGAGAAAGCCATGCGTTGGGAAGGGTCCGATGAGACAGATGCCCGGCAGATCGCAGTACGTGCCGACGATGTCGCCTCGCGCGTTCACGCCCCCATCGTCCAGCGAGACGTTCTTGCCGTTCGGCAGCGAGAGCGTGGTGAACTCGCCTTGACGGTAGACAAACAGACCTTCCGCGCCGCTCCGATTGAAGCCGCCGACGATCGCATCGTTCGCCTGCAGCTTGAACGCATCCGTCTCCGTCACACCGGGCACGTCGAGGATCGTGAACTGTCCGTCTCGGTAGACGAAGCCGTGGAAGTCGCCGCTGCCCGGCCCCCGGCACGCGGCGAGTGTGCAGAACCGACCAACGATGTCTCCCCGCTCGTTGATGCCCAGTGCATTGGTGAACTTCGCGCCCGGCGGATCAAACGACGTGAATACGCCATCTTGAAGTAGAAATCCGTGTCGAATCGCCGGCGCTGCGGGGAGGGTGTACCATCCCGCGATCGCTCCGCTGTCGTTGATCGATGCAGCAACCGTGAAGCCGGCGCCGGGATAGTCGACCGTGGTGATTGTGCCGTCCGGCTCGCGCAAGAAACCGTGCGTCTTCCCCGCGGTCAGATATCGGCCGACGATCTGGCCCGGCCCGTTGATGTCGGTCGCGAGGGTGAGCGTCGAGCCGGGCGGGTCGAACGAGGTGAACGCTCCCCCGATTTGGCGGTCGGCGCGTGCGGTGACAGCGGCCTGCCGGGGGGCTGTCACGGTCTGGCGATCGGTGCAGCCGCTCAGTGTCGCGATCGCGGCGGCTGTCGTGAGGAAGGTGGTCGTGGCTGAATGCATGGCAAGTCTCCGGTGGCGAGCGTGAATGTCGCGCAACCTTGCTGCCTTGGCGCGCGCGTCGTAGACTCGGCTCCGGCCCTCATTTTTCGCTCAGGTTCTTCTCATTTTCGCGGCGGACGGCGTACTGTGCTTCGTCTGGATACATTCGGCGGCCTCACGCTCACCAGCGACCAGGGAGACCGACCGCAACGCCGGCGCCGGCTGGGGGTGCTGGCGCGACTTGCCGTTGCGGATAGTCGGGGAGTAGCTCGAGACGAGTTGCTCGCGATGTTCTGGCCGGAGAGCGACGGCGAGGGCGCGCGTCACTCGCTCGACCAACTCCTCTACGAAGCGCGGCGATCCTTGGGCGTGTCGCCCACGATCGGCACGACCACGCTTCGGCTTGACCCAACCGTGATCGCGTGCGACCTGACCGACTGGGCGGCGGCGATAGACACCGGGGATTTCGAGCGGGCGGTTGCAGTGTATCGCGGACCATTCCTGCAGGGATTCTACCTCCCGAGGTCTCACGACTTCGAACGTTGGGTCGAGTCCGAGCGAGCGGCGTTTGCCGCTCAGTACCGCCGCGCTCTCGAGACACTGGCCGCGAAAGCGTCTCACGACCGCAAATTCGACGTCGCCGTGAAGTGGTGGCGACGACTCGCCGCGGAGGACCGGTTCGGGTCACGCACGGCGCTCGGGTTGATGCAAGCGATGGTGGATGCGGGCGACCGCGCTGGAGCGCTCGAGTTCGCGCGCGTTCATGACCGAATTGTGGCGACCGAACTGGAGGCGGTGGCGGATCCCGCCGTCGCGAGATACGCGGAGATGCTTCGCAATCCGCCGGCCGACGGACGCACGACGGCCGCCGCCGAAAGCCCCGCGCCGAGAGCTGCTCTGCCGGACGTAACCTGGCGGGAGGACGCGGCAACGCTTGGCGTCGCCGCACCGAGCACTTTGCCGAGCGAGCGGCGACAAAGCCGGAGGGCTCTATTCGCGGGCGCCACCGCGCTCGTCGCCGTGGCCATCGCGTACGGCGCGATGAAGTTCGGACGCGGGCAAGCATCACCGAATGCACGATCGTCGCGAGATCGCAAGGTCGCCTCGACCGTGACTCGCCGGCCTCCCCGGGGGACGAACAACCTCGCGGCGTACGATTTGTACGTGCATGGCGGCGACCGCGTGCTCTGGCGAAGCGATTCCGGCGAGCTGCGCGCGATCGCGAATCTGGAGCGGGCCGTCGCGCTGGACTCGAACTACGCCCAGGCGTACGCGGCGCTCGCACGCGCGTACGGGACCAGATCGAAATTCGGGCTTTCGCTCTCGCCGCCCGAACGGCAGACCCTGCTGGCGCGCGGTGTGGCGGCCGCCAGTCGTGCGATCGCCCTCGACAACTCCTTGGCCGAGGCGCATGCGGACCTCGGCTACCTGCTGAGCCTCGGGTTGGACCCATTGGCCAGTATCAAAGAGTTGCGGCGTTCGATTGCCCTCGACTCGACGCAGAGCGAGGTCTACAATGTACTGGCAAAGACGTACGAAATGGCCGATCGTCCGGATGACGCACTAGCCGCAGCACGCCGGGCCGTCGCCACCGACTCGATGTCCGCCGCGGCCGCCGCGGAGCTCGGCGACGCGTTGTATTTCACACGGCACTACGACGAGGCTCTGGCGCAGCTGCAAAAGGTGGTGGCGGTTCAGCCGCCACTTCGACGCACGCCGAGCATGCTGGCCGAAGTGTATCTGGCCAACCATCAATGGAAACAGACGATGGACGTCCTTCGACCGATTGGTTCGACGGGACCGATGAACACGGGCCTCTTCGGATACGCACTGGCACGGTCCGGCCGGCAGCGGGAAGCAAGGCAGTTGCTGGAACGACTGCTCGCGGCGAAGTCTGCGTCGGCGGCGACAATCGCTGACTTGTACATCGGGCTACGGCAGTATGACAGCGCCTTCGTGTGGCTGAACCGGTCGTTCGACGACTATTCCATGCATCCGAAGATCATGGGACCGCTGTTCGATGACGTGCGCGCGCGCCCCGAGTTCGCGCGGATTCGCAACCGGTTGGGGCTCGAGGCTCGGTAGCCGGCCGTGCGGGTCCGGGAGGAGTTAAACCATCCGACCTCCCGCGTTATCAGGCGTTCCAGCGGCGGTCATCAACTCGTGTGGGTCGCCGACATGTCAGAGTTCTTCTTGCATAGGAATGCCAAGTCTGTCTAATGACGAGCGGGCGCCTTGGCGACCGGTTCGCGCTCGTTCACCGTTGGAAATGGTGGCGCCGGGTACGAGCCAAGCTTGATTTGGGGCATGTTCTTGTATTCGTCTGCCCAAAAGTCCGGCGGTCCCTCGCTCTCGGGAACCTTGTTGTGAACCGGCTTGAGGCCTCGCTTCAGATACGCGGCGATCGCTTGCAGATCCGCGTCGGGCATGTGCCTCCATGCGGCCCATGGCATCGGCGGCGCCAGATAGTGCGGGTGCAACGGAAAATTGCCCTGTCCAGGGATGGTCGACGTGATCTTCACATCGGGCGTATCCTCGGGCCGAACGCCATAGCGGAGTGCATTGAAGATCTGGCGTTCAGTGAAGCGGCCGAGGCCAGTCTCGTCGTCCGGTGTGAGGTTGCGCGGGTGCGTGTGAAAGCAGGGCATCGCGCCCGGTGTGATCGCGCACGGTCCAATGAGAAATTGCTGATCAGGCGATCTCTCGCCCGCTAGCCAGCCAGGCTCGCTCACTCCGTCCTCCGTCGGGCCGTGACAACCGCCGCATCCGTGACTGATCACGAGGAAGCGACCGTGCAGCACGACTGGGTCAGCCGCTCCGGAAGCTGGCGACTCCGCCGCGCCAGCCTCAGAGGCCGCGCCGCGGACGTAGTGCGCGGCGCTCAACGCCGTCGCTCCGATGACGGCCGCCGATACCGCCGCATATCCAGATATCCTGATTCCGCTCAGCATAGGCCCCAGCCTCCATTGTTGAATTGACCCAACACTCGGCGCCGCAAGAAGCGGCGGCGCTCGCCCTCAGCGAACTTGCAGCACGCCCATCATGCCTTCGTCTTCATGCTCGAGAATGTGGCAGTGGTACATCCACTTCCCTGGGTAATCGTCGAAGTGAACGAGAATGCGAATCGATGAATGCTTCGGCACGTTGCCTGTGTCCTTCCAACTCGAGAAAGGCTCCGGCACACCATCGCGGTCGATTATCTGAAAGTGGAATCCATGCAAGTGAAACGGGTGGTCCATTCCGACCACGTTTTGAATCGTCCAGATTTCTGTCGCTCCGAGACGCGAGTGAATATCGACGCGATGCATGTCCATCCGCTTCCCGTCGATGAGTCCTTGCGACATCACGATCGTCCGCCGCACGCGCACTCGACTCGTGTCGGGCGGCGGTACGTGGCGAAGGACAGCTGGAATCTCGACGGGCTGCGTGACGGAATCGCTCTCGTAGCGGAGCGAGAGAATTTGTCGCGCGCGAGCCCAATCCGCCGGCCGCGTTTGCGGCATGTAGCGGTCGTATGGCAAGTCCTCGAGCAGCGAGCGTTCGCCGGGTGTGCCCGACCCGCGAACGAGCACTTCGACTCGCTCGCTGTTCGCCACCAACACGTCGGGAACTTCGACGGGATGCTCGAAGAGTCCGCCGTCGCTGCCGACGTGAATCAAATGCTGTCCAGCGAGCGCCACGCGATAGATCCGCGCGGCCGACGCGTTCACGATGCGCCAACGTTGCAGCTCGCCAGGGCGGATCGAGATCGTCGGCATCACTTGCCCGTTCACGAACAGCACGTCGCCTTCTCGCCCGTTCTCGAGATCGATGCTCCCTTGAATCGATCGCGGATCGGAAAACGCAGGGGCACCGTTCGAGTCGAAACGATTGTCCGACAGGATCAACAACTTGTCGGCAACTCCCTTTGCGGCGAGCGGATCGTCCGGCGCATGGACGATGATGCCGCCGAAGAGACCCATGGCTATTTGAAAACCGGTGCGACGATCCGGATGCGGGTGATACCAGTACGTTCCCGCTGAGCCGGACGCCAAGCGAAAGCGATAGTCGTGAGCCTTGCCGGGTGCGATCGGCGACAACGGGCTGCCGTCGGCGCTCGCGGGAATGTGCAAGCCGTGCCAATGCACTGTCGTCGGTTCGGGCAGCTCGTTTCGAAAATGAATGATGACGCTGTCGCCCTCATTCGCTTCGAGTGTCGGTCCGGGCACGCTTCCGTTGAACGCGTACACATTCACCGGCGGACCGCCTGGCATCGTCGGAAGGCGAGCCGGTGCCGCGGTCAGGGTGACTTCGACGACGCCGCGGCGGGAGGACGTGTTCTGAAGCGTCGGCGGCTGGCGGAGCGCCTCTGACGCCGGCATGGCTGATCGCGCGCGCGCGTCAACGAACACGGGGCTGCCGTCGAGCAGCCGCGGCGACCAAACCCACCCGATAACCGCGGCGAACAGCACAGCACGCGCGCCGCGCGCGAGAGGGCTGTGTCTTTGCACCTGCAACTCCAGAACGCACGCTGTTGGCAAGGTGCGCTAAGGTAGCCCGACGGCGCGGGAAGTCCAGGCTCGTCTGTGTGCCGGCGCGGCCACGAGGACAACAGTAGCACGCTCGTCGGTCTTCGACAGAACACGAAAATTAGTTCTCCAATCAACAATCGGCACGTCATGTGCTGTCACCTTCGCGTCGTTTGCGATCAACGTCACCGACCTGTGGAGGTATCAATGCACTCGCGCCCGCTACTAGTCTCGCTCTCACTTGCCGTCGTCGCCGCGTTGGCCGGTTGTGCCGATCAACGTTCACCGAACGAACCTTCACGGCTGGCTTCGGCAAACCATGACGCCCACGGTGGCGCTGATGTGGGGTTCACCGACGGCTGGCAGAACGGCAAGACCGTCTCGTTCTTCTATACGAAGCAGTTCTTCTGCTCCGACGGACCACCAAGCGGCGCGCCGAGTGGCTGCGAGGTCGGCGCAGATGGAACGGCGGATCCGCGACCGGGCCCGATCCCCGTGCTCTACGTCATGACGCCGACCGGATTCCGGCCGGACGAATCGACGCTGCAGTGTCCAACGGTCGGCAACTGTATCGACCATCCGTCGACGATCGATCTGTCGCGCGTATTCGGACCCGGCTTCGCGAACGTTCCACTGCCCGCGCACAGCCACATCATCGATTCCGATTTGAGTGAGTCGCAGGCGAATGGCGGTCAGGCAGGCTGGTGGGAGATCAACGTCATCGGCGTGAGCTCGCCGGCCGTGTGGGATCAGATCGTCGCC
>Ga0157372_10004995_pt1 | contig 14094 bp, 13 predicted proteins | sample C55metaG_FD_115307 | JGI IMG/M metagenome (GOLD analysis project Ga0157372, IMG submission 115307) | Corn rhizosphere microbial communities from Kellogg Biological Station, Michigan, USA - C5-5 metaG | ecosystem: Host-associated > Plants > Roots > Rhizosphere > Soil | place: USA: Michigan... | reverse complement strand
TGGTATGCCGGTACTTTACCTCCATTAGCCTGGATAAGGCCACTATAAGAAATACCATCATATTGCACATGGCGGCTTCCAGGGTATTTTGCAAGAAATTCAGAGATTACCTGTTTTGTAGTAGGAGAAACAACAGTGCTGGTCAGCAATACCACTGGCGCACCACCCAATCCTGCCAGTGCATTATTGATCTGGGTGTCCAGCTGGTCAAATGTTGGTATCTCCTGGAATTTATTGCCTGACTTGCGCTTAGGATGCGGCAGGCGGTACATATCGTAAAGGTCAAGAACAGAGGCTTGCGCTCTAGCTGAAGTTCCTCCTTTAGTAAAAGGATATAATTCATTTCCTTCAATCTTGATCGGACGTCCGTCTCTTACCTTAACAACCACCGGCACCACGTCACCATCCTGCACATAAGTGGAAGCAAAATACCTTGCTATTCCCGGAGTGACGTTTTCAGGGCGGTTCACATATGGCATTGCTTTCCTTACAGGGGTCTCACAGCTTGCAGCTAAAGTTGCAGCGGCGGTACTAAAGCCCAAATACTTTAAAAAATCCCTGCGGGGTGTCTTGGAATCAAATAATCCTTTATCATCAAGATCTTCAAAAGGCAGGTCTTCAGCAAATTCATTCTGCGCCAGTTTTTGAACTTCTTCTTTATTATTCAGCTCAGCGAAACTTTGCCAATATTTCTTATCGCTCATATTAGAATTTGAAAATTTGACCCTTCGACATGCTCAGGGCAACAATTATATGGTTCAGGCCTGACGGTATATGCCGTAAAAGCCATATGTTCAATGCTAATTAATAGTGACACTTCTGACATTCAAGACCGCCGATGTCCTTGACTGTCACACTATCCATTTTACCTGACTTAATATCGTTGTGAAACTTCTCGTAAATGCTGTAGTATTTATTTCCTGAACTATCGTTGTAATTAAAGTTCACTTTTGTTTCGCGGTGGCAATTGATACACCATCCCATGCTCAGTTCAGCCATTTGCTGCACTTTATCCATCTGCTGGATGTTTCCATGGCATGTCTGGCATTGCACATTCCCCACCTTCGTATGCTGTGAATGGTTAAAATAAACGTGGTCAGGAAGATTATGAATTTTTATCCACTCAGGAGATTTTGCATTGGCAGGGTCCCAGTTAGCTCCAGGCCCAGGAGTAAAGCCGGCGTAGCTGTAAAGTTTTTTGATCTCCGCGGTTCCATCAATCTCATTCTTGTTCTCATCATATATCTTAGGCCCTTTTTCATAGGCATTAATAGATTTATGACAGTTCATACAAATGTTCAGGGTTGGTATGCCTGCGTGCTTGCCCTCAAAGGCGCTGTTGTGACAATATAAACAGTTGATCTGGTTGATGCCGGCATGCACTTTATGAGAAAAGTAAATGGGCTGTGTTGGTTGGTATCCCTGTTGACGGCCAAGACCTATAGCACCTTTGCCCACATAATAACCGCCTACAATAAATAATATGATGGCAAATAAAGCTATATAGATCTTATTGCGCCAGAATGGTACAGGCTCGGGGCGCAGAATGCTTTCCTTATCATCAGACAGCTTTTTCAGGTTGCTGTTTACCTGCATTAGAATCAAAGCCACAATAGCCAGGATCAATGAAATGATACCGAAGATCAGGGCATTCCTGTTTGATGTTCCTTCGCCTTCAGTAGCAGTGGCAGTATCACCTGTTGGTTTAGCAGCACCCGGGGCAGGTGCATTCTTGATCCAGTCAAATATTGCATCTATATCAGCTTCAGATAATTGCGGGAAAGAAGGCATTATCTGGCCGTAAGTCTTATGTAATTCCTGTGTATAAGGTGTAGTTGGGATAAATGCTCCGGGATTATGCACCCACTTGTGCAGGTTTTGCCTTGATTCAGCCCATGGCCCCCTTTCCTCAACGCCTCTCAGATGCGGACCAGTGCCATCCTTATCCAGGTTATGGCAGGTTTGGCAATTCTGTTGAAATATCTGCTGACCTGATTGAGCTTTTATGGAGTTAAAGGAAATTAGAAGCAAAAGTCCTGGCAAAACACTCCTCTTAGCAATTATCTTAAAAAAATTCATAGAAAAGATTGGTCTGAAATGTGGATAATTTCCCGAATCGGGTGCAAAAATATGACAGGAATCTAACAAATCAACGAGGATGCAAAAAATTTTTTAACCCGCTACCAGCTTGAGTTTCAGCCAATTTTCAACCAGTTCCCGGAATAGAGGAAAGATTTATGTCATGTTTTTGTCTGATTCTCATCAGGTTGTTGAAATCTATATTATACCTATTGAACCCTCATTTTTGAATCCCATTGGCTAAGGGTAATTTCGTAACAGCAATGAAGAAATTATGCTTGAAAACTTAAAAGAAAAATGGGGTGTTGGGGCTGGAAGGGTAAGCCTGATCCTTGTAACATTTGCCCTGGGGGGAAGCCTCACAGGTTTTTTAGCCAGGAAGGTCATGACCTTTCTTGAAATTGAGGCCTTATATCTATTTATACCTCTTTATATAATATTAGTCACCATCTTTTGGCCGGTAATGGTACTATTGGTAAGCTTACCACTTGGCCAGTTCTTTTTCTTTAGGAGCTATATTCGCAGGATCGCAAAAAAAATCTCCCGAAAATGAACGAGGAACCTTCTTTATCCATGCCATCTGCATCAGAAAAATTACAGGGAATTACCATTTTTGCCTCAGGTGCTGGTAGTAATGCTTCAAGGATTATAGACTATTTCAAAAATTCCACACTTGCAAGGGTTTGCCTGGTAATTTGCAATAAACCTGGCGCAGGGGTCATAGGTATAGCTGAAAAAGAAGGAATTCCTGTATTAATAATTGAAAAAGAACGATTTTTTAAAGGAGATGGCTACCTGCCAGAAATCAGGCAGTCCGGCACCAACCTTATAGTATTGGCGGGCTTTCTCTGGAAAATACCCCAGGCATTAATAGATGCTTATCCACGGCGGATCATCAACATCCACCCGGCCCTGTTGCCCAAATATGGGGGCAGGGGCATGTACGGGCAATATGTTCATGAATCCGTGTTGAATGCAGGCGAAATGGAATCAGGTATTACCATTCACTATGTAGACGAACATTATGATAATGGAGATATCCTTTTCCAGACTGCATGTCCGGTACTCGATACCGACTCTCCCGAATCATTGGCCAACCGCATTCACCAGCTGGAACACCTCCATTACCCATTGGTCATAGACGATCTGCTTAAGAGCTTACAATAAAGAAGGCCGGATGCAGTTTCCTGCCCCGGCCCTAATAAATATTACCTATTAAATTTTAATCTTCTTACTCTCCGCTTGCCACCTGCACACTTCTTTCAACGAAGGCAGTAAGGTCTGCACCCTTCAACATACCTTGTGAAAGCAAGGCAAGATCAAAGGCCTGCCTGGCCAGTTGCACCTTATGTGTGTCATCTGACTGCAGTATGCGCTGAACAAGCTTGTGGTTACCATTTACAGCTACTTTATAGGTATCGGGCAATGAACCGTAAAAATTCATTCCTCCGCCACCGCCCATACGAGCCATGTCTTTCATCCGGCGCATCCACTCTTCCATGGTTATGGTTACCGGCAGTTCCCCTGCAGACAAACTTTCCACTTCCACCTTCATATTGGTATTATTGATGGCTTTATCAAATACCTCCTTAACCATTTTTTGCTCGTCTTCTGTCAACTGGTGTGTTTGTACATCTTCCTTTTGTATCAGCTTATCCAATACATCAGCATCCACACGTTTAAATGAAACCTTGTCCAGCTTCATTTCCAAATGTTGCATAAAATGATTATCAATAGGAGAATCCATCACTACAACATCATAGCCTTTCTTGTTAGCAGCCTGAACATAACTGTGTTGTCTCTCCTCATCTACCGTATACAGGTAAACAGTAGTGCCATTTTTATCAGTCTGGAAATCCCGCACTTTTGCATTGTATTCTTCCAGTGTATAGTATTCACCTGCTGTATTGGTAAGCAGTAAGAAGTCCTTGGCCTTTTCGTAAAACTTTTCTTCACTCAGCGCGCCATACTTCACAAACAGGCCTATATCCTTCCACTTTTCTTCATAGGCCTTCCTGTCTTTCCTGAACAACTCGTTAAGTTTATCTGCTACCTTACGGGTTATGTAACTGTTGATCTTTTTCACATTACTGTCGGCCTGTAAAAAACTCCGGCTCACGTTCAATGGAATATCCGGAGAATCGATCACACCGTGCAACAACATTAAAAATTCAGGAACAATATCCTTTACTTCATCGGTAATGAATACCTGGCGGGAGAATAGTTTGATCTTATTACGCTGTACTTCAAAATCGTTCTTCAATTTAGGGAAGTAAAGTACCCCTGTAAGATTAAAAGGATAATCCACATTCAGGTGAATCCAAAACAAAGGATCTTCCGCAAACGGGTATAGCTCCCTGTAAAAACTAAGATAATCCTCATCATTCAGGTCAGCAGGTTGCTTTGTCCAGATGGGTGTAGTATTATTAATGATGTTGGGAACCTCGATGGTTTTGTATTTCTTTTCACCCTTTTCATCTTCGCCGTCCTCAACCGATTCTGACCGGGTTCCAAACTGTATGGGCACCGGCAGGAACTTGGCATATTTATCCAGTATACCCTGGATCCTGCTTTCCTGTAGAAATTCTTCACTTTCTGAATTGATGTATAATACCACATCAGTGCCTCTTTCCTGCTTATTGCCTTCTGTGATCTCAAACTCAGTACTGCCATCACAGATCCAACGCGCAGGCTCAGCTCCATCCTGGTAACTAAGCGTCTGTATCTCCACTTTGTCTGCGACCATAAAAGCAGAATAAAAGCCTAATCCAAAGCGACCTATGATCTCGTTGGCATCATTGGCTTCCTTAAACTTTTCCATGAATTCTGTTGCACCCGAAAAAGCTATCTGGTTAATGTATTTTTTAATCTCTTCAGCCGTCATACCAATACCTTTATCACTGATAGTGATGGTTTTGGCTTTCTCATCTACCGACACTTGTATAGTCAGGTCGCCGAGTTCCTGGTTGTATTGTCCCAGGGATGATAAACGTTTTACCTTTTGAGTGGCATCCACAGCATTACTTACCAGTTCACGCAGAAAGATCTCGTTATCAGAATACAAAAACTTTTTAATAATGGGGAAGATGTTCTCTGTATGAATGGAAATAGTTCCCTTTTCTTGTACCATAGTCTAAAAATATATTTATCTGTTCGTGTAAGTGATTGCACCTTAGCTATCAATGCCTGTTCCAAACCATGGAAATTGCCAGATTGACAGGATGAATACGAAGATTAAATGTGAATCGGGTAGATCAGGTGCTTTGTTTCAGCTGGTTGATCTCAAAATTGCAGCGGTTAACGAATTCCCTGGCAATTCCTTCCAGGTCATTGTAATTAAGTGGTTTGGTTATGAGCTCCACACCCCATTGTTGTGCGAAGAACTGGTCTGATATACTGTTGGAAGTGCTGAATAAAACGATAGGAATTGATTTTAGGTGTGGGTTATTCCTCACTTTTGCCAGGGCTTCTTTACCATCCATTACCGGCATATTTATATCAAGTATCAGCAGGCATGGAAGTATCTCATTGGAATGCATCTTATTTAATATCTGTAAAGCTTCCCATCCATTAAAAGCATGCACCACCTCGATATGGTCATGTTTCTCAAATGCTTCTTTCACCATGAACACATCATCAATGTCATCCTCAGCATATAAAATGGTGTGCTTGCTTATCATTTATTAAAGGTATAAATTATGATGTAATCTTTTCACTTTCAATAGATGAAGCCGCTGAGAAATTCACGTATTCTTATCATAATCCGATTTTATTGATTTGCAGCAAGATTTGAGTATTATGCTTACCAAACCCAGTATCTCATTGGGTATATAGTTCATCTACCTTGCCTGGCTTTTGATTTTTTTTAATTTCTAATCCTTATGACTTCCCTTGATTTTTGTGCCCGGATTGTAGAATTGTATTCCTTTATTGTTGACTGTATTTTACATTAAAAATTTTTATTGCCTTTCCTTTCAAAAGGGCATCATCTTTGGATTTATCAAACTAAAGCATGTGTTATGGAAATGACAGCAGTAGTGTTACACGAGGGTGCTTTAGCTCATTACGATGTAGCAATAGGAAATGACGGCAGGTGTTATGCACACCTTCAAAAATATAATGGCAGAAATGAAAATGCACCACCCCAACAATTGGTTCTTCAAAAAGACCGTAGAAGATGGGTGGCCGATGAAAGATATAAAGACCTTTCCGATGAACTGGGCTATGCCATTGAATTGAAAGCGAAGCCCTTACTGGATCGGAACCGCTTTGGAGGACATCCTGCAGGGTAATTTATTCATATTGGCAATAGCTTATTAGTTTAAGGACAGCTTTTTCCAGGCTTTTATAATTAGGAGGCTTTGTGATCATTTCCACCTGGTACTTGCGGCAGTAGAGTTTATCCAATTCGCTATTGGATGTGGTAAAGATCACCAGGGGGATATCTTTAAATTCTTCCGATTGTTTGATCCTGGAAAGAGTTTCCTTCCCATCCATTATGGGCATATTAATATCAAGGATAATAAGAGAAGGGTAAGCAGCCTTTTCACCAGCGTTTTGTAAATAGTCCATTACCTCCTGGCCGTTGCGCACTTCTATTATCTGGAAATGGCGGTTATTCTTCAGCAGGATCTCCTTCATAAGCATAAGATCATCTGCATCATCATCAGCCCAAAGAATGGTGTTTTTCAGCATGCTTATTATAAGGGTTTAGCCTCCCGGGCATCGATTATGTCTTTGCCAGAAATCAAGTTCATCAAAGGTATTCCAACCATTTTTTACTAAATAATTTCTTAGTCGGGTACATGCAATTACTCGTTGAAATTTGAAGACAAACAGGTCAATTGCACCCAATTATTAGATTAAATCAACCTAATGGCATAGTTTTTTTGAAAAATAAGGCAAATCGTTGTAGCCATGAGAAAAAACTACAGCCTCGTATTTATCTCCTTTTTCTGCTTTTTATTTCTTTCTTCCTGTATTTCACGCAAAAAATATGAAGAATCTCTTACACGTGAGCAGGACCTGATGGCCCAAAATACGGAACTCAGGAACGAAATAACCCAATTAAAGGGCCAAATAGAAGGTTTACAAGGTGATAATTCCAAACTGGTGAAGCAAATAGATGATGCCATGAAAGCTGCATCGCAAGCCACAGGAACAGCCAATATGACTCAAAAACAATTAGAAGCTGAACAAAAAAGGCTATGGGATCTCAGGAAACTCCTTGATCAGCAAAGACAAGCGGTAGAAAACCTGCGCAAAAAAATGTCCGATGCGCTCACCGGTTTTAACTCCAATGAATTACAGGTCTTTACCAAAAATGGAAAAGTATACGTAAGCTTACAGGAAAACCTGCTTTTCCCATCCGGAAGTGCTGTAGTGAATGCAAAAGGAAAACAGGCCCTGGCTACACTGGCACAGGTACTCAATGTGAACCCTGATATTAATGTTGTAGTGGAAGGCCACACGGATTCTATTCCCATCCATGGTAAATATGAAGATAACTGGGCATTAAGTGTCGCAAGAGCCACGTCTATTGTGCGCCTGCTTACGGATACATATCATGTTGATCCTACAAGGGTTACGGCAAGTGGACGTAGCAAGTTTGAACCAGTGGAATCCAATGAGACTGCTGAAGGCAGGCAACGCAACCGGCGAACAGAGATCATCCTTGCTCCGAAACTGGACGAACTGATGCAGTTACTTCAGCAAGGACCTGCACAACAGGATTCTGCATCAACCCAATAAGTAAAAATACCGTTAACACCTGCCTGCAGGTGTTAACGGTTAATGAATAAAAACAGCACATGGAAGATCTCTTCTCTACCCAACTGGATGTTAATCATCAAAACATTACCTATCATGTCATCTTCGACAAGGAGCGTTATACTTTTATACCCCAGGGTGCCAAAACCGTGGTTGAACCTTTTTCATTCGTGAGGGAACAGGATGAATGGCATGTAACCGAACTTTTAGATCCCACACTGAAAGCACAGGCCATTGAAGCCCTTGACCGTTATTTATTCAGGCAGCATTAATACTAAGTGCTTCCTATTACTTCCCTGATATTAAAATACTTAAAGGCCGGATAAACGTTTATAACAATATAAATTTGTTTATTTACGCTATGGAGGTACCCCTGATCCTTACTCTGGCCCTGGAAGACTATGCATTCCAGTTTTTTAATGCCCTAAGAAAGATCTATTACCCTTCCCATCTTAATAAAGCTGATGCCCACCTTACTCTATTTCGCTTACTCCCCCACGAGGAATCTATAATAGAAAAAGTGGCGGCAATGGCAGCGCAGCAAAGTATCATTACGCTGCAGATAAAAGAGCCCCTCCTCACATCCACCGGCGTTGCCTACCCTATTGAAAGTGAATCTCTCATGCAATTGCATAGTAAGTTTCAACGCTGCTGGGAACCTTTCCTGATACCCCAGGATCGGGAAGAATTATGGCCCCACATTACCATTCAAAGCCAGGCTAATAAAGAAGAAGCCACAGAATTGCTACAATTCCTGAAAGATAATTTCTCCACCTTTGATGCCATTTCCACCGGGCTCCAGCTCTGGGAGAATAATGGAGGCACCTGGAAATTGTTCAGGGATTTCCCTTTTGTAAAAGATTAATCGTTAGGCCTTCACTACTGTTTTTAAAAGGAAAAAGCTGATAGCCATTCCAATGCCGCAACCTAATAGAGAGGAATATACCTTATCCCGCCTGTTATTCAGGGCAAAAAGACTAAAGGCAACACCAAAAATGCCGAATAACAGTCCAACGATAAAAGGTACCCAAAGAAAGTAAAAGCTATTGTTTTTCATATTGATCCCGCAGGGGGTAACTAATAAAGGAGACCTTTCAATTTGAAAGGCCTCATGATTTGTTCTATGTTAATAATTTACAACCTGTTCTTCAATGGCCTGGGGAATCTCTCTCCACTCATATTGCTGGTTGCGCAACTGGGGTTCAAAACCTGCTTCCCTGATAGCATCCTGGATGGTGCGGGATGTGAACCTGTGTGGTGCACCCGCAGCACTTACCACATTTTCTTCGATCATGATGCTTCCAAAATCATTAGCGCCACCATTCAGGCATAACTGGGCTGTCTGCTTACCTACTGTCAGCCAGGAGGCCTGGATGTTCTTGATGTTAGGTAACATGATACGGCTTATAGCGATCATGCGTATATATTCTTCCGGAGTAGTAAGGTTATGAACGCCTCTTATACGCGTCAGCAGGGTATCTACGTCCTGGAAGGTCCATGGAATGAAAGCCAGGAAACCCTTTGCATCCTGTGGCTTTTTAGCCTGCACTTCCCTGATCTTCACCAGGTGTTCAAATCGTTCCCTGATGGTTTCCACGTGGCCAAACATCATGGTGGCCGATGTGGTGATATTCAGCTTATGTGCTTCATGCATAATGGCCAGCCATTCGTCTGCTCCACATTTACCCTTGGAGATCAACCGACGCACCCTGTCAACTAATATTTCTGCACCGGCGCCGGGAAGTGAATCCAGGCCCGCTTCCTTCAAGGCTTTCAACACCTCGTGGTGGGTTGACTTTGCCAGCTTGGTAAGGTGTGCTACTTCGGGTGGCCCGAGTGCGTGCAATTTAATTGTGGGAAATTCCTGCTTGATCTGGCGGAAAATGTTAGTGTAAAAATCAAGTCCCAGCTCAGGGTGGTGACCCCCTTGCAACAGCAACTGGTCGCCGCCATATTTGATCGTTTCCGTGATCTTTTGCCTGTAGGCAGGCATGTCCGTTATATAGGCTTCCGGATGCCCGGGAATGCGGTAGAAATTGCAAAACTTGCAATTGGCAATACATACATTGGTAGTATTCACATTCCGGTCTATCTGCCAGGTCACCTTCCCGTGCGGCACCTGCTTCTTTCTGAGTTCATCAGCTACATACATCAACTCTGCCAGGGGCGCATGTTCGAACAGGTACATACCTTCTTCGATACTCAGGAACTCAAAGGCTAATGCTTTGGTATATAATTCGGAAAGATTCATAGCGCGGCAAATTTACAATGGTTTGCCAGCATTATGGATGAAAGGTTTGGCAGGAGACAAAGCTTAGAATAATTTTAATACTTCTGGCGATTGCAACTTTTAAAATTTATCTTTTGTCCTACTAAAGGAATGAAGAGAACCATAACGCTTATACTGCTTCTAGCATCCACCTATTCTTCTATTGCCCAGGAGGAGTTCATAGCACCTTCCCGTTATTTGTCCAGTTGCGGTTTCACACAGCTTACCGGGGGTGTGATCCTGTTAAGGGCCCGCCTGGAACCCTTTCCTGACACACTTAACTTTATCCTTGACAGCGGAAGCGGGGGCATTTCACTTGATTCCGTCACTGTTCAATACTTCGGGCTTAAACCCATGCCTTCAAATAGAACCATCAGGGGTATTGCAGGCATACGCCAGGTGAGCTTTGTTCATGACCAGGTGTTAAAACTTCCCGATCTCAGTATTGACAGCCTCGAATTCCATGTCAATGACTATTCAATCCTTACCAGCGTGTATGGAGAAAGAATTGATGGGATCATTGGATATGCTGTTCTGAGTCGTTATATACTGAAAATTGATTATGACAGTAATAAGATCGAATTCTGGTCGAGAGGCTCCCTAAAATATCCACGCGGGGGTTTCCTGTTAAGGCCCCAGATCAATATGCTCCCGGTGCAGTCACTGCGTATTAAGGATGAAAGAACCATTACCAGCCGTTTCCTTTTTGATATGGGAGCCGGCCTGAACATGATGCTGACCAGTGATTTTATAAAGGACAGCGCATTTATGCGTAAAAAAAGAAAATTCTTTACAAAGCAGGCAGAAGGCCTCGGCGGCAAAATTGATATGCAGCTTTCAGTGATCAAGGAGGTCAAGATAGGCCCTTACCGCTTCCGCAATGTGCCCGTCTATATTTTCGATGACACGTACAATGTTACCTCCTATCCTTACCTGGGTGGTATTCTGGGCAATGACCTGCTGCGTCGCTTCAATATCATTCTCAATTACGATCACAGGGATATATACCTGTTACCTAATAGCCATTATAATGAACCTTTTGATTATTCCTACACCGGGATGGAGCTCTTCTATGAGAATGGGCATATAGTTATTGGCGATGTGGCAAAAGGATCACCCGCCGAAGCGGTAGGCTTGAAAGAAGGAGATATTGTTATAGCCATCGACAGGAATTTTAACCAGAGCATTCAACAATATAAGCTGGCGATTCAAAATGCCGGGGACAAGCTGAAAATGATCATTCAAAGAGGGCCAGATGTATTCGAATACAGTTTAAAAGTCAAAAGCATCCTCTAAACAAGGGCACAATGCCACTATCAGCACCCTATTGGCATCTTTTAAATACTTTTGCAACCCTTTGTAATAAGCACAAAGGCTTAACCTATACATTTGTCTGTTCACTTAAAATATTAGTACGTGGTTCAATTTGAAAGGTTCAATCTCGAAAATGGATTAAGGGTCATCGTTCACCAGGATACCTCTACTCCCATGGCTGTTGTTAATGTGATGTATGATGTGGGGGCAAGGGACGAAGATCCCGGTCAAACAGGTTTTGCCCACCTTTTTGAGCACCTGATGTTTGGTGGATCTGTGAATATACCTGTATATGATGAGCCCCTGCAAATGGCAGGAGGTGAAAACAATGCCTATACCACCAATGACCTTACCAACTACTATATACAGCTGCCATCAGAAAACCTGGAAACAGCTTTCTGGCTTGAAAGCGACCGCATGCTTTCCCTGGGCTTTACCGAGAACAGCCTTGAAGTGCAGCGTAAAGTAGTGAGTGAAGAGTTCAAAGAACATTACCTGAATAAGCCTTACGGTGATGTTTGGTTGAAATTGCGCGAATTGGCTTACCAGGTGCACCCCTATAGATGGATGACCATTGGAAAAGAACTTTCTCATATTGAAAATGCCCAACTCCAGGATGTAAAGAATTTCTTTTTTAAATTCTACCGTCCCAATAATGCCATACTTGTTGTAGCCGGGAATGTTACTGTTGACCAGGTACGTGCCTTGGCAGAAAAATGGTTTGGTCCTATTGAGGCAGGTGAAAAATACCAGCGGAATTTGCCATCGGAACCAGCCCAAACCACTGCTAAAAAGCTCGAGGTCTTTGCCAATGTACCATTGGATGCCTTATATAAATGCTGGCACATATACCCGCGGTTAGACCATCGGTATTATGTTTCAGACCTTATCACGGAGATACTGGGTGGCGGTGGTTCTTCACGCTTATACCAGGCCCTGGTAAAGGAAAAGCAGTTATTCAGCAATATTGAATGCTATCATTTTGGCACACTTGATGCCGGTTTACTGGCCATTGAAGGCAAGTTGGTGAAGGGTGTGAAGATGGAAGATGCCGAAGCTGCTATTGAAGTGGAACTGGAAAAGATCAGGAATGAAAAAGTCACAGAAGCCGAGTTGGAAAAAGTGAAGAATAAAACAGAAAGCATGATCGCATTTGAAGACATGAGTGTCATGAACAGGGCAAACAGCCTTGCCTTTTATGAACTGTTAGGTGATGCCTCATTGATGAATACAGAGCTGGACCGCTATAATGCGGTTACGGTGGAAGATATACAACAGGAATCTCAAAAGATCTTCAGAGAAGAGAATAGCAGCACTTTATATTATAGATCCAAGGTATAATTAAACCGGCAAAAGCATTAGCCTCATAACTGGCCGCTGGCAACCTTAATGCCATGTCAGCAATAAAACAAAAGATACATGTTGAACAGAACCATTGCTCCTCCCATAAAAGATGCTATAGAATTCAATTTAAGTTTAAAGCCTTTTGAGAAGCATACGCTCAATAATGGAGTTCCGGTATATGCAGTGAATGCCGGGGCAGAAGAAGTATTGCAATTGGAATGGGTGTATTATGCGGGCAACTCTTTTGAAAAGCATAACCTGGTAGCTGCCAGCACCAACTTTTTATTAAAGAATGGCACCTCCACCAAAAACGCTTTCCAGGTCAATGAGCATTTTGAATATTACGGCTCTTACCTGAACCGGAATTGTTTTAATGAAACTGCTGTCATCACCCTCCATTGCCTGGCAAAACACCTTGAAGTGCTGTTACCGGTAGTGAGAGAAATGCTTGTAGATGCCATCTTTCCTGAAGAAGAGATCAGCATTTACAAGCAGAATATGAAGCAGCGCCTGAATGTGAACCTGAAGAAAAGTGACTTCGTGGCCGGTCGACTGATTGATACTTACCTATATGGCCCCGAGCATCCCTATGGACGCTTCAGCCGCTTTGAAGATTTTGACAGCCTTACCCGTGAAGAAGTGATGAATTTTTACCAGCAGTATTACCGCGATGGCAAGTTTCTGCTTTTTGCCGCAGGTAAGCTGCCATCCAATTTGTTCTCGCTTTTGAATCAACATTTCGGTGATCTGAAAAACAGCGCTGTAACAGTCCCGCTTATTCCATCAGTGCAGGCGGAAGAAAAAAAATACCGGGTTACCAACGATCCACAAGGTGTACAGGGCGCCATACGCATGGGCTCTAATTTCCCTAACCGTCATCACCCCGATTTTACAAAAGCACAGGTGCTGAATAATGTATTCGGAGGTTTCTTTGGCTCCCGGTTAATGAGCAATATCCGGGAAGAAAAAGGATATACCTATGGTATTTACAGTTACCTGGAAAACCATATCCAGGAAAGTGCCTGGGTGATCAGCACAGAGGCCGGCAGGGATGTATGTGAAGCCACGATAGTGGAAGTTTACAAAGAGATGGAAGAACTGCGCAACGAGATAGTTGAAGAAGACGAATTACTGCTGGTACGCAACTATATGATCGGCTCTATTCTTGGAGACCTTGATGGACCCTTCCACATCATCAACCGCTGGAAAACCATCATCCTTAATGACCTTCCCGAAGATCATTTTTATAAACAGATTGAAACGATCAAAACTGTTTCCGCCGAAGAATTGCAACAACTGGCTAACAAGTACCTGCAACC
>Ga0157372_10004994_pt1 | contig 14096 bp, 12 predicted proteins | sample C55metaG_FD_115307 | JGI IMG/M metagenome (GOLD analysis project Ga0157372, IMG submission 115307) | Corn rhizosphere microbial communities from Kellogg Biological Station, Michigan, USA - C5-5 metaG | ecosystem: Host-associated > Plants > Roots > Rhizosphere > Soil | place: USA: Michigan... | reverse complement strand
TGGACGGCGGCGACCGGGCGCTGGTGATCGGGCACACCGACGAGGAACGGATCGTGCACATCGCCTCGGTGCTGCGGGGTTCTCCGCTGCGGGTCGGCGACTCGCTGCTGCTGGAACCGCGCTCGGGCTATGTCTACGAGCGAATCCCGAAGAGCGAGGTCGAGGAGCTGGTGCTGGAGGAGGTGCCGGACATCGACTACACCGACATCGGCGGCCTCAGCTCCCAGATCGAGCAGATCCGCGACGCGGTCGAGTTGCCGTTCCTGCACGCCGACCTGTTCCGCGAGCACCAGCTGCGCCCGCCGAAGGGCATCCTGCTCTACGGACCGCCCGGCTGCGGCAAGACGCTGATCGCCAAGGCGGTGGCCAACTCGCTGGCCAAGCAGGTGGCCAAGGTGCGCGGGGACAGCGAGAAGGGCCGCTCCTACTTCCTGAACATCAAGGGCCCGGAGCTGCTCAACAAGTACGTGGGCGAGACCGAGCGGCACATCCGGCTGGTCTTCCAGCGGGCCCGGGAGAAGGCCAGCGAAGGCACCCCGGTGATCGTGTTCTTCGACGAGATGGACTCGATCTTCCGTACCCGTGGCTCCGGCGTGTCGTCGGACGTGGAGAACACCATCGTGCCGCAGCTGCTGTCGGAGATCGACGGCGTCGAGGGCCTGGAGAACGTCATCGTGATCGGCGCCTCGAACCGTGAGGACATGATCGACCCGGCGATCCTGCGGCCCGGCCGGCTGGACGTCAAGATCAAGATCGAGCGGCCGGACGCCGAGGCGGCGCGCGACATCTTCGGCAAGTACATCCTGCCGACCCTGCCGATCCACGCCGAGGACATCGCCGAGCACGGCGGCTCGGTCGACGCCACCGTGAACGCGATGATCCAGCACGTGGTCGAGCGGATGTATACCGAGAGCGAGGAGAACCGCTTCCTGGAGGTCACCTACGCCAACGGTGACAAGGAGACGCTGTACTTCAAGGACTTCAACTCCGGCGCGATGATCCAGAACATCGTCGACCGCGGCAAGAAGATGGCCATCAAGGACCTGCTCACCACCGGCCAGCGCGGCCTGCGGGTGCAGCACCTGCTCGCCGCCTGCGTGGACGAGTTCCGGGAGAACGAGGACCTGCCCAACACCACCAACCCGGACGACTGGGCGCGGATCTCGGGCAAGAAGGGTGAGCGGATCGTCTACATCCGCACCCTGGTCTCCGGTGGCAAGGGCAGCGAGGCCGGCCGGGCGATCGACACCATCACCAACACCGGTCAGTACCTGTAGTTCTCGAATCTGGTTGACCCGCCGGCCAGAATCGAATGGTGAGCTGGCTGGAGCGACTGCGGGCGCTGGCCATCGACGTCAGCCCGCTGCGCCGCTACCGGGACTTCCGGCTGCGCACGATCGCGGCCAGCGTGTCGAGCTTCGGCTCGTTCTTCACCATGGTCGCGGTGCCGATCCAGATCAAGCAGCTGACCGGTTCCACGGTGGCGGTCGGACTGGTCGGCGCGGTGGAGTTCGTACCGATCATCGTGGTCGGCCTGCTCGGCGGGGCGATCGCGGACCGGTTCGACCGGCGCGCCGTGGTGCTGCTGTCCGAGCTCGGGGCGCTCAGCTGCACCGCGCTGCTGCTGGTCAACGCGCTGCTGCCGTCGCCGCGGCTGTGGCTGATCTACCTGGTCGCGGCCGGTGCCGTGTCGGCCGATGCCATGCAGCGGCCGAGCCTGGATGCGATGCTGCCGCGGTATGTCCCGCACGACGACATTCCGGCCGCGTCGATGCTCAACAACCAGTGCTGGGCGCTGGCCAACATCCTCGGCACCGTGCTCGGCGGCGTGCTGGCCAGCTACGACGTGCGGCTGGCCTACTCGGCGGACGTGGCCAGCTTCGCGGTGTCGCTGCTGGTGTTCCTGCGGATGACCCCGCTACCCCGGCTGGGTGCCGAGGTGCCGCCGGGGGTCCGGGCGACGCTGGCCAGCGTCGGGGACGGCATCCGCTACGCCGCCGGACGCCGGGATCTGCTCGGCACCTACCTGGTGGACACGGTGGCGATGACCATGGCGATGCCGATGGCGCTGTTCCCGTTCTTCGCCGCCGTCCTGCAGTCACCGCACGCGGTCGGGCTGCTCTACGCCGCCGACTCGGCCGGCGGGCTGCTGGCCGGCGCGATGTCCGGATGGGTCCGGCGGATACACCGGCAGGGGCTGGCGATCATCCTGGCCGCGGCCTGCTGGGGAGCCGCGATGGGGCTGGCCGGGCTGATGCCGAACCTGGGCTGGGCACTGGTACTGCTCGCGGTGGCCGGTGCCGCCGACATGGTCTCGGGCACCTTCCGCGGCGTGATCTGGGACCAGACCATTCCGGATGACTACCGCGGCCGGCTGGCCGGCATCGAGTTGCTGTCGTACTCGATCGGACCGACCCTGGGCAACGCCCGGGCCGGTTTCATGGCGGTGCGTGGCGTCCGGTTCGCGATCAGCGCCGGCGGTCTGCTGTGCGTGGCCGGGGTGGCCGTGACCGGCGCGCTGCTGCCCGGCTTCCGGCGCTACGACAGCCGCACCGACGCCTTCGCGCAGGCCGAGCGGGAACGCCGGGCCGCCGCGGCAACCGCACCGTTCATCCCCACACCGGACACAACCACGTAGCCTGTTGTCATGCATGCAGGGGCGCGCCCGTGACGGTCATCCGGGTGATGGGCACCGAGGTCGAGTACGGCGTGAGCCTGCCCGGCAGCCCGAACGCCAACGCGATGCTGCTGTCCGCGCAGGTGGTCAACGGCTACGCCTCGCTGCTGCCCGGCGGCCGGCGCCGCCGTCCCGGCTGGGATTTCGAGGAGGAATCGCCGCTGCGCGACGCCCGGGGCTTCGACCTGTCCGGACCCAACAACGTCGCCGAGCAGTTCCTGGACGACGAGGAGGACGCCGGCCTGGCCAACGTGGTGCTGCCCAACGGCGCCCGGCTCTATGTCGACCACGCGCACCCGGAGTACTCCACCCCGGAGGTGACCAACCCGCTCGACGCCGTCCGGTTCGACAAGGCCGGTGAGCTGGTGATGGCCGCCGCGGCCCGCCAGTCCGAGCAGCTCACCGGCGCCACCATCTCGCTGTACAAGAACAACACCGATAACAAGGGCGTCTCCTACGGAGCGCACGAGAACTACCTGATGAGCCGGCAGACCCCGTTCGCCGCGATCGTCAGCCAGCTCACCCCGTTCTTCGTCACCCGGCAGGTGATCTGCGGTGCCGGCCGGGTCGGCATCGGTCAGGACGGTCATCAGCACGGCTTCCAGATCAGCCAGCGCGCCGACTTCTTCGAGGTCGAGGTGGGCCTGGAGACCACCCTCAAACGTCCGATCATCAACACCCGGGACGAGCCGCACGCCGACGCCGAGAAGTACCGCCGGCTGCACGTGATCCTGGGTGATGCCAACCTCGCCGAGCTGTCCACCTTCCTCAAGGTCGGCACCACCTCGCTGGTGCTGGCGATGATCGAGGACGGCTGGCTGACCGACGAGTTCCGGATCGCCGAGCCGGTCCGCGAGCTGCGGGCGGTCAGCCACGACCCGAGCCTGCGGCACCGGCTGCGGCTGGCCGACGGCCGCAGCCTGACCGCGCTGGAGGTCCAGCGGGAGTACCTGGACCGGGCGCGCAAGTACGTCGATGACCGGTACGGCAACGAACTGGACGCCCAGACCGAGCAGGTGCTGACCGAGTGGGACTCGGCGCTGACCCGGCTGGCCGAGGATCCGATGCTGCTCGCCGGCGAGCTGGACTGGGTGGCCAAGCTGCGGCTGCTGCAGGGCTTCCGGGAACGTGACGGGCTGGACTGGTCGGCGCCTCGGCTGCACGCGGTGGACCTGCAGTACGCCGACGTCCGGCCGGACCGTGGGCTGTATCACCGGCTGGTCCGGCGCGGCTCGATGCGCACCCTGGTGGACCCGGAGTCGGTGGCCGAGGCGGTCTCCCATCCGCCCATCGACACCCGGGCGTTCTTCCGGGGCGAATGCCTGCGCCGGTATCCGGAGGCCGTCGCCGCCGCGTCCTGGGACTCGGTGATCTTCGACGTCGGCCAGCAGTCGCTGGTCCGGGTGCCCACGCTGGAACCGCTGCGCGGCTCCCGAGCCCACGTGCTGGAACTGCTGGACCGCTGCCCGACGGCCAAGTCGCTGGTGGACGAGCTGCTCGGCCGCTGACCACGGACGGTGACCGAGCCGGCCGCGCTAAATTGGACAATTCGCCAATCACCCATTTCGGCACGTCCGACTACCCGGCTACGTTGTGGCTACTAAGGTCGTGAGTACCCGGTCCGCGGAAAGGCCCAACCCGGAGGTAGGCATGGCAAGTCAGGAAGGCGGACAGTCCCGTCCGGCCAAGCAGCGCGAAGAGGTCGACGAGGTCGCCGAGGAGGTCAGCAGCGACGTCGCCGAGCGGCACGAGAAGCTGACCGACGACGTCGACGCGATCCTGGACGACATCGACGAGGTGCTGGAGACCAATCCCGAGGACTTCGTCCGCAGCTTCGTCCAGAAGGGTGGCCAGTGAGCGGTCCGCTGGACCGCCCCGGCCACGGCCTACTGCGCTTCACCGCCGTCCCGCGCTCGTCGTCCTTCGTGGATTTCCTGTCCTCGACGGCGGCCGAGTTGCTGCCCGGCCCGCAGCTGAGCGAGTACGCCGGCACCGGGGCGGGCGGCACCCGGCCACCGATCACGCACGGCACCACCATCGTCGCGGCCACCTTCGCCGGTGGCGTGGTGATGGCCGGTGACCGGCGCGGCACCATGGGCAACCTGATATCGCAGCGCGACATCGAGAAGGTGTACCCGGCCGACGACTACAGCCTGGTCGGCATCGCCGGCACCGCCGGCATCGCGATCGAACTGGTCCGGCTCTTCCAGGTCGAACTGGAGCACTACGAGAAGATCGAGGGCACCCCGCTCACGCTGGACGGCAAGGCCAACCGGCTGGCGACGATGATTCGCGGCAACCTTGCCGCCGCCATGCAGGGCCTGGCCGTGGTGCCGCTGTTCGCCGGCTACGACACCGACATCGCCGAGCCGGCCGCGGCCGGCAAGATCTACAGCTACGACGCCACCGGTGGCCGCTACCCGGAGCAGCACTACCATTCGGTGGGCTCCGGCTCGGTGTTCGCCAAGAGCGCGTTGAAGAAGCTGTGGCGGCCGGGCCTGACCGAGGCCGAGGTGGTCGAGGTGGTCGTCGAGTCGCTGTACGACGCCGCCGACGACGACTCGGCTACCGGCGGCCCGGATCTGACCCGGCGGATCTTCCCGATGGTCTTCGCGTCGACCGCCGACGGGATCCGCCGCATCCCGGACACCGGCCTGGAGGCGGTGGTCCGGGCACTGCTCGACCGCCGCGCCGCCGCGCCCGGTTCCTGACCGTCGCCAGTCCGGTTTGGCGAGAAGCACCGAAATGGAGAACTCGTAATGTCGATGCCGTTCTACGCCTCGGCCGAGCAGATCATGCGGGATCGCTCGGAGTACGCGCGAAAGGGAATCTCGCGCGGCCGCAGCGTGGTGGTGCTGCTCTACGACGCCGGCGTGCTGTTCGTGGCCGAGAGCATCAGCCCGGCGCTGCACAAGGTGTCGGAGATCTATGACCGGATCGGCTTCGCCGCGGTCGGCAAGTACAACGAGTTCGAGAACCTACGGGTCGCCGGCATCCGCCTGGCCGATCTGCGCGGCTACTCCTACGACCGCCGGGACGTGACCGCCCGAGCGCTGGCCAACGCCTACGCGCAGACCCTGGGCACCATCTTCACCGAGCAGCAGAAGCCGTACGAGGTGGAGTTGTGCGTCGCCGAGGTGGGCGCCGCGCCGGGCCAGGATCAGCTGTACCGGCTGTCCTACGACGGCACCATCGTCGACGAGCCGAACTTCCTGGTGATGGGCGGCCAGGCCGACGCGGTGGCCAGCCAGGTCCGGGATGCCTACCGGGCCGGGATGCCGCTGGCCGACGCGGTGGCGCTCGCGGTGCGGGCGCTCGGCTCGGTCGGCGGGGAGAACGGAGCGGCGCGGAGCCTGTCCGCCGACAGCCTCGAGGTGGCGGTGCTGGACCGCAACCGGGGCAAGCGGAAGTTCCGCCGGATCACCGGGGCGGCCCTAGCCAGCCTGCTGCCAGGTGGCCAGGACGAGAGTGGCGCGAACGGCAGCGGTGCTGGTGATAGTGCGGACGCTACCGAGACTTCCGAGCCGGGTGGCGCGGGCGAGACTTCCGAGCCGGGTGGTTCGGCCGACGGTTCCGAGGCCTCAGCCGGCTCGGCGGGACCGGCTGCGGAGGACACCGGCATCGAGCGGCTTCCCGACACCGACTAGTCGAGTCCCGTCACCCTGACCAGCTGGTGGGCCGGGCCTCCGCAGCCGGCCGATCAGGCCGGCAACACGTCGTCGCCGGACAGCTTCACCGGCACCGAGGGCAGCGGCCGCGGTGCCGGTCCGTTGATCACCGCACCGGTGGTCGCGTTGTAGACCGACCCATGGCATGGGCAGTCCAACCGGTTGCCGGCCGGCGCGACCGTGCAGTTCTGATGGGTGCAGATCGCGCTGAACGCCGCCACCGTGTTGCTGGTCGGCCGGGCGATGATCAGCGGCGCTCCGTTCGTGCCGGTCGCCGCCACCGCGCCACCCACCGGGATCGCCGAGAGTTGGGCAAGCGGCTTGCCGGCACCGCCAGCCGAACCGCCACCGCCGGCCGAACCAGTCCCGCCGGCCGAACCGGTGCCGCCGGCGCCGACCGAGCCTGGTCCGCTAACCGTGGGATTGTCCGGCGCGGCGGCCTGGGAACAGGCGGCGAGGGCGACGCCGGCCACCGCCACCGCACCGGCGGTCAGCACGCCGCGGCGGCTGATACCAGCCGATCCACCGGACCCCGAAGTGCGCAGGTCGTCGGTCATCGCAAACTTCTCCCAACCCCGCTGAGGGGAAGCGGGTCTACCGCAACCCACGTTATCCGGCACCGGCCGGTTCACCCCCGGGAAGAGAATCACGCCGACCCGATGAACCAGCTGGGAACGCGGCGCGTACTGCACACTGAAGACACCACTGCCAGATCGGAGCGCCTCGATGCCGCGCACAGCCGGCCGTACGGTAGGCACAGTCGGCAAGGAGCAGCAGTTCATGCAGGCCCTGCATGACGAGCATGCCGCTGCGCTGTGGGCCTTCGCCGTACGGCTGACCGGCGGTGACCGGCAGGCCGCCGAGGACGTCGTCCAGGAGACCCTGCTGCGGGCCTGGCGTCATCCGGACAGCCCGGCGTTCAGCTCCGAACAACTCGGTGCGGCACGCGGCTGGCTGTACACGGTGGCTCGGCGGATCGTGATCGACGAGTGGCGCTCGCGAAGCACCCGGCCGGAGAAACTGGTCGCCGACGTCCCGGAGTCCTACGGCACCGACCACACCGACGCGCTGGTGCAATCCCGGCTGGTCACCGATGCGATGCTGCAACTCAGCCAGGAACACCGGGCGGTGCTGATGGAGATGTTCTACCGGCGCTCCTCGGTCCGCGAGACGGCGCAACGGCTGGGCATCGCCGAGGGCACTGTGAAGTCACGAACGCACTACGCGCTGCGCGCGCTGAAACTCGCGCTGGCCGAGATGGGAGTGGAACAGTGACCGGGTTCGCGGGCGAGCACGAACTGTTCGCCTTCGACGACGCCGCCTACCTGCTCGGTGCGCTGGAGCCGGACGAGCGGCAGGCCTACGAACGGCATCTGGCGTCCTGCCCGATCTGCCAGCAGTCGACGGCCGAGTTGAGTGGCCTGCCCGCCGTGCTGGCCCTGGTCGATCCGGCCAGCTTGGACACGCTGGAGGCTGAGCCGCTGCCGGAGTCATTGCTGCCGCGGTTGCTGGCCGAGGTCAACCGGCACCGTAGCCGCCGTACCCTGCGGACCGCGGCGACCGGCTTCCTGGTGGCCTGCCTGCTCGTCGGGCTGGCCTTCGGAGGCGTGCGGTACTGGTCGGACACCCAGCGCCCGCACACCCTGGTGATGCAGGCGGTGGGGCCGGACTCGGCCGGCATCTACGCCACCGTGCGGCTGCTCGGGGACGGTTCGGCCACCCGGATCCAGCTCGACTGCGGTTACCACAGCAACAGCGCGGTGAACTATCCCGGCGAGTCGGAGCCGTCCTACCGGATGGTGGTGTTCAACCGGGCCGGCATGATGCGCGATCTGGGTAGCTGGACCCCGCAGCGGGGCGAGGATGTCGAGATCATCCGGGACAGCCCGTGGCGGCGGCAGGCGCTGTCCCGGATCGAGATCGCCACCACCACCGGCGAGGTCGTCCTGCAGCTGAGGCTGTAGCGGGACGGGACGGTGGCTGAACCTGGTGGTCAGCTCAGCCGCGCCGAGACCACCAGGACGCTGTCCGGGGTGTCGGGCGCCTGATCGTCGAAGCTGCCGGTGCTGGTGATCAGCCGCAGGACCGGCTTGCCGGTCCGCGCGTACACCCCGGCGGACGGGAACGCCCGCTTGGGGTAGGTCCGGACATCGTCGACGACGAAGCGGAGCACGCTGCCGTCCTGCCGGGTGATGAGCACCGGATCCCCGGGCCGCACCCGGTGCAGTTCGGCGAACACGGCCGTTGCGCTCGCCTGGCCGGCGATCACCGCCGATCCGCCGTCACCCGGGGCGACGCCACCGGCGTACCAGCCGGCCTGCCGCGGCTTCGACGGGGATTGCAGGCTCCCGTCGGGCAGCAGGCCAAGTGGCTGCAACGTGCTGTCCACGCAGATCGAGGGCACCCGGACCCGAGCCGGCTTGCTGCCGGCGGGCACCGGGGCGGCTTGCGGGCCGCCGGCGGCGGGTTGGGCGGGCCGGCTGGTTCCGCCCGACGGTGACGGGCCCGACGATGACTGGCCCGACGGTGACTGGACCGAAGGTGACTGGGTCGACGGCGACGAGGCAGCGGGGGACTGGACAGCCGAGGACGAGGGCGACGAAGCCAAGGCCGGCTCGTTGGCCGAGGACGGTTCGAGCAGCCGCGCGCCAGGTGCCTTGCCCGGCTGCGCGGAGATCAGATATCCGACGCCGGCCAGCAGCACGGCCAGCACCGCGAGGCCGACCAACACCGGCGGCAACGACCTCGACCGGGGTCGCACGCCGTAGCGGGCCAGCCCGGGCCGGTCCGCTGACCCGTGCGGCTGACCACCGCTGGCCCCACCTCGGCCGGCCCGATGCCGGCTCATCGGCCGTTCAATCGTCCGATGAGCCGACCGCCCGGTCGGGCAGCCAAACCAACTGATATCCACCGCTCTGCTGGGTGTACTGGGCAGGACGCAGCTCGCTAGGCATGTCGGCCAGCGTCCGGGTCAGCAGCTGATCACCGGCATTGCCGGCCAGCCGGATGTCGATGATGCGGATCGGCGACCCGGCCAGCAGCTCGGCGCGATCCTGCTCCAGCGCGACAAGCTCGGTCCGCTGCCGGGCCGCGAGCATCGCCAGCAGGTTGGCCGCGCGCAGATCCAGCCGCCCTGCGGCCACCGTCGAGGCGGTGGGTCCGTCCAGCTGCAACCTAGCGTCCTGCGTCAGTGCCCGGCCGGCCGTCAGCCGGGCCGGCCGTCCGGAGACGAGATCCACCCGGCGAGCACCGAGTTGGCTGACCTCGATCCGTCCCGGACCGGTGCCGAAGATCGCCACCGGCACCGCGTCGGTCAGCATCCGGTGCTGGGCAACAGCTGCCGCAGACCCCGGCTGGCTTGCGATCCGGCGGATCCGCGGCGTGACGACCACGAACCGGGCATCGCTGTGGTCGGTACTGTCGCCGACCACACCGATGTCGTCGCTGGGATAGCCGCGCTGAACCAGCGCGTCGCGGGTGGCGGCGTCGGTGAGCAGCCTGGTGTAGCCAGGCAGGTTCCGCAGCGTCCAGGTCGCCAGCTGATCGGCCGGGCCGGCCGGCCGCTGACCGACGGTCGGTGGCGGTGCGGTCGAGGTGCCCGAACCGGCGGGCCGGAACACCAGATAGCCGGCGATCAGCAGTCCGGCGGTCAGCAGGCAGACCAGGGCAGCCAGCAGTGGCGGTCCCACCCGCGGCCGGCGCCGGTGCGCAGCGGTCAGTTGCCGCCGCTGGATCACCGGCTCGGTAACCGGCCACAGGAACGTTGCCGACTGGTATCGGGCGACCGGCTGCGGCTGGGCGACCGGCTGCGGCTGCACGACCGGTTGCGGTTCGGCCACCGGCAGCATGTCGATCACCGATTGCGGCTGGACGACCGGTTGCGGCTCGGCCACCGGCAGGATTTCGATCACCGATTGCGGTTCGACTGTCGGCTGCACCGGCTCGACCGTCGGCTGCACCGGGCTCGCTGGCTGCACCGGCTCGACCGTCGGCTGCACCGGGCTCGCTGGCTGCGCCGGTTCCACTGGCGGCATCACCTGACGCTGCCCGGCGGGCAGTCGAACTCGGGGCAGCGCGGATGGCGCACCGCCGGGCAGCCAGCCGCAACGTAGCCGGATCAGCGGATGCCCGGCGGTCTCCCGGGGAATCCGGAAGCCTGGCCGGCCACCGAACACCGTCCGGGCAGGCCGTACTGCCGCCGGCTGTGAGCCGGTGGCCGAAGAGCCGGACGCGGCAACCACGGAGCCGGACGCGGTGGCCGAGGAGGTGACCTCCGCGGGGGAGGAGGCCGGCGCGGTGGGCAGCGGTGTGTCAGCCGGCTCCGCCTGGTACGCAGCCGGTGGATGCATCACCGTTCCGGTCATCGGCCCCCCGAAGAAACGCCGGGGAACCGTCGGGCTCTCCGCTGCGTGATACTGCCATCGCGCGAGCGAAGCGCCGACCGTGACGAGCCCCCGTGTCTCGCCCGAACAAGTGTTTGATACGCGACGAACAGCGTCGGCGCAACGGGGCTGCCAGATATGCCGGAAGCATGCCGAAGCCGAGCTAACCTCGATACGACGTCCATCACCGGGCGCCAGTGGACGGTTTCGGTCGGTGACGCGATCGAGGGTGGGCCGCCGGTCACGGTTCGTCGTCAAACGCCGGACAGAACCACCCACGCCGGCCGGCTGCTGGCTAGGCTGGACCCGTGCAGCGACGTATCTTCGGGATCGAGAACGAATACGGTGTGACCTGCACGTTCGAGGGTCAACGCCGGCTCAGCCCCGACGAGGTGGCCCGCTACCTGTTCCGGCGGGTGGTCAGCTGGGGCCGGTCGTCGAATGTGTTCCTGCGCAACGGTGCTCGGCTGTATCTGGACGTGGGCAGCCACCCGGAGTACGCCACGCCGGAGTGCGACTCGCTGGTCGGCCTGGTCACCCACGACAAGGCCGGCGAACGGATCCTCGAGGGCCTGCTGATCGATGCCGAGCGCCGGCTCAACGACGAGGGCATCGCCGGCGACATCTACCTGTTCAAGAACAACACCGACTCGGCCGGCAACTCCTACGGTTGCCACGAGAACTTCCTGGTCGCCCGGCACGGCGAGTTCAGCCGGATGGCCGACGTGCTGATCCCGTTCCTGGTCACCCGGCAGCTGATCTGCGGTGCCGGCAAGGTGCTGCAGACGCCACGCGGAGCGGTGTACTGCCTGAGCCAGCGGGCCGAGCACATCTGGGAGGGCGTCTCCTCGGCAACCACCCGGTCCCGTCCCATCATCAACACCCGGGACGAGCCGCACGCCGACGCCGAACGGTACCGGCGACTGCATGTGATCGTCGGCGACTCCAACATGAACGAGTGCACCACGCTGCTCAAGGTCGGCAGCGCGGACCTGGTGCTGCGGATGATGGAGCAGGGCATCACCTTCAAGGACCTCACGCTGGAGAACCCGATCCGGGCCATCCGCGAGATCAGCCACGACCTGACCGGCACCCGGCAGGTGAAGTTGGCCAACGGTCGGATGGCCAGCGCGAGTGAGATCCAGCGCGAGTACTACGAGAAGGCGCGTACCTTCGTCGACACCGCCGGCAGCGACGCGCTGACCGAGCAGGTGCTGGATCTGTGGGGCCGGACCCTGAAGGCGGTGGATTCCCAGGATCTGAGCTTGATCGACCGGGAGATCGACTGGGCGACCAAGTACCAGCTGATCGAGCGCTACCGCGGCAAGTTCGACCTGCCGCTGTCCTCGCCACGGGTCGCCCAGCTGGATCTGACCTACCACGACATCCGGCGGGATCGCGGCCTGTTCTACCTGCTCAACGCCAAGGGAGCGGTCAGCCGGGTGACCACTGACCTGGCCGTGTTCGAGGCCAAGAACGTGCCGCCGCAGACCACCCGGGCGAAGCTACGCGGGGAGTTCATCAAGCGCGCGCAGGAGACCCGGCGGGACTTCACCGTGGACTGGGTGCACCTGAAGCTCAATGACCAGGCGCAGCGCACCGTACTGTGCAAGGACCCGTTCCGTTCGGTGGACGACCGCGTCGAGAAGTTGATTGCCTCGATGTGACCGCCTCCGCGGATCACCCGGTGCGGCCGGCTCGGGGTGTCACCCGGCGCGCGGCATCCCGTGGCATACCGTTGTCAGATATGGCCGCCCGACGACAGCAGCGACTGGTGTCCCTCGTGCTGTGCCTGCTGTCCACCAGGCAGTTCATCACCGCTGAGCGGATCCGTGACACCGTGGAGGGCTACCAGGTAGCCGACGGCGCGAGCAATCCGGAGGAGGCGTTCAAGCGCAGCTTCGAACGGGACAAGGCCGAGCTGCGGGAGTTGGGGATTCCGCTGGAGACCGGCCGCAACTCGGTGTTCGACACCGAGGACGGCTACCGCATCGCGCGCAAGGACTTCGAGCTGCCGCCGATCAGCTTCACCGCCGACGAGGCGGCCGCGGTCGGACTGGCCGCTCGGCTGTGGAGTACCGCGTCGCTGGCGTCGGAGGCCCGGGCCGCGTTGATCAAACTGCGGGCTGCCGGCATCGAGATCGAAGAGCCGGAATCCGACGCGCTGCCTCCACTGGCCGGCAGCGAACCGACGCTGCCGCCGCTGGTGGCCGCCGTGTCCGGCGGCCGGGTCGTGCAGTTCCGCCACCACAAGCGCTACAGCGACACCACCGACCGGCGCACCGTCGAACCCTGGGGGGTGCTGTCCTGGCGCGGCCGCTGGTACGTGGTCGGGCATGACCGGGATCGCGGCGAGGTGCGCAGCTTCCGGCTGGACCGGATCGTCGGTGAGGTCCGGACGCTGCCCGGCGCCGCCGAGACCACCCGACCGGCCGGGCTGGACATGTTGGCGCTGGTACGTGGTGCCAACCATCACCCGGACCGGCTGGCCAAGGTCCGGGTGGCGCCGAACCGGGCCGGTCAGCTACGCCGGCTGGCCACCGAGGTGGAGCACGGCGAGGGTGCCGACCTGCTGACCATCTCCTACCGGGACCTGGACCGAACCGCCGGGCTGGTGGCGGCAGCCGGCGTGGATGCGCTGGTGCTGGAACCGCCGGAGCTGGTGAAAGCGGTGGTTGCGTTGCTGGAAGCGGCCGTCGGCGGGCAGCGATGACGGCAGCTGGAGGCCAGTGATGACGACGGCGGGGGGCCGGCGATGACCCGCAGCGACACCGGCGACAAGGTCTCCCGGCTGCTGGCGCTGGTGCCGTACGTGCTGGCCCGCGGGGTCGCCTCGATCAGCGAGACGGCGCACGCGTTCGGCATCGAGCCGGATCAGGTGCGCCGGGAGCTGGAGATGCTGTGGCTGTGTGGCCGCAGTTCCGGGCCGGAGGATCTGATAGACCTGCTCTTCGAGGGCGACACGGTGTCGGTCACCTACGACGGTGGCCTGCGCCGACCGCTGAAGCTGACCGCGGCCGAGGCGATGACGCTGGCGGTGGCCCTGCGCACGTTGACCGAGTTACCGGGTGCGACCGAGGGCGGAGCGGCCGAGCGGGCCCTGGCCAAGATCGAGACCGCGGCCGGCCAGCACCTGGACACCACCGCGGTGGATATCCGGCTGGCCACCCAGGATCGCTGGCTGGCGCTGGCCCAGCGCGCGGTGGAGGAGCCGCGGGCGGTCGAGCTGCACTACTACACCGCGGCCCGGGACGAGTCCACCCACCGGGTGGTCGACCCGGTGCGGGTGCTCTATGCCGACGGGATGGCCTACCTGGAGGCGTGGTGCCGACGGGCCGAGGGGATGCGGGTGTTCCGGCTGGACCGGTT
>Ga0157372_10004993_pt1 | contig 14096 bp, 14 predicted proteins | sample C55metaG_FD_115307 | JGI IMG/M metagenome (GOLD analysis project Ga0157372, IMG submission 115307) | Corn rhizosphere microbial communities from Kellogg Biological Station, Michigan, USA - C5-5 metaG | ecosystem: Host-associated > Plants > Roots > Rhizosphere > Soil | place: USA: Michigan... | reverse complement strand
CTGCGCCGACGACTTCAACATGGGCGCGATGGAGAACAAGGGCCTCAACATCTTCAACAGCCGCCTCGTGCTCGCCGACCCCGCGACCGCGACCGACGCCGACTACGGCGCGATCGAGGGCGTCGTCGGCCACGAGTACTTTCACAACTGGACCGGCAATCGCGTCACCTGCCGCGACTGGTTCCAGCTGTCGCTGAAGGAGGGCCTGACGGTCTTCCGCGACCAGGAGTTTTCGAGCGACCACGGCTCGCGCGTCGTCGAGAGGATCGCCGCGGTCGACTTCCTGCGCCGCACGCAGTTCGCCGAGGACGCGGGACCGGGCGCGCACCCGGTGCGGCCGGACGAGTACCAGGAAGTCAACAATTTCTACACGCCCACCGTCTACGAGAAGGGCGCCGAGGTGATCCGCATGCAACAGGCGATCCTCGGCGAGGATGGCTTCCGCCGCGGCATGGACCTCTACTTCGCGCGCCACGACGGGCGCGCGGTGACCTGCGACGATTTCGTGCAGGCGATGAGCGACGCCAACGGCGTCGACCTCGCGCAGTTTCGCCGCTGGTATGCGCAGGCCGGCACGCCGGTGGTGACGGCCGAAGGCCGCTACGACGCGGCGACGCGCCGCTTCACGCTCGACGTCGCGCAGGAGACGCCGCCGAGCGCGGGCCAGCCGCACAAACTGCCGCTGCACATCCCGCTCGCCGTCGGCCTCGTGGGAGCCGACGGTCGCGATGTCGCGCTTCGCCTCGAGGGCGAGGCGGGCGGTGGGGCGACGACGCGACTTGTCGAATTGCGCGAGGCACGCGAGCGGTTCACGTTCGTCGACGTGCCGTCGCGACCGGTGCCGTCGCTGGCGCGCGGCTATTCGGCGCCGGTGCGCATCGTCTACCCATACGACGAGGCCGAGCTCGCGCTGCTCGCCGCGCACGACAGCGATCCGGTCAACCGCTGGGACGCCGCGCAGAGAAGCTTCAGCAACGCTATCCTGGCACTCGCCGCCGACCACAACGCCGGCCGCGCGCTCGCGCTGCCCGACGCACTGTCGGCGCTCTTCGCGCACCTCATCGGCGATGCCGGCGGCGATCCCTCGTTGGTGTCGCTTGCGATCACGCTGCCCGACGTCGCCACGATCGCCAACCTGCAGCCGACGATCGACGTCGACGGCGTGTCGGCGGCACGCGCGTTCCTCGCGCGTGCGCTCGCAGCCGCGCATCGCGGGGCCCTCGACGCGCTCTACGCGCGGCTCGCGCCCACCCTGCCGTACGCGCCGGTGCAGGCGCAGATCGGTCCGCGCCGGCTGCGCAGCGCCGTGCTCGGCTACCTGTGCGCGAGCGACGATACGGCGTCGCGCAAGCTCGCGGTCGCGCAGTTCGACGACGCCGACAACATGACCGACGTCATCGGCGCGCTGCGCGCCCTGCGCGACACCGACTCGCTCGACCGCGACCACCTGTTCACGCGCTTCGAGGCGCGCTGGCAGGCGGAGCCGCTCGTCCTCGACAAGTGGTTCTCGCTCGAGGCGTCGAGCGATCGCCCCGGCGCGCTCGCGCGCGTGCGCTCGCTGGTCGCGCATCCGCGCTTCAATGCGCACAACCCGAACCGCGTGCGCGCGCTCGTCGGCACGTTCGCGCTGCGCAACTTCACGCGCTTCCACGCCGCCGACGGCAGCGGCTACGCGTTCGTCGCCGACCGGATCATGGCGATCGACCCCGTCAATCCGATGGTGGCGTCGCGGATCGCCGGTGCGTTCGAGCTGTGGAAGCGCTTCCCGCAGCCGCGGCGCGGGCTGATGCAGGCCGAGCTGCAGCGGCTCTCATCGGTGCCCTCGCTGTCGGGCGACGTCGGCGAGATCGTCGCGCGGAGCCTCGCGTCGTAGCGTTTGCCGTCATCCCCGCGAATGCGGGGATCCAGTTCTCACGCATGGACGAAGGCGGCGGCGCGCATCTCGCGCGACGCCAGGGCTGGATTCCCGCATTCGCGGGAATGACGGGCGCGCGGCTACCAGTAGGTCTCGAGCGTGATCTGCCCCGGCTCCTTGCGCCGGTGGCGCTTCATCCCGCGCCGGGCGAGGACCGCCTGTACGTCGTCGACCATCGCCGGGTTCCCGCACAGCATCGCGTGCGCGTTCTCGGCGGTCAGCGCGACGCCCGCGCGCGTCTCGAGCGTGCCGTCGTCGATCAGCGACGGGATGCGGCCGCGCAGCGCCTCGGCGTGCGGCTCGCGGCTGACGATCGGCACGTAGCTGAACGCGCCGCTGCGCGCTCGCTCGATCCCGGCGAGCGCGTCACGATAGGTGAGGTCGCCGGCGATCCGCACCGCGTGCACGAGCACGATGCGCGCGAATTTCTGCCACGGCTCGTCGGTGCGCAGGATCGACAGGAACGGCCCGAGCCCGGTGCCGGTCGCGAGGCACCACAGCGCGTCGGCCGCCGGCGTCTCGGCGACGGTGAAGAAGCCGTTGGCGCGCGGGCCGAGCCACAGCGAATCGCCGGCCTCGAGCGCGGCGAGGCGCGGCGAGAACGGGCCCTCGGCAACGACGTTGAAGTAGAACTCGTGGTGCGGCGCGCCCGGCGCGTTCACGAACGAGTACGGGCGCCCGATCATCGCCTCCTTCGCGCCCGCCGGCGCCGGCAGCGCGAGTCGCGCGAACTGGCCCGCGACGAACGCGAGGTCGGGCGCCGTCACCTCGAGCGACAAGAGCCCCGGCGTCCAGCGCCGCTTCGCGGCGACGCGCCCTTCGATCCATACCGACATCACGGCCTTTCGCGCATCGCTAAAATGCCGATTATGCCTCGCACCTCCTCGCGGCCGCGCGCAACGGTCGCGATCCGCGCGCCGCGCGTGAGCGACGAGCGCGCCTTCGTCGAGCGCGCGCTGGCGAGCCGCGCGCTGCACGCGCGCTGGGTCGGCGCGCCGGCGAGCGCCGCCGAATTCCGCGCCTGGCTCGCGCGCGGCCGGGCGCGTCCGGCCGCCTTTCGCGGCTTCGTGATCGTCGCCCAAGGCGAAGGCCTCGCCGGCGTCTGCAACCTGTCGGAGATCGTCCACGGCGTGTTCAAGAGCGCGTACCTCGGCTACTACGCGTTCGCCGGCGCCGCGGGCCGCGGCCTGATGAGCGCGGGCCTGGCGCTCGTGCTCGATGCCGCGTTCAACGAAATCGGGCTGCATCGCGTCGAGGCGAACGTGCAGCCGGAGAACGCGCGCTCGCTCGCGTTCCTTGCGCGCAACGGGTTCACGCGCGAAGGCTATTCGCGGCGCTACCTCAAGGTCGGCGGCCGCTGGCGCGACCACGTGCGCTTTGCCATGCTCGCCGAGGACTGGCGCCTGCGCAGGCGATGAGCGTTGCGCACACTCGCCGCTCACGCCGGACCGCCGTCGCGGTCGCGGCATGCCTCGCGCTCGCCGCCTGCGCAAGCACGCCCATCGAGCGCGGCGTGCCGTGGAGCGTCGCGCAACAGCCAATCGCGCCGTGGGAAACGCACGAGGCCTGCGCGGACGTCGTCGACGGCGATCGCATCGACTTCAACTTCGATGCGACGCGGCCGGTCGACCTCGACGTTTACTACCACCAGGGCGCCGCGGTGATCATTCCGCTGTCGCGACGCGCCGTCGTCGCCGACGGCGCCGTGCTCGAGGTGCGAATTCCGGGGCGCTATTGCCTCGCATTCAAGGCGGGCGCCGAGGGCGCGCTGGTGAGCTACCGCATCACGATCCGACCGGCGACCGGCTAGCCCGCGGCGAGCTCGGCGTAGCTGTAGGTGCGGCCCGACTCGACTTCGCGGTCGACGAGGCCAGCGATCGCGACCTCGGCAACGCGCGCCGGATCGACGAGCTCGCCCCCTTCGTGGAAGCGCGTGAACATCGAGACTTCGGGCAGCGCGCTCGCCGGGCGGCTGCGCATGTACGCCTGCATCGGCGTGTCGATGATGCCCGGACGGTAGGTGACTGCGGCGAAGCCTCGATCCGAATGATCGACGGCGAGCGCACGCGTCAGCATCTCCATGCCGCACTTCGCCACACTGTACGCGGCGGCGCCGGTCATCGCGCGCGCGGCGAGGCCCGACGACACGTTGACGATGCGCCGCTCGCCGCGCGTGAACGCGGCGCAGAACGCGTTGGCGAGCACGACCGTCGCGGCGAGGTTGACGGCGATCGATTGCGCGAGCTCGCGCGAGTCGACCTCGCCGAGACGCCCGATCGGCCCCGCGACCGCGGCGTTGTTGACGAGGAGCGCGCGCGCGGGGTTCGCGGCCGCGGCCGCGCGCATCGCCGCTTCGGCCGCGGATGCCGCGGCCTCGACGTCGCGCAGGTCGCACGACAGGAGCTCGACGCCCTGGCGCGCGAGCGCCGGCGCGAGGCTGCGGCCGATGCCGGTCACCTGCCAGCCCGCGGCGGCGAGACCGCCTGCAAGCGCCTCGCCCAGTCCGCGCGACACGCCGGTGACGAAAGCGACGCGGATCATGACGCTCGCTGCGACGCGCGTCGCATCAGTGCTGGCCGCCGCTCGACGCGACGATGATCAGGACGATGATGACCGAGATGACGATGAGCGCGATCTTCCACGGGCTCTTCGGGTATTCGCCGGCGATCGCGCCCGACACGCCGTTGATCACGCACTGGAACGCCTTTGCGCCGAACGTGTACGACAGGAGCCACACCGGCGCGAGAATGTGCTTGAACGTCTGCGCCGAGTATTGCGTGCGCACGTCGAGGTTGCGGTACGTGTCGCCGCCGACCGCGGCGCCGCACAGCGCGCGCGTCTCCGCATCCATCGTCGCCCGCGCGCGCGTCGCGGCGTCGGCCAGGTCGATTTGGTAGCGCTCGACCACCCAGCCGCTGACGTAGCCCGCGTCGTACGGCTTCAGCGCGTCCATCGGGAACGGCTCGACGCCACGCATCAGCGACGGGTGCACGCCGACCGAGCCGCAGACGAGCTCGTTGTCGAAGGCGTGCGTGAGCCGGCCCGCGGCCGGCTCCCAGCGCACCTGGCGCACCTGCCGCGTGCGCGCCTGGCCGTTCTCGGTATATGTCTCGGTCGTGTAGTAGTAGTGGCCGCGCTCGGCGGTCCATTCGGCGTCGACGTGCGCGTCGAACGTCCAGTACGGCAGGTAGACGCCCTTGACCGTGTCGGTGAGCGCGCGGCGCTTGAGCGCGCCGGGCGCGAGCCACAGCCTGCCGTACCACGCGCGGATGCGGTCGCGCGCGCTGTCCTCGGCGACGCGAAACGGCAGCACGCTCTCCGGCTTGATCATCGCGCGCGTCGCGGCGTAGGGCACGAGCTGCGCCGAGCCGCAGAACTCGCAGCGCTGCGCCTGGCGGGAAGGATCGAGCAACGAGATCGCGTTGCAGCTCTGGCAGCGCACCTGGCGCGCACCGTCGGCGGTCGCGCCCGTCGCCGGCGCAGCGAGCATCGCCTTCAGCGCCGCGGCGAGGTCGTGCTCCTCGATTGCGCCCGACGCAGGCAGCTTCGCCGTCGACTCGGTGCCGCAGAAGGGGCAGACGAGCTTCTGCCTGCGCGGGTCCCACACCGCCTCGCCGCCGCACGCGGGGCAGATGAACTTCTCGCGCGCATTGACCTCCGGCGCCGGCGCCGCGGGCTCGTTCAACGGAAGTGTCCGTGGAAGGGTGAGGCGTCAGCGGATGAGGTAGCCGATCACCTTCCAGCCCGTCGCGGTGTTCTCGAGCGTCACCTGCTCGCGCACGAAGTCCTTGTTGGCAAACGACGAGCGGAACACCAGCATCGCGAAGTCGCCCTTGCCGACGCCCTGGATGCGATCGACGAAGCGCGTCGACTCGATCGTGCGCCGCGTATTGGCGCCGAGCGGCTCGCGCGCGTCCGCCATGCCCTTCGCCCATTGGCGATTGCTCACTTGGCGGCGAAAGCGCTCGCCCGCGCTCGCGTAGGCGGTTCCGGCGTCGCCCTTGTCGACGATCGCGAGCCAGTCGCGCGCGGCATCCTGCGCCTCGGACGAGCGCGCGTCCTGCGCGTGCACCGGCATCGCGGCGACGATCGCCAGCGCGCACAGCGCCAACAGCAGCCGGCGGCGCATCAGCTTGCGAGGAACGCGTTGACGGCGTCGCGGGTGACGCGCCACTGCGTTCCGATCTTCTTGCCCTTCAAGTCGCCCGACTCGAGGCTCGACATGACGTCGGACTCGGCGACCCCGAGCATCTGCGCGACCTGCGCCGGGTTGAGGAGGTCGGCGGCGACGTTGCCGGCCGCGGGCGCTGGCGCCGCGACCCCAGGCGTCGCCTGCGCCATCAATCCTCCCTGCTGGTTCATCATCTGCTGCGCCATCGACATGCCCACCGCCATTTCCGCGGCCATGCCGCCGGGGCCGCCGTTGCCCTTCTCCATGCCCTGTGCCATCTGGAATTTCACGTAGTCGTTGAGGTTTCCGACCGCCGCCATGCTCGAGCGCTTGTCGATCGCCTGTTCGACCTCGGGTGGCACCGAGACGTTCTCGACGATGAACGACGTCATCGCGAGGCCGTACTTGTCGCCGAGCGCCGGGTTGATGATCGGCATCAGCGCCTCGCCGAGCTCGGTGTAGCGCGCGGCGACGTCGAGCGCCGGGATCCTCGCCTGCGCCAGCGCGTCGGAGAACACGCTGACGATCCGCGAGCGCATCGCGTCGTTGAATTCGTCGAGCCTGAAGTGGTCGTCGGTGCCGGCCACCTCCTTCAGGAACTTCTTCGGGTCGGCGATCCGGAAGTCGTAGGTGCCGTAGGCGCGCAGGCGCACGATGCCGAAGTCGGAATCGCGCATCATCACCGGGTTGGCCGTGCCCCACTTGTTGCCGGTGAAAAGCCGCGTGACGACGTAGTAGACGTCGGCCTTGAACGGCGAGTTGAACGCGTACTTCCAGCTCCTGAGGCTCGTGAGCACCGGGATGTTGTCGGTGGTCAGCGTGTGCTTGCCGGGGCCGAACGTGTCGCCGAACTCGCCGAGGTAGACGAACTGCGCGACCTGCGACTCGCGCACGATCAGTTGCGCGCCGTTCTTGATCTCCTTGTCCTCGTCGGGGAAGCGGTACGACAGCGTGTCGCGCGAGTCGTCGGTCCACTCGATGACGTCGATGAACTGTTTCTTGAGGAAGTCGATGATCGCCATCGGTGGGGGCTCCAATGCGAAAGCGCGCGCCTCGCGGCGCGCGCGGTCGTTGCGCAGTCAGGCGGCCGCGCGCGGGCGTGGCCGCGCGGCGAAGCGTGGATTCTACTTCGCCGCGGCCTTCGCCTCGGTCTCGGCCTTGGCGAGCATCTGCTCGAGCTGCGCGAGCGGCAGCGCGCCGGGCACGACCGAGCCGTCGGCGAACACCAGCGTCGGCGTCGCCGAGATGTGGAGCTTCTCGCCGAGCGCCTGGTTGGCGACCACCGGGTTCGCGCAATCGCCCTTGTTGTCGGGCAGCTTCTGCTTCTGGAACCACTCGTCCCACGCCTTGCCGCGGTCGGCCGAGCACCAGATCTGCCGCGACTTCTGCGCCGCCGCCGGATGCAGCGAGTCGATCGGGAATGGGAACGTGTAGATCGTCACGTTCGTCATCCCCTGCAACTCCTTCTCGATGCGCGCGCAGAACGGGCAGTCGGCGTCGGAGAACATCGCGATGCGCCGCGAGCCGTCGCCGCGCACGCGCTTGAACGACTGGTCGAACGGCAGGCTGTCGAAGGCGATGCGATTGAGCTTCTGGTAGCGCGCGTCCGTCAGGTTCTGCTTCGACGCGAGGTCGTAGATCGAGCCCATGAAGAGGTAGTTGACGGCCGGATCGACGTAGACGATGCGGTCGTCGGCCAGCACCTCGTACAGGCCCGCGATGTCGGTCTTCGTGATCTGGCGGATCTCCATGCCCGGGACGCGCTGCTCGATGAGCTTGCGGATGGCGGCCATCTCGGGCGAGGCGGCTTGCGCGGCCGGGGCCGCGGGCCGTGCCGGTGCCGGCGCCTGCGCCGCCGCCGGCAGCGCCGCGACCAGGGCTACCGCCATGCCAGCCGCCAGAGTCAAGTGCTTGATATTCATCGATAACTCCAAAAATCCGGCGAATTGGACAGTTTACCGGAGCGCAGGTTGCGCCAGCGCCCGCTTGACCACCCCGAGCCGGTCGATCGTCGTCATTCCATGGTTGCGAAGGCCGGCGAGCCAGCGCCGGTCGATCCCGAACACGCGCGCGAGCGCGTCCGTCAGCGTCTGCATCGCGAGCACCGGCTCGGCGCGGCGCCTCGCATAGCGCTCGAGCAGGATCGGCGCGCCCGGATCGCCGACCGCGGCGCGCTCATGTAAGATGCCCGCCAGCACGGCCGCATCGCCGAAGCCGAGGTTGACGCCCTGACCGGCGAGCGGATGCACGCCGTGAGCGGCATCGCCGAGCAGCGCGAGCCGGTGCGCCACCACGGCCGGCGGCCGCAGGAAGGCGAGTGGGAACTTCGCCGGGCCTTCGCGGAGCGTCAATTCGCCCTGCACGTGCGCGCTCGCCTCGCCGACCTGGGTGGCGAGGTCGGCAGGCGACATCGCCGCGAGCGCCTCGCCTTGCGCGATCGGCGCCGACCAGACGATCGAGATGCAGTCGTCCGGCAGCGGCAGGAACGCGAGCACGCCGCCGTCGGCGCGGAACCACTGCCGTGCGCGGCCATGATGCGGTTTCGCGCACGCGAAATTCGCGACCACGGCGATCTGCGGGTACGGCCGCGGGACGGCGACGATGCCTGCCGCCTCGCGCACCCATGACCGCAGGCCGTCGGCGGCGACGACGAGCCGCGCGCCGAGCGTCGTGCCGTCGTCGAGCGTGAGACTCGCGCCCGCCGCGTCGAACGCGAGGCGCGAAAAGCGTGCCGGCGCCACCATCGACACGCCTGCCGCGTGCGCGCATTCGACGAGCGCGCGGCGCAGCACCCGCTCCTCGACGATCCACGCGAGCGCGCGCACGTCGAGCTCGTGCGCAAAGAACGCGAGCTCGCCGCCGGCGTCGCCCTCGATGCGCATCGACTCGACCGCCGTCAGGCGCTCCGCCGGCAGCCGCGCGAACGCGCCGATCCGATCCAGGAACGCGGCGCTGCCGGGGCTTACCGCGTAGACGCGCGTGTCGAACGCGTCGCCCGGCTCGGGTGCGGCGATCGCATCGCGGTCGGCGAGCGCGACGGCAAGGCCGTCCTGCGCGAGCGCGCCGGCGAGCGCGAGGCCCGGCAGCCCCGCGCCGGCGACGATGACATCGAAGCGCGTCGGTGCCACGCCCGTCGGCAAGGCGCTCGTCGCGCTCACGACGCGCCCGCCGAGAGCGTCTCGATGACCAGCTCCTTGTTGGTGTAGATGCAGATGTCGGCGGCGATCTCGAGCGACTTGCGCACGATAGCCTCGGCGCCGAGCGGCGTCGTGGCGAGCAGCGCGCGCGCCGCCGCCTGCGCGTACGCGCCCCCCGAGCCGATCGCGACGATGCCGAGCTCGGGCTCGAGCACGTCGCCGTTGCCGGTGATGATCAGCGACGCCGTCGCGTCGGCCACCGCGAGCATCGCCTCGAGCCGCCGCAGCACGCGGTCGGAGCGCCAGTCCTTGGCGAGCTCGACCGCCGAGCGCGTCAGGTGGCCCTGATGCTTGTCGAGCTTCGCCTCGAAGCGCTCGAACAGCGTGAACGCGTCGGCGGTGGCGCCGGCGAAGCCCGCCAGCACGCGCTCGTGATGGATCCTGCGGACCTTGCGCGCGCTCGCCTTGACGACGACGTTGCCGAGCGTGACCTGGCCGTCGCCGCCGAGCGCGACGTCGCCGCCGCGGCGCACCGACAGGATCGTCGTGCCGTGGAACGCTTCCATGTCAGCGCGCGTGTGCCGGGCGCGCCCGGCCGCGCGTTCCCGCCGCGCGCCTCATCCCGCCTTCTTGACGAAGTGCCGCGGCGAGATGCCGATGAGGAGGAGCAGCGCGCGCACGATCGGCGACACGCCGGCGAGCTGGACGGCGCGGCGCTGCGACTCGATGCGGTTGATCGCGTTGAGGAGCGCGCCGGCGCAGACGAAGTCGACGCGCTCGACGGCGGTCATGTCGATCGGCACGACGGGGCGGCCTTGCGCGAACTCGGCGAGCTGCGCGAGCTGCGGGGCCGACTGCCCCGCCATCACGCCCGTCCATCGCAGCATGTCGCCCTGCACCGCGGTCTCGGCCGGCTCGCCGTCATCGGCAGGCGCCTCCCCGCCGGCGGGCTGCAGCGCCTGCGGCGGCGGCTCGTAAGACGGCGGCGACGTCTCGAACGCGATCGCGTACTCGATCGCGCGATCGTCGAACGACGCCTGGTCGTGGAACCACTGCATCAGCTCGAGCGAGAGCAGCCACACGCCCTCGCCGGCATCGCGCCCGCGCTTGACCTCGCTCTCGATCGCCGCACGCAGCTTCTCGCCGCGCAAAAGCGCGAGCGCGAACGCGTTGCGGCGCGCGAGCGCGAGCGCGCTGGCGAGGAGCTTCGCGCCTTCGTCGTCGAAGCCCGTGACCGACGCGAGGTCGATCCTCGCCTGCGGCAGCTTGCGTTCGATCGCGCGCTTGAGCCCTTCGAGCTGCGACGCGCTCGCCGCGGTCAGCTTGCCGGTGATCGCGAGGTAGCCGCCCGCAACGCCCTTGGCCTCGGCCGCCGGGCGCGCGTCCTCGTCCCACGCCGGCGACGAGCGCTCGAACTGGACGACGTACTGCATCGCGAGCTGGTCGAACGCGACGTGGTCGCCGGCGCGCTGCAGGAGGTCGAAGAGCGCGAGCCATGCGAGCGGCGACAGACGCGTGTCGTGATCGCTGGCGACGCCCTGCTCGAGGAGCTTGCGCGCCATCTCGGCCTGCGCGCTCGCGTATAGCAGCGCGGCGTTCTCGAGAACCGCGCAAAGGCCGGGATTGGCCTGCATGACCTCGATCGCGGAGGTCGTCGGCGGCGCGCCCATCAGGCTCGCGCCCGTCACGGTGATGTCGCGCGCGGTGGGCTCCGAGCGTGCGCGCTGCATGCCCTTGCCGACCGCCTGCGCGGCGAGCTCGCGCGCCGACTGCGGCCGGACGGGCGCGGCCGCCGTGCCGCGCTTCGGCGGGGCGGGTTCGGGGCGTTTGGGCGGTTTCTGGAAAAGGGCCATCGTGCGCGTGCCGCGGGCGGGAGGTGCCGGCGTTCGACGTCGTCGCGCGGTCTTGCACCCTGGCGGGATCGCCGGGATGCGAAGCCTCGCTTCAGCCGGCCGGCGCCGAAATTATGCCGACCGGCGGACCTCCCGGCAAATGAGGCGCCGACGCCGCCGCCGCGCTGCCCCGTTCGGGGGGCGTCGCCCGGACCGTGGAAACAGTCGTCCGCGAACGCCCCCGCACCGCGAGGTCACGCCTTGGCGAGGTTCTGCGCCGCGAAATCCCAGTTGAGAAGCTTGTCGATCACCGCGTTGACGTGGTCCGGCCGGCGGTTCTGGTAGTCGAGGTAATACGCGTGCTCCCAGACGTCGATCGTCAGGAGCGCCGTCTGTCCCTTGACCATGGGGTTCTCGGCGTTCGGCGTCTTGACGAGCTTCAGCTTGCCGCCTTCGGCGACGAGCCAGCCCCAGCCCGAGCCGAACTGGGTGACGCAGGTCTGCGCGAAATCGGCCTTGAACTTGTCGTAGCCGCCGAGATCGCTGTCGATCATCTGCGCGATGCGGCCGCTGGGCTTGCCGCCGCCGTTCGGCTTGAGGCAATTCCAGTAGAAGGTGTGGTTCCACACCTGCGCCGCGTTGTTGAAGACGCCTGCCTTGTCCGCCTTGCCCGCCGTGGCCTTGATGATCGCCTCGAGCGACTGCCCTTCGAACTCCCCGCCCTTGACGAGGTTGTTGAGGTTGTCGACGTAGGCCTTGTGGTGCTTGCCGTAGTGGAATCCCAGCGTGTTGGCGGAGATGACGGGCGCGAGCGCGCCTTCGGCGAAGGGCAGTGGCGGAAGCGTGAACATGAAGAACTCCTGTTGTTTTGTGAGAAGGGACGCCGGCCGCGCGGCGTATCCACGCGCGACGCGCCGGGGACGGGCCCTGGCGCCTACTTGACGACGCCGCAGGCGATGCGGGCGCCGGAATTGCCGGTCGGCTGTGTAGTGTAGTCGTCCGCGTCGGCGTGCACGATCAGCGCCTTGCCAACGATGCTGTGGGCGCCCTCCGACACCGTGAGGCCGCGCACGACGAACGTGTCCTGCGACACACCGTTGGCGTCGGCGACGATCATCGGCAGGTCGCCGGCGTGGTGGCGGGCATCCGGCGGACCGTGCGGGTCGCTGCCCGGGTTGAAATGGCCGCCGGCGGCCATGCCATCGCCGCCGCTGCAATCGCCCTTCTCGTGGAGATGCATGCCATGGCGGCTGCCCGGCTCGAGGCCGTGGAGGTCGACCATCACGAGCATGTCGCGGCCCTGCTCGAGGAAGCGCACCGAGCCGCGCACGCGATTGCCCTTGGTGGGCGCGAGGAGGACGTTCACGGTATTGCGAGCCGGTGCAGCTTTTGCCGCCCCGGATTTCGGCGGTGACGCGGGCGGCGCGACGGTGGCGCAACCCGCCGCCGTCACGAGCGCGAGGCCGGCGAAGGCAAGCGCGACGGGGGCGAACGCGCCGCGCGGAACGGGCACGCTACGCGCGGTCAATCGCCGTACAGCTTCTGGACGCGCTCGCGGCGCTCCTGCGCCTCGAGCGACAGCGTGGCGGTCGGGCGCGCGACGAGGCGCGCGACGCCGATGGGCTCGCCCGTCTCCTCGCAGAATCCGTACGAGCCGTCGTCGATCATGCGGATCGACTTCTCCACCTTCTTGAGGAGCTTGCGCTCGCGATCGCGGGTGCGCAGCTCGAGCGTGTACTCCTCCTCGAGCGTCGCGCGGTCGGAGGGATCGGTGGTGATCTCGTTCTCGCGCAGGTGCTCGCCGGTGTCGTCGGCATTCTGCAGGATCTGGTCGCGGATCTCGACGAGGCGCTGGCGAAAGAACGCGAGCTGCGCATCGTTCATGTAATCCTTCTCCGGTGCCTTGAGGATTTCCTCCTCGGAGAGTTCGCGGACTTTCTTCAACGCCGTAGCCGTTTTGCCTGCCATGCCTGACTCCGTAGCCTCGGGTGGCCTGCCCCGGCAGCCGCGAGGCGCCGAGAGCCGTGGTTAACATGCGATTATAGCCTGACCGGCGCCCTCGGCGCCACCGTCGCGAACGGCCGCCCGACGTCCGGCGGCGTTCCGATAATTCAGCAAAAACAACGCGCTTCGCGATGGCCGCCGCCTCCGCCCGCCTCCGTCTCGTACGCCCCGACGACGCCCACCTGCACCTGCGCGACGGCGTGGCGATGGCGTCCGTGCTGCCGGCCACCGCGCGCGTCTTCGCGCGAGCAATCGTCATGCCCAATCTCAAGCCGGGCGTGACCACGGTGGCCGCGGCGACGGCCTATCGCGACCGGATCCGCGCGGCGCTGCCCGACGGCGCGGACTTCACGCCGATGATGACCCTCTACCTCACCGACACGACATCGTCGGACGAGATCGCGCGCGCGAAAGCCTCCGGCTTCATCGCCGCCTGCAAGTACTACCCTGCCGGCGCGACGACGAATTCGGCGCAGGGCGTCACCGCGATCGACCGCGCGTTTGCGGCGCTTGCGGCGATGGAGCGCGAGGGACTCGTGCTGTGCGTGCACGGCGAGGTGACCGATCCCGACGTCGACGTGTTCGACCGCGAGCGCGTGTTCGTCGAGCGCCACTTGGCACGCGTCGTCGCCGCGTTTCCCGCGCTGAAGATCGTGTTCGAGCACGCGACGACGCGCGAGGCCGTGCAGTTCGTCGAGGGCGCCGGGCCGAACGTCGCGGCGACGATCACGCCGCAGCATCTTCTTTATTCGCGCAACGCGATGCTCGCGGGATTCGTGCGGCCGCACCTGTTCTGCCTGCCGATCCTGAAGCGCGAGGCGCACCGGCTCGCGCTCGTCGCGGCGGCGACGTCGGGCAGCCCGAAGTTCTTCCTCGGCACCGACAGCGCGCCGCACGCGAGAGGCGCGAAGGAGGCGGCCTGCGGCTGCGCCGGCTGCTACTCGGCGCCGGCGGCATTGCCGCTATACGCGCAGGCGTTCGAGGATGCCGGTGCGCTCGACCGGCTCGAGGCCTTCGCGTCCCAGCACGGCGCCGCG
>Ga0157372_10004992_pt1 | contig 14096 bp, 12 predicted proteins | sample C55metaG_FD_115307 | JGI IMG/M metagenome (GOLD analysis project Ga0157372, IMG submission 115307) | Corn rhizosphere microbial communities from Kellogg Biological Station, Michigan, USA - C5-5 metaG | ecosystem: Host-associated > Plants > Roots > Rhizosphere > Soil | place: USA: Michigan... | reverse complement strand
TCTTTATTTGAGACATCTGATTGCTAATAAATAGCACGGTCTAAAACATCAAAAGAGGAGTAACTCCTCTTTTAATTGCCCACTAACATAGGTTAATGGATTGATGGCATGCTATAGGGAAAGCTGCCTCTCAAGTCTTATTACTCACTGCCGGATTATTTATTTGAATTCAGGTAGCGAAGTCCAAAAAACACCGCCACAGTTATTAAAAAAGGCACTCCTTTGTCTAAAGGAGCTTGTGTACCATCGTCTTCACTGAGAAAACAGTATTCCGGTTGGGTTATATCCGGATCTAAACAAGGATCGTATTCTCCGGGATCTCCACCTCCAGGTTGGCCAATAGATAAGAAACAATAAAATAGCATACTAAGCACAAGTAGACTTCGCTTCATGAAAAAGAAAAAAGTAAATAAAAAAGAATAGAGGCCGGGAAGAATCCCGGCCATTGTTAATAGATGTATTAATTAATTTCTAAGGAATTTTTCTCTGTGCAGCATATTGTTGGTTGCCGCATCCCATATTTCAATAAAATAGATTCCGCTTGGCAGGTCGCCTATATTTTGATTGATTACGCCCCCTGCTGTAAAGCTGTTTTTCTTAAGTAAGGCCCCTGCACTGTTATAAATTTTAACCTGTACTGGGCGACTGTCATCAAGAAGTTTTATGGATATATTGGAGCTCGCCGGATTTGGATAGATTACAATATTCTCTTTGGAGCTTTCTGTGCCCGATACCAGGATTTTTGAATTATCTGAACCTGCATTTTTAAATATCAGCTCAAAGCGCTGGTCTCCGAACGTCGAACTCAGATCCTTATTTACCATAAAGTTATAAGTACTACCGTTCTTTAAGCTTGTCACACTATTAACGTAGTTATCTTTAAGAAGAATATCCGAATAGTTGTAAAGCAGGTTTTCAGATACATTTAACGAGTAATTTCCACTCTTTTCTCCATCGATCCGTAGTTTTACTATCTGGTCTGCTTTGGTAACAGGCAGGTAGTTGATAGCCAGGGAACTGTTATCAGTGGAAAGACTGGAGATCAACTTTTTCGCTTCGGGAAGGACTACCGCATCCTCATCTGTACTGCTGTTGCTACTTCCCTCTTTAAATACAATCATCGTCTCATCTGCATCCGATGAGTTAAGTGCTGCAAGGCGGATCTTTACACGCTCTGCTTTCCTGGCGGCACCTGATCCTGACATGGTCAAAGCAGCGCGATTCCCAGGTGCTGACATAATCCTGCCAGGGGCTACGGCATCACTTGCTTTGCAGTCTTCCGTAAAGCTTAAAACTCCCGGAGCTTTAGTCTGAATATAAAATGCCTGACTTGGAATGATATATCGCGAAGCGCCGTTAGTACCGGTTTGCAAATTCAGGTCATAAACCGCATATGCATTATTTAAATTTTGGATCCATACTTTAGTATAAGGAGTTCCGGCAAGTAGCTTGTGGAGATCAATCGTAGCCGGGTAAGGATTCCCAACCAGATTAAACCCGTCATCTCCTTCATTTTTGTAATTTGTATAGGATAAAGGAACCTTGATCGTCCCTCTGTTAACAAAGCCAGTATACTCCATTACCACACTTTCAGGTGTTAGAAAAGGAGGATTTACTTTGTTGTAGATGTTATTACGGTTTCCTCTGAAGAAAAAGAAGAAGCCCTTACCTGCACTAATAGTGTCTCTTGCCTTAGCCGGGAAAACATACTGTACCTGAGTTGGGGAGGCTTGCTCACGATAAGTACGCACGGTTGCGCCGGAAGGATTAGCAATCGCACCTTCATCAAAACCATTTACTGGGCCACCGTTTCCTGTCATTGGCATGAATTTCTTAAGTTGGATGTAGGTAAAAGCTTTAACCTGTTTATTGCTGCTAACTGTGTCGAACACAGGAGAACTTAAACTAAGGTATCCCCTTGCGCCTCCTTTAATGAAAGATTGAACAACTACCTTACCCAGAATATCGGCACCCGCTAACAGGGGCTTTACAGATGCAAAACTTACAGAATCAGCCAGAAGGGTAAGTTGATCTGCTGTGTTTAAAATTGTCGCAGGCCCTACATCTACGCTTTCCTTAACAGAGGCTGGTCCCCGCAATGTTTTGGTACCACCGTTACTGAATTTCACGTTGCGATAGGGCAATGGTGCAACCAGCTGATCTCCGCTTCCATCATAAGAAACAGTGGAGGAAACCTTGTCGGCGAAAGAGTTGCTCCAGCTTCCACCTACAGTCACTGGCAAATTGCCCGGATTTAAAGCCCCGTCTCCCTTAATATCTCCACGGATATTAATCTCAGCTACGTCAGCTGAATAAGCTATCTCCGCGGGAGAAGTTATAGTAAGACTGCCTGGAAGATAAAATACTTTAGCAGCAGAGGGTTTAAGCGTTTTTACTCCAGCACCGGCTAGTTCAAGATCAGTATAACTGTAAGGTTCGATGATCTGTGACTGAAGACTGGTATATCGGATCAAACCTTCTGAACTTAAATCATTAGTACCCACCGCAGACCAGCTAAAAGGTTCTGAACTCCTAAACTCTATAGTGCTACCCGCAAGGCCATGCAGCGAGCTTTGATTTAAACTGCCCTGGTTAATACTTTGAATACTTTCGTTGATGCTGATCTTACCTTCTACCTCTACTTCTGCATCACTTATATTGTTATTTGATCTGGAAAGAAGCAATAGAGAGTTAAGGGTCAAATCAGAAACGGCAGAAACTAGTTTTGAGGTCCGTGCAGCACGATAAGAAACAAAAGGGTCGTTATCGTTAACCTGCAAAATACTTGCCTGAATACTGCCTTTTCCTTTCAGTGTAGTTACGATAGAGGTGTCAGAAGACTTCAGAATTAGCTCGCCGGCTGTCAACGTATAACTGCTGTCCACAGTAAGTGTTACGTGCCTGCTCGCTCCCAAAACAATCTTTCTAACAGTAATATTTGATGAAATTGTGGGTTGATTAACAAAATTTAAGACTCCAATATTGGCTACATCATCTGCTCCCGGAACATAATTACCGCTCCAGTTGGCAGGGTTATTCCAATTAGAAGGATCTGACAAAGCATTTCCTACCCAATTAGCAGATCTGATAAATTTAAAGATCTGTCCACTGATGTTAAATGTGTTATACGAATTTCGCTCAGGTTCAGTCTGAATCAAAGCATCCTCGCTCTGACTATCAGAAATCTTAAACTGAATGCTTTGCTGATCCTTTGATTCGTTTACGTTGTAGTCCGCTACCAGAAAATAATACTGTTCGGGAGACCAGTTGAATGATTCAGACAGATCAGAGAAAGTCAGGATATTATTATCGGCATGACCCTTACCTTTATTATTGCTGTTACCTCTGTTCTTACCCGATGCTTTAGATACAAGCACATCATTCGCAGAAAATACATTATCCGCAGAGCGATAGAGGCGAGCATTGGAGAAGAAGGTTTCAATTGAATTGGTGGCTGTAATATTGATTTCGTCTATCACAGACACGCCCTTTACTTTCAACCCGAATCCGAATAGAACCGCATCCTTTTGACCGAAGGCAAGCAAGGCCGGGCTGATACCATTCTGGCTTGCATTCTGGCTGCTTAAAGTTACTTCAGAAGCGCTGATTGAAAAGTCTTTTCCCTTAACATCGAAAGAGTTAAAGCCTTTCTTACCTGCTACAAGAGCATCCTGCTTCTGTTTCCGCGAGAAACCGAAAGCGATGCTGCCTGGTACTTCTCCTGCAGTACTGCTATAGTCGGCCACCAGAAAATAAGAGTGTGTGTTTCCAGAGGCGGCACTAAAGGTTTCTGTCAGATCAGATAAACTCAGGCTGTTAATGTTATTTTTTTTGAAAGCAGCTGTAGCTTTTACCGGTTGATCATCAGCAGAAAATGTTTGATCAGAAGAGCGATAGAGCCTGTAATTGGAGAAATAGTTGTTTTTGTTATCAGGAGAGCTAACATCGAAATTAATCTCAGTAATACTGCTTGTTCCCTGGACCTTCACCTCGAAACCAAATAAAACAATGTTTTTTTGTCCGAGTATTAATGCCCCCTGAGTGATGCCATTCTGTTCTGTATTAAGTCCGTTAACCGCTACCGTCTGGGCGGTCGATCTTTCCGCTCTCAAAAGATGGGAAAAGAACACAATAAAGACTAATGACAAATTTTTAACGAATTGTACACGTGTTATCATAAAGTTTTGATTGATTCAGTCAATTGAGAGCGTAGATGTGAGAAACGTGAGAGCGGAGTTTCCCTGAGATGGACTGTTTTACGGGAACTTAATAACAAAAGATACAAAAAAGGTTAAAAAAATATCTTCAAGAGCCGTATGGCTGTTCGATAAAAGATAATTTACTGATAATAAGAAAGAAACGACATAAAAATAGCGGAAGTTAGGAGCAACTATTTCCGTAAGAGTAAAAAAAGTTACATTCCTTTTTCGGCACCTGCGTTATAGGAGTAGAAATTGTGGAATGAACTTGGAAAGGAGTGCGTTATCCCGGCTCCGCCAGCGATAAAAAGACTGGAACCCCGATACGTGCCCGCACCACCCTCCTGACTCGAGTAGATCTTAATTATGAATCCAGGTAGTGAGAACTGTCTATCGAAATGAAGGTGAGTGGTCTTAATTCTTCTGCAAGTCCCGGTTTATTTATTGAAACTTCTGTGGCCCTGACCGGAAGTAAAAACTTATCCTTCCGGTCTTTCCACAACAATAAGTTTAACATTATGGGTAACTGTGCTTGTTGCTAAAACTTATACCAGGTGCTTTTCCATTATACTCTGCTTTTCGGGCGAGTAGAAAGTTGAGCAAGGGAAAAAGCACCTATTGCCATTGCAATGTCCCTAACAGCTACATCCAGATAGCTTCCACTTGCCAGAAGACTAAGGGCAATCAGCACTAACCATACGCTTACCAGATAGGCTCCTTTAGCTGGATTAATAAACACTAAAATCCCGGCAATGATCTCTATTACTCCTACTATTAACATAAAAGTACTTTCGGGGATCGGCAACATGGCCTTTAATGCCGGATGCAGATATTTGCTCCAATCAACAAGAAGGTTTGTAAATTTATCCGCACCTGCAACGATGGGAATTACTCCATAGGTAATAGTTAAAAGCCTTTTTACCAGATTTAATTTATCAGTTGATGTTTCCATGTTTGTTTTTATACATTGGAGATAGGATCAGAAAAAAGGGTTACAAAAACGGCCAAAAAAACTACCCGGTATTTCTTAATTTTATAAAAACGAAGGAATTAACAAAATTTTGTAACCTAACTCTCTTCACAATACTCTCTGGTATAGATCAAATGATATTTGAATGAATTCGCGTCAGCCAACAGATACAAATACTTTAACCGACGAAGACCTTGTCAGTAGAATTTTGAACGGGGAGAAACAGTTGTATGAAGCCCTGATCCGGAAGTACAACACACGACTATATCGAATCAGCATTTCCATTCTGAATGATGAGACGGAAGCTGAAGATGTAATGCAAACAGCCTATATAAATGCCTACCGGAATCTTGCAAGCTTTCAAAACAGATCATCATTTGCTACCTGGCTAACACGAATTTTGATCAATGAAAGCATTTTACATCAAAAAAAGAGAAAGAGGAACGTCGAGATTCTGGCGGAGCAAGAAGTTGTTGAATCCCACAATGAAACGCCATTAAAGAAAGTTATGAACAGAGAATTGAAGATGATACTTGAAAAAGCGGTATCTAGTTTACCAGAGAAATATCGAATGGTATTTGTAATGCGTGAAATTCAGGAATTGAGTACGCAGGAAACAATGGATGTTCTGGATTTGGGTGAATCTAATGTAAAAGTTCGACTGGCACGAGCTAAAGAAATGCTGCGTGAAGAACTAAGCAGTTATTACAAATCCAACCAGCTCTTTGAGTTCAACCTTGTTCGCTGCGATAGAATTGTGGAATTTGTTATGAGGAATATTTAATGGACGGAGGTATTGTAAGGATTGTCCGAGTTTTATAACAATCCTGTTGGTTTGCGTTATAAGTCTGAAAGTCTGAAAATTAATGCCTATGTTAGTTCCTTAATTTCTTTAAGACTATCTATCTATCTATCTATCTATCTATCTATGGTGAGAGACACTATTCTCCCGAAAAACATCCAGGAAGATGTACAAAAAATATCCGAAATTCATGCAATTCCCGGTATCCTTAACGTGATTTGTCAGACTACGGGAATGGGCTTTGCAGCGGTAGCCCGCGTAACTGAAACACATTGGGTTGCTTGTAGTGTTAAGGATGATATTGCTTTTGGTCTTCAACCTGGTGATGAACTCAATCTGGTTACTACCATCTGCAATGAAATTCGTCAGCACAAACAGCCGGTGGTAATTGACCATGTTGCTGAGGATTCAAGTTTTGCAAGTCACCATACTCCTGCCATGTATGGCTTTCAAAGCTATATTTCATATCCAATCTTTCGACAAAACGGCGATTTTTTTGGAACATTATGCGCCATTGACCCCAGGCCGGCTAAGTTAGATAATCCTCAGATCCGGGAAATGTTTAAGCTTTTTGCAGAACTGATTGCCTTTCATTTAAGTGCATTGGAACAAATTGATCTGAGCAAATCTCAACTTCATGAAGAACAAAAGACGGCTGAACTCAGAGAACAATTTATTGCTATTCTTGGACACGACCTCCGCAACCCTCTGGGAGCAATTACCAGCAGTGTACAATTATTGAAACGAATGCCCCTGGAGAAAAACATGACGCAGTTTGTAGACATTATACAAAACTCATCTTTTCGTGTACTAGGACTTGTTGATAACATGCTTGACTTTGCCCGTGGTCGTTTTGGTGATGGATTTTCTTTAACCTTGCGATCAGAACCTTCTCTTAATGCCGTACTTTATCAGGTAATTGAAGAACTTAAAATAATCTGGCCACAACGTACCGTTGAGGTTGAGTTTAATGGGAATGCACCTGTTATCTGCGACAGCAAACGTATTGCTCAAATGTTCTCCAACCTTCTGGGGAATGCTTTAACTTACGGTGCACCAGATAAGCCTGTTTCGATAACTTCTCACAGTAGCGAAGATGGTTATGTATTATGCGTAAAGAATTCGGGTAAACCTATTCCAGCTGCAGCTATGGAGAAGCTTTTTAAGCCCTTTTCACGCAGTAAGGTAAAGCCAGGACAACAGGGTTTAGGTCTGGGTTTATTTATTGCCTGGCAAATTGCAGATGCTCATGGTGGTAAATTATCTGTTAATTCTGATAGCATAGAAACTTGTTTTAGTTTTTATTTACCCAAACCAGGTAAGCAGGTTTAAAAGCTTCATTTTTGCCTGCTGCATCTTACGTTTGCCTATTTTTTCAAAGAACCTACGTAAGAGCGAGTAGCCATTTTTATTATTGCTACCTAATACAACCGTTTCACAAGTCACTTCACTTCCAAAAGTGAACAATTATCTGATGAAACCGGAGTACAACAGGTTGAGCACCGCTTAACGCTTTGGATGAGAAGTTCTTTAAGGGATTGCAGCTCTTCAATTTTCGTGTTAATAAGCTTTACTTTTTCAGCAACTTTCTCTGCAGCATTATCACAAGGATGCTTCGTGGCCCGGACACTTGAACGAACCGCAATTGATTTATAGAAAACCCAAATCAGCGTATATGAGGATCCAACAGATGGAGGTGGTAATGATAACAGGATCCGAGTTACTCAAAATTTTTCTTTAACTGGGTTTTATAATGCCCAATGGAAAGTTCTTTAAGGCGAAAGACAGGTTACCGAGCGTTCATTAAGCCTTTCCCATAATTCCCTGATTAGGATATCAGTCTTGCCTATTTCCAGCTTGCTTACAGTCAGTAAAGGATTACCGCTTCGGAATCACAAATTACGAAGAACAGGAATGTTTTCTAGATAGAAGTATAATAGTCCCCTCCCGCTAATTCTTCGAACATCTCAAACACCTCATTATAATAGAAATATCTACCAATCGAAAATCAAAAAAACAATGAACAAAAGATAAACTCCAAATTAAAAGCAAAAAAAACAATAGAAAACCATACAAAACGCAAAAAAAATAAGACTTTTTATGTATACAAACAGAAAAACAAAACATTTTTCTATTTAAATATTAAAAACCTAAACACAAAAAGAATGAAAAAATTAAAAAATGAAAAATTGTGTAAAAAAATAAACTATTTTCACATATTTATTTACAATAATTACCAAAAACAATAAAAAATTTAAAAAAAAGAACATTATTTTAACATAATCTTGCATTTATTATAAATAAATAATAGAATTGTAATATAAATTCTATCAAAAACTCTACTTTTTATTAACTCTCCTAACTTTAAATTATGTTAAAATTACAAGCATTAATCCTATCATCAATTGCAATCCTGGGATTTACGTCCTGCAATTCGACAAAAAGCGCTTCAACCAGCGAATCAGATTCCTCGACAGTTAAAGTAGGCGTTCTTCACTCTCTAAGTGGCACAATGGCTATCTCTGAAACAGACTGTAAAAACGCCACACTCATGGCCATTGACGAAATCAATGCGACCGGAGGCTTACTTGGAAAAAAAATTGAGGCTGTAGTAGAAGACGGCGCTTCTGACTGGCCTACCTTTACAGAAAAGGCCACCAAGCTAATTGACAACGATGCTGTTGTCGCGGTATTTGGTTGCTGGACTTCTTCCAGCCGTAAAGCGGTGTTACCGGTATTCGAATCAAAAAACAACCTTCTTTTTTATCCGGTACAGTATGAAGGTATGGAAGCTTCAAAAAACGTGGTTTACACAGGAGCCGCTCCTAACCAGCAAATCCTGCCTGCAGTGGATTACCTGATCGGCCTTGGTAAAAAGAAATTTTTCCTGGTAGGTTCCGACTATGTATTCCCACGTACTGCTAACAAAATCATTAAAGCTAAACTGGCAAAAGCTGGTGTAGAACTGGTTGGTGAAGAGTATGCACCACTTGGCCATACCGAGTTTGCTACCATGGTTCAAAAAGTGAAAGCTTCGGGTGCAGATGCAGTTTTAAATACTATAAATGGCGATAGCAACATCGGCTTCTTTAAGCAAATGGCTTCTAATGGCCTGGTTGCTCCCAAGGTTGTATGTATGTCTTTCTCTATTGCAGAAGTGGAGCTGAAAGGTATTGGTGTTGACATTATGAAAGATCAGTTAACCGCATGGAACTATTTTATGAGTATGCCAGGCGAAAAAAACGCAGCATTTATTAAAGCGTATCAGGCAAAATACGGTGCTGATAAAGTAACCGACGACCCGATAGAAGCTGCTTATTTCGGAGTATACCTTTGGGCTGAAGCAGTGAAAAAAGCCGGCACTTTTGAAACCGACAAAGTTCGTCAGGCTATTGGCGGAGTAAGTTATGATGCGCCTGAAGGCAAAGTAACTGTAGATCCGGTTACCAATCACACGATCAAGAACTTTATGATTGGTAAAGCGAACGCAAAAGGTCAGTTTGATATTGTGTTCAAAACAGATACCATGATCAAAGCAGAACCATTCCCGGCACTGGTTACCACTCAAAGAGTTATTGCACCAGGCAATATCGCGGCCAAATAAGTACCCTACATCAACCTTGTTAAAAATAGAAATATGAAGCCATCATGTTCTGTGCACACAAACCGGAATGAAAATAGCCAGGCTTTCATATCTCAAATCTCATATCTCTTTTCATATGAAACCATCATGAGCAAAGCACCCAAACAGGAATGAATAGAAAAGCCATGCTCATGATAGCTTCATTGCCATTAAAAAAATAATTTATTCAAATGAAAAAATTAATACTCTCACTAGTTATCCTCGCTATGTGTACCACTACACTTTTTGCGGGTGAAGAAGACAAAGACACGCTCACTGTAAGTCCAACGGTTAAAGTCAACGTTTCGGCGGCTATAAAAAACCAGCATTACTGGAGAGGTTATGCTGTGGCTACATCTCCGTTGATGACCAGCATGGTTAGCGTAATCACAAAAAGCGGCTTTGAAATCGGAACATGGAACGGTTTTGGGCTTGACGGAGGATTTAAAGATGTAGATACTTATATCTCCTATTCCAAAGGTGCATTTTCAATTGCACTCTGGGACGTTTATAATTTCAGCGATTACGATATCAGCTCGAAAAGTTTTCCATACGGAAATTATGGAAACACCAACTTCTTCGATTATTCCGGGAAAGGCCGCCATTTCATTGATGCGTCTATCAGCTGTAATGTTCCAAAAACCCATCTGAATTTATTTCTGGCAACTATTGTTGCAGGACGGGATGTAAACAAGAACGGCGACAATGCATATTCCACCTACTTTAAGACCTCTTATGGTTTAAAGGCGGGTGACGTTAGCATTACGCCTTACACCTCTGTTGGTTTTGCTTTAAACAGTATCGACGGAGAAAACTTCTGGAAATGGACATCAAACGCGTCTAAGTCAAATTTCAACTTTAGTGAAGTAGGGATTAATTTCACTAAGCCAATAAAGTTCACTGAAAAGATCAGTGTTGGCGCCAGCGCGGGCTTTGTAGTAAGTCCGGTAAACAAAACAGCATCAGGCCTTCTTGGAATAACATTGTTTTAACAAAAGGAGCTTCCGGATTCACCACGTTCCGGAAGCTCTTAATTAACCCGATTTATGGAAGACCTCATCTCCTTCTTTTTTAACGGACTAAGTATCAGTTCCATTTTACTGCTTATTGCTTTAGGTTTAAGTATAGCTTTTGGAATGATGGGAGTGATAAATTTTGCTCATGGTGAATTTATCATGATTGGAAGCTATAGCAGCTATATTATTGGTTTAATGTTAAACAATCAGGCCACCTGGTGGAGCCTTTCCATTTCATTCATCCTTTCTTTTTTCTTAGCTGCTGTTATTGGGTTTATATTAGAGCGGCTTGTTATTCGGCGCCTTTACGGGCGACCTCTTGACAGCATTCTCGCTACATGGGGAATAAGTTTGATCCTGCAACAAACAGCCAGGAGTATTTTTGGAGCAAACAATGTTGAAGCTTCAATCCCAACCATATTAACAAAAGGCCTGCACCTTACTCCAACACTTATTTTACCATACAACCGTATCCTCATCTTTGCAGTTTGCTTGTTCATCTGCATCGGGGTATATTACTTTTTATACAAAACCGCAAAAGGACGAATACTACAGGCCGTAATGCAAAACCGTTCTATGGCCGCCTGTATGGGGGTTCACACCAAAAAAGCAGACGCACTTACTTTTTCCATCGGATGCGGAATTGCCGGAATTGCAGGTGTTTGTATTTCTATGCTAGGCTCTATCGGCCCTTCTACAGGGCAAAATTATATCATCGACGCATTTCTAGTGGTGATCCTTGGTGGCATTGGCGGGCTTAGGGGAACGATTCTGGGTGCATTTTTAATCGGGATGTGTAATCCCTTTATCGAATATTTTACTACATCAAGCATGGCCAAAGTGCTTTTGCTAACCATGGTGATTATTGTATTGCAATTTAAACCTCAGGGCTTATCCCCTATGAAAGACAGAAGTATAGATTAGTTGAAACGGAAATGAAAAACCAAAAAATATTATGGGGCGCATTGCTTATTCTTTTGATTGTAATGCCCTTAGTTCTAAGCGACTTCAGGCTGTCTCTGCTAAGCAAGTTCCTTGTTTTTAGCATCGTGGCCATTTCTATTAATTTATTATGGGGATACACCGGTATCCTTAGTTTGGGTCATGGTGTGTATTTCGCTCTGGGCGGATATGCTATGGCAATGTATATGAAACTTCAGGCCCAGCCCTTACCCGATTTTATGGAATGGTCGGGCGTATCAGAGCTGCCCTGGTTTTGGAAACCTTTTCAATCTTTGCCTTTTGCGCTGGCTATGGTGGTTTTATTGCCGGTTAGTTTAGCCCTGCTGGTAGGTATCCCTCTATTTAAATCAGGAACCAAAGGGGTTTATTTTACTATTCTAAGCCAGGCAATAACACTCATTATAGGAATCTTATTTGTTGGACAGCAAGCCTACACCGGCGGCACCAACGGGATCACGGGCTTCAGTGGTTTTATGGGTTTTACCATGAGTGACCCCCAGCTGGTGAAGGTATTGTATTTCCTGTCGGCTTTTATGCTGATTGCCGTATATATGCTAAGCCGCTTTATGCTTAAAACACATGGAGGAACAATCATTCAGGCGATACGCGACCGCGAAACCCGTTTACGCTTTCTGGGCTATCCCACAGATTGGTTCAAAGTTGTTATTCTGGCCACTTCGGCGGGTATTGCTGGTGTTGCTGGTGCCATATTTGTACCTATTGTAGGCATTATTTCACCATCATCCATGAGTATTCTCGCCTCTACCGAATTTGCAATTTGGGTAGCTATTGGCGGCAGGGCTACTTTACTTGGCCCCATCGTAGGTGCTATTGTGGTTAACATTGCTAAAACAGGTTTTTCAGAATCAATGCCCGACTTTTGGTGGTATTTCTACGGCTTTTTATTTATTGCTGCAACCCTCATCTTCCCAAAAGGAATTGTTGGCAGTATCGAGGCGAAATGGGCTAAAAGAAAAGCTGCTGCCGCTCCAGGAAAAGATGAACCGGTGGAAGAAGTTCCTAATCTCCCTATCCCGGTAACCTCTAATTAAAGATTAATGCAAGTAAAAAATCCAATCGTAAGCCTTCATCAGGTTGAGGTTAACTTTGATGGTTATAAGGCAGTGAATGATGTTACCATAGATTTTCCTGCTAAGGGGGTTCACTTTATCATTGGCCCTAACGGAGCGGGTAAAACCACCATCCTTGATGTGATCTGCGGCCGGGTAAAAGCCGCAAAAGGAAAAGTTGTGTACCAGCAGAAAAAAGAAATTCAAAATCTGAAACCAGAAAAGATCGTGCACCTGGGTATTAGCCGTAAGTTTCAAAACCCTACCATCTTTCCTACCCAAACCGTGTACGAAAACATGAAGCTGGCCATCATCAGCGGAAAGAATCCTTTCTGGTATCTGATTCAAACGAAACTCTCCAATGACCAAAAAAACAAGATCGACGAAGTGTTAGACTCGCTGGATCTTTTACCTTATAAATCTGCCATATCAGGCAGCTTATCTCACGGACAAAAGCAATGGCTTGAAATTGCAATGGCTATTATTAACGATCCTGATTTACTGTTAGTAGATGAACCCATTGCGGGGATGACACCAAAAGAACGTAATAAAACCGGCGAGCTCTTACAGAAAATCGGGCAGGAACGAACCGTGTTTGTGGTAGAACACGACATGAAGTTTGTAAAAAATTTCTCCTCTGCCGTTACCGTAATGCACGAAGGAAGAATTATCTGCCGCGGTGATTTTGCCGAAGTAGTGAATAACCAGGAGGTGATTGAGATTTATTTAGGACGACAAGAGTAATTTGGAGAAGTGAGATATGAGACATGAGATTTGAGACAATGCGCAGAAAAATAGATATAGGTTTTCAACAAGCAACGCAATACCGAGGTTGGTGTCCCCATCAACCTCTTAGCTTCGATATTAGAATCAAGAAACAAAAATTGAGAGCCGGCACCAGCCTATCCAGCAAACTGCTCCTTTAAACTTTTTAATTTTGAATTTCAACCCATGTTTTCAATAAGCAACCTTACAGCAGGGTATTCTAACGAAACGGCTGCTATACATAACATCAATTTAACTATCCAGAAGAATGAAATCGGAGCCGTAATTGGCAGCAATGGTGCGGGAAAAACCACGCTGCTTAAATCCATTATGGGCTTAATTAACAGCAGTGAGGGAGATGTGCAGATGGAAGGCAGTTCCATTTCTTCTCTATCTTCTGAAGAAAGGGCAAGACTAGGGATTGCCTATGTTCCGCAGGGCCGTTTAATTTTCCCCTACCTCACCGTCGAAGAGAATCTTTTACTGGGATGCGAGGTCAGGAGAATGAACACAAGTCAGGCTAAGGAGATCGGGTATTCATTTTTTCCGGCGCTGGCTGGTATTCGTCAGCGTAAAGGCGGGATGCTAAGTGGCGGGCAGCAGCAGCAGCTGGCAATTGCCCGAATGCTGGTGGTAAACCCGAAGCTTCTTTTACTGGATGAGCCGGCAGAAGGCATTCAGCCAAATGT
>Ga0157372_10004991_pt1 | contig 14099 bp, 12 predicted proteins | sample C55metaG_FD_115307 | JGI IMG/M metagenome (GOLD analysis project Ga0157372, IMG submission 115307) | Corn rhizosphere microbial communities from Kellogg Biological Station, Michigan, USA - C5-5 metaG | ecosystem: Host-associated > Plants > Roots > Rhizosphere > Soil | place: USA: Michigan... | reverse complement strand
TGCCGCTGAGCTTGCCTTTGTATTTTTCAAGATCGGCGTCCGTCTTGGCGTCAAGATAAATAACGTCGCTTGTGACGGCGCCTTTTGTCGAGGGCGACCACGCTTTCGGATAGGCGATCACCGGGAATGTGTAGGGGGAGACGACCTCAGCTTTAAAATCTTTTAATTCCCAACCGCGCCCGAACGGTCCCCACGCTTCAAGCTTTGCGTTCTGCAAGCCCCACTTCGTAAGGGTTTCTTTTGTCCATTCGTTTGCATGTTTGAGATTGGGCGAGCCTGTCAGCCGTTCGCCGATCACATCACTCAGATAACTGAGCGTCTGCATTACGTGCGATTTGTTTAGGCCCTCATCGCGAATTTTATCAATTACCTCTTTCGGCGCGGTATAAACCGCCTTTGCCGGTGTCGAGCCAACGACCTTGGCAGTCTGAGAGGCTGCCTGGCCAAAAGCGAAACCTGGCAGCAAAAAGGCGTAAATCACAATTACACCGAACAACTTACGTCGTAACATTTCTATTTCTCCTGAAAAAACGATTTGAATCTGCTGTATGAAGAGATTTAATTGATAATACTACAAATCGCGGCGGAAAGTTTCAAAATCACAAAGAAGTGTTCCGAAAAATGAATAAGGCCCGTTCTACTTGAACGGGCCTTATGAGCGGGAAAAAGGGAAATGTATCAGTGGACAACTATGCCGAACGAGAGCCGGATGTTGTTTTGTATTCCGCCGCTTAGATCAAATTGCGCATGGTCGCGTCTGAATATCGGGTTGTAGTCAAACTGAAAAACCCGAATGTCAACACGGCGAGTCGCCCGTATATCAACGCCCCCACCAAGAGCCATCGCAAAGTCAGTCGCCTTAAAAACATCAATCGTACTGCCGCCGGGAACTGAATCTTGAATCGTCTGGCGGGCGCCTCCAAATAATACTCGGCCAAACGGTTTCACTTTCGGCCCATCCGTCGAATTATCCTTTATCTGTATGCCGCCCATAAATTGGGTCACATCGTGACGGATCTTTTCGTCGTCAAATTCCGGGATCGTACGGCTGTTGCGGTGCCACGAAAAATCGAACGTTGCCCCGAAATATCGGGAAAAATTTCCAGTGATCGATCCGTTAAAACCATGGGCGTTGACACGGTTGCCGATCGCATCAATGTCTGACTGGTCAAAGTCGTCCGTGCTCAACCCCCGGTGAAGGCTAAGGTATGAGTAACCGGCAAATCCTTCGACCCTATTTATGTCTTTCTGGGCAAATGTCACAGATGCTGTAAGGCTAAAAAAAGCAAAGAGGAACACCAGCTTAAGGTGTGGTTTCATATTGTTCTCCTGATTAGATGAGTTTAAGTGCAACTATTCGAAGATCGGTGAACTTTGATCTACTGCCCACTCTGTGAAGAATCCACGAACAATCGCGCGAGAAGAATATCATCGTTTCTTACAGGTGGCAATAGATATTTTTTGAGGTTGGGACAGCGGAGCAGCAGATGAGCGGTCTGCTCTAGATGTATGAGGTGTTGAAAGTATGCCGGTCCCAATCAATACTTATCAAGCGAAAGGAGGTTTCCATCAGGATCCTTGAACCACGCGACTTTCGCCCCGTTTGGAAAGGTCATGATGCCATTGCTATTCTCAGGCATCCATGGGTATTGTTCAAAGATAACGCCTTTTCCTCTTAGTTCGGCCATGGACGTCTCAATATCGTCGACATGCCAACCCAAACTTGTGAATGGATGCGGCGTAAAATCACCTGCTTTCTGTATTCTCAACGTCGTGCCGTTTGCGTCGAACACGATGGCGTATTCTTCGTCGGATACTAATGTTAATCCGAGCACATTCTCGTAAAATTCTCGGGCTTCGGCAGGTTTCGAAGTTGCAATAAACGCTGCTATTCTCGATCTGGATAACATATTTTCAGCGTCCTTATTTCAGTTGGCGGTTGACCACGTCAACGTATATGCAGGCGGGACGTTTTTGACGACCAGCGGGCTGCGTTTTGATTTGCCATAGCGGTTCCGCATATATTCGCGAAGCTTTAAGGCGGCGGGTGTGTAATAACCGTGGGCGTATTGAAACGTTCGAAACATACAACCGGCCGTCATCAAACGTTCTATTTCAAGGTAAACCTTTTCGCTGACCTCAGCGGGCAGCGAAACGAACGGCAAACCGGAAACGATGTAGCTGATCTTGCCCAGGCCGGTGTCTTTGTGGATCGATTGCGCTTCGCATGCGTTGCCATGCACAATTCGCAAATCGGGAAATTTTTCGATCGCCGATTTGGCAAGTGCTGGATTAAGCTCAATACCGAGGTAGGAGTTTCGGTCCGGTACTATATCGGCGATAAATTTCGTTATGGCGCCGGTGCCGACGCCTAATTCGAGAATGATGTTGTCAGCGTCGGGTTTGACGCCTTCGAGCATCTTTAGAGCAAGCTCAGGCGAGCTTGGTTTGATCGCGCCGACTTTCAGCGGATTTTTGATAAATGCCTGTAAAAATTGCAGATTCTCGTTCATCAGCTCGCCTTATGCCGAAACCTTGTCCTTGGTTTCGTCTGCTACGGGAACCGCATCGCTATCAACCGGCGCTTTGTAATCGCAATCCTCGTTTTGGCAATAACGAAAGGTCCCTTCTTTTTTCGTCGTTTTTTCGAGCAGAAACGGCGCGCTGCATTGCGGGCATGGTTCCGCAACCGGCTTGTCCCAATAAACCGCATCGCATTTCGGATAATTTGCGCAGCCGTAAAAAACCTTTCCCCGACGCGATTTTTTGACGACAATCTCTCCGCCGTCTTTTGGGCAAGCAATGCCGACGGTCTCGCGCTTTACATAATCGCATTTCGGATAGTTCGAACACGATACGAATTCGCCATAGCGGCCCTGCCGACGGACAAGCTTTGCTCCGTCTTTCGGACAGATCTCGTCAAGCTCGACCGGCGGAGCGACGGGCTTTTGGTCGCCTTTTGCAATCTTGCGGATGTTTTTGCATTCAGGATAACCGGTGCAGCCGTAAAACGCTCCGAAGCGTCCTTTCTTTAACGCCATCTCGCGTCCGCAAAGCTCGCAAACCGGAATCTCTTCGGCCTTAGCCGCCGCATCACCGTCTCCCTCCGTCGCCGCGTCACCATTCGCCGCTGACTTTTTACTGCCGACCTCGCGCGTGTTTTTGCATTCAGGATAATTTGAGCATGCGAGAAATTGCCCGAAACGCCCGAATTTTATGACCATTCCCGCACCGCATTTTTCGCAGATCTCGTCGGTCGGGATCTCCATTTTCTTTATGTTTTTTATGGTCTCGGCAGCGTTTTCGAGGTCTTTTGAAAACTTGCCGTAAAAGTCCTGCAACGCCCGCCGCCAGTTGAGCTTTCCGTCTTCGATCTCGTCAAGCTCCTCTTCCATACGCGCCGTGTAGGTCGTATTGAAGATGTCGTCAAAGCTTGCGACGAGCAGATCGTTAACCGTAACACCGAGCGGCGTAGGATGAAAGCGTCCTTCGATCTTTTCGACGTACTCGCGGTCCTGGATCGTCGTCATGATCGATGCATAAGTTGACGGGCGGCCGATGCCTTTTTCTTCGAGCGCTTTAACAAGCGTTGCTTCCGAGTAGCGCGGCGGCGGATCGGTAAAATGCTGGTTCGGCGTGATCGAATTGAGCTTAAGGTTTTCGCCCTGTTCGACGCACGGCAGGCTGCGTTCCTCGTCATCATCGTCGCCGTCCTGCGGCTTTTCGTCGCGGCCCTCCTGGTAAACCTTCAGAAAACCGTCGAATTTCTGCACAGAACCGGTCGCGCGAAATGTAAACCGTCCGGCCTTGATATCGATCGTCGTTTGATCGAATACTGCCGGCATCATTTGGGACGCAACAAATCGCTGCCAGATCAGACGATAAAGTTTTAATTCGTCGGGACCTAATCTGCTTGACAGGCTTTCCGGAGTACGATTAACGTCCGTCGGACGAATTGCTTCGTGAGCGTCCTGCGCGTCCTTTTTCGATTTATAAAAATTTGGTTTGCCAGGCAGGTAATCGCCACCGTAATTGCCACCGATAAATTCGCGTACCTCATTCAGCGCTGTCTCAGAAACGCGCGTCGAGTCTGTTCGCATATATGTGATCAACCCGACCGCGCCTTCAGAACCCAATTCAATGCCTTCGTAAAGCTTTTGCGCGGTCGCCATCGTGCGTTTGACAGAAAATCCATATTTGCGCGCGGCATCCTGCTGCAGTTTCGATGTGATAAACGGCGGCGTTGCATTTCGCTTTCGCTCTTTGGTCGTTACCGTATCGACGACGTATGTTTGCTTTTCGGCTTCTGCAACAATGTCGCCGGCTTCCTGCCCGGTTTTAATATGAACTTCGGTGGGCTTGAGATCCTCATCAAACTTGCCGGTTTTTACGGTTTTGTCTTCTACCTTATAAAGCTTTGCATCGAAATTGGGGGGCAGCGCGGCCGTCAGGTTCGCAATTATCGACCAATATTCGGTCTGCACAAAAGCCTCGATCTCGCGTTCACGTTCAACGACCAATCTCACCGCAACTGTTTGAACACGTCCTGCGGAAAGCTTTCCGCCGATGGTCTTCCACAAAATAGGGGAAACTTTGTAACCAACCAATCGGTCCAAAATTCGCCTCGCCTGCTGAGCGTCCACAAGGTCCTTGTTTATCTGTTTCGGTTCCTTGAATGCGTCCTTTATCGCGTTTTTCGTGATCTCGTTGAACATCACGCGATAAACCTGCTTTACAGGTTTTTTTGGAACGATCTCTTCGGCGAGGTGTTGGCAAATGGCTTCGCCTTCTCGGTCGGGGTCGGCTGCGAGATAGATCGCCTCGCTTGTTTTCGCAGCTTTTTTTAGATCGGAAACTATCTTTTTATTATTGCGTTTTTTGGTATCGGGAATTACTTCGTAATGAGGCTCGAAATTGTTCTCGACATCGACGCCGAGTTCCTTTGTCGGCAGATCCTTGATATGCCCGATCGACGCCAGAACCGTGTAGTCCTGTCCCAGGTACTTGTTAATTGTTTTTGCTTTTGCAGGCGATTCGACGATCACCAGATTCTTCGACATACTAAATTACTTTCCCGCCCGGGATGCTGTCATCTCGCGGGCTTCATCTAAACTCATGGTCAGAAAATCGCTTTCGAACCACGTTTCCTTGCTCGGATCGAAGGTGTGAATAAGGTGCATTGTATCGGGATCATTATCCAGAAATGCGACTATATTCAATTTTATCTTCCTCGACCGGGTCAAAGTTCCGTCAGGTACCGGCATTGTTTCGAGAGCCATTTCACCGAACAATATTCTTACAAAATCGATCTGCGGAGGCAGTGTCACACTGTTTAATTTCGCCATCGCCTCGGCAACCTGCGTTTCGGAAAGCGGCGGTTCGACGCCATACATTCTTCTGTACGCGTGGCAGCGGTCGCTGCCTGAGTCAAAATCGTGACAAACCTTCGGCCGCTCATTGTAAACAGTGCAGCCAACATGCTCTCTGATCACACCGCCAAGATTTGCGCAATTGCCGTTGTCTTGCCGCGGCAGCACACGGTCTATGACAACCGTGTCATCCTCATCGAGCGTTATATCGCAATACGACGCAAGCTGTCGCGAATCTTCATTCGAAACAGGAACTATCAACGCGAATGCACAACAAACTCCGCACGTTATACATTCGGGAACCGGTTCCGAATCATCCGTTACAACGTTCCGTGAAAACAAAATTGTCAATTTGTCGAGCGGAAGCTGCGGTTCCAATATTTGCTTGTTTTTCTGCTCATCAAGCTGCCGTATTAACCCGTAATACTCTCGTCTCGGATACCGCGTTATTTGAACCAGCTCCTGCATCGCACTCTTCCGTTCGAAAAAAATATGTCAGACGCTTTCAACAAACGTGCTGACATTCTGACTTCTAACACCGAACTTCACCGTCTGTCAATTCGACGTTAAACCCTACTGCTTTTGAAACGAACTTGCAAACCGGGCCGCTTCAGATACGCCTCGCGTAATATTTCCCGGGCAAAACCCTTATCAGATCACGAATGTCCAACCCGACCAACGCCGTGTTCAGGTCGCCGAACGATAGTGCACTTTCCTCAAGCAGATTGTCAATATGCACCGGCTCGTCCAGTTTAAGCAGCGACCACAATTTTCTTTCGTGAACGCTCAGGTCGGCCGGAGCAAGATCCTGCTGTTTTGCGCGGCCATTCGTTTCCTTTTCTATCGTCGGCGGCAAGATCTCGGCCGCAATTTCGCTCGGCAGCTCGGCAACAACGTCCTGCCATTGCTGAACGAGCTTTGCTCCGGATTTGATCAGATAATTTGTCCCGAACGAATTTCGCGACGTTATATTTCCGGGAACGGCCATCACCTCACGATTCTGTTCCATCGCCAGACGCGCAGTTATCAAAGAACCGCTCCTTTCGGAGGCTTCGATGATCAAAACACCTAAGCTCAGCCCGCTTATGATTCGATTTCTGTACGGAAAGTTGTCCTTTAACGGCGGGGTGCCGAGCGGGAACTGTGACACGACGGCTCCGCCGGAGCCGAGAATCTCGTCCACAAGCTTTTTGTTTTCTTTAGGATAGATACTGTCGATACCTGTGCCGAGAACGGCTACCGTACGGCCTCCGCCGGCAATCGCGCCGTGGTGCGCTGCCGTGTCGATTCCGCGTGCAAGACCAGAAACGATACAAATGCCGCGCGACGCAAGATCGCGCGAAAGCATTTCCGACGCATTTTGACCGTACGTCGAACACATACGCGAACCGATCACGCCGACGCACGGTTGGTCAAAACACGCCTGCCATTCGCCGCGAACATAAAGCGTGATAGGCGGATCGGCGATCTCGCGCAGCAAGTTCGGATAACTGCCGTCGTCGAGGATCAGCACGTCACCTTCAAGAGCGCGTACCTGCTCCAGTTCTTCAGCAGCCTTTTCGTGAAATTCGCGCTTTATTATGCTTTCGATGGTTTCCGGCCTTAGCCGAAGCGATTCGAGTTCCACGCGACGCGCGTGAAAAACATTTTCTGCTGAGCCAAACCGTTCGAGGAGTTTCGTCGCCGCGCGCGGCCCCACACCGGGAGTCATGTTGAGAGCAATCCAATCTTTCATAGTGAGCAGCGGTTAGCAGTAAGCAGATGAGTTTACATAAAGTCGTGCTTGTGAGCAACAGTCAACAGCCTGCTCACAGCTTACTGCTCACTTTTTGGCGGAGGCGTGTGGGAGTCGAACCCACCCAGGCTTGCTCTCACAAGCCTGCAGACGGTTTTGAAGACCGCGCCATTCACCGGAACAGATGCGCCTCCGGGTTTTGTCAGTACCACCTACGGTAGCGGGTGGGTTGATCATTATCGAAATTGAAGAACCTTCGCCGGTACCGGTTCCAACATTTATGCGTTCAATTTTCTTCTAATCACCAGCCAAAATCAACGCAACCAGCGAGGCCCTTTTTGGGATATCACGAATCAAAATATGCTCGTGCAAAGTATGCGCGCCCGCGCCGGCGATCCCTAAACCATCCAGCACCGGAACACCGAGCGCAGCGACAAAGTTTCCGTCAGATGCGCCGCCGACCTGTGTTTCGCCGACTTCGTAATCAAAGCTGGCAGCGAGGTCACGCGCCTTTTCATAAAGAGCAACAACCGCTTCGGTTCGCTCCATCGGCGGCCGGTTGATGCCGCCCAAAAGCTCCAACGACACGCGGCTGTCAACGCTTTGCAATGCGGCGAACTCATTCGCGATCCGTTCGGCTTCTTTTATAGAAGTAAACCGCACGTCGATCTCTGTTTCGGCCCATTCGGGAATCACGTTTGACGTCGTGCCGCCGGTTATCGTGCAGGGATTAACTGTGGTACCGTCCGTGGCGTTATTTAACGTATGAATTTTTTCGATCTGACGAGAAAGTTCGAGTATCGCGCTCGCGCCTTTTTCCGGTTCGAGGCCGGCATGCGCCGGGACGCCGTGTGCACGCAAAGTAAACATCCCTGTTCCCTTTCGTCCGGTTTTAACCCTGCCGTCGAACGACGGTTCGAGTACAAGGCAATACTCGGCGTTTTTCGCCTCCTGCTCGACGACGGGGCGGCCTGTCTTGCTGCCGACTTCTTCGTCGCAAGAAAGCAAAAAAGTGATCGGCCTTAGCGGTTTTTGTCCTGTTTCGGCAAAGTATCGCAGGACCTCGATCACAACGACTATATTCGCCTTCATATCAAAAATTCCGCAGCCGAAAAATTTGTCACCCTCGATACGCGTCGGGTTTTTTGTCTTGGTTCCGATAGGGTGAACGGTGTCCGTATGGCCGAGGATCAGCACGGCTTTTTCATCTGACTCAAATGCTCGGATTATCAGGTGCTCACCAAAACCTTCGGCCTCGATTTTTTCTATTTTAAGATCAAGCGGAATTTGCGCGATCTGCGATTCGATCCATGCAATAACGGACCGAATCGCCTCAACGTTATGCGAAGGCGATTCGATCTCCACGATCTCGCGGATCGACGATAAAAAGTTCTCTTGTCTCTTTTTAAAATATTCCAGCGTACGGTGCGGATCCATCGGGTACATTATGACCTAATGCGTTGAATTTCCGAAAATGCCGTTGAGAAGATCGCCCATTCGATACCCGGCAAGAGCTAATCTTTCCTCCGCAATCTTGAGCGCAGCTTTCTTATATTTGTCCGACGGCATTTCGTTGCGTTGGAGATCGGGCGGGAAAATTTTTGTACTGGATATCTCAAAGCTTTCCTTTTTCCACTCTTCAAAATTTCCCGGGCTGAGATTTGCCTGCTCTTTTGCGAATGGATATTTCTTCATTATCGTTTTCGCGATCGGGTAGAGGTAATCGGCATCACACTGGTTTTTGCTGTTCGGTATGTTTCGCCCGATTATCGAATCCCAAAACCAGTGCAGGTCCAGCTGATCCGCGCGCGCTGTCCCTTTCGGCGTGAGCAAAAACAAATTTGCACCCTGGTCGCCCTTCGGCTCGAGTTCGGTCACACGCGCCGATGCGTGCAGCGGTTGGTGAATATCGCCGATCAGGTGTTCAAGCCATGCGATGCCGAGAGCCTTTTGCGCCGGCGAAGCCTGCGGGTCGCGTTCGACCTTGTTGAATTCGATCATCATATCGAGCGCCTTGCCGCTCTCGCTGCCCATATTTACGAGCTCGACTTTTCCATCCTTGACCGTCCAAAATGTGTCCGAATAATGCCAGTTCGAATGATGATATTTTTTGTATCGCGTCTCGAACATCCGGTCGCGGATGATGTCGGCCCACGTCGCTGCGGTCATAAAAAATCCTAGTTTTTTTGTCTCGTCCGATTGTGACCTGTACGGAAGATAAAACGTCGAAAGCTGTGCATCCTCGGGCGCGGCCAACAGAATTTTTATCACCTGTTCACGCACAGCCGGGGTCATCTGCTGCCATGCGATGTAGGCGGTTATCTTGTGGCCGGTGTCGTCCCACGCATGGGCAGAAAAAGTAAAACAGAGCGCAATTGCACTCAACAAACCAATTCTTACAATATTTTTTATCATTTGGGCTCCTGAATCTTTCTGGATGATTTTAGCGAAAACAGGGAATTAGACAAAGTTCTGTATTAAAAATTGACTTCAAATATGGAGAAAACATTGTTTTGCGTCTTTCTACATAGAAAGGAAAAAATAGTTGCACCATTTAAGGTGTAAATTTCGCGTTAGAGTTTATGGCAGCTCCGACAATATTTTTCGGGCATTAGACGCGACGAGATTTTTCGCAGTTAAAATGCAAAACTTGCCGGTAAGTTCGTTCTAATCAATGTGTGGCACACGATGTGCTTGTACACGTACAGAGGGGTAATTTGTTATGCAAGCAGTTTTGGAACAAAATCTAATAGCAGAATCACTAATAGACCGTACAGACGGCTCTTTCGGCAAAAAGATCGGCGTTATCGGCACGCTTTTTGGCTGCTGGCACAAGAATTTGAGCCGACCGTTTACAAATAAAAAAGTTTCGTATCGCACATGTCTGCAATGCGGAGCAAGGAAAAAGTTTGATGCTCGAAGTCTCGAGACTTCAGGTCCGTTTTATTATCCCCCGAAGGTGGTTTCGGAGTGATCCGGCGCTGCCGATTTATCCTGTCCTGATACCTACCAATACATACCTACTAAGTGCGGTTTTACAAAAGCCGCACTTTTTATTTATGCGTGATTTCCGTTCTTAAATTTCTGCAGAATCAAAGCAGAATTTTTCGAGCCGAACCCGATGCAGTTACACAACGCGGTATTCACTTGGTGTTCGCGGGCGACGTTCGGCACGTAATCGAGGTCACAGCTTTCGTCCGCCTGATCCAGGTTGATGGTCGGAGCGATGACTCCGTCATTTAAAGCGAGAAGAGTTGCGGCGATCCCTGCGGAGCCGGTCGCCCCTTGCGGATGTCCGATCTGCGATTTTGTCCCTGACATCGGTATGTTGTAAGCGTGCTCGCCAAATGCGTTTTTCACCGCCTGTGTTTCGATGCGGTCGTTCAACTGCGTCGAGGTTCCGTGAAGATTTACGTAATCGACGTCTTCGGGAGAAATGCCGGCATCCTCCATTGCGAGCGTCATTGCGCGTGCTGGCTCAATGCCGTTTTCTTCGAGACGAACGCGATGATATGCATCGCATGTTACGCCGTAGCCGGTGATTTCTGCATAGATCTTTGCTCCACGGTTTACCGCCGTCTCGAGATTTTCAAGCACAAAAATCCAAGACCCTTCGCCGATAACTATACCCGACCGGTCGCGCGAAAATGGCCGCGACGCGCGTTCCGGTTCGTCGTTCCATTCTTTTGTAAGAACGGTCATTACCTCAAAGCCTTTCAAAATACCAGGCGAGATCGGCGAATCGACGCCGCCCGCAAGCATCGCGTCCTGCCGGCCAAGTGCTATATGCTGAGCCGCATAAAATATCGCGTCCGTTGATGAGGTACAGCCCGTGGAAATAACGTGCGACAGCCCATGCAGACCGAAAACCATTGAAAGTTCAGAAGACAAGCCGCCGTGCGTCGAAGAGGGAATTGTATAGACGCTGCCTTTTCCTGCGTTGCCGGAGTACCAATAGCCGAACTGCTTTTCGGTAAACGATAAACCGCCCCCGCCAGTGCCGATCGCGACGCCAAAGCCTCGGCGCTCATCATCGGACATATTTTCGACACAAATGTCAGCGTCTTTTACCGCTTCGCGTGCCGCGGCAAGAGCTAGCGGGACGGTGCGCGGAACATGCTGGCGGTCCTTGGCATCGAGCTGTGATTTCCAGTCGAATTCGGGGATCTCGGCGGCTATCTTTACGGCAAACGGAGACGGGTCAAAGCTTTCGATCCGTCGAACGCCGCTCTTCCCCGATTTCAGAGATTTCCAAAATTCCTCACGGCCGATGCCTATAGGCGAAACGCAGCCGAAACCCGTGATCGCCACCCGCCGAGGACTCGTAAAACCGCTTAACATAAGTCGCTAACCGCGAAAAAACCTCACTATGCAATGAACACCATCTGCACATTATACCCGCATCGAAACCTTTTTATTCCGTGCCGACCCGCGTTCTATTCCTTTAATAGATGAGAAAAGCATCGAAAACGTAGCCTGTATGATCTTGATAGGTAACCAGGCACCAACGTCCCGTCCGGCCGCCGATGGTCACCTTTGACCGCTCGCAGTTGTTGATCTCGACCGTGGCGCCGTGCGGAATTTTTGCGAGACGTTCTCCGTATTCGGCATCCGGCTCAGATCGAAGCGCGAGAAATCCGTCACCCGGCGAATTTACCTGCGCCGTAGGATAGCCTTGGTTAGGAGTCGGGGCGGGCGGCGGCGAAACAACGTTCGCATTTTTCTGCTGATCCAGTTTCTTTTGCAGGTTTGCAAGCTCGTCCTGAAGCTTTTGCTTTTCAGGATCGACCGTCGGCGACGATGAGGCCGTCGCTGTCGGAATTGGCGTTGGCGACCTGACGGCGTTTTTATTAGCCGCACTAATGCTTAAATTGTTGTACAGGATCAACCCGGCGACGGCAGCGGCTCCGGCAAAAAGAACGAGAATGATCGCCACCGCCAAAAATACCTTAAAGCCCTTGCCTGAGGGTGTTGAACCCGCTGCGGTGACTGCGGCTGGTTGTTGATGAAATACTTGCTGCTCTTCCCGCTCTATCGGCACTCGTACAGTATCGCGTGCCGGGGTTGAAAGGACGGTTTCCTGGCTCAACAGCCCTTCGGACAGCGTCGCTCCGTCCGCAAGGCAATAACGCAAAGTGTCGTCGGTATATGTGGTCTTACAAACGGGGCATTGCTTCATAGAAGTTATGCGCTATTTATAGAACGTTTACACGTAAATCGCAAATACAGGCGATTTTTCGCTAACTCATAAGGAGACTGACATTATGAGTTGCCGAATATCCGTCGCCAAAGACTTCATTTCGGGTTCACAATTGTCTGCACGTCGTCCGAATCAATTCAAACCGGATAAGTCAATTTGGTCTTTCTTGGAACCTCTTTGTACCAATATTTGCGAATATTGGCCGAAACGTGCATCATAGTAAGTGTTAATCCTTCTCGTGCATTAGAAATAGTGCTCTCGTCAAAGACGGTTTTTGGTAAGGCGTGAGAGCGGGTCCGTGTTAGATCATTATAGAAGTAAGCTCTCAGTAGTTGTTTTGAGCACCGAAATCCGACCCTTCGAAAGACGACCGTTTTTTCTGCGAAGACAAAGCCAGATTCCGACGCTTCTCGAATATTCCCGCAAAGGGAAAAGGTAAAAAATTATTATGTCTATGAAACTTTACGTTGGAAATCTTTCCTTCAATACGTCGGCGGCCGATCTGCAGAACATCTTCGGTGAGCTTGGTACTGTCGAATCTGCTAACTTGATCGAAGATCGCGAAACTGGCCGCTCACGCGGTTTTGCATTCGTTGAGATGTCGTCACAGGCAGAAGGCGAAAACGCTATTGCTCAGCTTAACGGCAAAGAAGTTGACGGGCGCGAACTCAAGGTCAACGAAGCCAAGCCACAGGAAAAACGAAGTAATGGCGGCGGTGGCGGCCGTGGTAACTATGGCGGCGGAGGCGGTGGCTACGGTGGCGGCCGCAACCGTTGGTAAGATCAGCGTTATTTAATACAAACAAAAATAGCCTCGGTTTCAAACCGGGGCTATTTTCTTGGGCTTTCTCGTTAAATAAAAACCTTGGTGCTAAACTACCGCCTTCACTTTCTGCACCGGCTTACTTGCTGTTTCCGGTCCCTTACGTCCGGTCAGGCAGATACTGGTCAGTGTAACGCGGCGCTTTCTTATCGGCACTGTATCCTTAGGGTTGCTGAAATCGTAATTGAACGAATAGACAAAATGTCCCGTCGAAAGCTTTTTGCAAACATCTTCGGGCAAATGAAACAGAAACGCATCGGCATAGTGCCCCAAACTCTCGTCAGCATAGCCGATCATCTCGCCCTCCGCATTTTCGAGATAAACCGGAACCGAGACAATGTTATCGCATTTTCCGTAAAGATCGCCGAGCACGTGTCGGCGCTTGATCGCAAGAGGGCTATACATCATACATCTACAATATCACGTTTATAACGGTTTGTCGCCGTTTTTTCAGGATAAAACGCTTTTCAGGCGTCCGCATTATTAAAGGTTTGTCCTTAAGCTCAATAAAACTCCCCAACTCAATTCATTGGCACCAATATTGCTAATTAAATATGCGGAGGAACAAAGACGTTCTAAAATAGAACACTTTGCAGAGAAAATTATGCTTTGGACAATCTTTATTATCCTATTGGTATTATGGGCGTTAGGGTTTGGTTTTCAAGTCGGCGGCCTGATTCACCTATTGCTGGTGGTTGCGGCCATTGTTTTGGTTATACAGTTGCTCAGTGGACGCAGGGCAGTATAGTGAAGTAACGCAAAATATTATGGAACAAAAGCTATCCGTCGGCGGATCGGTCTATTATTGTCCGTCGGCGGATATTTTTGTACCCGCCAGCCGCAAACCTTTCGTTCATACGCGTTCTCTAATAGACGGAGGTTTTTATGAAACGTTTTGGTTTGACTGCGGCTGTTTCAATTTTATTTTTGTCAGTTTCGGCACTCGCTCAGGAAAGAGCGGCGCTTGTTAAC
>Ga0157372_10004989_pt1 | contig 14104 bp, 13 predicted proteins | sample C55metaG_FD_115307 | JGI IMG/M metagenome (GOLD analysis project Ga0157372, IMG submission 115307) | Corn rhizosphere microbial communities from Kellogg Biological Station, Michigan, USA - C5-5 metaG | ecosystem: Host-associated > Plants > Roots > Rhizosphere > Soil | place: USA: Michigan... | reverse complement strand
TCCACTTGCCCCGCCACGAGGTCGATGAAGCCGCGGCAGGCCTCGTCGACCTGGCGGAAGGGATTGAGTCCCATCACGAGCGCGAATTCGCGCCCGGCCTTGCCGGAGGCATCGATCGGCATCACGGCGACGTGGGTCGGCGGGCGCGACCATTCGCCGCAGGGAAGGCCGCGGATCTCCCCGGCGGAATGGATCGTGGCGGGCGAAGCGCGCAACCACGCGTCGAGCGGCAGCCGCGCGAGCGCCGCCTCGTCGATGCCGGCGGTAGCCGCCAGCGTGATCTCGCGCGTGACCGGGTCGATCGCATGGAGCGAAGCGAAGGGGACGTCGCGCCGTCCCGCCGCGAAGGCCTCCATGGCGAAGACACACGCCTCGACCCAGCTGCGCGCGCTCGCCGTGCGCGAGGCGAGCTCGCGCAGGAGCGCCAGCTCGCGCTCGCCGATGACGCGCCGCGTGTCGTCGGTGTTGTAGCAGATGATGCCGCCCGGCTTGCCGTCGTCGTCGGGGATGGGGCTATAGGAGAACGTGTAGTACGTCTCTTCCTGGTAGCCGTGCCGCTCCATCATGAGGAGCTGCTCCTCGACGTACGTGCCCTCGTTCGCGGTCATGACGTGCGCCGCCATCGGGCCCACGACGTCGTAGATCTCGCGCCACACCTGCTCGAACGGCTGCCCGAGCGCGTGCGGATGCTTGCCGCCGATGATCGCCTTGTACGGATCGTTGTAGAGGTAGGTGAGCTGCGCGCCCCAGCCGATCCAGATCGCCTGGCGCGAGGTGAGCATGATGCGCACCGCGGTCTTCAGGCTCTGCGGCCACTCCGACGGCGCGCCGAGCGGCGTGCGCGTCCAGTCGAAAGCGCGAATGCGCTCGCCCATCTCGCCGCCGCCCTGCAGCCAGCCCGCGGTGACCTCCGTGTCCACAGCCGTGATCTCGATCGTCGACATGACCCTCGATGATCCCGTAGCAGACTCCGGAATGCTGTAGGAACCGTCCGACGCCTGGCCTTCAGGGACGCCCCGGAAAAACGGGCGCGCGCGAAATATCGGACAATGGAAGGCAGTCCAACGCCACAAGGGTTTCCGCGCACATGAAGGTCAAGCTCACCACGTCCATGGGTCCCATCACGCTCGAGCTGGACGAAGCCAAGGCGCCGCAGACCGTCGCCAACTTCCTCAAGTACGTCGACGCCGGCCACTACGACGGAACGATTTTCCACCGCGTGATCGACGGCTTCATGATCCAGGGCGGCGGCTTCACGAAGGACATGCGCCAGAAGCCCACCAACGCGCCCGTCAAGAACGAGAGCGCCAACGGGCTCAAGAACGCGAACTACACCGTGGCCATGGCGCGCACCGGCGTGCGCGACTCGGCCACCTCGCAGTTCTTCATCAACGTGAAGGACAACGGGTTCCTCGACTACTCCGGCGAGAGCCCGCAGGGCTGGGGCTACGCGGTGTTCGGGCGGGTGGTCGAGGGCCAGGACGTCGTCGACAAGATCCGCAAGGTGCCCACGGGCACCGCGGGCGGCCACCAGGACGTGCCGCGCGAGGCAGTCGTGATCGAGAAGGCCGAGCGCGTCTGAGCCGCACGCTCTTCATCTCCGACCTCCACCTCGACGAGTCGCGCCCGCAGGCGACCGAGCGCTTCGAGCGCTTCCTCCGCGACGAAGTGCCCGGCGCCGATGCGCTCTACATCCTCGGCGACCTCTTCGAATCGTGGGTGGGCGACGACGGCCTCGAGCTGCCATTCAATGCGCGCATCGCGGGCGACCTCGCGCGCGCGGCCCGCGCGACGCCGGTTTACTTCATGCACGGCAATCGCGACTTCCTGGTCGCGCGCCGGTTCGCGGAGGAGACGGGGGTCGAGCTGCTCGAGGACCCGGCGCTCGTCGACCTCTATGGGACGCGCACGCTGCTCATGCACGGCGACACGCTCTGCACGGCGGACACGCAGTACCAGGCGTTCCGGGCGCAGGTGCGCAATCCCGCCTGGCAGCAGGCGGTGCTCGCGCGCCCGCTCGAGCAGCGCATCGCGATGGCGCAAGGGCTGCGCGGCCAGAGCGAGGGCGCGAAGCAGGACAAGAGCATGGAGATCATGGACGTCACGGTGGACGCGGTGCTCGACGCATACCGCAAGCACGAGGCTCCCCTCATGATCCACGGCCACACGCACCGCCCCATGCGCCACGTGCACGACGTGGGTGGACGGCAATGCGTGCGCTGGGTGCTGCCCGACTGGTACGGCGCGGGCGGCTACCTCGAGGTATCGGCTTCCGGCGTCCGCGCACTCAGCGCCTGAGCGCCGCCGGCGTCCGCCCGGGCGATCGCCGCCTTCACCTTCGGCATCTCCTCGCGCGCGAATCGCTCGGCGATGCCGATCACGCGGCGCCGGTACTCGTCGTCGTGGCCGGCGTAGTAGCCGATGTCGGGATGGATCATCACGTCCGCCTCGGGCGCCTCGGCGCGCACCTGGCGCGCGCGGCGCGCATCCTTGTCGATCCATTCCTGCGGCACGTTGGGCGGCGTGTCCCCGGCGAACGCGGAGACGTCCACGGCGATCACGACGCGCGCGCCGAGCATGCGCGCGACGTGGATCGGCACGGGGCTCGCCTCGTCGCCGTCGATGTACTGCTGGCCGCCGAACTTCACCACCTGGAATTCGCCGGGGCTGGCGCCCGACGCGCGCACGGCGAGGCCGATGTCGCCGCGATTGAAGATCACGAGCTTGCGATCGGGCAGGCGCGTGGCGACCGCCGCGAAGCGCGTCTTCAGCTGCTCGATCGTGCGGCCGCCCACGGCCTTGTTCACGTAAGCCTGCACCGCGCGCCCCGACGCGGGGCCGCCCCAGATCATGCTCACCTCGAGGAAATCGAAGAGGTTGATGTCGTAGGCCATCCGCTCGAGGGAGCGCGCGTCGTAGCCCGCGGCATAGAGGGCGCCCACCATCGCACCCACGCTCGAGCCCACGATGAGGTCGGGGTGGATGCCCTCGTCCTCGAGCGCCTTGAGCACGCCGATGTGGGCGAAGCCGCGCGGGCCGCCGGAGCCGAGCACGAGCGCCACGCGGGGATGGACCTTGTCCGGCTCGTAGCGCGGCAGGCGATCGGGCGGCACGTTGGGCTCGATGAGGTTGCACGCGCTCGTGATGAGCGCCGTGCCGAGCAATGCGGCCACGCGCCGCTTGCGGCGGCGCTCGCCCCGGCCGTCTCCCAGCAGGAATTCGCTCATGGCTCGTCCAGGCGCAGGGTGAGGCATTTCGCCGAGCCGCCCGCCTTCATGAACTCGGTGAGGGGCGTCTGCAGCACGCGAAAGCCGCGCGCGGCGAGCGTTTCCACGAAGCCGTCGGTCGCGCGGTTCACGATCACGATGTCGTCGATGTTGACCGCGTTGCACGCGAACGCGAGCGCATCCTCCTCGCCGATCGCGATGCGCCGCTCGGCCGCCACGCGCCGCTCGATCATCTCGCGCGAGCGCTCGTCGAATGCCGCAGGGTAGTACATCACGTAGCCGCCTTCGAGCGGACAGAAGCAGGTATCGAGGTGATAGAAGCGGTCGTCGACCAGCTTGAGCGTCACGACGTCGGCGCCGAGCCTCTGGTCGATGACCTCGCGCGCCGCCGAGATCGAGCGGTGGCCGTGCGCCATCCAGAGCGTCCCGTCGCCGCGATGGAAGAGCGCATCTCCCGCGCCCTCGAACGGCACGTCGCGCGGCATGAGCGAGACCTCGAAGCCGCGGTCCATGAACCAGTCGGCGAAGTAAGGCTCCTCGTACTGCCGCTCGGGATAGCGGAAGCGCGAGACGATGAACTTGTTGCCCTTCACGAGGCCCGCGTTGGCGGTGAAGACCATGTCGGGCGAGCCCGGCTGCGCCATCACGAGGCGCACCACCGCGTGGTCCGTGATCACGTCGTAGAGCGCGCGCCACTGCTGCTTCGCCACGACGTTGTCGATGCGCCGGAGGTTCCCGTGCATCCAGGGATTGATGATGTACGCGACGGTGAAGTACTCGGGCGGGCACATGAGGAACACGTGCCGCGGGCTGTCGCCCCGGCCCCGGGTTACCGATTCCCGGGGTGAACTCCGGCGCGGGTCCGATTTCGACTGCGCCCCGGCCTGCACCGGGGTGACAGCCGTCATTCCCCCAGCCCGCGCGCGAGATCCGCGCGGATGTCGTCCGGATGCTCGAGCCCCACCGCGAGCCGCACGAGACCTTCCACGATGCCCGCGGCCTCGCGCTCCTTGGGCGGAATACGACCATGGGTCGTCGTCGCCGGGTGGCAGATCGTGCTCTTCACGTCGCCGAAGTTCGCGGTGATGGAGACGATCTCCACGCCGTCGATCAGGCGCCACGCGCCCTCGCGCCCGCCTTTCACGACGAATGAAATAACGGCGCCCCCGCCGCTTTGCTGCCTCATCGCGAGAGCATGCTGCGGGTGCGATTCGAGCCCCGGGTAGAGCACGCGCTCGACGCGCGGATGGGACTCGAGCCAGCGAGCGAGGACGAGCGCATTCTCGGCCTGCTGCTTCATGCGCACGCCGAGCGTCTCCATGCCCTTCAGCACGATCCACGCGTTGAAGGGCGAGATCGAGCAGCCGGTGGTGCGCACGAAGTTGTAGAGCGGGCCGGTCACGAGGTCCGCGCGGCCGGCGATCGCGCCGGCGAGCACGCGTCCCTGCCCTTCCAGGTACTTGGTGGCCGAGTGCACGACGAGATCCGCGCCCAGCCTGATCGGCTGCTGCAGCGCGGGCGAGCACATGGCGTTGTCGATGGCGAGCACGGCTCCCGCCTTCTTCGCGATGGCGGCGAGGGCCGCGATGTCGGCGATCTCGGTGGCGGGATTCGACGGCGTCTCGGCGAAGAGGAGCTTCGTGTTCGGGCGCACCGCGGCGCGCCACTGGTCGAGGTCCTGCAGGTCGACCCACGTCGTCGCGATGCCGAGCTTCGCCAGGATCTGGTCGAAGAGCGGGACCACCGTGCCGAACACGCCGCGCGGCGCGATCAGGTGGTCGCCCGACTTGAGCAGGCCCAGTGTGGTGGTCGTGACCGCCGCCATGCCGGTCGCCATCGCCACGCACGCCTCCGCGCCCTCGAGCGCGGCGAGCCGCCCCTGCATCATCGAGACCGTGGGATTGGTGAAGCGCGAGTAGATGAATCCCGGCTCCTCGTTCGCGAAGCGGCGCGCGGCCTCGGCGGCGCTCTTGTACGTGAAGCTCGTGGTGAGCGCGAGGAGCTCGGAGTGCTCCTGGAACTCGCTGCGAAGGATGCCCCCGCGGACGCCCAGCGTCTCGGGCTTGTACTCGGCCATGGTCAATCGATGACGCGCTGCAGGCCGAGGTCGAGCTGGTAGCTCGAGAGCCGGGAGGCCTCTGGCTGCTCGCGATCGTGGCGGTTGGCCGCGAGCTTGTCGAGGTATTCCTGCGACACGTCGCCGGTGACGTACACGCCGTCGAAGCACGAGCAGTCGAACTTCCTGATGGCGGGATTGAGCTTCCTCACGTCCTCGATCAGGTCGGCCAGGTCCTGGTAGATCACGGCATCCGCGCCGATGGCTTCCGCGATCTGCGCGCCCGTGCGGCCCGTGGCGATGAGCTCGTCGGGCGTCGGCATGTCGATGCCGTACACGTTCGGGTAGCGCACGGGAGGCGCCGCGGAGGCGAAGAACACCTTCTTCGCGCCGCTCTCGCGCGCCATCTGCACGATCTCGCGGCTCGTCGTGCCGCGCACGATCGAGTCGTCCACCAGCAGCACGTTCTTGCCCGCGAACTCGATGGGCATGGCGTTCAGCTTCTGGCGCACGCTCTTCTTGCGCTGCTCCTGGCCCGGCATGATGAAGGTCCGCCCGATGTAGCGGTTCTTGATGAAGCCCTCGCGATAGGGCTTCGCGAGCTTGGTCGCGACCTCGAGCGCCGCGGGACGGCTCGAATCGGGGATCGGCATCACGACGTCGATGTCGCCGGTGATGCCGGCCTGCACGATCTTGTCGGCGAGGCTCTTGCCCATGTTGCGGCGGCTCTCGTAGACCGAGATCCCGTCGATCACGGAGTCGGGCCGCGCGAGGTACACGAACTCGAAGATGCACGGATTGAGCTCGGGATGCTCGGCGCACTGACGGCTGTGGAAGTTGCCGCTCTCGTCGACGAGGATCGCCTCACCGGGCGTCACGTCGCGCATCACCTTGAAGTTGAGCGCGTCGAGCGTCACGCTCTCGGAGGCGACGAGGAATTCCACGCCCTTCGCCGTATCGGCGCGCCCGATGATGAGCGGGCGGATGCCGTGCGGGTCGCGGAAGGCGAGCATGCCGTACCCCGCGATCATCGCGACCACGGCATAGGCGCCCTTCACGCGGCGATGCACGCCGGCGACCGCCTTGAAGATCATGTCGGGATCGAGGCGCTCGGCGCCGTGGCTCGCATCGGTCAGCTCGTGCGCGAGGACGTTCAGCAATATCTCCGAGTCGGAGTTCGTGTTGACGTGGCGGCGGTCCATCATGAAGAGCTCGCGCCGCAGCTCGTCCGAGTTGATGAGGTTGCCGTTGTGCCCGAGCGTGATGCCGAAGGGCGAGTTCACGTAGAACGGCTGCGCCTCGGCGGAGGACCACGCGCTGCCCGCGGTGGGATAGCGGCAGTGCGCGATGCCCATGTGGCCCACGAGGTTGCGCATGTCGCGCGTGCGAAAGACGTCTCGCACGAGCCCGGGGCCCTTGTGCATGTGGAAGCTGTGGCCCTCGGCGGTCACGATGCCGGCCGCGTCCTGGCCCCGGTGCTGCAGGACGGTCATCCCGTCGTAGAGCAGCTGGTTGACGGGGCTGCGGGCGACTACGCCTACGATGCCGCACATGCTGGAGCCTTTCCTGGGGTGAAACCCCTGTCGCCGCTTCCTGGCGACAGGGGCCGGGCCCCTGCCGTTGATTTTTCCAGATGGGGCCGAAGGCCCCGCGCTTCAATGCTCATGGCAGCGGCACCACCTGCGCCGGCAGCTGCGCCGCCTTGAGCTTCGCCGCCGCGCCGTCGGCCGCCTGGCGGGTCGGGAAGGGCCCCGCGCGCAGCCGGGTGAGCGGTCCACCGGTCGCCGAGTCGAGGCGCTCCGTGTAGTGCGGGACGCCCGCGGCCGCGAGCTTGCCGCGCGCGTGCTCGAGCATCGCCTCGTCGCGGAAGGCGCCGACCTGGACCGCGAAGCCTTCGAGCCTGGGCGCCGCGGCTCTGTCATCCCGGCGAAGGCTGGCAGACCCTTCCGCCGCCTTCGAATTCTGAGCGTCCGCATTCTTGGCGGGTTCGGCCGCAGGCGACGGGACGGCTGGCGGGACGGCTGCGCTCGCGGGCAGGGCCGCGCTCGCAGGCACCGGCGCGGGCAGGGGCGGCGCGTTCTCCTTCGACGGAATGTCGAGCGGCGGCTCGTTCGCGGACTTGCGGGGCTCCGAGTCGAGCAGCATCGGGATGAACACCACCAGCAGCAGGACGATCGCGATCGCGCCGATCAGCCGCTGGCGCCCGCGGCGGCGGATCTCGGCTGCGTCGGTGGAGGCGGACGCCATGGAAGTCAGCGCAGGGACCGCAGCGCTTCGGCCACGGTGTAGAAGGATCCGAAGACGATAATTCTATCATTCGGACCCGCGTCCCGACGCGCTTCGTGCAGCGCCGCCGTGATGGTCGCGAAGGTTCGCAATGGCGCGCCGGGCGAGCGCTCGCGCACGATGGCCGCCAGCGTCTCCGCGGGTGCGGCCCGCTCGGCCTCCTCGGGAGAAGCCACGTACCAGCGATCGACGCGCGCCTTGATGGCGTCGACCACGCCGGCCATGTCCTTGTCGCCCAGCATGCCGACCACGGCGAAGGTGGCCTCGAAGAAACCCATGTCGCCGAGGCCGTCGGCGAGGGAGCGCGCCGCATGGGGGTTGTGCGCGACGTCGAGCACGATCGCGGGGCGGCCCGGGATGGATTGCAACCGCCCGGGAAGGGTGACCAGCGCAAGGCCGCGCTTCACTTCGCCCAGCGAGAGGGGCAGGCGCCCGGCAAGCTCGTCGAGCGCCGCGAGCGCGCACGAGGCGTTCTTGAGCTGCCACTTGCCGCGCAGCGCCGGCATCGGCAGCGCGCGCTTCGCACCCTTGCGCCCGATGAAGTCCCACTGCCGCTCGTGCGCCTCGAAGCGGAACTCGTGGCCCAGGCACATGAAATCGGCGCCGATGGCGCGCGCGTGATCGACGAGCCGCCGCGGCGGATGGAGGTCGCCGAAGATCGCGGGGCGGCCCTTGCGATAAATGCCCGCCTTCTCGAACCCGATCGATTCGACGTCGTTGCCGAGGAAGGCCTGGTGATCGAGGTCGACGCTCACGACGATGGAGACGTCGGCGTCGATGATGTTCACGGCGTCGAGGCGCCCGCCGAGCCCGACCTCGAGCACCACGGCCTCGAGGCCCGCTTGCGCGAAGGCCGCGAGCGCGCCGAGCGTGCCGAACTCGAAGTACGTGAGCGGGATGTCGCCTCGCGCGGCCTCGACGCGCTCGAAACCCTCCACGAGCAGCTCATCGGGGGCGTCCTTGCCGTTCACGCGCACGCGCTCGTTGTAGCGCAGGATGTGCGGCGAGGTGTAGAGGCCCGCGCGATAGCCGGCCTCGAGGAGGATGCGCTCGAGCATCGCGCACGTGGAGCCCTTGCCGTTGGTGCCGCCCACGGTGATGACCGTTGGAAGCGCGGGCAGCGCCATGCGCCGCCACACGCCGGACACGCGATCGAGCCCGAGGGCGATCGTCGCGGGGTGCTGCGACGAGATGTAGTCGAGCCAGCCCTCGAGCGAGCGCTTCAAGCGGCGGCGGCCGGCGCCGGCGCGGGCTCGCGCTTGAGGAGCGTGACCAGCCCGGCCACCTTGCCGCGCATCTGGCGGCGGTCGACGATCATGTCGATGGCGCCTTTCTCCAGCAGGAACTCGCTGCGCTGGAAGCCCTCGGGCAGCGTCTCGCGCACCGTCTGCTCGATGACGCGCGGGCCGGCGAACCCGATCAACGCGCCCGGCTCGGCGATCACGACATCGCCGATGAACGCGAAGCTCGCGGACACGCCGCCCATCGTGGGATCGGTCAACACCGAGATGAAGGGCTGCTTGGCCGCCGCGAGCTTGTGCAGGGCGGCCGTGGTCTTCGCCATCTGCATGAGCGAGAGCAGGCCCTCCTGCATGCGCGCGCCGCCCGTGGCGGTGAAGCAGATGAAGGGGAGCGATTCGTCGCAGCAGACCTGCACCGCGCGCACGAACCTCTCGCCCACGACCGAGCCCATGGAGCCGCCGAGGAAGCCGAACTCGAACGCCGCCGCGACCATGGGCACGTTCATGACCGAGCCCTGCATCACGACGAGCGCGTCGGTCTCGCTCGTGTCCTTCTGCGCCTCGTCGAGGCGGTCGATGTACTTCTTGCTGTCCTTGAACTTGAGCGGGTCGAGCGGGACCACCTCGGAGGCGAGCTCAGCACGGCCATCGGGATCGAGGAAGAGGTCGAGCCGCTGGCGCGCCGAGAGCCGGTTGTGGAACGCGCACTTGGGGCACACGTGCAGGTTCTTCTCGAGGTCGGTGAAGTAGAGCACCGCCTCGCACGACGGGCACTTGCTCCAGAGTCCCTCGGGAACCGCCTTCTTCTGCTGCGCCGTGTTGGTCTTGATCTTCGGCGGCAAAAGCTTGCGGAACCAGCTCATGCGGGCTCCTTCACGCGGTCGACGCCGGCGCGGAATTCGCGCATCAGCTCGCCCGCCCGCTTCGGCGCCTCGTCGGCGTGGTCGGCCAGCTCCTGGACGATGCGGCTGCCGATCACGACCGCGTCCGCCACGCGCGCGACGCGTCCCGCGGTCGCGGCGTCGCGAATGCCGAAGCCCACGCCGACCGGCACCTTCGTGTGCTTGCGGATGCGCGCGAGCATGGCCTCGACGTCCGAGGTGTCGATGTTCGCGGCACCGGTCACGCCCTTGAGCGACACGTAGTAGATGTAGCCGCGCGCGATCTTCGACACCAGCTCGATGCGCTTGTCGGTGGACGTGGGCGAGAGCAGGAAGATCGGATCGAGCGGCGAGCCTTCCAGGGCCTCGAGCCAGGGGCCGCTCTCTTCCGGCGGATAGTCGACGATGAGCACGCCGTCGACACCGGCGGCGGTCGCGTCCTTCACGAACGTCGCGAGGCCCATGCGCTCGATGGGATTCGCGTAGCCCATGAGCACGACGGGAGTCGCGTCGTCGGTGCGGCGGAACTCGCGCACCATCGCGAGCACGTCCTTCAGGCTCACGTGGTGCTTCAACGCGCGCTCCGAGGAACGCTGGATCACGGGACCGTCGGCCATCGGGTCCGAGAAGGGCACGCCCAGCTCGATCACGTCGGCGCCGCCTTGCGCGAGCGCGTGCATGACGGCGACGGTGTCCTTAGGGTGCGGATCGCCGGCGGTGACGAAGGGGATGAGCGCGGCGCGCCTGCCCCGTCTCTCGAACGCGGCTGCGATGCGGCTCAAAACGTGATCCCCGAAGCCTTGGCCACGGTGTGCATGTCCTTGTCGCCGCGGCCGGAGAGGTTCACGAGGAGGATGCGGTCCTTCGCCATCGTGGGTGCCAGCTTCATCGCGTAGGCCACCGCATGGCTCGATTCGAGCGCGGGGATGATGCCCTCCATACGGCAGAGCGCGTGGAAGGCCTCGAGCGCCTCGTCGTCCGTGACCGCGACGTATTCGGCCCGCCCGCTGTCCGCGAGCCATGCGTGCTCGGGACCGACGCCGGGATAGTCGAGGCCCGCGGAGATCGAATGCGTCTCCATGATCTGGCCATCGGCGTCCTGCAGCAGGTACGTGCGGTTGCCGTGCAGGACGCCCGGCGTGCCCGCGGAGATGGAGGCCGCGTGCTTGCCGCTCTCGAGTCCCAACCCGCCCGCCTCGACGCCGATCAGCTTCACCTCGGTGCGCGGCACGTAGCTGTGGAAGATGCCCATCGCATTCGACCCGCCGCCCACGCACGCGAGCACCGCGTCGGGCTGCCGCCCCGCCATCGCCGGCATCTGGGTCACGCACTCCTTGCCGACGATCGAGTTGAAGTCGCGCACCATGAGCGGGTACGGGTGCGGCCCCGCGACGGTGCCGATGATGTAGAACGTGTTCTCGATGTTGGTGACCCAGTCGCGCATCGCCTCGTTGAGCGCGTCCTTGAGGGTGCGCGAGCCGCTGCTCACCGGGACCACCGTCGCGCCCAGCAGCTTCATGCGATAGACGTTCTGCGCCTGGCGCTCGACGTCGTCCACGCCCATGTAGACCACGCATTCCATGCCGTAGCGCGCCGCGACGGTTGCCGTCGCGACACCGTGCTGGCCCGCGCCCGTTTCCGCGATCACGCGCGGCTTGCGCATCTTCTTCGCGAGGAGCGCCTGCCCCACGGTGTTGTTCACCTTGTGCGCGCCGGTGTGGTTCAGGTCCTCGCGCTTGAGGTAGATCTGCGCGCCGCCGCAGTGATCGGAGAGCCGGCGCGCGTGGTAGATCGGGCTCGGGCGCCCCACGAAATGCTCGAGCTCCCAGGCGAGCTCCGCCTGGAACTCCTTGTCGTGGCGGCTCGCCTCGTACGCCGCCGTGAGCTCGTCCAGCGCGGCGCGCAGCGTCTCGGCGACGAAGACGCCGCCGTACGGGCCGAAGTGGCCCTGCGCGTCGGGCAGCGAGTAGTGCGACCAGTCAGCCGGATTTTGCATCTTCACTTCGCACGCTCCGAATGAATTCGACGATCTTCGCCGGGTCCTTGATCCCGCGGGCCGACTCCACGCCGCTGGATACGTCGACCGCCCAGGGCTTCACTTGACGCATCGCGCGACCCACGTTCTGCGCGGTGAGGCCGCCCGAAAGGATGAGCGGCAACGGCAGGTTGCGGGGTACCTCGCTCCAGTCGAACGTCTCGCCGGTGCCCCCCGCCACGCCGGGCACGTCGGCATCGAGATGCAGCGCCTTCGCCCGCGAAAATCTGTGTGCGTATTCTAGCAAATCGACCCCGGGTCCCACTTTGACGGCGCGGACGAAGGGACGGTCGAACTGGGCGCAGTACTCCGGCGGCTCGTCGCCCTGGAACTGGATGAGGTCGATGGGTACCTCGCGCAGGATCGCGTGCACCTGCTCGGCGGGCAGGTTCACGAAGAGGCCGACGGTGGTCACGTAGGGCGGCACGACCTGCGCGACCTTCGCCGCATCGCGCATCTCGATATAGCGCGGGCTCGGCTTGTGGAAGACCAGGCCGATGGCATCGGCGCCTTCGTCCGCGGCGAGCCTCGCGTGCGCGGGGTCCCGCAGCCCGCAGATCTTGATGCGCGTGCGGCTCATGATGCGAGCGCCGCCAGCGCCGGCGCGCGGAAGGCGGGAAGGCCGAATGCGGCGTCGTACTGCACGCGCGTGAGGTAGAGGCCGTCGGGCATGAACGTGGGCGCGGCCTCGCGGCGGTCGCGCATCGCGAGCAGTTGCGTGAGCCATCCGCGCGGCTCCCGTTCGCAGCCCACGTACACCAGCGCGCCCACGAGGTTGCGCACCATGTGGTGCAGGAAGGCGTTGGCGGTGAAGCGGAACACCACGAGGTTGCCGTGGCGCTGGACGCTCGCGTCGCGCAGGTCCCGGACCGGCGACTTCGCCTGGCACTGCGCGTCGCGGAACGAGCTGAAGTCGTGCTCGCCCAGCAGCGAGCGCGCCTCCGCGTTCATCGCGGCGGCATCGAGCGGCCGGTGGAACCAGCCCACGCGGCCGTGGAGCAGTGCGGGGGCGACGGGCTCGTTCATGAGGAGGTAATGGTACGTGCGCGCGGTGGCGCTGTAGCGTGCGTGGAAATCGGCCGCGACTTCCTTCGCCCACAGCACGCGCGCGTGGGCGTCGAGATAGGTGTTGGTGCCGCGGACCCACGACGCGTCGTCTCGCGCCACCCCGGTCTCGAAGTGCACGACCTGCGCCGCCGCGTGCACGCCCGCATCGGTGCGCCCGGCCGCGATCACCTCGATCGGCGCGGCGGCGAAGCGCCCGAGCGCCTGCTGCAGGTGGTCCTGCACGCCGCAGCCGCCGGGCTGCGTCTGCCAGCCGCAGAAGGCCGTGCCGTCGTATTCGAGTCCCAGTGCGATGCGCATACGGAAAACCAGGGACGCACCCCGAATTCATCGAGTGAAATCGGGGTGCGTCCCTGGTTTGAATTGGGCCCCGGCCTGCGCCGGGGTGACAAGCGGCAGCTTACAGCGAAGAGATGAGTTTCTTCGCCTCTTCGCGCTGCGCGGAGGAGCCTTCCTTCGCGACTTCCTGCAGGATCTCGCGCGCGCCGTCCTTGTCGCCGATCTCGAGGTACGCCTTGGCGAGCTCGAGCTTCGTGCCGACGCCCTCGCCCGCTTCGCCCGAGGGCGAGTCGAGGCTCAGGTCCGCGAGGTCGAGGCCGCCGCCCGAGGCGGCAGGCGCGGTGGCCTTGGGCGCTTCGGAGCCGCTCCCCTTCGAGCCCGGGAAATCGAGGCCGGAGAGGTCGAAGTCGAACGAGGGCTTCTCTTCCTTCGCGCTCTCGGCCGGCATGTCCATGGCGGCCGGGGCCGAGTTCGGCGCGAGGTCGAAATCGAGGCCGCTGGACGACGCCGCGGGCGCCGAACCGGCCGGCTTCTGCGCGTCGAGGTCGAGGTCGAACGCGGGAGCCGACGACGCGGTCGCCGCACTCGAGCTCGAGTCGAGATCGAAGTCCAGGTTCGGCTTCGCCGGCGGAGCGTTCGATTCCGCGAGCGGCTGGTACGTCGCCGTGCCGCCCGCGGCCGCGACGTAGAGCGGATTCGACGGATCGATCTGCGCGCCCATCGCGGCGGCCTTCTGCCACAGCGGGTGGTTGTCGCCGACGTTCTGGTGCAGCTCCTTCGCCACCGTCTCGAACGCCGTGGCGCTCTTGCGCGCGTGGTAGATCTCGAGGAGCTTGAGCGCGATCTCGTGGCGGTTGCGATCGCGCGCCATGGCCTCCTTCAGGATCTCCTCGGCCTGCGCGTCGCGTCCGTACGCCATGTAGACCTCGGCTTCCGCGACCGGATCCACTTCATCCGTGTCGATGGTGCCGGGGCCCGTCTTGTCGAAGTCGGTGAGGAACGAGCTGTTGCCGGTATCGACGAGCCCGCCCGCG
>Ga0157372_10004986_pt1 | contig 14106 bp, 10 predicted proteins | sample C55metaG_FD_115307 | JGI IMG/M metagenome (GOLD analysis project Ga0157372, IMG submission 115307) | Corn rhizosphere microbial communities from Kellogg Biological Station, Michigan, USA - C5-5 metaG | ecosystem: Host-associated > Plants > Roots > Rhizosphere > Soil | place: USA: Michigan... | reverse complement strand
GCAAAGCCCAGAAGCGTCGCTGCCAATAATGGTTTATTGCGTGTGTAGTAGCCCAAAAGGAATCCTAAGAGAAAATGCATTGTGAGTTTCCTGCTTTCTAAAGAATGAAAAAACAAGGAGCACTTGCGCTCATTTTGTTTATGGGGTTGGTGAGTGATTCGGGTGACCGCCAGTTATGACTGGCTAAGGTTTGAAACCGATCTCGCTCCAAAATCTGTTTACTTCGTCGAGAGGTTCATTTCTAAGAGTCGCGTACCATTCAGAGATCGTAAGGCTTCTGAGTCTTACATTTGCTCGTACGACCTCATCAATTCCCTTGGGTCCATTCCAGCAAAGAACATTGGTTGTGCTGCGTAACTGCTGTTCTCTGGAATCGTTTACCCGCTGGACGATCAATCTAGCGAGCTGTCGACACACCGCGGGATTCGTTCTGTAATCTGCGTCAAAGGCGATCAGCGCAGTGTAAGGTCTGGCTGCTTTGACGAGTTCACTGTGAGAGCAGGTTACTCCCGATGTGGCGATCACACGGGCGTTCGGTCTGAACCGTACTACGGTATCAGCCTTCAAAGCTCCCTCAGTGATAAGCACCGTTTCGCCTGGAGGAAGTTTCTCCTTAACAAAAGTGAAATGTATTGGTGTTCCAGAGCTGGTGCCAAATCGTTCTTGTGGTGATGAAAGCCAACAGTATCTTTTCTCATTAAACGAAATATCATCTGCGTGTAATCTGATTTGGCAGGCTTGGATCAGTCCGTTTGCGTCTTTATACGGTATTACCAGAAGCGGCATCAGATAGTTGCGCGGTTTCCAAATGTGGACCATCCCCGATACTTCCTGCCAGAATCCGGGTACGCCCACGATGCCTGCTGAATGAGACTCGGCATGTTCAGGGAAGTTGGCGCGCACATAATCATTCAAGATTCCGGCAAGAATTGCGCGTTGTTGGTTTGTTGGAGGCAGCGCTCCGTAGCTGGTTGTGTGCTGCTCCAGCAGTCCTCGTGACAGCAACCCGCTTGGACCGGTAACCAGTTCTTCCCTGTAATTTGAAGCGGGACATATCTTAATTAACTCCCGAAAAACAGCGTCTCTGATTTCCAGAGGAGCCAGTGGAATTGACTGGCTTATGGGTCTCTTGATTCTTGGTTGAATTGTTATGAAGGGAATTTCGGTATGGACGTGTATGTTCCCACCGTTGCGGGAAGGCCCTCGAGATCCCGCACTGATGCGCATGCAGATGGAAGTACCTTCGTCCCTCGAAAAGCCACAATAAGTGGGTTTGCCACAAATCCGACACGGACGTTTTTTGCTAACGCGCGCAAAGCCGACCGAAATCATGGGTTTACGTTTTTGCTGCCGCGCGGTTGATATGAAACCGTGCGCGCAAATTCTCATTTTATGACCGACAAAATTCTCATTTTATGACCGACGAATTTCACTTTATGACCGATAAATTTCACTTTATGACCGAACCCACAAGCAGTATTGCGCGTGCCATCTGACGAGTAACTCTTGCTGAATGAGCGTTCATTCAGTATGATGGGTGGACGTTAAGCTGGTGGGAGTGTCTGGAAGTGTCTATAAAAGAGGAGTGGGAAGGGTGATGATGCGTATTGAGAAGGCGGCGGTGTTGGGGGCTGGGACTATGGGGGCGCAGATTGCCGCTCACCTCGCCAATGCCGGCGTGCCGACGCTGCTCCTCGATATTCCGCCGCGCGAATTAACTGAGGAAGAGCAAAAGAAGGGGCTCACGCTCGAGAGTCCACAGGTACGCGGGCGCATCGCGCGCGCCGGATTGGACGCGGCGGTGAAGGCAAAGCCAGCGGCCTTCTTTGTGCCGGAGCTTGCTTCACTGGTCACGCCCGGAAACTTCGACGACGACCTCGCAAAGATCAAAGACTGCGATCTCATCATCGAAGCTGTCGTCGAGAACCTCGAAATCAAACGCTCACTTTTCGAGCGCGTCGAACAGCATCGCCAACCGGGTTCGATCGTCGCTTCAAACACGAGCGGCATCCCGATTCACTTGCTCGCCGAAGGACGTTCTGACGACTTCAAACAACATTTCGCCGGCGTTCACTTTTTCAATCCACCGCGTTACCTGCACCTCGTCGAACTCATTCGTACCGAATGGACCAAGCCTGAAGTCTCGTGCTTCCTGTACGGCTTTCTCGATCAGCGGCTCGGCAAGGGCGTCGTCCCTGCGAAGGATCGTCCAAACTTCATCGCTAACCGTATCGGTACGTTTGGAGCGCTGCACACGATCAAGACGATGCTCGACGACGGCTATTCGATTGAAGAAGTCGACAAGATGACTGGTCCTGCGGTCGGTCGCCCGAAGAGCGCTACCTTTCGCACGTTCGACATCGTCGGTTTAGACGTCTTTACGCACGTTATCAAGAATCTTTTCGAAGCGCTTCCCGAAGACGAAGAGCGCGAGATGTTTGTCGTGCCTGAAGTGCTGGCGAAGATGGTCCAACGTGGCCTGCTCGGCAACAAGACCAAGGCCGGCTTTTACAAGAAGCAAAAAGGCGAGGGCGAAAAGCGCGAGATCTGGGCACTCGACACCGCGACACTCGATTATCGTCCTTTGGAGAAAGTAAAACTCCCTTCGCTCGATATGGCGAAGAACATCGAGGATTTGCCGGAGCGCGTGAAGGCCCTGACGTGGGGCAAGGATCGCGTGGGCGCGTTTTTGTGGAAGACAGTTACGCGCGTGCTTGCATACTCCGCGAAGCGAATTCCTGAAATCGCGGACAACGTCGTCGAAGTCGATCGAGCGATGCGCTGGGGCTTCGGTTGGGAGTTGGGTCCATTTGAAGTCTGGGATGCGATTGGTGTCGAGAAGTCTGTGGCGCGGATGAAAGAAGAAGGAATGTCCGTGCCGAGCAATGTCGAACAGATGCTCGCGTCCGGCGCCACGTCATTCTATAAAAAGGACAACGGTCAACAGTCGTATTTCGATTTCGCAAGCGGCAAGTATGTTCCGCTCGCGGATCCGCCAGGCGTTCTGATCCTCAAGTCAGTCAAAGATCGAACGGGTGTCATCAAGAAGAACGCGGGCGCTTCGTTGATCGACATTGGTGACGGCGTCGCGTGTCTCGAGTTTCACTCGAAGATGAACGCGATTGGCGGCGACACGCTTCAGATGTTGAAGTTCGCGCTCGGCGAAGTTGAGAAAAACTTTGTCGGGCTGGTTGTTGGTAATCAAGGTGCGAACTTCTGCGTCGGCGCAAACATCATGCTGATGTTGATGGAGGCGCAGGAGGAAAACTGGGACGAGCTCGACATGATGGCGCGAGTTTTCCAAAACTCCACGATGAGTTTGCGTTACTCGCCGAAGCCTGTCGTGGTCGCGCCGTTCCAGATGGTGTTTGGCGGTGGTTGTGAAATGGTTCTGCACGGCGATCGTGTTAGGGCGGCAGCAGAGACGTACATCGGTCTCGTCGAAGTTGGTGTAGGAATTATTCCAGCAGGCGGCGGCACGAAGGAGATGTTGTTGCGCGTGATGGATTCGATTCCGAAAGGCGTCGACGATGCGGATCCTTTTCCGTTTGTTAAGCGCGCGTTCGAGACGATCGCGCTGGCGAAGGTTGCGACTTCAGCCGAAGAAGCGCGGTCGCTGGGTTTCCTGTCTACTGACGACACAATCTCGATGAATGCGGATCGCTTGATCGCTGACGCAAAGAAGGAAGTATTGGCGTTGGCGGCGAGTGGATATATTGAACCGCAACAACGCAAAGACATTCTCGCGCTGGGCGCGCCGGCACTGGCCACCTTGAAACTCGGCATTCACCAGATGAAGCGCGCGGGCTATATTTCAGATCACGACGCGGAGATCGGAACACAGTTGGCTAAGATTTTGACTGGCGGCGACCTGAATCATCCGACACGCGTTTCCGAACAGTATCTTTTGGATTTGGAACGCGAGGCATTTCTTTCGCTCGTCGGCATGCGCAAGACGCAGGAGCGAATTGGGCACATGTTGAAAACCGGAAAGCCGTTGAGGAATTAGCCGCGGATTAACGAAGATTTTCAAGGGTAATTATTATGAGAGATGCAGTGATCGTTTCAGCCGTGAGGACAGCAGTTGGCAAAGCGCCGAAGGGAACGTTGCGCACCACGCGCCCCGACGAGATGGGTGCGGCCGTGATCAAGGAAGCAGTTGCGCGGGTCCCAGGTTTGCACACTTCGGAAATCGAAGACGTGATCATGGGATGCGCGATGCCCGAAGCAGAACAAGGGATGAACGTCGCCCGTTCGGCGGCGATTCGCGCGGGCCTGCCGGTTGAGACCAGCGCGATGACGATCAATCGCTTCTGTTCGTCGGGCTTGCAGTCGATCGCGATGGCGGCCGATCGGATCAAGAGCGGCGGCTCGGAAGTGATCGTCGCGGGTGGTTTGGAAACGATGTCGATGATTCCGATGGGTGGCCACATCATCCGGCCGAATCCATACCTCGTCGAACATTATCCTGACTTTTATTTGAGCATGGGGCTGGCGACGGAAAACGTTGCGCGCAAGTATGAAGTGTCACGCGACGAGCAGGACGAGTTCGCGCTTCGTTCGCACACACGTGCTGCCGCGGCGTTGGATGCCGGCAAGTTCACGGAAGAAACAGTGCCGCTGAACGTCGTGCTCGAAGAGTTGGACGAGAAGGGCAAGAAGCAGCGACGTGAAGTTGTGTTTGATAAGGACGAGGGTGTCAGGCGCGACACGTCAGCCGAGGGTCTTGCGAAACTCAAACCTGCTTTTCATGTGAAAGGCACGATCACTGCGGGCAACGCGTCGCAGATGTCTGACGGGGCCGAAGCCGCGATCGTGATGTCTGACTCGCGCGCACGTGAGTTGGGCGCGAAGCCGCTGGCGCGCTTTGTTGCGTACGCGACTGCGGGTTGTCCACCCGAAGAAATGGGTATTGGACCAGTGTTCGCGATTCCGAAAGCCCTGAAACTCGCAGGTCTCACGTTGAACGATATCGACGTGATCGAGTTGAACGAAGCGTTTGCCGCACAATCACTGGCGGTGATCAAGACGTTGGGGTTGGACCCTGATAAAGTTAACGTCAACGGAGGCGCAATCGCGCTGGGCCACCCGCTTGGCTGCACAGGCGCAAAACTTACCGCAAGCATCTTGCGCGAACTCGAGCGCCGCAACGGACGATATGGAATGGTAACGATGTGTGTGGGCGGCGGCATGGGCGCCGCAGGCATTTTGGAAAGACTCAATTAGGCCACAAAAAAGGCACATAAGAAAGGATCGAAACAGATGTCAGCCGTAGCCGGAAAACGACAGATGATCAAGGGTGGGTCGTTCCTGATTGAGGAGCGGACGCCCGAAGAGATCTTTACGCCCGAAGACTTTACTGAAGAGCATCGCATGATTGCCGACACCACGCGGCAGTTTATCGATAAGGAAGTCACGCCGCGCATCGACGAACTCGAAAAGCACGATTGGAAACTCTCGCGCGAACTCGTCGGCAAAGCGGCGGAACTCGGGTTGATCGGCGCGAACATCCCCGAAGAGTACGGCGGCCTGGGACTCGATCAGACGAGTGGCGCACTCATCGGCGAGAACATCGGGCGCTCCGCTTCGTTCGCGACGACGCTCGGTGCGGAAAGTGGCATTGGTCTGTTACCGATTGTTTATTTCGCCACTGACGCAGCGAAGCAGAAATACCTGCCGAAGATCGCAAGCGGCGAGTTGATCACTGCTTACGCGTTGACGGAAGCAGGCTCGGGCTCCGATGCGATGGCGGCAAAAGCGACAGCGCGTCTGAGCGACGACGGCAAGGAGTACATTCTCAACGGCGAGAAGATGTGGATCACGAACGGCGGCTTCGCCGACATCTTCATCGTGTTTGCAAAAGTCGATGGCGACAAGTTCAGCGCGTTCATAGTCGAGCGCCAGCCGGGCCTGACCTCGGGCGCTGAAGAACACAAGATGGGTATCAAAGGTTCGAGCACGACGGCGCTCGTGCTTTCCGACGTGCGCACGCCCGTCGAAAACCTGCTCGGCGAAGTCGGCAAAGGCCACAAGATCGCATTCAACGTGCTCAACATCGGTCGCTTCAAACTCGGCGCGATGTGTGTCGGCGGCATGAAGTTGATGGTCCATGAGTCGGTGCGTTACGCAAACGAGCGGCACCAGTTTGGTAAATCGATTTCGTCATTCGGCGCGATCAAAACCAAGCTCGCAGAACAGGCAATTCGCACGTGGGTGGGCGAGTCGATGATCTACCGCACGCTCGGCATGATCGAAGCCGGCATCGGAGCGGTTGACTCGAAAGACATGGATGCGCGGTTGCGCGCGATTGAAGAGTACGCAGCCGAGTGTTCGATCATTAAAGTCGCGCTTTCTGAGTACTGTGATTTCGTGGTCGATGAGATGGTCCAGATCTACGGCGGTTATGGTTACTCCGCCGACTACCCCGCCGAGCGCGCGTACCGCGACTCGCGCATCAATCGCATCTTCGAAGGCACAAACGAGATCAATCGCATGTTGATTCCGGGTCGCTTGATGAAGAGTGCTCTGAGTGGCAACCTGGCGCTCCTGCCCGCAGCGCAGGCATTGATGGACGAAGTGCTGTCACCGCAGATTGGTGGTTTCGACGATGACGACAGTCTGCTTGCGGCAGAGCAAAAACTCACGACCAACGCAAAGAAGGTCGCGTTAATGACACTCGGCACCGCTGCGCAAAAGTACATGATGAAGCTCGCGGATCAGCAGGAGATTCTGATAGGCATCGCGGACATCATAATGGACACTTACGCGATGGAGAGTGCGATTCTGCGAGCACGCAAACTGGTCGCATCGCAAGGCGAGAGTGCGGCCGAGCGTTATCTCGATATGACGCGCGTGTTCTGCAACGACGCCGTCGAGCGCATCGAAGCCAGAGCGAAGAACACGCTCGCGGGAATGTCCGAAGGAGATGAACTGAGGACACTGCTGGCAGCGCTACGCCGGTTCACGAAGTTGCAACCGATGAACACGATTGCCGCAAGGCAGCGCATCGCGGACGATTTGATCGCCGCGAACAAGTGGATCTATTAGTGCTTAGTGCTTAGTGCTTAGTGCTTTGTACTTGGCACTTGATTAAGCTCTAAGTACTAAGAACAAAGAACAAAGAACAAAGAACAAAGCACTAAGTACAAAGCACTAAGTACAAAGTACAAAGTACAAAACCGCTCGCGATGCGCGTTGTTCCCATTTCAGTTCCTACGCCTTTTTACATCGGGCCGGTTAACGTCTACCTGATCGCCGAAGATCCGCTGACGATCATTGACACGGGGCCCAAGACGAAGGAGGCGATCGAAGCACTCCGTGCCGGTCTGCGCAATGCCGGTTTTCTCGTTTCCGACTTACGCCGCATCGTACTCACTCACGCACACGAAGATCATTGTGGACTCGCAAGATCTTTGCGCGACGAAGCAAAGGACGCGGAAGTTTTTGTCCACAATTGGGAGACCGGCCATCGCCACAGCCGCCTCGAGTATGAAGAGCATCGCGTGTTGCTCGTGCGTGCCGGAGTTCCTGACGAAGAAATCCAACGAATGCGCGGACTGTACGATCGCATGCGAAAGTACGCGGATTCGTTTGGCGACGACGAATACACGGCGCTTTGGGACGAAGCCGAACTCGAATTTGAGTCAGGCAGCCTGCGCATTCTGCACACACCTGGCCACACACCGGGTTCATGCTCGTTTCTGCGCGAGGCCGATCGCACGATCATCGCCGGTGATTGTGTGCTGAAGCGAATCACACCGAATCCAGTGCTCTCTCCGGATCCGATCGATCCGTCGCGGCGTTTTCCGTCGCTCGCGGAATACCTGGTGAGTCTTGCTCGTCTGCGGTCGTTTTCGCCGACCCTCGTTTATGGCGGTCACGGCGAGCCGATACGCGATTATGAGGAGCTGTTTCACAGGTACTTCCGCGCTTTTCAGGATCGACAGTCGCAAGTCATCAATCTCGTGGCGAAAACCGGCGTGACTGCCTGGGACGTCGCGCTCGAGATGTTTCCCAAGGCGGACGATGTTCACCGCTTTTTATCCGTTTCCGAAGCGGTCGCCCACCTCGATTTAGCCCACACCGAAGGCAAGATCGCCTACGAATTAGCCGGGCAGAGAGACATGTACCGCCCCCTCTCGTAAGGGAGCAGGAGCAGAACACAGGTGCAGGAAAACCCTGCTCCTGCACCCTGCCCGTGCTCCGATCTTTTGGAACCCGCCTGGAGAGGTCGCGTGTAAGGCGTAAACTCTTCCGGAGGAAACTCTTCATGAAAGCAAAATATCTGGTCGGTCTCGTGGCCGTGATTATTCTGGCTGCGGGGGTGGCGCTTGCCCAGCAACCTGCGCCTCCACCCGAACCTCCTTCACCACCAGCCGACTTTGAACCGTTCGAACAAAACTTTTCATTCTTTGTCGATGGCGGGTTTTTGGGTGTTTATGCGGAAAACATCAACCGCGAAAACATGGGCCGCTATAACCTGAACACCGTGCGCGGCGTCGGCGTGACGCAGGTGATCAAGGACAGTCCGGCCGAAAAAGCCGGCTTGCGTAAAGACGACGTCATCCTGCGCATCGATGGTGAAGCCGTAAACAGTGTTCGCAAACTCAATCGTTTGGTGTCGGAGATGGCGCCGGACCATTCTGTGCGAATCGCTGTCAGTCGCGGAGGCGCCGAGCAGGAAGTGACTGCGACGATCGCTAAACGCAGCGACTCCAGCTTCGCTCAAGATTTCTTGAGAGGGCAGCCGAAAGTGTGGAAATGGGAAGGCGATCCAAAAATGTGGAAGTTCGAGAGTCCACTCTTTAAGAGACGCCTGGGTGATAACGGTGGGGAGCTGTCGTTCTTCCTCGCGAATAGCCGGCGCATCGGTGTGAGCACAATGGAGCTCAACAAACAGCTTGCCGAGTATTTCGGTGTTACGGATGGTGTCTTAGTGACTTCAGTTATGGAAGACAGCCCAGCGGCGAAGGCGGGTGTAAGAGCCGGCGACGTGATCACTGCGATCGACGGTGAAAAGGTCGATTCGCCCGGCGACCTCGCGCGCGCGATCAATCGCAAGAAAGAGGGCGACGTTACCCTGACCGTAATTCGCAACAAGTCTCAACAGACAATTCGCGTGACTCCGAAGGAGGGTGGCGGGTTCTCAGGTACGATGGATGAGCCGCAGGTTGGACGCCGGATCGTGATCCCGCGGATCGACTTTCCGGACATCGACATCGCGATGCCGCAGATCGTGATCCCTTCGATTCCGTCGATCAACATCAACCTTCCGCGCGTGCGCGTAACGCCGCGAGCAAGAGTGAGAACTGTTCAGGGGCCGATTTAAGTCTCTATTCGGAGACGCGGAGACGGGGAGACACGGCGACGCGGGGAGCAATCTCCGCGTCTCCGTGTCTCCCCGTCTCCGTGTCTTTCGGTGGCGCTTGCACCGGACGTGTTGGATGTGTGATGATCCGAAGCGATGGAATCCTACATTTATAGACCTGATCTTTTGAGGAGTGCATAGAGTGAAAGCGGAATTGCAGCAGTTAATCGCTTTGCAGAATCTTGATACGACCATACGAAAACTAGAAAAAGACCAGGAAGCGATACCCCAAAGGCGCGCCGAGATCGAAGGAGAGTTCGATCAGCGCGCCTTTGAAATTAGGGCACTCGAAAGTCGCCGCGACGAGGCTAAACACACGCGAGCGCGTCTGGAAAATGAAGTCGTCGAACAGAGAGGCCGGGCCGAGCGGGCGGAACGAAATCTGATGTCGTCGAAGAAGCAGGACGAGTACACAGCCGCAATCCGCGAAGCCGACGCCGCACGAAAACAGATTTCAGCCCTGGAGACACAGATTCTCGAACAACTGGAAATTCTCGAACAGGCAGAAGCCGCTCTCAACGAACGAGCCGCAGAGATCGCCACTCTGAATTCGGATCGCGAAGCGCGTCTGAAAGCCTTCGACGAAGAGACAGGAACCGTTGGTGACCGGCTCACAACGGCACGCAAAGAGAGAGAGGAAGTGTTTGCCAACCTGCCGAAGCCGATGAGCAGTCTTTACTCCCGGATCAAAGCTCGCATTCGCGATGGAGTGGCAGTGGCAGAAGCGCGCAATCGATCCTGCACGGCGTGTTTTATGTCGCTCCGGCCGCAGGTGATGGCAGAGATTCGTCGCGGTGAAGACGTCATCACGTGCGACAACTGCGGTCGCATCCTGTACTACGTGACGGATTCAGTGAAGGCGGATGCAGCAGCGCCTCAACCCAACGTTGCCATTAGCTGACATCAATTCTTGACAGGATTTACATGATTTGCAGGATTTGCATGACATGTAAATCCTGTAAATCGTGTAAATCCTGTCTATATGCGCATTCTCGTAACTGGAGGTGCAGGCTACATCGGTAGTGTCGTCACCGAGCAGTTGGTAAGCGACGGCCAACACGTCGTGGTCTATGACAATCTTTCGAAAGGTCATGCTCAGGCAATCGTCGACGGCGCCGGCTTTGTCGACGGTGATTTGCTCGAGGGCGACAAACTCAACGAAACTCTCCACGAGAATAAAATAGAAGCAGTGATTCACATGGCTGCTTCTTCGCTCGTCGGTGAGTCGGTTGGAGAACCGGCGAAGTACTACAACAACAACGTAGTTGCCGGCTTGGTTTTACTCGACGGGATGCGTGCGTGCGGAGTGAAGAAGATCGTTTTCTCGTCAACCGCAGCCGTTTACGGCGAGCCTGAAAAGCAACCGATCCTTGAAAGTGATCCTACGAATCCGACGAACCCGTACGGCGAAACGAAACTCGCATTCGAGCGTGCAATGCATTGGCAGGAAGGGGCGTACGGGCTGAGATATGCCTCGTTACGATATTTCAATGCTGCTGGAGCTACCGAACACTGTGGTGAGGATCACGATCCCGAGACGCATCTGATTCCGATCACGTTGCAGGCGGCTGCCGGGAAGCGCACACACGTTGAGGTCTATGGCGACGATTATCCGACATCCGATGGCACGTGTATTCGCGACTACATCCACGTGGTCGATCTGGCACGAGCACACATACTCGCGCTTGGCGTCCTCGAAGAACGGAGCGCGATTTACAACCTCGGTTGTGGCGGTGATGGTTACAGTGTGAAAGACGTTATCGAGACGGCGCGTCGTGTTACAGGCAAGGAGATTCCGGTGCGAGTTGGACCACGCCGGCCGGGCGATCCAGCCGTTCTGATCGCGAGTTCAGACAGGATCAAAGACGAACTCGGTTGGCAGCCACAGTTTCAAGATCTCGGGTTGATTATAGAATCAGCGTGGCGCTGGATGCTGGCCCATCCCGACGGATATGTTTAGACAGGATTTACAAGATTTTTCATGATTTACATCCTGAAAAATCTTGTAAATCCTGTCTGACCATGCCGTATTACTTATGCCCCACGATATCAAACTCAAACTTCACATCATCGTCTACTCTCACCATTCCGTGGAACGCTGACGTCGCCTTCACCTTGAAATCGTTGCGATCGATGCTGAACTTACCGGCTGCACGCAGGTTATCTCCGTTGACCGTAACGTCCGCCGGAATCGTAATTCGCTTAGTGATGCCATGCAGAGTGAAGTTGCCGTCGATCTTCACCTCATAACGACCGGGAGCGATATTCTTCGCCGTGACATTTGTGCTCTGAAAAGTGATGTCCGGATATTGATCCGGATGCAGCACGATCTCGCGCAACTCCTTGTTGATAATCTGTTTCTGCGGTTCTGTGAAGTCCGCGCCGGTTTCGTGTAACGAAGCAGCCTTCACCACGAGCCGCAGCGACGCCGGCGTAATCGTGTCAGGAGTGAGCTCAACTTGTCCCGAGAACTCGCTCGCGGCGAGATGATGACTGTGGCCTTTGAACCAGAGAAGACCGCTGCGGTTCGCGTGGGCCATGAATTTGCTCTGGCTGGGATCGAGAGTATAAGTTACCGTTGCAGAAGCCCCCAGCAGCGATCCGGGACCAATGATTGTCGCTAATATTAGACCAGCAATTGTTTTCCGCATCGTGAAACCTCCTAAGAGAACCATACAAAATGGCTGTCAAACGAACGCGTCAAAAGGGTGGAACAGTTGTCACGGTTCAGGAATTCCTAAGCCTGGATCGGCCCAAAGGCGATCTGGTCTTGAAAATCGGGCGTGAGCAGGTGTCGGTCACGAGTTTGGACCGCATTTACTGGCCCGACGAAAAGCTCACGAAGTTTGATCTGCTCAGCTACTATTTGAAGGTCGCCGACTACATCATGCCGTTTCTTCAGGATCGGCCGGCGATTCTGCAACGCTATCCACGCGGCATCAAGGCGCCGATGTTTTTCCAGCAGGATCTCGATAGCGCCCCTGAATACATCAAAACCGCACGGCTCATAAACCAGGAAGGGCGCGAGCTTGATTACGGCGTTTATTCGACCGTCGGTTCGCTGGTCCACTTCGTCACTCTCGGAACGATCGAGCAGCATCCATGGCACTCGACGACCAGGCATCTCGACAAGCCTGACTGGATTGCGATCGATCTCGATCCGAAGCGCGCGCCGTGGGAGAACGTTTTGCAAGTCGCGTTAGTGGTGAAGGAGGTTGCTGATGAGATTGGATTGGAAGTGTTTCCGAAGACTTCCGGATCGTCGGGGATTCATCTGTATGTGCCGCTAAAGCCGAAGAACGAGTACGAGCAAGTGGCGGAGTTTGCGCGACTGTTTGCGAGCGAGGTTGCGCGGCGCGCGCCGCAAATCGCGACGGTCGAGCGGACGATTGCGAAGCGCAAGAGCACGCAGGTTTATGTCGACTGGATGCAGAATGCGAGAGGGAAGAGTCTGGCGTCGGTATTTACGGCGCGGGCGAAGCCTAAGGCGACGGTTTCGATGCCGCTGACGTGGAAGCAGATCTCGAAGGGCGTGAAGATCGAGGATTTCACGATCACGAACGTGCCCGAGCTTTTGAAAAAAGGCGACCCCTGGAAAGACTTCTTCGCCTCGCGGCAGTCGCTGAAGTTCTAAGCCGCAGATGAACGCAGATCGGATCCGCGTTCATCTGCGAAAATCTGCGGCTTAGCTTGACGATTCTGGAATCAAGGCTTATTCTCAACATCGCATGAGCCGGAACGCCTATCGCTATTATTACTATTACGGCCCGCTCTCCGCTGGGAGGGACGGTCAGGCGATGGGCTGTCGGCGTGCGTTGACGATGTAGCACCTTAGACAAGTTTCCTAAACCGGCCATCAATCCCAGGCGGATTGGTGGCCGGTTTTTTTGTGCAATGAGGTAAACAGCGATGACACCAACTGAAACACAAACCATCCTACTCGACCATGTCGACATGCGCATGGTCACCGCAAACGGCGACACCACGATCGCGGATCGCAACGCGCTCGTGAAACTCGACCCCGATCACCCGGGATTTCGCGACCCCGAGTATCGCGCGCGGCGAAACGCCATCGCGCAGATCGCCATGACGTACAAACCCGGTTCGCCCATCCCAACCGCTCCTTACACGGAACTCGAACACGGCGTCTGGCAGACGATCTGGCAAGCTCTCGGACCCGCACATCGCGAGCACGCGTGTGTCGAGTATCTCGAGTGTCTCGAACGACTCGATTTCGACAGCGATCGAATTCCGCAACTGGACGAAGTCAGTCAAAAGGTCGAAGCGCTGAGCGGTTTCAGACTTGAGCCGGTAGCTGGCCTTGTCGAGCCTCGCGTGTTTCTCGAGTCGCTGGCGCGAGGTGTTTTTCTATCAACCCAGTACATTCGTCATCACTCCACCCCTTTGTACACGCCGGAGCCCGACGTGGCCCACGAGATAATCGGCCACGCGGTAACACTCGCCAGCAAACGCTTCGCGGAACTCAACCGGCTCTTTGGCGAGGCGGTCACCCGGACCAAGGATCCCGATGCGCTCGATCGCCTGTCGCGTGTCTACTGGTTCACGATTGAATTCGGCGTTTTGCGTGAGAACGGGCAGATCAAGGCATACGGAACTGGCCTGTTGTCGTCAGCCGGAGAGTTGGCCGAAATGCACAAGGCCGAACTACTACCACTCGACGTCGAAGTCGCAGCGAACCACATCTACGACCCAACTCATTTTCAGGCGATTCTGTTTTG
>Ga0157372_10004985_pt1 | contig 14109 bp, 20 predicted proteins | sample C55metaG_FD_115307 | JGI IMG/M metagenome (GOLD analysis project Ga0157372, IMG submission 115307) | Corn rhizosphere microbial communities from Kellogg Biological Station, Michigan, USA - C5-5 metaG | ecosystem: Host-associated > Plants > Roots > Rhizosphere > Soil | place: USA: Michigan... | reverse complement strand
GGCGTGCTTTCAGGATGGTATTGAACTGAAAATGCCGGTTTATCTTTCACCCTGATACCTTCGATTGAGCCATCGTTCAGGTTGATATGTGTTATTTCTACTTTGTCTGATTTGCGGGTTGCTTCCGGATCAATACCAAAACCATGGTTTTGTGTTGTGATCTCGGATTTTCCGGTCACCAGGTTCTTAACCGGATGATTCAATCCACGGTGGCCGTGGTGCATTTTGTATGTCGGAATGTCATTTGCCCTGGCAAGTAACTGGTGGCCTAGACATATACCAAAAAATGGTTTATTTGTAGCTAATGCCTCTTTTACAGTTTCAACAGCATAATCCATAGAGGCCGGATCGCCGGGACCGTTAGAGATAAAAATTCCATCCGGTTTAAAAGCCTCCACTTCAGAAAATTTGGTTTTGGCAGGGAATACTTTCAGATAAGCACCCCTTTGCGCCATGCACTCCAGGATGTGCTTTTTCACTCCATAATCCATTACAGCTATCTTAATGGCTGCATCCGGGTTACCATAGTTATATGCTTCTTTCGTTGATATTTCCGAGGAAAGCTCCAGGCCTGCCATGCTTGGAACTTTTGCAAGCTCTGCACGTAAAGCCACCGGATCACTTATTTCGGTACTGATAACACAGTTCATTGCACCTTTGCTGCGCACGTGCTGCACAAGCGCACGTGTATCAACATCCTGAATGGCAACAATATTATTTGTTACAAGGTAATGTTCAAGGCTATCGTCAGCCGTCATGCGGCTATACCTATGCGAAATATTTTTGCAGATCAGCGCCCTGATCTTAACAGAATCGCTTTCTACATCTTCTTTTTTCACGCCATAGTTGCCTATGTACACCGTATTCATGATGAGCACCTGACCAGTGTAAGAAGGATCCGTGAACACTTCCTGATAGCCGGTCATACCGGTATTAAAACAAAGCTCTCCCCCACTTGTACCTTTCGCACCAAATGATATTCCTTTCAAGAAAGTCCCGTCTTCCAGCAATAGCCAAGCGGGAGTATTAGTAGTCTGTGCCGGCATAAAAAACAAATTGCGCAAAGGTAATAAAAAGACAGCAGGCCATGCTAACTTTTTTATCCAGACTTATCAGAATTTAATGACAAAGTGAGACTACTTAATTACGGTATGCGCTAAAAGCGGAAGCTCCACGGTATCCAGCCAATATTTAAAAAAAGAATTGAACGATTCAGAGCCGGCGTCATCTATTATTGAGGCTTGTACAAATGAGGATGCCCCTTCTTCATAGCTTTTTTCTACATCTTCATTTATTGTATTTCCCAGCATAACAATGGGAATTGCACGCAAAGAACGATGCTGCTTGATTTCCTTTAATATGGAAAGGCCATCCCCCGATATGTTCTTACTAAGTAAAATAAGACTGGGCAGAAGCTGTTTACTATCTACACATGCCAGTAGATAACGAAGTACTTCCTGTGGTTGGACCGATTTCAAATCTATATCATATCCATTATCCCGCAATAATCCGGGTGAGGTTGAAGAAGTGCTGAATGATTCTTCCAGCAATAAGATATACGGACTATTCATTAGCAGATGGACAATTTATCTAAATGCATAAATACTATGCCAATTCACATATTAGTTATTGTCATAAAACCTGTTTTTGTTATTCAAACGTTAACCGCTCGTAAAATAGTCGTTAATCGCTTCATAGATGTTGCACTGAGGTGACCTGCGTCAGAAATTGGTAGCACAAAACAAATAAACATGAAAAAATTATTGCTGCTTATCGCCTTTACTCCTCTTATTGCTTTCGGACAGAGCTTTAGCTACGGTAAAGTCATCTCGGTTGAAAAAGGTGACGACAATTTTCGCATGGATATTGCAAAAGAGCAGCAGGCAAGCGGGGCTATCGAAATAAATCAACAGGAAATAAAAATAGATAATACTACTTACGACCTGCAAAAGATAACAGAAGACCCTACTACATTCAAATCAAAGAAATGTTCTGTCAAGCTCATATATAAAGCAGATATGCTGGCAATGGTGGAGCTGATACGTGCCAACCGCATTGTATGTTATGTTATACAAAAAGACGATAAAAGTCAGTTAGTATCTAAGAACTAATCGACACTATCGTTCAGCTTTTCTGCCAGGTATAGGTATGGCCCGAAGGTATGATGACAAAATACGTTGTTTTTATCATCAGGGAAATGCTTATGGTAATCTTCGTCTGCCAATAAAATGATACAGTTACCTGCCCTTACATAAGCGCTGCTGTTCATATATTGAGGTGGCTGATAGCCGGACAGGTGTTTAGTAACCTGTTTGGATATGATCCTTCCGAGGTATTTATTATTTCTCTTTTGCGCTTTTAATGAGGGCTTACTTAATTGACCATAAATATATCTTAAAGCAAAATTTACAGGAAACTTTTGCTTTCTCATTACATGCCCCGCATCTGTTACAGGATTCACAGTAGTAAAATCGTTAATAGTCTGTACAGAAACTGGAACCTCCGGCACCCAATCAACACTATTCAATACAGTAAATGACGAGCCATCCTGGGTCATAGCTTCATATTCATAAGCATAATATACATTCCCCGGTTTAGGCGCCCCGCTACAATATGTTTTGAAATGAATATCAGCGGGCAGATGCTTTTGTTGTTTCAGGTACTCAAGATACGAGCGCATCAAAAAGCTAATGGCTCCGCCCTGGCTATGGCCTGCAATAATGAAATCCCGTACTCCAACCCGATAACAGGAGTCTATATGAGCAACTACATCAGCCGATATGGACGCCATACCAATGAGCCAACCGATGTGTACACCTGCCCGCGGATTATTCGCCAGATGATAATTAAATATAGTGGAATCATTTAAATGCAGCGTACCAATAGCAGGCACCATTGCAGCATACAAATTCTCGATCCAGCTAATGTTTTGTGCTGTTGTACCCCTGATACTAATAATGGCAACCTTATCGTCCCGCATCCACAGGTCCCAGCGATTGTCCATCCCTACTACCGGCGACCGGTATACCAGTTTTGAATGTACGGGAGGAGGGACGCTTTTGATTCCTTTATAAGCGCCACCAAATACCTTCAGTAATTCTATATACTCCCCCTTATTAAATCCTGTTTTTACCTGCGCATCAACTTCATATGCAGTAAACAATAAGATAAAAAGCAAAAGTCCGGTACGCATCCACATCATTTTAGCAGTTTGCAAATATCGCTATCTGTGTTACAATGCACAGCCGTTTTTTAACAACTATTTTTTTACTTTTCCTAAATAATTACTGTCCTTACGTTTATGAAAATTGCTAGTCTCCTTCTTTTGGTGTTATTCACAAATATCAGTACACATGCCCAATCCATAGCAGAGTTAAAAGCGAAAGGCAAAAAACAAATTGCGGAAGGCAATTTCAAGGAGGGCATTTTTAGCTATGAGCAAGCGGCGAAGATGGGAGACGCTGAAGCACAATATAATTATGCTTTTGCACTGGAAGCAGGCGGGGCTGAGGTAAAAGATGTAAAACTGGCAAATGAGTGGTTTTTAAAATCGGCACTGCAAAAATACCCAGAGGCCGAACTGAAACTTGCATATAATTATGGCACAGGCACTGGTCTGCCACAGGACTATAAACAGGCATTTTATTGGTCGCATAGGTGTGCCGAGCAGGGCGACCCTGAGTGCATGTATAATATTATCAGTTGCTACCAGGAGGGCTTAGGCACTGAAAAAAATACAGACTCTATGATCTATTGGCTTGTAACGCTAGCAACGTCCCCCAATCCTGATCTGTTGCAAAAAAGCCAGCGGGTAACGATGGGAAGACTGCATCTTGCTTACATGTATAAAGAAGGAAAAGTGCTTCAAAAAAACCCTATGAAAAGCTTATGCTGGTTCCTCATTTATAATGAACATAAAACCGATGTGAGCGTAGGTGAGCAACAAGTGCATATTGGTGTAATAGAAGAACTGGTACAAGACATGTCTTTATCAGAGCAAAAGGAAGCAAGAGAAGATGCCGAGAAGATATTAGGCCATCCATTGACGCAGTTTGACAAGCTATACAAGGCAGTTATGTTGTAACTATTGGTTTATATGCTTAATATTACGCGCATATTCCCAGATAAATGAAACGCTTAGCTATACTCCTCATATCGTTTTTTTGCCTTTCAACCGTCGGGGCACAAAAACTGGAACTTGGACTTAACGGAGGTGCTGGTTTCAACAGCGTGCCTAAAAACTCGGCTGACTCTGCACTACCTAAAAATTCAAGTGCAGTTGTTAACTACGCTTTTTCTCTTAAAATGTTCACGAATGTCGGTAAATGGCAATTAGGTATAGGCGCTGACTTCCAGAAGATAAGCCGTAAAACACCAGACACTAAGTTCATTTTTGGCAATCCTGCTGTTCCCGTTTACTTAATGATAAACCGAAGATTAGGCTCCAGGTTTTATGCAGGTGTTGATGGAGGCTTTCTCTTTGTAAGCAGCGCAGATAAGATCATTTATTCAGACAATAACCAAATAATACCGCAAGTTGTCTATTATGAGCCCGGACATGGGTTTTCAGCCGGCGCGCATATCGGCGCCATCTTTAACTTAGGCAACCGTTTTGACTTTAACGCAGAGCTTGGCGGCAAATATGGCCAATACAGCTATTCTTATACGCATGTGGATGCAGGAAACCACATAACTACCGGGTCAGATAAATACAGCTATTTTTTCCCTTCGCTCACTGTTGGGCTGCGCCTGAAATTATTCACAGACCCCTTCCGCCAATGGTAATCAACGCCTGAAACGTGGCATAGTTTTTCTGATTGTTAAATGAAATAAAAAGTGGTTTTTGCTTTTTAAACCATCTTTTGTTTTCAGTATCTATTAATAATAAACAAAACAGTTAGCTATGAAAAATGCATTGAAAATTGGTGCGCTGATGTTGCTCATGGGACTTTCTGCCTATGACAGCCAGGCCCAGATAATAGTGCGCGTTCGTCCGCCACGTCCGAGGGTTGTTGCTCCCCGCCCTCCAATGCCAGGGCCAGGCCGCGTTTGGGTTGAAGAAGATTGGCGCCCACGCGGACGCAGTTATGAATGGCATGGTGGTTATTGGACTGCTCCTCCACGTGCAGGCGCAAGGTGGATACCAGGACACTGGTCACACCGCCGTGGCGGAGAAGTTTGGATCAGCGGACACTGGAGATATTAATTTGTGTGTGTGATGAATGATAGAAGGTGAGCCTCATTAGTGGGGCTCTCTTTGCATATCAGGTTAGCCAATATCATCATTATAACATTCTAAGGGATGTACCTTTGAAATGCAATAATTTTGACGCCTGATCCACCTGACCTCTACCGCTTTCAGAAAACGACATTACATATAGTCTTGAAAATAACATACTCATTCGCGCTGTATATTATTCTTTCATTGCCCGGCTTATGCTATGCGCAAAAAGACAGCCGGCATGAGGATATTGACTTGCTTGATATTTACAGGGAAGTTTTTAAACAAGAGCCACCCAGATATACGAATGAAGGCTCGTCAAAAGAAAAAGTAAATTTTACTATTCTGCCCGCCGCAGGATATACACTACAGACCGGTGGCGCTGCATTATTATCTGCCAATGCCACGTTCCATACCACTCCGGATACAACAGATAACTTATCAACCGTTACTTCGAGCCTCACCTATACCCAATACCAGCAAATAATATTACCGGTGCAGACTTATATCTGGACAAACAAGAATAGGTATAATATCGTGACAGACTGGAGGTTTATGAAATATCCATCTTTTACTTACGGACTGGGAGGGCATACAACCGAAGCAGACCAGTACCGGATAGATTATTCAACGGTGCACCTTTACCAAACAGCATTCAGGAATATTGGTAAGGGATTATATGCAGGTATCGGTTACAATTTTGATTACTACTGGAATATTAAAGAAGTAGACCCTCCTGTAAATGAACGGACCGATTATGCGATATATGAAAACGGCGTAAAGTCGAAAGTAGTTGCTTCCGGCATTACTTTAAATATGCTGTACGATAGCCGTAAAAATCCAATAAACCCAAACCGGGGTTCTTTTGCAAGAGTTACATATCGTCCAAACTTTACTTTCCTGGGGAGCGATGCTAACTGGCAATCGATGATATTCGATCTGAGGCATTATTTTCAGTTTCCAGGCTCTTCAAAAAACGTACTGGCCTTCTGGAATTATGATTGGTTTACAGCAGGAGGCAATCCGCCCTACCTGATGTTGCCTAGTACAGGCTGGGATCCAAACAGCAACCTTGGCCGCGGGTATATACAAGGTCGTTTTCGCGGACGAAACTTATTGTACCTGGAAGGTGAATATCGTTTTAGAATAACAAATAATGGTTTGATAGGCGGTGTAGTGTTTGCAAATGCACAATCTGTATCAGAGCAAAACACGAATCGGTTTGAAGTGATCGCTCCCGGCTGGGGAGGTGGCGTACGCATTAAGATCAATAAGTTCTCTAACACCAATGTAGCGGTAGATTATTCGTTCGGACTCGGTGGGTCGAAAGGATTTTTTGTGAACCTGGGAGAAGTATTTTAAACATCCAACTGCTCAGTGAGCCGGTCAATAAAGGCTATCTGCGCAGGATTGATCTTTTCTTTTGCAGTTTCTATGTCAAACCATTCTGCACGATCAACCTCCGGTATTTCGATCATTCTTTTTGATCTTGGTGGCCATTGTATCGTGCAAGTGTTACTGACTATATTGTTTATATCTAATTCACCTTCCGCGGCCCAGGCAATAACAATTTTACCGCTTTTTTGCTTTACCGAACCTAATGACATGAACTGTTTTGACGCAATCGACTGTCCTGTTTCTTCTTCAAATTCGCGTTTGGCTGCTGATAATGCATCCTCGCCGTCCGCATATTCTCCCTTTGGTACAGACCATACACCTATATCTCTATTCACATGCATCGGCCCACCGGGATGCACCAATAACACCTTTAGGTCATCCTTATCAAATTTGTAAAGTAAAATGCCGGCGCTTTGTTTTGGCATAATTAATCCGCTATTGTCCAGGTAGTTGTTCGCCCGATCATAGAAACCCCAATAAAGCCTCGTACGTCCAGCTCATTATTATGCAAAGTCATTTTGCAGGAATAGGTCTTGCCATTCTTTGGGTCATATATTGTTCCGCCATCATAGTGGCCATCACCGGCTTTTTTAAATCCTTTTAATATCATCAAACCTATAATAGGCTCTGTACGCAATTTGGGATTTGGATTTTTCTCATCCATTTTAGGCTTACCATTCCTATCCGGCACCTTCAACCAGGTGATCTTTCCATAAAACTTTCCATCTTTTGCTTTGTAAACATGGATCTTAGCACTTTTCCCTTCATTATACCAGTAGTGCTCTAAGGGATCATTTTGCGCAAAAGCCTGCTGCTTAGTTATTAATAGAATCAGGAAGAATAATGAGTTGAGAATAATCCGGGGCATAAAAAAAGTTTGCTACTTAAATTTATTAAGTTATCAGCAAACTCCTTACAAAGGTAATGCCAGCTATTTATCGCTTTCGTCGTCCCAGTCTTTATCGTTATCCTTTTGCTTATTTTCTTTTTCTACTTTGCCGTTTGCATCTTCCAGCGAGCCGATGCCTATTACATGCTTTGTTACTTCAGGATGCCCTTTATAGCTGATAGAGCCTGCACCTTTAATTTCCGCATCAAGTTTTTGCGCTACGTTCAGTTCCATATCTCCCGCACCCAGCAATTCCGCATCTGCAGTATTGCTGTTTACACCAAATGCCTCAATAGAACCGGCGCCTGAAACTTTATAGCGGGCATTATTAATGGAACCATTCTTTAACTCAAGGCTACCCGCACCAGCCAATTCAGCTTTCAGGTCATTGAGCTGTACATTATCAATAACAATATCACCTGCACCTCTTACTTCCAATTTAAAGTTATCTCCTTTAAGGTTACCATGAATATCAACATCGCTGCTTCCTTTAATGGTAACGGCAGTTAAGGATGGGACAGTGATAGATGCCTCAATATCCTTATCATTTTCAAAAGCTATTGCTTTTTGCAGATGAATGCGCAGTACATTACCCCGCACTTCTGTTTTAATATAAGAAAGCAGGTTTTTATAACCTTTAAGCTGCAGCGAAGATTGAGCAGCGCTATCAATATGTATGATTGTAGTTAATGGAGCATCTATTTCCACAACGGTAAAGTTTCCTGCAGTGCGGTCTTCTGCACCGATTTCACCATGCCCGGATACAATATTACGCTTGCATGCAGTTAGAAGAACGAATGCAAACAGGGAAAAGTAAAAGCCTTTCTTCATATATAACAATATAAGTGTACTTTTTTATAAAGGCTGTATGGTAATGCAACTATAAATCGGCCTTATTCCTGCGCCACCAGATAACGCCTAAAGTACCCATGATCCCCAACGGTAGCATGGCAAGATAAAGGATACCTCCGTTAAGGCCCTTAGCGCCTTTTTCATCAAGATTTGTTGCAGTTTTTGTACATACAGCACAGCCTTGTGCCACTGCTGATGGAGCCGCCATTCCCAAAAACATCAATATCAGCAACCATTTTCTCATACAGTAAAGTTAACTATTCCGGAATTAAATGAACAACTATATGTAGTAAGGCGATATCAGGAGGTATACAATAACACCCGTAATACTTACATACAACCATAAAGGCCATGTGTACCTTGCCAGCTTCTTGTGTTTTTCGAACTCCCCTGTTAATGATCGATAAGCCGTGAAAAGGATAAACGGCAATATAATGCCTGCAAGTGGTATATGTGTAGCAAGGATGAAATAATAGATATACCGTAACGCACCTGTACCACCAAATTTCGTTTCGCCCGCCAGCAGATGATGTGCAACATATGATAAGAGAAATATACTGGACAATATCATCGCGAACAGCATAAGGTTCTTATGCTGCACATAGTTTTTATTCTTTACCGCTACAAAAGCAATTATAAGCAGTATGGTAACAATAAAGTTGATGCATGCATTCAGTGTTGCGAAAAGATGTGGATTGAAGCCCAGGTCTAACTGGAGTTTGAAACGCGAAGTAAGGACTACAAGGGCAAGCACTACAAATGAAACGGTTAGTATTAGTGCCTTTGCCTGCTTGTCGTTTTTCTTGAGTATCGGAGATAACATAATCGGTGAATGTTATTTTCTTTTTTTCTTTTCCAGCGACAGGAGTATCACATCGTCAGCACATCGCTTCAGGTCTGCACTGTCCAATCCATCATAATAACCGCGTATATAGCGGTCCTGGTCTATGAGTACCATTTTCTGTGAATGAATAAAATCTTCTGCACCTCCGTCACCAGGCTGCATAGTAACGTGCAGCTCATTGCGGGCATAGTTATAAATGAGCTCTCTGCTCCCTGTCAGGAACCACCAACGATCATGATTGGCCTTGAACCTGTCGGCATAAGCGCGTAATACAGATACAGAATCATGCGCGGGGTCAACGGTAATAGAAATAAAGCGCATGGTAGTATCGTAGTTTATTTCTGACTTATTGTCTTTCTTAAAAGCCCTTTGCAGCAGTAGCATATTGTTCGTAAGCTTAGGGCATACATCAGGGCACTGCGTAAAAAAGAAATCTACGATCAGTATTTTACCTTTCAGATCATTATTGAGCGATACTTGTTTACCCAATTGGTTAGTGAGCACTACATCCGCAACGTGATGGTAAATAGTATCCTTAATAGTCTTGCCATCCACTACACTTGAGTCGACGCGCTCAATGCCGTAATATGAAGGCAATTTGATCTTGCCTTCGGACATCTTCCTGATGATGATATAAAAAGTTAGCGGCAGCAAAAGTGCTACCGCTAAACCACCAAAAAACTTTTTGTTAGAATTTTTACTCATTTTTTCAGATACAATCCTTAACGGGTAGGGGTAGTCAGGTTCATATGTAACCAGAAACCACCATCAGCAAGGAAAGCTATAACAAACCATATAAATAATGTCAAAGGAATAAGTACGGTGATCAGGAAACTTCTTACTTCATCACCCAGGTGCATAAATATAGAAACTATATATCCTGCCTTTAACAATGTAAGCGCCAGGAATAATGTAACTACTATTGGTTTAGGAATGTGATGACTAAAGAACATACCCATTATTACTTCTACAATAGTAATCACTAATAGTATCCAAAACACCTTCCAGATACGGCCTACCTGTTTTTTACTTTCAGTAGAGTTGACATCTGTATGATGCTGCATTACACCCGAATACAGTTTAGACTGATCGCCTTCGTATAAATGCTTAATGTTATCGCTGCTATGATGATTTGCTGACATTGTCTTTATTATTTGTTGTTGTGAACGCTGATAGATTATAACAGATAGAAGCAAGTGAATACAAATACCCAAACGAGGTCTACAAAGTGCCAGTAAAGACCAACTTTCTCAACCATTTCATAGTGGCCACGACGGTCATAGGTACCGTTGATAGTATTAACCAATACCAGGATATTGAAGATAACACCGCTGGTTACGTGCGCACCGTGGAAACCGGTAATAGTGAAAAAGAAATTATAGAAATCGTGCGTAGCCTGCATACCATGTGCCGGTAATGCAGCGGCTACTTCCGGTTTATTAAAGGAAAAGAAATGCTTAAATGATTCCACAGACATATTAGGATCAGTGAAAGAACCCCACCATGCACCTTCTGAATGTAAGTGTGTCCACTCCCATGCCTGGCAACTAAGGAAGGCAATACCACCTATGATAGTCCAGAGCAACCATTTGATAACACCCTTACGATCGCCATAGTGACCGGCATGTACGGCAAGTACCATCGTCACCGAGCTCATAATGAGGATGAAGGTCATCAAGCTCACAAATAGTAATGGCAAATCTCTTTCGCCCATAAAAGGGAAAGCTTTGAACACGTGGTTAGCATCAGGCCATACAGCGCTGAAGAAACGTGTAGTGCCATAAGAGATAAGGAACGCGCCAAATGTAAAGGCATCTGACAAAAGGAAGAACCACATCATTATCTTACCATAGCTCACGTTGAACGGTGAACGTCCACCACCCCACACTTTCGGTTCTGCTGTTGTAGCTGTAGCTGCTTGAGACATATTTAATTTATATTAATCGTTGGAATTTAGGTGCTAATTTCGAAACAATTTTATTGATTTGCCAGAAAGAAGATAAATAAATAAATCCACAATGCGTCAACAAAGTGCCAATAACCGGCAACTATCTCAATACCAGTAGCATTGTAAACCTTCACTCTTTTCCTAAAGGCGCGGAAAAATACAATTAAAAGCGCAATTATTCCACCAAATATGTGCAATAAGTGCAAACCTGTAATAATAAAAAGGAAAGACCCGCTCGGATTACCATCCAGGCGAATGTCATTAGCATATAGCTGGCTAAAACCAACATATTGCAATACACCAAATAAAATACCCAGGATCAATGTGATCGTTATCAACCTGCGGTATTTAAGCATTTCACGTTTCTTAAATGCGCGTACCCCCATTGAGATGGTAACACTGCTAAGAACTATGGAAAGCGTTGAGAACCAGAATGTAACCGGTAACTTATAATAAACCCAGTTACCCTGCGCCTTACGTACAATATAGGCGCTTGTAAGCCCTGCAAACATCATAGCGATGCTGCCCATAGCCATCCACAAAGCAAATTTTTGCGGATGTATTTTTCTTTTTTGAGTAGTAGTTTGAATAGTCCCTTCCATCTTAAAAACTTACATCTTATCAAACAACAAAGCCAACAATACGATTGGCAGATATATAAACGAAGAAAACATAACCCGACGGGCGGATTTATGATCATTATTCTTATAAAAAACAATAGACGCTGCAAAGTACATGATACCGCAAGCTATGGCTACCATCATACCGATATTACCACTAAGGCCCACAACCCGCGGCATGAGCGCCATCGGGATCAGTACCAGGCTATAGAACATACATTGCAAACCTGTAAAACGGCTCGTACGTTCCTGAGAAGGCAACATGCTGATGCCTGCTTTTTTATACTCATCATATCCTACCCAGCCAATAGCCCAATAATGTGGGAATTGCCAGAAAAACTGTATAAGAAACAATATCCATCCGCCTATCCCCAGGCTGCCTGTAGCAGCTACCCAGCCCAGCAACGGAGGAAATGCACCTGGTATAGCGCCGATCAATACAGCTACAGGATGCACCCTCTTCATTGGGGTGTAAGCAAATGCGTATAATAAAAGAGATAGTAAACTTAAAGCGCCGGCTACCGGGTTAAAGAAATAAGTAAGTATGGAAACCCCCGCAGCACCCGAAGTAATTGCAACAATCCAGGCTTCGGCTACACTGATACGTCCATCAGGTAACGGCCTGTTCATGGTGCGTTTCATCAGCGCATCACCATCGCGCTCTATGATCTGGTTAATTGTATTAGCGCCACATGTTACCAGTATACCGCCTATAAAAAGGATCAAAACCTTATCCCAGGCAAATGTTACATTAGGTGCAAGCAGATACCCTATCACGCTGGAGAATACCACCATGAAACTAAGGTTAGGCTTCAAAAGCTGGCTATAATCCCTGACCCTTGCAATGATCAGCATTGGCCATTTTGCTTTGATAGTCTCTTCCCGCAACATTATTTTTCAGAAAAATTTTTAAGGAGTAGCGCAAAGGTAGTAAAATGAATGTTTTTTCATACGGAAATGATTATGTATAAATAAACATAATACAATTACCAGCTACCGCTTGATCCGCCACCACCGAAGCTACCTCCACCAAAACCGCCGAAACCACCGCTGCCGCCACTACTTCCGCCTCCCCAATTACCACCACCGAAGCCACCGCCCCAACCGCCAAAGAAGGGGCCGCCCCAGCCGCGGTAACCGCGACCACTCATATATCCGCCACCGCCGCCGCCACCACGACGGCTCAACACCCATATGACAATAATAATGAAGATGATAATTACTGCAGCAGGCGCCTTCTTTTCTTGCCCATCACCTTTGTCATCCGCTTTATACTCACCTTTAGTAGCAGCAATTATGGCGTCTGCTGCTTTATCAAAACCCTGGTAATAATCCCCTTCCTTAAAGCTTGGTACTATTTCGTTCCGAATGATATGAGCACAAACGACATCCGGCAAAGCGCCTTCCAGGCCGTAACCGGTTGATATATTTACTTTATGATCATCAATGGCAGCCAGTACCAATACTCCATTGTTCTTTTCCTTTTGCCCTATCCCCCATAGGCGCCCCAGGTTTACAGCATATTCAGATATCTCATACGTACCCAGGCTTTTAACGGTCACAATAGTGATCTGTGTAGATGTGGTCCGCGCAAAATTTTCCAATTTAATCTCTAATTGCTGCGACTGACCTGCATCCATCACATGTGCCAGGTCATTGACCAGCATCGGCGGATTAGGTTTGGGAGGAAAATCACCATCAGCAGCAAACAAGCTGTTGCATAAAAATATACTCAACAGGAATATGCCTGCATACTTCGCGCAACCAGTAAAGGCTTTCATCATTTACCAAAAACTATTTCGTCAGGCAATTCATTTTTTGTAACCGCAGGATCATATGGAAAATGCTGTGCTAATGCTTTTCCTAGTTCGGTGATGCATACACATAAGCCTTCACCGACCTGATCATTTTTAAGATAATTTTTTAACTGCATAGCTGCGTTTTCCCAGAACACAGGCCCTCCGGCCTTCTCGTATATTTCTTTGTCGCCAACTATAGCAAACTGACGATCTTTAAGCGCCATATACACCAGCACGGCATTTCTTCGTTCCGTCTCAACCATACCCAGGTTGGCAAATATCTCCCATGCCCTGTCCATTGCATCAGTATATGCGCAGTGCTTTTCCAGGAAAACACGGAGTTCGCCTGTAGTATGTTTTTCTGCTTCCTGTATACAAGCCACTACCCGCTCCTGCGCTTCAGTATCAAGTAGTGGCTTTTTCTTTCTAAACAGCATGGTTCTAATTATTAAAACTGCACTGTCGGCGCTTTTTGAGCACTAGCATCTGCTTCAAACATACCCTTCTGCTGGAAGCCAAACATACCTGCTAACATATT
>Ga0157372_10004984_pt1 | contig 14110 bp, 12 predicted proteins | sample C55metaG_FD_115307 | JGI IMG/M metagenome (GOLD analysis project Ga0157372, IMG submission 115307) | Corn rhizosphere microbial communities from Kellogg Biological Station, Michigan, USA - C5-5 metaG | ecosystem: Host-associated > Plants > Roots > Rhizosphere > Soil | place: USA: Michigan... | reverse complement strand
TTCACTACCGCACCGGACGGCAAGATTTATCAGTTGCCCGATCAGCAGTTCGCCAACTTGTACTGGTTCCGCGCCGACTGGTTCGAACGCGCCGATCTGAAAGCCAAGTTCAAGGAAAAGTACGGCTACGAATTGGGCGTGCCGGTGAACTGGTCGGCCTATGAAGATATCGCCAAATTCTTCAGCGAAGACGTCAAGGAAATCGACGGTAAACGCGTCTACGGCCACATGGACTACGGCAAGAAAGACCCGTCGCTGGGCTGGCGCTTCACCGATGCCTGGTTCTCCATGGCCGGGGGCGGCGACAAGGGCCTGCCCAACGGTTTGCCGGTGGACGAGTGGGGGATTCGCGTCGAGGACTGCCACCCGGTCGGCTCCAGCGTGACCCGCGGCGGCGACACCAACGGCCCGGCGGCGGTGTTCGCCACGCAGAAATACGTCGACTGGCTCAAGGCCTACGCGCCACCGGAAGCGGCGGGCATGACCTTCTCCGAGTCGGGACCGGTGCCGTCGCAGGGCAACATCGCCCAGCAGATCTTCTGGTACACCGCGTTCACCGCCGACATGACCAAACCGGGCCTGCCGGTGGTCAACGCCGACGGCACGCCGAAATGGCGCATGGCACCGTCGCCGCGCGGGCCGTATTGGGAAGAGGGCATGAAGCTCGGCTATCAGGACGTGGGTTCGTGGACGTTCATGAAATCCACGCCTGAGAAACAGAAGCTGGCGGCGTGGCTGTACGCGCAGTTCGTCACCTCGAAAACCGTGTCGCTGAAGAAAACCATTGTCGGTCTGACGCCGATCCGCGAGTCGGATATCAACTCGCAGGCGATGACCGATCTGGCGCCGAAACTCGGTGGCTTGGTCGAGTTCTACCGCAGCCCGGCCCGCGTGCAATGGACCCCGACCGGGACCAACGTGCCGGACTATCCGCGCCTGGCGCAATTGTGGTGGAGCCACATCGCCGAAGCGGCCAGCGGCGAGAAGACTCCGCAACAGGCGCTGGACGGCCTGGCCAAGGATCAGGACGCAATCATGACCCGCCTCGAACGCTCCAAGGCCCAAGCGGTGTGCGCCCCGAAAATGAACCCGGAGCGCGACGCACAGTACTGGTTCGACCAGCCAGGCGCACCAAAACCGAAACTGGCCAACGAGAAGCCGAAGGGCGAGACCGTGAGCTACAACGAACTGCTGAAATCGTGGGCGGATGCGCGCAAGTGATGGTTGATGTGTGAAAGGCAAACGGCACCGTAAGGTGCCGTTTTTTTGTTGCCTGATCTACCGCTTTCGCGAGCAAGCTCGCTCCCACAGGTTTTGGCGGCGTCCACATATTTTGTGAATGACTACTGTCCCTGTGGGAGCTTGCCTGCAAGCGATGGGGCCATGGGTGTCGCCGCGGGAAAACCGAGGCGGAATACGGTCATGACGCCGGGCAAGCTCTTCACCTCCGCCACGCCCTGATGCAGGCTCATGATCGAGCGCACGATTGCCAGTCCCAGCCCGGTGCTGCCCTGTGAGCGCGAGCGGGCGCTGTCGACGCGGTAGAAGCGGTCGAACAGGTGCGGCAGGTGCTGCGCCTCGATGCCGGCGCCGGGATTGCTCACCAGCAGTGAAGCCTGCGTTGCGCCTTGCTCGATCAGCAAGGTGATGGTTTTACCGTTCGGGCAATGGCGCAGCGCGTTGGACAGCAGATTGGAAATCGCCCGCTGGATCATCAGCCGATCGCCCAACACTGATGCGCTGCCAACAACGTTCAAATGAATCTGCTTGTCCTGCGCCGCCAGCGAAAACATCTCCGCGACCTTCGCCGCTTCCGCCTCCAGCGCCACCGCTTCAAACGGCGCCAGTGCCGACGGATGACTGACCTGCGCGAGAAACAGCATGTCCGAGACAATCCGCGCCACGCGCTCCAGCTCTTCGGTGCAGGACACCAGCACATCCTGGTATTCCTCACTCGTGCGCTCGCGAGACAGTGTCACCTGGGCCTTGCCCATCAGGTTGTTGATCGGCGTGCGCAACTCATGCGCCAGGTCATCTGAGAACTGCGACAACTGCTGCACCCCGGCATCGAGGCGATGCAGCATGAAGTTGATGCCCTGCGCCAGTTCGCTCAACTCCTGCGGCATGTTCACCACCGACAGCCGATGCTCCAGATCTTGCGTCGAGACCATCGCCGCCACTTTGCGAAACTCGCGTAGCGGCGCCAGTCCACGCTGCACCGCGCCCCACGCCGTCAGGCCGATGAACATCAGCAACAGCGGCAAGGCAATCAGCGTCGAGCGCAGATAGGCGCTGAGCAGCGCCTGATCGTGCGCGTTGTCCATCGATAGCAGCACCGGCACGCTGCTGCCGTCCTTGAGCCGAATCAGCTTCGACGCGGTAAGGAACTTCGCGCCCTCGTCATCGATGCTTTCGCTATAGGCCAATTGTTCGGTGGTGGTTCGCACTGCGCGCAATTCGGCGCGTGGATCCTTGAGTCCCGAGCCGGATTTGAGCAGCGGCGAACGCAGGTTCGAACGGTCATAAATCGTCAGCGTCAGGTTGTCATGGCCCATGACCTGATCAAGCAGAATGTGCGGCTTGCCACTGACTTCGTTGGCGTCGACATACAGCGACAGGCTGTGCTCCACCTGCGCCATCTTCTTTTGCAGGCTGTCGCGGGACAGTGCATTCAGCTCATGGGTCAGGGCGAAATAGGCGAGGATCGCCAGAAACACCACCAGCAGCGCGCCGAGAATACTCACCGTCAGACCGAGGCGCATCGACAGGCTGGCCGGCTTCATTCCCGCGCCTCCAGCACGTAGCCGACACCGCGCAGGGTGTGGATCAGCTTGTTGTCGAACGGGTCATCGATTTTTGCCCGCAAGCGCCGGATCGACACTTCGACTACGTTGGTGTCGCAGTCGAAATTCATGTCCCACACCAGCGAGATGATCTGCGTACGGGTCAGCACCTCGCCGGACTGGCGCATCAACAAGTGCAGCAGGGCGAATTCCTTGGTGGTCAGGTCGATGCGCTGCGCACCCCGAAACGCCCGATGCCGGCCCGGATCCAGTTCCAGATCAGCGACTTTCAACACCTGCGGCACTGGTATGTTTTCGCTGCGGCGCATCAGGGTGCGGACCCGCGCCAGCAGTTCGGGAAACTCGAACGGCTTGACCAGGTAGTCGTCGGCGCCCAGGTCCAGACCGCGAATCTTGTCCGCCAGCCGCCCGCGCGCGGTGAGCATCATCACCCGCGTCGAGTGGGTACGACGCAATTGTTCCAGCACGCCCCAGCCGTCCAGTTCCGGCAAGTTCACGTCGAGAATGATCAGGTCATACGCCTGCTGTTGCGCCAGATGCAATCCATCGGCACCGGTGGCGGCGTGGTCAACGATATAACCACTTTCGGTCAAACCCTGATGCAAGTATTCGGCAGCTTTAAGCTCGTCCTCGACGACAAGGATTCGCATGATCTATCACCACTTTTATTTAAGGGATATTTAATTAAGGTGGCCGGGAAAGTTATGGTTTTTGTAAGGTCTTCCGGACGCTGCTCAATAACTGAATGACGAATACGGTAAAGGCTGTAGTGGCTACAGGGTCAATCTTGGAGGTCTTTAAAACGGCCATCCGCGACAGCCTGTCGCAGCCTGAATGCGCCAACAGACTTGTATTGCATTCAGGCAAGTACTGTTCGGCAGATAACTACCGAGTATTTGTTTCCATGTATTGCGGCAAAGCCTTTTGCACTTCGCATCCTAGAACAAAACAACTTTGCTGAACCGTGGATAACGGATTTGTAATGTTCCAGTCACCTTGTCGATAAGTTCAAAACCCTAACGTGGCGACATCGAAAAATCCTGAATTAAAGGAAGTCCTCCATTGCCCGGTTTAATCGAACTGACGGCGCGATCACGCCTGAACAAAACCGCCAGCGGCCTCTTGTTGCTGGCGTGCAGCAGCCTGGCCAGCGCATCGACCCTGACGCTGGATCAGGCGCTGCAAAGTGCCTTCGCCGGCAACCCCGATCTCGCTGCCGCGCAATGGGAAATCGGTATTGCCGAGGGCGATCGGCAACAGGCCGGACTGATCCCCAACCCCGAGGTGTCGTGGGAGGCCGAAGACACCCGGCGCAACTCGCGCACCACTACGGTGATGCTCAGCCAGCCGATTGAACTGGGCGGCAAACGCGGTGCGCGCATTGATGTCGCCAGCCGTGCGCAGGACGCCGCCGGCATTGAGCTGGAGCGCAAGCGCAATGCCTTGCGCGCCGATGTGATTCAGGCGTTCAACGGCGCGCAAACCGCGCAGCAACGCTTGCAGCTGTCGCGTCAGTCACTGCAACTGGCCGAGCACGGTTTGCGCGTCGCTCAGGGGCGGATCGAGGCCGGTAAATCGTCGCCGGTCGAAGGTGCGCGAGCACAGGTGCAGCTCTCGGAAGTGCGCCTGGAGGTGAGCCGCGCCGAGCGCGATCAGGCCAACGCCTATCAGCAACTGGCGCAAGTCATGGGCGCGCCGTTACCGACCTCGACCAACGTGCAAGCCGCCACGCAAAACCTCGCCACGCTGCCGCCGCCCGGCCGTTTGCTCGAGCGTCTGAACCAGACTGCCGAGCTGCGTCTGGCGAAGCTGCAGATCGATCAGCGCGAAGCCTCGTTGGGCCTGGAAAAGTCGCAGCGCATTCCCGACCTGACCGTGAGCATCGGCAGTCAGTACAGCGAAACCGAGCGCGAACGGGTCAACGTGGTCGGGCTGTCGATGCCGATTCCGCTGTTCAACCGCAATCAGGGCAACGTGCTCGCCGCCGCACGCCGCACCGATCAGGCGCGGGATCTGCGCAACGCCGCCGAGTTGCGTTTGCGCACCGAAGTCCAGACCAGCCTTGAGCAATGGCAGACCGCCAACGGCGAAGTCAACGCGTTCAACCAGAGCATCCTGCCCGCCGCACAAAGCGCAGTGGACAGCGCCACACGCGGTTTCGAAATGGGCAAGTTCGGCTTCCTCGACGTGCTTGATGCCCAACGCACCCTGATCGCCGCGCGCAGCCAATACATCCAGGCCGTCAGCGAGGCGACCGAAGCCCGCGTGCGCCTCGAACGGATCTTCGGCGACCTCAGCGTCAGCCCTTGAATTTCACTTTTCAGACAACTGCGCGATGGCACGGCGCAGAGGAGTTTCCATGGATAAAAAACTGATGGTGGTCGCGGTGGCGACCTTGGCGCTAGGCATTGGCCTCGGTTCGATGTGGCCGGCCAATTCAAATATCGACGCGCATGCCGATGAGGCCTCCGAACACGCCGATCACGCCGAGGAGGGCGCTGCCGCCGAAGGCGAACATGCCGAAGAAGGCCACATCGAATTGAGCGCCGAGCAGATCGTCGCCGCAGGCATTCAACTGGCCGAGGCGCGGGCGCAGAGCATCAGTCTCGGCCTGTCGTTCCCCGGCGAAGTGCGTTTCGATGAGGACCGCACGGCGCACGTCGTGCCGCGCGTGCCGGGGGTGGTCGAGTCGGTGGCGGTCAACCTCGGGCAAACCGTGAAGAAGGGCCAGTTGCTGGCGGTGATCGCCAGTCAGCAGATCTCCGATCAGCGCAGCGAACAGGCCGCCGCGCAACGTCGCTTGGCGTTGGCGCGTACCACCTACGAGCGCGAGAAAAAGCTCTGGCAGGACAAGATTTCCGCCGAACAGGATTTCCTCCAGGCAAAGCAAACGTTGGAAGAGGCGGAAATCGCCATGAACAACGCCCGGCAAAAAATCAGCGTGCTCAGCGGCAGCGTGGTCGCCACCGGCGGCAATCGCTACGAACTGCGCGCGCCGTTCGACGGTGTGGTGGTGGAAAAACACCTGACGCCGGGCGAGGTGGTCGATGAAACCACCGCCGCGTTCACCCTTTCGGACTTGTCCCGGGTGTGGGTGACCTTCGGTGTTTCGCCCAAGGATCTGACCCAGGTGCAGGTGGGCAAACCGGTCACCGTCAGCGCGCCGGAATTGAAAGCCGAAGTGAGCGGCAGCGTGGCTTACGTTGGCAGCCTGCTCGGCGAACAAACCCGCACCGCGACCGTACGCGTGACCCTGGAAAACCCGCAGGGCTCATGGCGTCCGGGGCTGTTCGTCACCGCGCGGGTCGCCACCGACAGCCGCCAGGCCAAAGTCGCCGTGCCGGAAACCGCGATCCAGACCGTCGAGGACAAACCCACGGTATTCGTCCGAACCGACGACGGCTTCAAGGCGCAGGCGGTGGAGCTGGGCAGCCGCGCCGCCGGCCACGTCGAAGTCACCCAAGGCCTGGAACCGGGCGTGCAAGTCGCCAGCGCCGGCAGCTTCGTCCTCAAGTCGGAGCTGGGCAAAGCCTCAGCCGAGCACAGTCATTAATTCTGGAAGGTCCCCATGTTCGAACGCCTGATCCAGTTTGCCATCGAGCAGCGCATCATCGTGCTGCTCGCCGTTCTGCTCATGGCCGGCCTCGGCATCGCCAGTTATCAGAAACTGCCGATCGACGCCGTGCCCGACATCACCAACGTCCAGGTGCAGATCAACACCGGCGCCGCCGGGTTCTCACCGCTGGAAACCGAGCAGCGCATCACTTTCCCGATTGAAACCGCGATGGCCGGTTTGCCGGCGCTGGAGCAGACCCGCTCGCTGTCGCGCTCCGGGCTGTCGCAGGTCACGGTAATCTTCAAGGACGGCACCGACCTGTTCTTCGCCCGCCAACTGGTCAACGAGCGTCTGCAGATTGCCAAGGAGCAATTGCCCGAAGGCGCCGAAGCGGTGATGGGACCGATCTCCACCGGCCTCGGTGAAATCTTTCTGTGGACGGTCGAGGCGCAGGAGGCCGCGTTGAAGGACGACGGCACAGCCTACACGCCGACCGATCTGCGGGTGATTCAGGACTGGATCATCAAGCCGCAGTTGCGCAACGTGCCGGGCGTCGCCGAGATCAACACCATTGGTGGTTTCGCCAAGGAATATCAGATCGCGCCGGACCCGAAACGCCTCGCCGCGTACAAGCTCACCCTCACCGATCTGATCACCGCGCTGGAGCGCAACAACGCCAACGTCGGCGCCGGGTACATCGAGCGTAGCGGCGAGCAGTTGCTGATCCGCGCGCCGGGGCAAGTGGCGAGCACCGAGGATATCGCCAACATCGTCATGGCCAATGTCGATGGCACGCCGATCCGGGTGAAGAACGTCGCCACGGTGGAAATCGGCCGTGAGTTGCGCAGCGGTGCGGCCACCGAAAATGGTCGTGAAGTGGTGCTCGGCACCGTGTTCATGCTGATCGGCGAGAACAGCCGCACCGTCTCGCAAGCGGTGGCCAGCAAGCTCGAACAGATCAATAAATCCCTGCCGCCAGGCGTGATCGCCGTGCCGGTGTACGACCGCACGCACCTGGTCGACAAAGCCATCGCCACGGTGAAAAAGAACCTGATCGAAGGCGCGATTCTGGTGATCGCGATTCTGTTCCTGTTCCTCGGCAACATCCGCGCCGCGCTGATCACGGCGATGGTGATTCCGCTGTCGATGCTGTTCACCTTCACCGGCATGTTCAGTAACAAGGTCAGCGCCAACCTGATGAGCCTCGGCGCGCTGGACTTCGGGATCATCGTCGACGGTGCGGTGGTGATCGTCGAAAACACCCTGCGCCGGTTGGCTCACGCACAACAGCATCACGGCCGCTTGCTGACTCGTGCCGAGCGTTTCAAGGAAGTGTTCGCGGCGGCGAAAGAGGCGCGCCGACCGCTGATTTTCGGCCAGTTGATCATCATGGTGGTGTACCTGCCGATCTTCGCCCTGAGCGGCGTCGAAGGGAAAATGTTCCACCCGATGGCGTTCACCGTGGTCATCGCGTTGCTCGGTGCGATGCTGCTGTCGGTGACCTTTGTGCCGGCGGCGATTGCGCTGTTCGTCACCGGCAAGGTCAAGGAAGAGGAGGGTGCGGTGATGCGCGGCGCCCGTCGTATTTATGCGCCAGCGCTGGCCTGGGTCATGGCCCATCGCACGGTGGCCGTGGGCGCGGCGTTGGCGGTTATCGTGCTCAGCGGCGTGCTCACCAGCCGCATGGGCAGCGAGTTTGTGCCGAGTCTCAGTGAGGGGGATTTTGCCCTGCAAGCGCTGCGCGTGCCGGGCACCAGCCTGACGCAATCGGTGGACATGCAGCAGCGTTTGGAGACGCTGATCCTGGCCAAAGTGCCGGAGGTTGAACGGGTGTTCGCCCGCACCGGTACGGCGGAAATCGCTTCCGACCCGATGCCGCCGAACATCTCTGACAGCTACGTGATGCTCAAACCGAAGGATCAATGGCCAGACCCGAACAAGTCCCGCGAAACCCTGATGGCCGAGTTGCAACAAGCCGCCGCGACGTTGCCGGGCAGCAACTATGAACTGTCGCAGCCGATCCAGTTGCGCTTCAACGAACTGATTTCCGGCGTGCGCAGCGATGTCGCGGTGAAGGTGTTCGGCGATGACATGGACGTGCTCAACGCCACCGCTGCGAAGATTGCGGCGGCGATGCAAAAGGTCAACGGCGCCTCTGAAGTGAAAGTCGAGCAGACCACCGGGTTGCCAGTGCTGACCATCAACATCGACCGCGACAAGGCGGCGCGTTACGGCCTCAACGTTGGTGATGTGCAGGACACCATCGCTGTGGCAGTGGGCGGGCGTCAGGCCGGCACCTTGTACGAGGGCGATCGGCGCTTCGACATGGTGGTGCGTTTGTCCGACGCCATGCGCAAGGACATCGATGGCTTGTCGGCGTTGCTGATTCCGGTGCCGGCGCTGAGCGGTGCGGCGAATCAGATCGGGTTTATCGCGCTGAAGGACGTCGCCAGCCTCGATCTGGTGCTCGGGCCGAACCAGGTCAGCCGCGAAAACGGCAAGCGTCTGGTGATCGTCAGCGCCAACGTGCGCGGGCGGGATATCGGCTCGTTCGTCAGCGAGGCCGGTGCGCTGATCGAACGCGAGGTGCAGGTGCCGGCCGGTTACTGGACCAGTTGGGGCGGGCAGTTCGAACAACTGCAATCGGCGGCCAAGCGCTTGCAGATCGTGGTGCCGGTGGCGTTGCTGCTGGTGTTCGGCTTGCTGTTCATGATGTTCAACAATCTGAAGGACGGCTTGCTGGTGTTTACCGGGATTCCGTTTGCCTTGACCGGCGGGGTGATGGCGCTGTGGCTGAGGGATATTCCGTTGTCGATTTCCGCTGGCGTGGGGTTTATCGCGTTGTCCGGGGTGGCGGTGCTCAACGGTTTGGTGATGATCGCGTTCATTCGCAATTTGCGCGAGGAAGGGCGCTCACTGACGGAGGCAATCAACGTCGGCGCGCTGACGCGCTTGCGGCCGGTGTTGATGACCGCGGTGGTGGCGTCGCTGGGGTTTATTCCGATGGCGTTGGCGACGGGCACCGGCGCCGAAGTGCAGCGGCCGCTGGCAACCGTGGTGATCGGCGGAATTCTGTCCTCGACGATCCTCACGCTTCTGATATTGCCCGCGCTGTACCAGATCGCCCATCGCCGGGATGAGGACACCGTACCGTCTGAATAGGTGATCCCTTGTGGGAGCGGGCTTGCTCGCGAAGAGGCCGTGTCAGTCGACATCAATGTTGGATGACACACCGCTTTCGCGAGCAAGCCCGCTCCCACATGGGTTCCGTGCACTGATCCGGCAGATAACGGATATGTAATTCCCCCGCCACCGTCACGAAAGGTGCGCCTTGTTACCTTGATCCCGTCAGTTACTTAAACGAGGAATCAACCATGAAATTCGCCCAACTCAGCACCTTCGCAGCCGCTCTGATGTTGTCGTCCCTGGCCATGGCCGAAGGCGGTGGTGACCGCACGTTCGACCGGATGATGACCGCCAATGATCGCGCCGTGGAGCTGTTCGTGGCCAAGGAACAGGCCCGCGACCCGGTCGTCGTCAACGAGAAGAAAGACGCCAGCACCAAAGACCTGTAAGCCCGGCGCACTGGAACAAGCCCGTTGTCGTGTGCCGATGCCGGGCTTTTTTACGGAGGAGTAAACATGCAGTTGATCAAATGGATGACCTTCGCCGGCGTCATGGCGATGTCGGTAAATGCACTGGCTGAAGGCGGCGGCGATCGCACTTTCGAGCGTGCGTTCAGCGCCAACGCCAAAGCCATGGAGCAATACGCCGCCGAGCAGGGCAAAGCGGCACCGGTGGTCAAGGAATACGAATACGGCATGAAGCTCGACGTGGTGAAAATCGTCAGCGTGGTGAAGCCGCAGCCGGCTTGCTCGGTGGTGCCGACGGCCATGACTTACGAAGACTCGCAAGGGCAGCTCAATACGCTCAAGTACAGCGTGGCAGGCGTGTGCCGCAATAGCGGTGGCTGATGAGCCAGACGTTTTGTATTTCAAACCCGGGTCGCAATGCGCTGCTGAGGATTGCGCAGGTGGTCATGCTTGGCGAATTGGCGGTGAGCAAGGCACTGGATAACGTCGAAGCCAGCGCATAACCCTGTGGGAGCGGGCTTGCTCGCGAAAGCGGTGTGTCATTCAGCACTGATGTTGACTGACATGGCCCCTTCGCGAGCAAGCCCGCTCCCACAGTTTTCTGCGGCGTGATTTCGGAAAGGCATAAAAAAGGCGCCCCGAAGGGCGCCAAAAAATTCACCTCTGACCAAAGGAGCAAGGAGCTTCTAAAGGTGAATGGTATTGCTCGGGGAAACTCAGAGAATCGCCAGCGGGTATTCGACGATCACCCGCACTTCATCCAGGTCCGACTCGAACGCCGTGGCACGGGTGGTGGCCTGGCGCAAACGCAGTGACAGGTCTTTCATCGAACCGCTCTGCACCACGTATTTGACTTCGATGTCGCGCTCCCAGCGCTTCTGGTCGGTAAGCGGATTGCCTTCGGCATCGCGGCGCATGTACACGGCGTTGGCGTTGGAATAGTCGGCGTCGGTGCCGCGTGCGTAGCGGGTCATGAACGACAGACCGGGTACGCCGTAAGGGCTCATGTCGAGGTCATAACGCACCATCCACGAACGTTCCTTCGGCGAGTTGAAGTCGCTGTACTGGATCGAGTTATCGAGAAAGATCGAGTCGGACTGGCGCAGGTAATCGAAATCGTCGTTACCGTTGTTGCGCTGGTGGGAGAGGGCGACGGAGTGCGCACCGAGTTTCACGCCGACGCGGCCGCTCCAGATGTTGTTGTCGAACTCGCCGAGCAGTTGCTTGCCTTCGTCGACCGCCTTGTAATAGTTCAGGCCGCCGAACAGCGACAGGTCATCCGACAGCGGATAGGTCCATGCGGTGCCGGCGTAATACTGGTTCCAGGCATCCTTGAGGCGACTGGAGTACAGGCTGAGACTAAGGTTCTTGTTCAGCACATAATCACCACCGCCATAAGCGATCCACGGCGAGTTGACCGGGCCTGCGTAGAACGTGGCGAAATTTTCGCGCATGTCGCTGGACACCGGTTGGCTCATCGCATGCAAACGACCGCCCTGAATCGACAGACCGTCGATACTGGTGTTGGTCGCCGTCACACCGCGAAAGCTTTCCGGCAGCAGGCGCGAATCACCTGCGGCTACCACCGGGTTGGCCGGGAACACATCACCGACCTTGACCACGGTATCGAAGGCCCGCACTTTGGCGGCGCCACCGACCTTGGTGTATTCATCCCGCGCCTGGCCGTCACGGTTGACCGGCAGCACATCGAACGAACTGCGCCCGCCGTTGCGGCCGTCACCGGTGTCGAGTTTCAAGCCGAGCATGGCAAATGCATCGACACCGACCCCAACGGTGCCTTGGGTGAAACCGGATTCGAACTTGCTGATCACCGCATGCGCCCAGGCTTCGGAATAACCGTTGCCGGTAGGGCTGGACTGGCCGTTGCGATGATCACGATTGAAGTAGAAGTTGCGGTTGAGCACCGTCAGGCGGCTGCCTTCGACAAAGCCTTCGGGCTTGTCTTCTGCAAACACCATGGACGGCCCGGAGCCGACCACCACCGCTAAAGCGGCCATCGACATTTTTGTATTGTTAACCATCAAACACTCCTTGGGTTCGGCAGAACGGGAACGTGCGTCGGCGTGGTTTTATTGTTCGGCGGGGCAGGGCCCGCCGGCATTGGTCGCCGGGTCACATCGTTGCAAGCTGCGGATAACGCCAAGGTGATGGGGGAATTACAATTTCGTCATGTGGCTGGAATCAAAACCCCGTGTCAGGTCAGGGCTGCGAGTTGTTCGATTGTCTGTGGAAAACGCTCGACCAGACGGATCAGGGTTGTGGCCTGAGCATTGGGCGTAGCTCGTCCTTGCTCCCAGTTTTCGAGCGTGCGCGTGTTGGTGCGTAGATACATCGCGAATACTGACCGGGAAAGATTAAGTTGCTGACGGATGGCTATCACTTCCTCAGCAGTGATCGGCATCAGTTTTGGCAGCTGAACCTTATGGGTACGCAAGGTGATTTTGCCTTGGCGTTCATCGGCCAGTGCTTCCAGTCCATCCATCAGTTCGGAAAAAATGTCACGTTTCATAGTGGCTTCTCGCGTTGAGTTCTCTATCCAATGTTTTTCTGAAAAGCTTTTTCTGGGCAGGCGTCAAATCGTCCTGCTCGTTTTTGTTGAAGACGGTAAAGAGCCAGAACTGATCGAAGCCTGACCACCAGTAATAAATCACTCGTAATCCGCTGCGCTTGCCTTTCCCTCTTCGTTGGTCGCTGAAGCGAATTTTACGAAGCCCGCCTGTGTCCTCGATGAGATCGCCCGCTTCCGGATTTTTCAGCAACTCCAATTGAAAGCTGCGAAACAGATCGTCATCCAGATAGTCGTCTCGGTGCTTCTGAAACACAGGCAATTCGATAAATAGAGCATCCATGTTCTGTACGTTACCTACGTATAGTCTTGTCTCGATAATCGAATCGGTCAAGGCCTCCAGGCCGTCCTTTTCGTCCCTTTTTGAACGGTAGACTCCGGTCGTAAAAACACCTGTAGGACGAATCGACGAGTGTGGTGAGAACGTTCGATTGAGTAGAGAGGAGGCTTAGCAATTGACGTGTCGGAACAATCCGCAGCACTATCGCCCCATGACTGTCCAACTTCGAATGAACATGATGTGCTCCTCCATGACCGCTTCCGGCGGGCCATGAGGTCATACGTGTTTGTCATTTGACGTGTTACCCAAAGCCCCGCCAGCCATGGACGGGGCTTTTTCATGCCCCGTCCGCACATGGCTCAAGGAGAGAGAAATGTTCGACATCAGAAGAGCCACCGCGAATGACGCCCAAACCGCATTCGACATACGACGCTTGGCGATCAGGCATCAATGCATCGGTGCCTACACCGAGCAGCAAATGCACGACTGGACCAAGGGCTCGGCTGAAGACGGTTACGACATGCTGATGCAAAAGCATTTCTATCTGGGCTGCATTGAGGGTGAACCCGTGGCAACCGGCATGCTCGATCTGGAGCACCGGGAGATCGGCGCGATCTTCATTCGCCCGGATTTCATGCAGCGTGGGCTGGGCAAGCGTGTTCTGTTGTTTCTGGAGGATTTGGCGCGGGATCTCGGGCTGACCGAGGTGTGTCTGGACGCAACGTTGAACGCTGCCGATTTTTACCGGCGCTGCGGTTACGTCGGGGAGGGGAGTGCGATCTACCAATCACCTTCGGGTCTGCAACTGGCGTGTGTACCGATGGTGAAGAAACTGTGATGCCATTGTGGCGAGGGAGCTTGCTCCCGCTGGACTGCGTAGCAGGCCCCGCTTCTCAGCTGAACAGCGGGGCCGCTTCGCGTCCTGGCGGGAGCAAGCTCCCTCGCCACAGGTTATTTGTTGCTACATAGAATCCGTAAAACAAAAACGGCACCCGAAGGTGCCGTTTTCACTTGTAGCCAGCCGAGCAATCAGCCCGCCAGACCCGCCTGCTGAACCAGAGTCAGCAGTGGCTGCGGGTACACACCGAGGAAGAACGCGACCACGGCGATGGCCAGCAGCATTACGCCGCCTGCCTTCTGTTCCCAGTGCAACTGAGCGTCGTGGCGGCGCAGGTTCGGTTCGATCAGGTACAGGGTGACCATCACGCGCAGGTAGTAGAAGACGCCGATGGCGCTGCCCAGTACCAGCGAACCTACCAGCCACCATTGGTGCGACTCGACACCGGTGGC
>Ga0157372_10004982_pt1 | contig 14112 bp, 17 predicted proteins | sample C55metaG_FD_115307 | JGI IMG/M metagenome (GOLD analysis project Ga0157372, IMG submission 115307) | Corn rhizosphere microbial communities from Kellogg Biological Station, Michigan, USA - C5-5 metaG | ecosystem: Host-associated > Plants > Roots > Rhizosphere > Soil | place: USA: Michigan... | reverse complement strand
GTCTACGTCGCCGCCAAGTCTGCCATTATCGGCATGACACGCTCCATGGCGCACGATCTCGGGCCCCACAACATCCGCGTCAACTGCGTCCTTCCCGGCTCCATCCTCACCGAGAAGCAGCAGCGGCTCTACATGACTCCGGCCCACGAACAGGAGCTCTTTCGGGTGCAGTCTCTCAAACGTTACATCCTGCCCGAGGAGGTCTCGCGACTGCTACTCTTTCTGGCTGCGGAGGACAGCTCCGCCATCACCAACCAGAGCTACATCATCGACGGCGGGCGGATTTAGAAGCATCACTCGCCGCTCATCTTGTCTTTGTATAGATTTCGCCCGCGGGCAACCTACCAGCTGCCGCGCTCCCCGAACATGTCGATCACGCGTGCCAGCCGCTGCGAGCCGTTCTCCCAATTCTCTTTGAGGCCGCGTTCGATCCGATTGCCATCGCCTTCGATGATCCCGGCAATAATCTTTTCGTGCTCTTCAAGAGAGTAATGCAGGTCGTTAATGATGGAACTGGAGTAAAGCCGCCAGTACCGCTCGGCCTGCGGTTCGATCGCTCCATGGAGCACCGTCAGCCTCGGCCCCGCTCCGGCCGACACAATCGTCCGGTGAAAGCTTTGGTCGAGATCGAAGATGCCTCCCGCCGCTGCCGGACCGGCCTTCACGATATCGCCCAACTGCCGGTTGAGCAACGTAAGCTTTTCGGCAATCGCCAACCGCTCGGCCTTGGGCAGGCTGGCGACCTGCCGCCCCGCCATTCCCTCCACCCGGGCGATGATCGAATAGAGCTCGCTGGCATCGTCCTTGGTCAGCGGAGCCACGAACATCCGCGATTTGCTGACATTCTTGTGTTCGTGAACATAGCCCTCGCGCTGCAGCCAGTGCAACGCTCCGCGCACCGGCGTCCGGCTCATCCCCAGGTGCTTCGCCAGATCTCCCTCGACGATCCACGTACCGGGAGACAGCTTTCCATGTACGATCAACTCCCGTATCTCCTGGAAGGCGATGCGGAGGCTGGTTCCATGCTCCGCTTTGGGGGATTTTGGAGACTTCGCGGATTTTCTTCCAGGGGCGATACGAGATGCTGTTGGCATGTGTTCGAAAACCCGGTCCTCTAAAATGATTAAGGCGCCTCTTTTACGCGTCGATAAGGACAGCCCTAGCCTAAATGATTCAATACCCGACGCGCAGTCTTAACGACAGAAAACTTTCCATGCAAATTTCTGTCTATTGTAGTATCTATTGATGTATTCATAATTGTAGACATTGTAGATGAAAGCAAACAAACCTTTAATCCGCATCTCCGTTCTTGACTCCCATACAGCTGGGGAGCCTACGCGACTCGTCCTCGCGGGCGGTCCCGACCTCGGCAACGGTCCCCTTACCGAGCGTCTGGAATGCTTTCAGCGTCTCCACGACGGCTTCCGGACGGCCGTCGTGAACGAGCCTCGCGGCTCCGATGTCATCGTGGGCGCACTCCTTTGTGACCCGGTCGATACAACCTGCGCCGCCGGCGCTATCTTCTTCAACAACGTCGGTTACCTGGGCATGTGCGGCCATGGCACCATTGGCCTTATCGTCTCGCTGGCCCATCTCGGCAGAATCTCTTCCGGCACTCATCGCATCGAAACTCCCGTCGGCATCGTCTCCGCCACGCTTCATCCATCAGGTGAAGTCACCGTCGAAAATGTTCCCAGCTTTCGGACCGGCCATTCTATCTCCGTGAACGTGCCCGGATACGGCCAGGTAACGGGAGACATCGCCTGGGGAGGCAACTGGTTCTATCTCGTGGAAGATCACGGCATGACGCTCTCCCTGAAAAATGTCGATGACCTGACGGAGTACACCTGGGCGATCAAGAAATCGCTCGCAGCACAGGGCATCACCGGCAGCAACGGCGAAGAGATCGACCACATCGAACTCTTTAGCGACTCGGAGACTCCCGGCATCGACAGCACGAATTTCGTATTATGTCCCGGCAAGGCCTACGACCGCTCACCCTGCGGGACAGGCACCAGCGCGAAGATCGCCTGTCTCTACGCGGACGGCAAGCTTGCGCCCGGAGAGATCTGGTCGCAGAGCGGAATTCTCGGCTCGGCCTTCAAAGGCAGCTTCCGTCTGCAGGACGGCAACGTCATCCCAAGCATCACGGGGTCGGCCTACGTCACCTCCGAGGCCACTCTGCTGCTCGACCCGAACGATCCATTCTGCATGGGGACAAGGAAGTGATCACGAACTACGACGCGGTGATTCTCGGCGCGGGCATTGTCGGTGCTGCATGTGCTCTGGAGTGTGCCCGCGCCGGAATGCGTATCGCTATTGTGGAACGCGACACCATCGGCGGCGGTGCCACAGCCGCCGGGATGGGCCACATCGTCGCCATGGACGATTCTCCCGCGCAGCTTGCGCTCACTGGCTACTCCCGCTCTCTGTGGGCCCAACTGGCCACGGAACTTCCTGTCTCGGTCGAATATCATGCCTGCGGCACCATCTGGGTGGCCCGCGACGATGAAGAGATGGTCGAGGTCCACCGCAAGCTCGATTACTACGCTGCGGAAGGAATTGAGGCTGAGGTGCTGGACAGCAACGCACTCGCCGAGGCCGAGCCGAACCTGGTTCGCCCGCTCGCCGGCGGCCTCCTCGTCCCCGACGATGCGGTGCTCTATCCACCCTGCGCTGCAGGCTATCTCGTCGAACAGGCCCAGCTTCATGGGGCAACCCTGCTCCTCGGTCATACCGTCACCAGCGCAGCCCATGGCCGTGTAAGCCTCCATGACGGAACCGCTTTCCAGACAAAAATTATCGTCAACGCTACCGGCTCACTCGCCCTCGCATTGACGCCCGGACTTCAGATCAAACCACGCAAGGGACACCTCATCATCACTGACCGTTACCCCGGCTATCTGCATCACCAACTGGTCGAACTCGGCTACCTCAAGAGCGCGCACGCTTCTACTGGCGACTCGGTCGCCTTCAACGTGCAGCCCAGAAAGACAGGGCAGTTGCTCATCGGATCCTCGCGCCAGTTCGACTCGGACAACAAACGCGTCGATCGAGAGATCGTCGCTGCGATGATCGAGCGCGCGGCGCTTTATATTCCTAACCTTCCGTCGCTTTCTGCCCTGCGCATCTGGTCGGGCTTCCGTGCGGCTACGCCCGACAAACTTCCTCTCATCGGCCCGACGGAAGACCCTACCGTCTTTCTTGCCACCGGCCACGAAGGCCTCGGTATCACCACCTCGCTGGGTACGGCGCGGCTGCTGGCCGATCATCTGCTTGGTCGTCCCACGACAATTCCTCTCGCTCCTTATCTGCCATCACGCCTTCCGGTCGAGGTGCTCCATGCCTGAACAGATGAGGCCTGAGCAGATCCAGATCACCATCAACCAGCAGCCGATGACCGTCGCAGCCGGATCAACCGTGGCGGTCGCCATCGCCCTGGCCAGTCTTCCCTGCCGAACCTCCATCACCGGCGAACCGCGTGGGCCGCTCTGCGCCATGGGCATCTGCTTCGAGTGCCGCGCCACCGTCAACGGCATCGCCCACAGTCGCACCTGCCAACTCCTGTGCGAGCCCGCAATGGATATCCGCACGCAATGACTGACTCCTTCCAAACCATCGTCGTCGGCAGCGGTCCCGCTGGAATCGCCGCCGCCGCCTGCGCCGCCGAAGCCGGCCATCGCGTGGGGATCGTCGACGACAACCCAAACCCAGGCGGCCAGATCTGGCGCAGCCTGCGCGGACAGTCAGCGCCCGACACCTCGCATGGTGGAGGAGCGGCTCAATGGTATAGCAGGCTAGTTGCGACCTCAGCCACACGGCTCCAGGGCTGGTCCGTCTTTGATCAACCCGAACCCGGCATCCTGCGTGCCGAGCGTCAAGGTGAAACCGCCCATCTGCACTACGACAACCTCATCATCGCCACGGGCGCCCGCGAACGCTTTCTTCCTTTTCCCGGATGGACGCTGCCCAACGTCATGGGCGTCGGGGCAATCCAGGCGATGGTCAAAGGCGGTCTGCCCGTCGCCGGCAAGCGCATCGTCCTTGCCGGCAGCGGCCCCTTGCTTCTGGCCGTAGCCGCGACCCTCGCCGCGGCAAGGGCAATCATTATCTGCATCTGCGAACAGGCATCTCTTCGGCAACTCGCGCCGTTTGCCCTCGGCCTCGCAGCCGACCCTGCAAAGATCATGCAGGGCCTTCGGTATAAAGTTGCAACCCTCGATGTTCCTTTTCACACCAGCACATGGCCGGTGGAAGCAGACGGCGACGGCGTCCTCCGATCCGTGACCATCTCGCACCACGGAGAAAAGCAGCAGATCCCCTGCGACTACCTCGCCTGCGGATTCCACCTCGTCCCCAACACGGAACTTGCCGCCATGCTGGGATGCCGCGTGGAAGCAGGCACCGTATCCGTGGACGAACTCCAGCGCACCTCAATATCAAATATCTTCTGCGCTGGAGAGCCGACAGGAATCGGAGGCCTCGAACTTTCGCTCATCGAGGGACAGATCGCCGGACTTGCCAGCGCCGGTCAAGATAAAGAGGCCCGTCGGCTATTCGATAAGAAGCGTAAAGCCTCTCGCTTCGCCGACCGTCTCGCCGCGGCCTTTGCACTGCGTCCTGAACTTCGAAAACTGCCGCAGGAGACAACCATTGTCTGCCGCTGCGAAGACGTCCCCTATGGCGCATTGAAGCAACACCACTCATGGCGCGCCGCCAAGCTGCACACCCGCTGCGGCATGGGCCCCTGCCAGGGACGCATCTGCGGCACGGCCACGCACTTTCTTCTGGGCTGGAACGCGGAATCCGTGCGCCCGCCTCTTCTTCCCGTCCGCATCGCAAGCCTTGCATCGCTGGAGGCTCCCCTCAACTCAGCCATCTCGAACACTCAGGAGACACCATGAACTGGTCCGGCGTAATGCCTGCTATCACTACCCCCTTCGACGAAGACCTCCAGGTCGACCACGCCTTCATGATCAAGCACGCGCAATGGCTGCTTGAAAAAGGCTGCACCGGCATCGTCGCGCTCGGCTCGCTCGGCGAAGCTCCAACGCTCGCTTTTGATGAAAAAGTGGCCATCCTTAAAAGCATGGTCACCGCCGCCGAAGGGCGTTCCCCGGTCGTCGCCGCCATCTCGTCGCTCTCGACCGCAGAATCCGTGGCCCTGGCGAAAGCCGCCGCCGATGCAGGCTGTTCCGGCCTAATGGTGCTTCCTCCCTACGTCTACCGCAGCGACTGGCGCGAGACCCGCACGCATATGGGCGCAATCTTCGACGCGACTCCGCTCAGTTGCATGCTCTACAACAACCCCGTCGCCTACGGAACCGACTTCGTTCCTGAGCAGATTCACGAACTCGCCGCCGCGCATGCCAATCTTCACGCCGTCAAGGAGTCGAGCACCGACGTTCGCCGCGTGGCGGCCATACGCGCCATTGACGACAAACGATTGAAGATCTTTGTCGGTGTCGACGACGCCATCGTCGAGGCCATCTCCGTCGGAGCTACAGGATGGGTCGCCGGTCTGGTCAACGCGCTGCCCGTCGAATCTGTAGCCCTGTTCAACTACGCCATGGAGGGCCGCGCGAAAGAGGCCTTCGAAATCTACCGCTGGTTTCTGCCCCTGCTCCGCCTCGACACCGTGCCCAAGTTCATTCAACTCATTAAACTCGTGCAGCAGGAGCTAGGCGTAGGCAGCGCCCGCGTGCGCGCACCTCGCCTTGAGCTTGCCGGAGAAGAGCTGAAGGCAACGCAGAAGCTGATCCGCGACGCGATGAACTCCCGGCCCGCCATCGCAGGCTGAGTCGCAGCGAGCTCTGCTATTGCAGATAATCGAACAGGCTCGTCTTCTGCAAGGTGCTCATCACGCTCATCAGTGCCTGATTCTGTACCTCGACCGACTTCAGCTGCGTGGCCACCGAGACAGTGTCCGCGGCCACCAAGGTTCCCTGCTGCACCTTGAGTTGCGTCGCTTCCGTCTGCGCATAGGAGCTGGTCGCCTGCAACCTGCTCAGCGAGCTGTCCAATGTGCTGCGCTGCGCAGTCAACTGGCCAAGCGCGGTGGTCAGCGTAGCGGTGTCCGTCGTAACGGCCGCGGTGGAGGCTCCGGTTGAGAAGTCGGCGATCAACTGGTTTAACGCTCCCAGCACCCCAGAGTTTCCCGAACCGAATACATCCGATCCCACAAGATTCGTCTGGATCTTCTGCCCGCTCGGCGTTTCGATAGAGCGCAGCTTCGCATCGCCCGCGTAGATCGTGGTCGCGGGGACGGTCGAGGTATCGAGGGTAAAAGGTGTGATCGATCCCTGGCTGCCGGCAAAGAGCGCCTGCCCCAGATAGCTGGTATTCGCCAGCGACAAGACCTGATCGCGAATGCCGCTCAACTGCGCCGTAATGGTGGCGAGGTTTGCACCGTTCATCGTTCCATTGCTTCCCTGCACCGCCAGCGACAGAGCGGAGGTCACCTGAGTCACGACCTCGCCCAGCGTCGAATCGGCAACCTGCAACAGTGACGCCTGCCCCGCGGCGGTCTGAACGAAGGTGTCGTCTTTGGCAATCGAGCTGGCCATCAAGGTGCTCTGCGCCACCGCGGCCGGGTCGTCCTGCAGCGACACAACCCGCAACCCGCTCGAAAGCTGGTTGGTGAGTGCAGCTTCGGCGCTGGCGGATTGGTCAAGTGCCAAAGCGAGGTTGCTGACATAATTTGGATCGACTCTCATCGAACGCTCCTGATCTGAATTCATTGAAGCCGTAAAATCCTTGCAAGCTCGCCCTCACAGGCTACGAACCTTGCCTTGCTTAAGGGCACGGTTTCAGCTGTGCCGTAGGTACTCGGCCCATAGCGGGGATTTAGCCCCTGAGGTACATCCCTCACATCATTTAGGCAACCGTAGTCTCCACGCCAAGATTGAGCGCGCTTGCCATAATCGTATTGACGATTGAAAAGACCTTCGCCGCCGCTTCGTAGGAGCGCTGATACTGCGTCAGATTCGACGCTTCCTCGTCCAGCGAGACCCCCGAAAGCGCATTCCGCTGGCTCGTAAGCTGCGTCAGCGTAGCCTGCTGCACGGTATTGTTTGTAGTCGCTCCAGCCGTGTCGTTGCCAATCTGACCAAGAAACGAAGCTAGAAATCCTGTTGCCGTCTGCGTTCCCACAAGGTTCGCCGCCGCGAGATCCGCCAACGCAATCGCATTGCTGTTACCCGCCGCCCCTTCGCCGGGCGCAGTAGCCGCAATTGTCTGGGGATCGCTCGTCGTCACCTGAATAGATCCCGCCGCGCTCGCAGAAGTGGGGGGAAGAGAGAAGATCGCCGCGCCCGGATTGCCGTTGCCATCCACTCCCAGCGCATTCTGCGCATTCACTGCACTCGCAATTCCATAGGCAAAGCTATCGAGCGCGCTCGTATATCCCGGCAGCTTCTGATCTCTCGTCTCAAGAATTCCGCTCAGTTGCCCACCCGTCAGTCCGGAGGTCACATCCTGCCCGCCCCCTCCGGCAAGCACATGAATGGTCCCCGCCACTAGCGTCGTGCTCATCGCATACGACTGGCTGCCACTCACCAGCAGCACACCGTTCGAGGTCGTCAGCGTGATGCCGTTTGCCTCCGTCGTCATCTGATTCAAGCCGACATACTGCGACAACTGCGTGATGGCATACTGCCGCTGATCTTCGAGCACGCCGGCATCGGCCTGCGAATCGCCATGGGCAATCTGCTGGTTCAGCGACGCAATCGTTGAGGTAAGCGTGTTGATCTGGCCGGTTACACTCACGATCTGCTGGTCCAGGCCCGACGTCACCTGTGCAAGCTGGTTCGCGGAGGAGTTGAAGACAGACACCAGATTGTTCGCTGCAGCCAGAACGCTCTGTCTCGTCGCCGCATCGGACGGGTTGGCCTCAAGCGCTGAAAAGGAGTTGAAGAAAGCATCGGTTGCCGTGCCCAGCGCTGTCAGACTAGCCGAGGTCGCCGAAGAGGTCAGGCCGAAGATATTCTCCACTTGTTGCAACGCCGATTCGAGCGCGCCACTCTGCGCCTGCGTCTGGGTCTGCTGCTGTACCCGCTGTTCCAGAATCCGGCTCCGCTGCGATACTGCCGTGGAGGTAATTCCCGTGCCATAGACTTGTCCGCTGAGGGTCACCGCATCGGTCTGCTGCCAGCTTACGACCTGCCGCGTGTAGCCCGGCGTATTCTGGTTCGCCACGTTGCCCGCGGTTACATTGAGCGCGGCCTGGTCTGCCATCAGCGCCTCGCGGGATAGGTCCATCAACGAGCTGAGTGTTCCCATGAGTCTCTCGTATCTCTTCCGTACAGGCGGTTAAGGGCGCTCAGATTCGATGCGCTGTTGTGTAGAACACCTTCGAGTACATCTCTTTTCGCCCGAATCAAATTCATCTCTGCCTGATGAACGATAAGCCTCACCCCGGCAATCCCGGCAATCTGCAGCTCCAGCGTTTCAAGTCGGCTCATATCCAGCACACTCAGCGCGCTGATGGTCTCGTCGAGAACTTCCACAAGGGCGTGATCGCTTGCCATCGTTACTCCAACAGAGACTGAATCATCTTGCCGGCCACATCTGCCGACGACACGCGATAGTTCCCCGAAGCGATGGCCTGTTGCAAAGCAGCCACCTTTTCTGCCCGGGTATCGGAGCCTTCGAGCGCGTGTGCGATCAACCCGCTCGCAGAACTCAGATTAGTCTGGTCAGCTCGGGTCTCTTTGCCGGGATGACCAACTGAGGCGCTGCGGTGGTGCGACGGGCTTGCCGGCTGCGTCGTTGCTGATGGCGTTGATGTTATTGAGCCGAGTAGCGGCTGAAAGCCCCCAACTCCATTGGTGTAGCTCATGATTTCCTCCGTCTACATGAATCTATCGGCGAGACCTCAGTAAACTTTAGTACCCAGTGACCTTTTCTCCGCATCCTGCTGATGTTCAAGCGTGACCTGCCGAATCACCTGTTTGGCGATGCCGAACCCTCCGCCCTTGGAGATAGCGGCGGCCACGGCCTCGGTTCCAAAGCTGCTGATCGTGTCCATGGAACCGTCCGAATTGTCTGAGCCACCGGAACTATCCAGGCTGCCGCCGCCGTCGCCGCCCCAGCTATCCTGCTCCGAGCGCATAGGCTTCAGCATCTCCTGCAACAGCATCGCTTCAAACTGCTGGGCAGCCTGAACCAGCTTGGCCTGCTTCGTCGCTTCCATCGCGGTCGAAGCCCGAGTCGCCATCCCATACGAAATCTTCATAGCACCTCAATCTCCGCTTCCAATGCGCCTGCGGACTTCATCGCCTGCAAAATCGAGATCACATCGCGCGCGGAAGCCCCAATCGTCTGCAAACTCCGCACCAGGTCATCCACGGTCGCGCCCTGCTTCAGTTCAATGCGGCTCACCGGCTTGTCCCGCGCATTGACCTGCGTCTGCTGCACCACCTGGGTCGATCCCGACGAAAATGGATTCGGCTGCGATACCTCGAACTGGCTCACCACGTTGATCGCCAGACCGCCGTGCAGAATCGACACCGGTTGCAGGACGACAGTCCCTCCGATCACGACCGTCCCCGTCCGCTCATTGACCACGACCCTGGCCCGCGGAAAGACCGGCACCTCGACCGACTCCACCTGCGCAAGTAACGCGGGAACATCCTCTCCCTGCGTCACCGCAAGATCGATCTCCCTGCTGTCGAGTGCGTGAGCAACGGCCCTCCCCAGTTCATGATTGATCGCCTGCGAGACCGCCTCCGCGGTCCGAAAGTCCGCATCGTTCAACAGCAGAGCAAACTTGCTCTTTCCTTCCAGATCGAGCGGTACCCCGCGCTCCACCATCGCCCCAAACGGAACCCGCGCCGTATTGGGATGGTTGTACTGCCTGGTATTTCCGTTAACGCTGACCGAGTAGCCGCCCACCACCAGCGGCCCCTGCGCCTGCGCATAGATCTTGCCGTCCGCGCCATAGAGCGGAGTCATCAGGAGCAGCCCGCCTTCGAGACTCCTTGCGTCTCCCGCAGAAGAGACCGTGACATCAAGCTTTGTGCCCGGCCGCGAAAACGGCGGCAGCGTCGCCGCCACAAACACCGCCGCCAGATTCTGTACCCGGATCGACGTCGCGGGCACGCTGACGCCCATGCGCAGCAGCGTCGCCGCCAGCGTCTGCGTGGGAAAGGTCGTCTGCTGGGTATCGCCCGTCCCCTGCAACCCCACCACGATCCCATAGCCCACCAGTTGATTGTCTCGAATCCCCTCAATCGAGGCGATGTCCTTGACGCGCGCCTCGCGCTGTGTCGCCGCCGGAGCATCCGCTGCAAACCCGACACGCCCCCACGTCAGCATCCCCGCCAGCAGTACCCCACCGCACACCAGTTTTTCTCCGGCTCGCCGCCGCCGCATCCATCCGCTCATCTCAACCGTCACAGCGCCTCCACTAGAAGATCAATATTCGTTGCAGAAGCCGGACGAGAGCGTTCTGGCGATGGGTATAGTCGTTGATAATTCCCTTCCCTGTCACCTCAAGCTCAAGGCTTGAGATAGCGGTCGAAAGCACCTGATTCTGTTGCGAGATGTCTTCGGGTCGCACCAGCCCACGCAGAATAATCGTCTGCGTCTGCTGGCTGAACTCGACTTGACGCGCCGCCTCGATCACAAGGATTCCATTGGGAAGCACAGCAACCACCTGCCCGCCGAAGACCGTGCTCAGGCTGGAGTTGGTCGCGCTCGTTCCCTGCGCATTCAGGCCCGCCGCCGAGTTCTGGTTGATCAGATTCTGCAGAGCATTGGCCGCGTGCAGCGTCCCGATCAGGCCGGAGATTCCCGAGGTCGCGTTCGACGCCCGCGTATTCTTCACCGTCCCATCCGTCGATGCGGCAAGATTCTCTTCCACCACCACCGAGATCAGATCGTGCGGCCGCATCGCGCGCACATCCGCGTTCATGCGCGTCAGCCGCCCGCTGTCGGACCAAATCGATCCCGGCTCCGGCTGGCCGTTGGAGTTCGCTGCGCGTACCCGCTCCAGATAAGAGGTCAGCGATGCCTCCGCCACATTGGGTTTCGGCTCCATCGCCTTTTTCAGCGCATGAACCTGCGCATGGACGCAACAGGCAGCCAGCAGCAACAGCAGCATGACGACCACACCGGCGACAAACGGCCCCATTCCTCCACTCTTCCGTGGACGCGGGCTCAGCGGCGTAGACGCGGTCAGTCCCCTGCCCACGCCCTGCCACGTACTCTCACTCCCGCTGAAGCCGGTCCATACGGGATGATTCATGGCAACATCTCCACGTCCGACGGCCCGCGAACTATGCCCGTCAACTCTTCTTCTTTCTGCCTGTCATCCATGCTTCTCCGCAACACCCTCACCCGGATCGTCTTGCCGATGCCGCCGCTTTGCTCCGCGACTCCGGTGACTTCAATGCGCAGCAGATCTTCCTGTCGCCAAAGCCGAACGATGTCTCCTGCGCGGACCACCGGGACCGAGGGAAACAACTCTGCCCGCGCCCTCTCCACCCGCCTCGGCGGTACGCCGTCAAATCCCTCCGCGCGGAACGAAACTTCGGGCCAATCCGGATGCTCGCAGTTTGCGATGCTCACCCAGCTATGTCCCAGCACAGGGTCCATATGAATCCCCGTCACGCGATATCCCGGACCTTCCTTATTCGCAGGCATCGAAGAGGTCGCCCGGAATCGTTCCATCGCAGCAGCCGGAGTCTTTGCGCAACCGGTCTGCGCGAGCGAGACATGCGCCGAACACGGCAAGATCAGCGCTGCTATCCAGCAGAGAAAGGTTCGACTCCACAAGTTAAAGTTCTTGCTCATGGCTCCCTATCGAATCAGACCGTTAATCTGCGAATACATGTCGTCGGCGACGTGCACAACCTTGGAATTGCTCTCATAGGCGCGCTGCGCCAGGATCATCTGTACAAACTCGGCGACCACATCGACATTTGAGTTTTCGAGATAGCCCTGCTGCAGCGTGCCCATCCCACTGGTTCCGCCGGGGGTATCGGTAATGGGATTGCCCGACGCCTCCGTCTGTGTCAACAGATTTCCGCCGATCGAGTTCAGCCCACCCGGATTGGCGAAGGTCGCCAGTTGAATCGTTCCCAACTGCGCCGGCGTCGTCTGTCCGGGAATCTTCGCCGACACCACGCCATATTGCGAGATGGTGATGTCAGTTGCGTTCGATGGAATCGAAATCGCGGGCAGCAGCGTGTCGCCCTCCGAAGTCACCAGCATCCCCTGGTTGGTCAGATGAAAGTTGCCCGCCCGGGTATAAGCCAGCGTTCCATCCGGTCGCGATATCTGGAAGAAACCCGTCCCCTGAATCGCGACGTCCAACGGATTGGAGGTATTGTTGAAGTCTCCCTGCTTCATGATCATCTCGGCGGCCGCCGACTTCGTTCCCAGCCCGATCTGAAGCCCCGCCGAATCCGTCTGCGGGCTCTCGGGCGAACCCGGAACGATCACGTTCTGATAGATCATGTCCTCAAACTGCAATCGCCGCTCGCGGAAACCCGCGGTCGCCGAGTTGGCCAGATTGTTGGCCACCGTATCCAAGTTGGCCTGTTGCGCGCTCATGCCGCTCGCCGCCGTATATAACGCTCGAATCATCGCCGCTTCATCCCCTCAAGTTGATCGAGCGCCCCGTGCTTCGAGAAGCGGGAGCGCTCAATGGATGTGTCACACGCGCGGCAGATCTTCCGCCGCAACCTTGTCGAAACTGCTATCAAAGACGCTCAGCGCCTTCTGCATCATCTCCGCCTGCCGCTGCACCAGAACCAGTTGCATCGTGCCGTGAATGGCGTCCTCGTTCGATCCTTCGACAGAGCCCTGAACCACGGTGGCATCGCTCGCAACCGGCTTCACGCCATCCGCCGCAAAGAGATTCGTTCCTTCAGCAATCAGCGCACTCCTGTCGGCAAAGTCGAAGACGCCTACCTGCCCCACAAGCGCCGTGCCATCGGGCGTCGTAACCGAGATGTTTCCTTCCGGCCCTACATGCACCTCTCCCGTCGGGATGGTAATCGCCTTCTGGTTGATGTCGAGCACGGGTTCTCCCTGCCCGGTTTCAAGCACACCAGTGGACGATCGCAGAAATGCCCCATCCCGCGTATAGCGAATGCCGTTCTTTGTCTGAATCGCAAAAAACCCCTGCCCTTGCAAGGCGAAGTCCAGTGGATTGCCGGTCGTCGCCAGTTGTCCCTGTCCCATGTCGAGCAGGTCACCGCCCAGAATGCCGAAGCCGTTGACTGACTGGCCTACCTGCGACGCGCCAGCCGAGGCATCCTGATCCATGCCCCCGGCCAGCACACCGCTGAAGTAGTCGCGCTGTGCCCTGAAGCCGTTCGTTCCCGCATTCGCCAGGTTGTTGGCTGCGGTATCGAGCGCCTGTGTGCGCGCCAGCAACCCGGTATATGCCGCATATAAGCCGCTGTCCATGCCAGTGCTGATGCAGGTCAGTGGCCGAAGCAGCGAAGCTATGGGTTAGAAGACGTTAATCACGCCGCTCAAGATTGCCGGCAGGGCGCCGATACAGGCTAAAGATCGACATGAAAGACCGGAGGGTGGGTTGCGAGCTCTAATTATTGATGACTCGGCAGTGATGAGAAAGGTGATCGAGCGGGCGCTACGCCAGGCCGGGCTCGAACTGACCGAGGTATTACAAGCCTCAAACGGCGAAGAAGCACTCCAGGCCCTTCGCGACGATGGCGGCAAGCCCCATCCGCTGTCCTTAATTCTCAGTGACATCAACATGCCCGTCATGGACGGCCTCCAGTTTCTGGAGCAGCGCCGCGACGAGAAGCTCGCTGTCGGCGTCCCCGTCGTCATGATCACCACCGAAGGCAGCGAGCCACTGGTGCTTCGGGCCATCTCCGCCGGGGCGCAAGGCTATATCTGCAAGCCCTTCACCGCCGAACAGGTTAAAGCCCGCGTCATGCCTCTGCTGCGCGTCGCCTGATTTGAATAAGAAGATATAAAAATTCACGCCGCGAATGCATTACCGAATCTAAATTCCAGAACCCCTACGAGGTCCCATGCCGGCAACCGCAAGCCCCACTCCGCAGAATGAAATCGTAAACCGGCTCGACACCGCCGTCTCCGAGGTCTTCGAGATGATGCTGGAACGAAGTT
>Ga0157372_10004980_pt1 | contig 14113 bp, 10 predicted proteins | sample C55metaG_FD_115307 | JGI IMG/M metagenome (GOLD analysis project Ga0157372, IMG submission 115307) | Corn rhizosphere microbial communities from Kellogg Biological Station, Michigan, USA - C5-5 metaG | ecosystem: Host-associated > Plants > Roots > Rhizosphere > Soil | place: USA: Michigan... | reverse complement strand
TTCTCGAAGGCGCTCTCGGCCAGCTCGTTGAGCCAGGACCGCACCACGCTGCCGTGGTTCCAGACGGCGGCCACCTGATGCAGGTCCACGTCGAACTCGCTCGACGCGTGCAGAATCTCGTAGCCCTCGGCGTACGCCTGCAGCATGCCGTACTCGATGCCGTTGTGCACCATCTTCACGTAATGGCCGCTGCCGGTTGGACCGACGTGCGCGTAGCCGTCCGCCGGCGCGAGCGCGGTGAAGATCGGCTCGCAGTGCGACACGGCCTCCCGGTCTCCACCAACCATGAGACAGTAGCCGTTCTCGAGTCCCCAGACGCCGCCGCTCGTGCCGGCGTCGACGAACGCGATGCCGCGCGGTGTGAGCGCGGCGCCGCGCCGCATGGTGTCGTGGAAATTGGAGTTTCCGCCATCGATGATGATGTCGCCGCGCGCCAGTGCGGGCACGAGCGCGCCGATCGTGTCATCCACCGGCTTGCCGGACGGCACCATGAGCCACACCACGCGCGGCGCCGTGAGCCTGGCACACACCTCCGCGAGGCTGGCGGCCGGCGTCGCGCCTTCGCCGGCCAGCTCGCGCACCGCGTCCGGGCTCCGGTCGTATGCCACCACTTCATGCTTCGCGCGCATGAGACGCCGCGTCATGTTGCCGCCCATCCGGCCCAGCCCGATCATTCCCAGTTGCATGGTGTGGAACTCCCTGATCAGAAGGTGACGCCGCAGGCGTCCAGCTCGTGCCGCAGCTCCGACACACCGGTGAAGTGGATGACGTGCATCCCGAGCGCGCGCGCGGGCACGAGGTTGTTCACGCGGTCATCGATGAAGATCGAGGACGCCGGCTCGGCCTGCGACATGGCGATCGCCAGCGCGTAGGCGCGGCGCGATGGCTTCATGACGCCCGTCCAGCAGGACGTGAAGAACGCCTGAAAGATAGACACGAGCCCGAAGCTGCGCACACGATGCAGGTTGAGCATCTCCGACTCGTTGTTGAGCGCCATCATGCGGTAGCGTCCGCTCGCGCCCAGTGTCCGCGCCAACTCGATCGTGGCCTGGTTGGGCTCGCTTTGCGCCTTCATGAACGCGATGAACTCGGCCGGGGTGAAATCGCGGGGATCGTCGAAGACGGTGTGTTCCAGATACTCGTCGACGGTCATCCGTCCCATTTCCCAGGTGCCCACGACTTCGCGGTGCCGCCGGTCGAAGTCTTCGGCATCGAGCCCGAATCGCGCGACGGCGGCCGCACGCTCACCGCTGTCCCAGCCGTTGGTGCCGAGCACGCCGCCAATGTCAAAGAACAGATGCGTAATCGGCATCACGCCGCGGCAAGCGTCTCGCGCTTGCGCTTGAGCGTCGCGAGCAGCGTCTCGTACGCTGTCGCGAACTTCTCGATCCCCTCCGTTTCCAGAGTGCGCGTCACGTCCGCGAAGTCAATCCCGCTCGTCGCGAGCGCCTGCATGACGTGTGCGGCCCGGCCGGTATCGCCCGGCAGCGTGCGGGTCACCGTCCCGTGATCCTCGAAACGCGCCAGCGTGTCCGGCGGAACGGTCGTGACGGTATCCGCTCCGATGAGCGCGTCGACGTATTTCACATCGCTGTACGCCCTGTCCTTGGTACTGGTGCTGGCCCAGAGCGGCCGCTGCATGCGCGCCCCCCGTGCGGCGAGCGCATTCCAGCGTGGTCCTGAAAACAGTTCGCGGAAAAGCGCGTAGGCGAGCGTCGCGTTGGCCACGGCAGCCTCGCCGCGCAGCGATGCGTTCCGCTCGCCGCCGGCCGCGAGGCGTTTGTCCACTTCCGTGTCCACGCGGCTCACGAAGAAGCTGGCGACCGAGGCGATGCGATGCACCGGCTGTCCCAGACGCACCCGCGCTTCGAGCGCCCGGATATACGCTTCCGCGACCTCGCGGTAGTGCTCCACCGAGAACAGCAGCGTGATGTTGATGTTCAGTCCCTCGCCCAGCGCGCGTTCGATCGCGGACCATCCTTCGTGCGTGCCCGGAATCTTGATCATCACGTTGGGCCGGCCCACTTCGCGCCAGAGCCGGTGTGCTTCCGCGAGCGACGCTTCTGTCTGGCGGGCAAGCCGGGGAGTGACCTCGATGGAGACGAAGCCATCCGCGCCATCGGTGGCGTCGTACAGCGCGCGAAATTCGTCGCACGCCTCGCGCACGTCCTCCACTGCCAGCTCCTCGAACACGTCCACGTCGCTCTTGCCTTCGAGTGACGGATCACGCAGCGCGGTGTCGTAGTCCGTGCTCCCGTCTATGGCTTTTTCAAAGATGGACGGGTTCGACGTCATGCCGCGCAACCCGTCCTGGATGCGCGACGCCAGCTCGCCGTCGCGCAACATGCCGCGCCGCAGATAGTCCAGCCAGACGCTCTGCCCCTGCGCCAGGAGCGCCGTCATGCGGTTGGTCGTGCCTGTGTTCGTCATTGGGTCCTCCTGCACCGCGTACCTAGCGGTCGAGCATCTCGCGTGCGCGCGCGACCACGTGTTCGGCGGTGATTCCGAATTCCTGAAAGAGGCGCTCGTATGGGGCCGATGCGCCAAAGTGGTCGAGGCCGATCACCTCGCCAGCGTCCCCGACCCAGCGATACCACGGCATCGGGCTCGCGGCCTCCATCGCAATGCGGTGCTTGATGCCGGGCGGCAGCACCTCATCCCGATACGCCCGCGGCTCGCGCGCGAACACGTCCAGACTGGGCATGCTCACGACCCGAACGCGAATGTCGTGGGTGAAGAGTTTCTCGGCCGCGGCGAGCAGAATGTGCACCTCGGACCCGCTCCCCATGAGAATCAGCTCGGGTGCGCCACCTTCCGCGTCCTGCAGGATGTAGCCGCCACGCACGGTCTTTGCCGCGCTGCCCAGTTGCGTGCGATCGAGCGTCGGCACGTTCTGCCGCGTGAGCACCAGCGCAACGGGGCCATCACGCATCTCCACGGCCGCGGCCCACGCCACGGCCGTCTCGTTCGCATCCGCCGGACGGAACAGCGTGAAGCCGGGGATGACGCGCAGCGCCGCGAGCTGCTCGATCGGCTGATGCGTGGGACCATCCTCTCCCAGTCCGATGGAGTCGTGCGTGTAGACATAAATGACGTGCTGCTTCATGAGCGCCGCGAGGCGCACCGGCGGACGCATGTAGTCGGAGAAGATCAGGAAGGTCGCACCGAACGGCATGAGTCCGCCGTGCAGGGCCATGCCGTTCAGCACGGCGCCCATGACGTGCTCCCGAATTCCGAAGTGCATGTTGCGGCCGGCGTACGTGTCCTTCTCGAAGCTGCCATCGGCGTTGATGTTGGTCTTCGTGGATGGCGCCAGATCCGCCGCGCCACCCATGAGCTCGGGCAGGCGCGGTGCGATGGCGTTGAGCACCGTGGCGGCGGCGTTGCGCGTCGCCATCCCCTTCGGGTCCGGCTTGAACTCCGGCAATTCCGACTTCCAGTCGCGCGGCAGCTCGCCACGCAACCGGCGCTCCAGCTCGCGGGCCTCCCCGGAATGCGCCTTCGCGTACGCATCGTACTGCTGCTGCCACGCGGCCTGCAGTGGCGCGCCGCGGGCTCCCGCCTCGCGCCACGCCTGCAGCGCCTCGGGTGGCACGTGAAACGCATCCGGCCAGGGCCAGCCCAGATTCTGCTTCGTGAGCGCGACCTCCTCCACACCCAGCGGTTCGCCGTGCGCCTCCCTGGTGTCCTGCTTGTTGGGACTTCCGTAACCAATGTGACTCCGCACGATGATGAGGGACGGCCGATCGGTCACGGCCTGCGCGTTCGTGATCGCCTGGTCGATCGCGTCGAGATCATTCGCGTCAGCCACGCGCTGGACGTGCCAGTGGTACGCTTCGAAGCGCGTGGCCTTGTCGTCATCGTATGCGAGGTTGGTGTTCCCCTCGATCGTGATGTGATTGTCGTCGTAGAACCCAATGAGCTTGCCAAGCCCGAGATGCCCCGCCAGTGACGCGGCTTCATGCGAGATGCCTTCCATCAGATCGCCATCGCTCGCGATGAAGTACGTGCGGTGGTCGACGATGGACGCGCCCGACTTGTTGAAGATCGCGCCGAGGTGCGCTTCCGCGATCGCAAAGCCAACGGCGTTGCCAAAGCCCTGTCCCAGCGGGCCCGTCGTGGTGTCCACCCCCGGCGTCACGCCATGTTCGGGATGCCCGGGTGTCTGGCTGCCCCACTGCCGGAAGTTCCGGATCTGTTCGAGCGACAGGTCGTAGCCGGTGAGGTAGAGCACGCTGTACAGGAGCATGGACGCGTGGCCGCACGAGAGCACGAAGCGATCGCGATTGAACCAGTTGGGGTCCGCCGGATTGTATCGCAGATGCCGGGTCCAGAGCACCCATGCCAGCGGAGCGAGCGCCATCGGCGTGCCGGGGTGGCCCGACCTGGCCTGCTGCACCGCATCCATGGAAAGCGTGCGCACCGTGTTGATGCACAGTTGGTCCAGCTCGGTCCCCGTCATCGTCGAAAGTGATTGCGCCATCTCAAGGTGTCCCCGAAGTCTCGTGAGAAAGTGACTGCGCCGGCGCTGCCGCACCGGCGAGCATACCCGAATCAGTGGCGGCAACTGCCGCGCCAATCAGTCCGACACCGGTGTTCATCACCACATGCACGGGAATGCGCGCGAGCATGTCACCCATGCGCCCCTTGTCGCGGAAGGCGGCGAGGAATCCTCCCTGGCGCAACCGTGGCAGGATGGCGGGCGCAATGCCGCCCGCAACGTACAGTCCACCGGTAGCCAGCACGGTGAGTGCCAGATCCCCCGCCTCCGCGCCGAAGGCCGCCGCGAACACGTCGAGCGTCTGAGCACTGAGCAGATCGGTAGCCGCCGACCCGTGCCGCGAAATGGCCATGGGTCCATCGCGGCTGACCTCGGCGCGTACGGCCTCGTTTTCGCGAGCACCGGGCCGGGCCGCGAGGAAACGATAGATATTCAGGAGCCCGGGACCGGACAGCACGCGCTCCGACGAGACATGGCCGAACTCCGCCGCGAGGGAGCGAAACAGATCCCATTCGAGCTCGCTCCGCGGCGCGAAGTTGCCGTGACCTCCTTCCGAGGGAAGCGTGTACCAGCGCCCGTTGTCACGCCCCAGCATGGCTTCGCCCAGGCCGGTACCCGCGGCAATTACGGCATGCATGCCGTCCGCATCGGGCTCTCCCTCCTGCAGGGTGGCCAGATCGTCGCCGGCAAGGCGCGTGACGCCAAACGCGGTGGCGGCGAGGTCGTTGATGAGCAGCGTGCGCGCAATTCCGATGTCCACGGCCAGGCGAGTGGTCTCCACGCGCCACGGCAGATTCGACGTGCTGACGACCCCATCCACCACCGGTCCCGCAATGCCGAAACAGGCGCGCTCCGGCGCACCGCCCGCCGCCTGCAGGAAGGCATGCACGATGGGTGTCAGACCAGGGAAATCCTGGCTGGCGTATGTCTGTTCGCGAATGACCCGGACGCTGTGCGCATCCAGCTCGATGATCGCCATCCGTGCATGTGTTCCGCCAATGTCTCCCGCGAGTACCTTCACGCGGACACCGCCTGCAGCAGCGACGCCGCCTCGCGGTCGAGGAACCAGACGCCGGTCAGTGCGAGCTGCACTGGCATGGCGGAGGGATCGTAGCGGCCCTCGAGCACCCGCTCGAGCATGACGGCCTTGTCGGCACCCGTTACGTGCACGGCAGTCCGGCGCGCCGCGGCGATCACCGGCGGCGTGATGGTGAGCCGCTCGCGCGGCGGGAGCGGACTCTCGGACGGCACGACGCGCCGATCGCGCTCATCGAGCTGCGGCGCTCCCGGAAAGAGCGATGCGGTGTGCCCATCGAGTCCCATGCCGAGCAGGAGAATGTCGAAGCGCGGTGGCAGCTCGCGTTCGTACTGCCGCGCCGCGGCATCGACGTCGCGCATCTCTCCCGGCATGCGGAAGATCTGCGTGCGCGGAATGGGGACGTGGCGGAAGAGCATGTCGTCCGCCATGTGAAAGTTGCTTTCGGGATGGTGCGGCGGGACACAGCGCTCATCACCGAAGTAGGCATCTACCTGGCCCCAGGGAATTGGCGCCGCGTGCCGCGCCAGTCGCGCGTAGACCGCACGCGGCGTGTTGCCGCCGGACAGCGCAATTGTGCATTTCTGTCGTTCGTGCACGGCGGCGATGATCTCGGCGGCGATCCAGTCTGCCACGGTGCCGGCCAGTGTCGTGCGAGCTTCGATAACGATGCGTTCGGGACGCTTCACCGATTCTCTCCCATCATCACAGGCTACACCACGAAGCCTGTCTCCACCACCCCGAGGCGCAGCATGCATGCCAGAGAGCTCATGCGCCGTGTAGCCGCGCCAGTCATTCCGCCCGGCGGGCGGCTCCCGGGCGCTCAGCCTACGAGCACCGTTGGGCAACCCGCCACGATGGTACCCCCGTGCCCGCACAGATCGCCGAGCCGCGCGGCGGGCATCGAACCGATCAGTACCGTGAACGACCCCATCGCGATCGTATCAGGCGGGCCGACGCACACGGCCATGTCGCCCACTCGTGCCGCGGGCATGGCGCCAATGAGCACGGTCGGACAGCCCGGAGGCAGAACCGGCCCGCCCACGTGCGGGATGGGCGGTACACCGGGCGTCACCATGGGACAGACGTGCATGTCGGTGATGCGAGCCGCAGGCATTCCCATCTCAACGCTCCATGCTGAATGGAGGCGACGACATCATCATGCGTCGCCCCACAGTTTGAGTTTGCTCACGACATCCAGTCCCTGCGCGATGAACCCGCGGAATTTTTCCGGCGCCTTGTCCGGCTCCTTCGACACGGCAGCCAGCTTCACCGCACCGGTGAGCGCCTTGGCCGACATGAATTCACCGGGCGGCACGACGGCCTGATCGGGCGGTCCCAGGCTGCCGCCGCTGAAAGAGACCGCGAGCGCCGTGCATCCGGCAGCGGTGCCGAACGTGGCCGCTTCCGCGGCACGCATCGCGGCGCGCCGGTTCTCGTCGGTCGGCTGCGTGATCCAGCGCTCGGTGGCATCGAGCGCCGCTTTCAACGCCGCCTCCGGCGCCTCACCCTCCGCACGCTTGGCGCACACCCACGCCCACCAGATACCCTCCCGCTTGGGCAGGGCATGCGCGAGAAAGCGCACGGCATCGGGAAAGAGCTCCCGTTCGGCGAGCAGCTCCACGTACTCGCGTGGGCGATGCGAGGGCTTCAGCAGCGCCCGCGCTTCATCGCCCAGCTCGGCCAGGGCGCAGAACTCGGTCAGCGTGCGTGCGCCGGGCGGCGCGGACGTGGAAGTGTGAGTGGACATGGCGCTAGTTGATCATCGTGATGCCGCCCTTCAACTGCAATATGCCATCGCCGTTTACCTGCGTAATGGCCGCCTTGATGGACGTCTGCACCTCGCCCTCGATCTTCACCATCAATCCCTTGATGGTGATTCCGGTTTGATCGATCTTGATGCTGTTCCCGCCGACCTTCAGTTCGATCCCCTGCATGGCCTCGGTCGTCGCCTTGCCCAGATCGAGTTTGGTGCTCTGATTCCCCATTGAGAGCTTGATCGTCTGGTTGCCCTGACTGAGCGTGACCTCCTGGTTCCCGCTCTCCAGTTTGACGGTCTGGTTGCCCTTGGTGAGCGTCGTGCTCTGGTTTCCCTCATCCAGGGTCGTGCTCTGATTTCCCTTCTTGATGGCGATGGTCTGATTGCCTTCCGAGACGGTTTCGGAGTCGTCGGCCTTGATCGTCGTGGTGCGCTCGTGCTGGACGTCCCGCTTCTCGTCGTTCTTGATGACGATCGTGAGATCCTTCTCAGCCTGGATGTGAATTTCCTCGGACCCTTTCTTGTCCTCGAAGCGCAGCTCATTGAAATTGTCGGCGCCACCCTTGGGCGAGCTGCGGGTCTTGATGCCCGTTTGCGTCTGATTCGACGGGAGCGCATACGGTGGCATCTGGTTGGCGTTGTACACGCGGCCCGTAATAATGGGATGATCCGGATCACCCTCCAGGAACTGCACGAGCACTTCCTGGCCGATGCGCGGCAACGCCACCCATCCCCATTCCTTTCCAGCCCAGCTCTGGGACACGCGCACCCAGCACGATGACTGGTCGTCCGACTTCCCTTCCCGGTCCCACACGAACTGCACCTTCACGCGACCGTACTTGTCCACCCAGATTTCCTCGCCCGACTTGCCGACCACCACGGCGGTTTGCGCGCCGTGCACGACGGGCCTGGGCGTGACGCGCGCCGGGCGATACACCCGGTCCGCCGGAATGCAGGTGAATGTATTGGCGTAATGATTCTGCTCGTCTCCGCCGCCGTTCTCCGCGGCGTAGAAGTCGCCGCTCCGCGCCGAGTGCCGAACTTCGGTGAGGACGTACTCCCGGTTCATGTCGCCGTTGAAGTGTTCGTCCAGCGTGAACTTGTATCCCGAGGCCAGCGTGCGGCAGTTCCCGGCGCCCGAGGCCACGAGGTGTCCGACTTCCTCTTCCTGCATGCGAAGCTTGACCACCTTTTCGCCATCGCCCCGCTTCAGATAGTCGCCGGGGTAGTCGTACAGTTCCCGCGCATCGGCCCCACTCGACTTGATGGTCGTGGGCGCGGAGACCTCCAGGTTGACCGATGGCGTTTCGAAGTTGTAGTCGCGCAGGGTGTACTTGCCCGGGCGGACTTCCTGTTCCACCGACCAGTTCGTGATGACGTCGTCGTCGTGCACGCCTGTCCCTTCGGCCGTGAACTGCACCTTGGACTGTCGGGGGCATTTCTCATGAGCCGTCGCCGCGTCGGCCAGTACCAGCGTGTGCTTGCTCTCCGAGTGCTCGAAGAAGAAGAACATGCCGTACTGCTCCATGAGTCGCGTGACGAAATTGAAGTCCGTCTCGCGATACTGCACGCAGTACTCGAGCGGGCTGTAGCTCGCCTGCAGTGACAGCCGATAGTCCGAGAAGCCGCGATCACCGAACACGGCCTCAATGATGTCCGGCACGTTCTTGTTCTGGAAAATGCGGCAATCGGAGTGGCGAGTGAGCATCCAGAGCCATGGCACCACTTCGGCGCGATAGTGCACGAAATGCTCATCACGGCCGGACTGGGTGAAGCGGCTCACGAGCCCGTTGAAGTAGCGCTTCGCTCCATCCACCAGCTCGAGGGTCACGGTCACGTTCTTGCCCACGATGTCGTCGAAGCTGATGTTCGCGGCGTCCGACACCATGGCCAGATCGAACTGGAAGAGCGAGGACATCCCTTCCCGCCCTTCCAGTCCGCGCAGCAGGAGCTTGTCCTTCCCCAGCGGCGTGGTCAGAGACAGCAGCCGCCCTTCCTGCGTGGCTTCCCGCTCGGCGGTTGACGACATGAGTGGGCTCCTGTGCTACGACAGCGAGGGTGCCGAGTCCGCGACGGCGGCCGCCGGCGGCATCCCGGCCGACATCGCGGCGGCGTCATCGTTGCCGGTGGGTCCACCGGCGATGGCGTACGTGAAGTTTCCGTCCGCGCCGACGCCGACGTGGATCGAGCCGATGCGCCCGCCGCTCGCCATGCGCTCCAGCAGTTCGCGCGAGATTTCCGGGAGCAGCGTGTTCGTGAGAATGTTGTCCACGTTGCGCGCCCCGCTTTCCACCTCCGTGCACCGCTCGGCGACCTGCTGCACCAGCGCGTCGTCGTATTCCAGCGGCACGTGATGGGTCTCCATGAGGCGGCGCTGGATCTTGGCCAGCTTGAGCTTGATGATCCGCCGGAGATTCTCGTCGCGAATCGGGAAGTAGGGAATGATCACCATGCGCCCGAGGAAGGCCGGCTTGAACACCTTGTCCAGCTCCGGCTTGAGCGCCTTGACCAGCCCGTCATCGCTCGGTGCCGTTTCCGGATCCGCGCACAGCTTCATGATGGTATCGGTTCCGGCGTTCGTGGTGAGGATGATGATTGTGTTCTTGAAGTCAATCTCCCGTCCCTCGCCGTCCTCCATCTGTCCCTTGTCGAAGACCTGGAAGAACAGCTCGAGCACATCGGGGTGTGCCTTCTCCACCTCATCGAGCAGCACCACGGAATAGGGGCGCCGGCGTACGGCTTCGGTGAGCACGCCGCCCTCGCCGTAGCCCACGTAGCCGGGAGGCGATCCCTTGAGCGTCGAGACGGTGTGCGCCTCCTGGAACTCCGACATGTTGATCGTGATCAGGTTGCGCTCGCCGCCATAGAGCAGATCGGCAATCGCGAGCGCCGTCTCCGTCTTGCCGACACCGCTCGGACCCACGAGCATGAACACGCCTTTGGGCTTGTTGGGATCCTCGATGCCCGCACGCGACGTCCGAACGCGCTTGCTGATGAGCGCCAGCGCGTGTGCCTGGCCGATGAGTCGTCGGCCCAGATGATCCTCGAGCCGGAGGACGGTGCCGGTTTCGTCCCGCTGCATCTTCCCCACGGGGATGCCTGTCCACCCGGAGATGACTTCGCCGACGATACCGGCATCCACGCACACGCGAATCAGCGGCGTCTCGCCCTGGATCTCCTCCAGCCGCTGGTTGCGCGCGGCGAGATCCGCGCGCAGCCCGGTGACGTCGCTCGAGCCGTTCCCGTTCCCATCGGCGGCGGCACCCGCTCCCGCCATTCCTTCCAGCCGTTCGCGCAGCTCGCGAATGCCCTGCACCAGCTCCTTCTCGTCCGCCCACCGCGCATTGAGCGTCGCGAGCTGCGCTTCGGTCTTCGCCCGCGCCTCCGCGATCTTGCCCAGACGCTCGGCGTGATCGGCGCCCACGGCGCTTTCCCGCTCCAGCACGCGCGACTGCACAGCCAGGTCATCGAGCTGGCGCTGCGCATCTTCGATGGCCGATGGCGTGGCGCTCTGGCCCAGTGCCAGCCGCGCGCATGCCGTGTCGAGCACGCTCACCGCCTTGTCCGGAAGCTGGCGGTCGGCGAGGAAGCGATGCGAGAGCCGCACCGCCGCATCCACGCCATCGTCCAGGATGCGCACCTTGTGGTGCTTCTCGAGAGCGGGCACGATGCCGCGCATCATGAGCAGGCACTTCTCCTCGGTGGGCTCCTCCACCTTCACGAGCTGGAACCGGCGCGTGAGCGCCGGGTCCTTCTCGAAGTACTTCTTGTATTCGGACCACGTGGTGGCCGCAATGGTGCGCAGCTCGCCGCGGGCGAGCGCCGGCTTGAGCAGGTTGGCGGCGTCGCCCTGCCCCGCGCTGCCGCCGGCGCCGATCATCGTATGCGCTTCGTCAATGAAGAGAATGATCGGCGTGGGCGAGTTCTTCACTTCCTCGATGAGCCCCTTGAGCCGGTTCTCAAATTCGCCCTTGACGCCGGCGCCGGCCTGCAGCAGCGCGAGATCCAGCGTGCGGAGCGTCACGCCCTTGAGCGGTGGCGGGACATCGCCGCTCGCGATTCGCGAGGCGAATCCCTCGACCACGGCGGACTTGCCGACCCCCGCCTCACCCACGAGGATGGGATTGTTCTGGCGGCGTCGCGTCAGGATGTCCACGAGCTGGCGCACCTCGAAGTCGCGGCCGAGCACGGGATCCAGCTTGCCCTGCCTGGCCTTGTCGGTCAGGTCCACGGTGTACTGCTCGAGATTCGGCATCTTGCCGCTGCCCGGCCGCGGTGCGCCCGAGGCGCCACTCTCATCGGCCGCCGATGCCAGCTCCTCTTCCGCCGAATGCGCGACGATCGCCGCGAGGTCCTTCGACAGTGCGTCCGCGGGAATCTTGCCGAACTCCCGGCTCACCTCTCCCACCATGCGCGAGAGTTCCTCGGTGGCCGCGAGCGCGAGAATCGTGTGTCCGCTGCGCACGCGCGTCGCGCCGAAGTCCAGCGACCCGATCGTCCACGCCTCGCTGAACGTCTTCACCAGCGACGGGCTGAGCGATGGCGTGCGGGCGTTGCCCGACTTGAGCCGATCGAGGCTCCGCGTGAGCTCGGCCGCCAGGCGCGAGCGATCCACGCCATAGTGCTTCAGAATGAAGGTGAAATCGCTGTCGGGCACATCGAGCAGCTTCATGAGGAAGTGCTCGATCTCCACATCGTAGTGCGTGCGCGTGAGGCACAGCCCCGCCGCGGACTCGAGCGTGGTGCGCGTGACGGAGTTCAACTTCCCGATCAAGGGTTTCAGTTTGACTGTCATGAGGGTATCGCCCCGTCCTGAAGAGTGAGAATCGTCTCGTCCGGATCGCGCTCGAGCGGCGCCGTCCGAAGCCACGTGCACCAGCCCAGCGGCGTCGCCGCCGACTCATCCGCTCCCAGCACGCACCCGGGAACGTCGTCGCGCGCCAGCACGAGCTGGATTTCGACGTCGAGCTGGTCACCGCCAAAGAATCCGGTGAGCGCGCGCAGCGGCCCGTAGGCGCTCCCACCGGGAAGGAACTGATCGTACTGGTCACGCGCGAGCGGTCCCAGGCGGATCCGCACGCGCGCCTGCTGATCCCAGATCTCATCGCCCGCCACAGCGCCCAGCCCCAGTTGGGACGATGCACTGTCCTCGTCGCCCAGGGCGCACTGCGTCGGCGCGTCGAGCGCGTACCACCCGCCCACGAACTGCTCCACCTCCACCGGCACGTCGAAGTAGTCGGCCAGCACGTTCTGGAGCGCCGTCGCGGGACGGCCGCGCAACGAAAGCAGTCCACTGTAGTACAACAGCGTTTCGTCCGGGAGGCCGAGGCGCTCCTGGAGTCCCGCGCTGCCAATGCCCACCAGATCCTTGATGTGTCGCGTGAGCGGGTCGAGCCGGTCGCGCTCGTGCGCAACGGTGAAGCGCGAGCGTTCCCATGCGCGGTAGAACAGCGAGATCGCGCGGTGGTTGAACAGGTCAAGAAAGGCGCGCAGCGCCGTGTCGCGTTCGCGCGCGCGATCGGCGGCCAGCAGCGTGTAGTTCTTGGGCAGCACGCCGAGCGGACCCGTGAGCCCCATGAAGTTCACGAGCATGGGTGTGGGCGCATCGGCGTCGATGTCGAGCGCCTGGATTTCGCTCGCGGGGAAGGCCAGGCTGGCGTGGGCGCTGAATCGTGCGACCTCCCGGCGGGGATCCGCGAATTCGCCCACGGGCGCACGATCGGGAAAGAGCCGCTCGAGCACGCGCACGGCCTGAAAGAACCCGAAGGAATTCGGGTCCTCGCGCAGTGCCTGCGCCAGCGCCGGCTGCGTTACAGCAGCGTCTTCCATCCCGCCCTCGGCGGCCACACACGCATCGTCGCCTTCCGCTGCCTGGTACGCGCCGCCAGCATCGAAAAGCTGTTCACCGACGCGTACAGTCCGAAGAACCGCTCCAGCACCGACGCGAAGAGATACACGCCACTTCCCGCAAACTGCTCTTCGTCGAAACTCAGGTCCACGCGGCGGCCGCGCGCGAAACTCACGCCATAGTCCGACGCCACACGCGAGTATGCGGGCTCGCTGCGAACGTCCGTAATGCCCTGGATGTGCTTCTCGCCCGAGGCGCTCTCGGCGAAGTTGTGCAGCCGCAGAATCTCGAGGAGCGCGTCGCGGCCATCCTCCACGATCGAGAGATAGTTGAGCGAGAGCTGCGAGATGAGGCGCCAGAGCTGCGCGCGACCGAGCGGCGGGTAGATCACGTCGGTTGGTTTCTCCAGCGCGATGATGCGCCGGATGGGGCCACCCGCTTCGTACTGGAAGTCACCGTTCTCGTTCCCGAACGGGAGCCGGCTCGGAAGGTCGCCATTGTAGCAGGTGATCCGCGCCGTCGCGACATCCGCATCGGGATGAACCGTGCGCGCGGAAAGATCCACGAACGACAGGTAGACGTCCATGCCGTTGTCCTGCCGCCACCCCGCGGCCCTCCGCGCCGCGTGCCAGTACATGCGCCGCGCGCTCGTGCCGTCGCCGTGCCGGAAGGAGTAGAACGGTTCCACCGGGATGGCATCACCGCTGCCCGGAGAGACCAGTACCACGTCATCCACTGAATAGATGGCCGTGGACTGCCGCCGCCGTGTGTCGGCCTCGAGCAGATATTCGTGACGACGCTGCGTGAGCAGGACCGGGTCCGACGTGCGGGCAAACAGGTTGACCGCGGGCGCGCAGCCCAGCCGGATGGTCCGCTCGTTCACGCCGGCGTCCAGCATGGCGCGCCGGTCCACGCGCTCGAACGGGCCGATGAGGAACACCAGCTCCACGCGATTCCCGAAGCCCGCCG
>Ga0157372_10004979_pt1 | contig 14114 bp, 7 predicted proteins | sample C55metaG_FD_115307 | JGI IMG/M metagenome (GOLD analysis project Ga0157372, IMG submission 115307) | Corn rhizosphere microbial communities from Kellogg Biological Station, Michigan, USA - C5-5 metaG | ecosystem: Host-associated > Plants > Roots > Rhizosphere > Soil | place: USA: Michigan... | reverse complement strand
GCCTTGATCGTATGCTTGCCAGTGTTCCAGGTCACATCGTCCAGGAACTGGTAGCGGTTGTTAATATCTGCGCCCTGGCTAGCCCACGGCGTGCCGTAGTGGGTGAAGCCATAGACCCCGTTGAAGTTCAATTGCGGGAAGCCGGCGTTATTGAATATCTGCTCATCCGGTAAGCCGAGACCAAGTTTCTGGTTCCAGCCCACGCCGCCTGACAACTGATGGCCGAGCATCTGCCAGCGGTCATAGGCGAGGGTGGTGTGATTGAACAGGTTGTTCTTGATGACCCAGTTCATCTGCAGATGCTCGAAGTGGTTGGTGATGCGCTGATAAAACCCTGCCCGATGTAGGTGTCGTTGGCCTTGGAGTCGGTTTCTCCGTTATTTGTGGTAGTGCACCCACCGGGGCCACCGCAGTGAGCGATGCGCGGCCGAACATTCTCGTAGTAAGTATTTGCGATCGAGAACTTGTCGTTAAAGGTGTGGTCAACGCGCAGCAGCCAGGTTCGCACGTTGATCTTGTTGTTATCGTCAGACGTACCCCCGAACTCGTTGGGCGTGCCGAGTGCCGTGTTCGCATCAAGGCCTGGGATATTTGGGATCACTGCAGCCGCCAGAGAACTGCGCAACGGGTCATTGGCCGGAATGATGTTTGCCTGACCAGGGATTGGATTGCCGGCAGCGTCGAAACCATAGCCGTCCCGAACCGGCTGCCCGTTTGCGATCCTGGTAGTCGCCGGGTTGAAAATCTCGCCTACCCACAGGGGACGCCCAGTTGAGTCAAACTGCTTAACCCCGTTTGAGTCAGTTACCTGAGCACCGGTTAGATATTCGCTAAAGTCACCCGCCCTAACTTTGGCGTCTGGAAGGACGTTCACCAACCCGGTGTTCACTGTGCTGTGGTAATCCAAACCATCGAGGTTGAAGAACCAGAATGTCTTCTTGAGTTTCGGTACCGGCCCCCCAAGCGCAAATCCCCAGTTGTTCTGGCCAAGAGGAAGAGTATTGTTGCGACCATTCTTGATTAGTAGCGGTCCAACGAAGTAGTTGGAGGCATCGAGCTTGTTATTGGTGTAAAAATCGTAAAGATTTCCGTGGAACTGGTTCGTACCGGACTTGGTGGCGTAGGTGATAAAGCCGCCGCTGGTGTGACCGTATTGCGCAGAGAAAGTGTTTTCAACGACGGTCATTTCCTGCACGGATGGATAGGGAATCGAGCTTTCCTGTGTCTGCTGGTGGCCTTCGGCGTAACCGAACGCGGCCCCGTCGAACCAGTTCTCGGTGGCGAGCATTTGACCGCCATTAATGCGCGATTCAAACTGGCTGCCCCGGAAGATAGCATCGCCGTTCGGCTGAACCGGCACGTATCCAGGCTGCAACTGCAACAGCGATTCGGCAAGGCGAATGTCTGCGCCCATTACGGCGGGAAGATCGCGATAGTACAGCGCGCCAACGGTGTGCGAGACGGTTGCATTCTCGGTATTGACCAGTTCGGTGCCGCCAGTGACTTCGACCTTTTCAGTCACCGCGCCAATTTGCAGTTTGGCATCCTCTCTGTAATTTTCCCCACCTGTCAGGACGATCCCAGGGTGGCTGAAAATTTTGAAGCCTTCTTTCTCGACGTCTACACGGTAGCTGCCCAGGGTGAGCGGCGGCGTACTATAGTTGCCGGCGCTATTGCTGCCGACAACTGTTCTGGTGCCTGTACCTTCGTTGGTTATCGTGATCTTGGCATCGGGAATTGCCGCACCACTGTTATCGGTTACGACTCCAGTGATTACGGCCCGATCCGCAAATTGTGCTTGAAGACTCTGGCAGGCGAACCCAACCAGCCAAAAAAGGAGTACTGCAGCGAGCGCAAACCGTTTCATGTTTCGCCTCCGCGCGTCTAATCCCTGATTCGCACCGTTCAGCTCGGGAAGAATGACTACAGAACCCTGTTTCCGTAATTCCTTGAGCTGTTTGGTCAGACTTTCATTGCGTTGTCTCAACCCAGGGACAGCTGAGAAAACATTTACTTAATACATGGCCGAGGTTTTTATCACGCGTTAAAGTCTGCTGTCAAGCTAATTCTTTTATACTACGAAAATTTCTCCGGGAAATCCTAATCGACGCCGACAACACCCGTCGTGGGCAGGAACTTCGAGTTTAAGAAGGAATGCGGGTGTACTGTTAAGTTTGTTATTATTATTGACTTGCATCGGTTACGAATCGAAAAAAATGGGCTTTACTCGCGTAGGACTCTGCGAAAAATGGCCGTTTCCGTCTCGGAGAATGTTCTCTATCGACCCGAGCCTTGGCCGAGATTCGCTCCTGAGGAAACCCAGAAATCGTTTTCTTGCCAACGAAACGGCGCGAACTCTAAGGAAAAACAGAACTTCTGATTTTCGCGCCGGCCGCGAGCAGTACGCATCGAGGTTCCGCCGGCGAGAAACGAAGAAAGTCGCCAACGTTGCAGATCGCGGAAGCTATTCGTGCTGGGCTGCGGGGGTTTTCACCCGCGCAGACCTCGCCTCTCTTCGCATCTTTTCCAGTTCGCTATTCTCTTTGTCGAGACGATTGAATGATTCCAGCGCTTTTCGGCTCTCTTCCGTTTTCCCCCCCCGACGGTAGTAATTTGCCAGTACATAAAAATAAGTCGACGAGTGAGGATTCAGTTCAGTGGCTTTGTTGAGGCAATCAATCGCATCCTGCAATCGTCCCTGCGCCTCCAGCGCCTTCGCCTTCTGGAACCACGCAGGGTCTGACTTTGGGTCCAGTTGCAGCGCCTTTTCTGCATAGGCAAGAGCCTTGGCATGGTTTCCGCTATGGTTGTAATAAACACTGAGATTCACGTGCGCGGCGACAAACGCGCCATGCTTCTGCTCATTCATTGCGACTACTTTTTCGTACGTGTGAATCGCGTCGGTCTCGTCGCCGAGAGCTTCCTGCGCGAAGCCGAGGGCGTCAAGCGCCTCCAGGTATGAAGGATCGAGTCGAACTGCGGTTTCGAACTGCTTCCGGGCTTCGGGCCAGTTATCAAGCAGCGAAAACAACTTTCCGAGGTCGAAGTGGGGTTCAGCCGAATTGGGAGAGTAATGAATGGCTTGCTCGAATTCGGTTTTCGCTTCATCGAAGCGCCCGATGACCATAAGGTCGCGACCGAGGATTTTGTGCGCTTCCGAGTTCAGGACGTTTAACTCCAGAGACTTGGAAAGCGACTGAATTGAATCGCCAATTTTTTTCTGGCCGAACTGGCAGTATCCGAGCGCGTACCAGCCCCACGAAGAATTTGGACGTTCCTTCAAATACTGCTGAAGCAGGGGTTCGAGCTCCTGAAAGCGGCTTTGGCGGATGTAGCCTTCCAAATCATTCACCTTTTGAGGATCATCGGTTTGAGAAGTTTGAGTTCTGCCGAGAGCGGCGACTTCGTCCGGGCCGGCAATCTGAGCTGATTGCAAGCGCTTGAGATTTTGTCTCGCAGATAAGTCTCCAGGATCGAGATCAACTGCTTTCTGGTAGGCAGATATTGCGGCTTCGAGGTCTCCACGCTTTTCAAGCGCGATGGCTAGATTGTGTTGCGCAACGGAGGAGTCCGGGGCGAGTTTCACTGCATGCCGAAACTTCGCGATGGCTTCTTCTAATTCTCCCTTCCTAAAGGCTTCGCGGCCTTCTGAAACATCCAGACCGGCATTTTGATTGCGCTCATCGGCGGCGGAAAATTGACGGCTTTTCTCGATTTCGGCTGTCGCGTCCGCCTGCTTACCTTGCCTCGCCAGGGCGAGGCCAAGTTGATAGTGTGCTTCGCCGCTCTGCGGCTCCAGGCGAACTGCCTCTTGAAGTTGCTGCACAGCCCCCTCGATCTTTGCGTCGTGCAGGAGTGCCTTGCCGAGCGCAAGATGGGCGCGGCCAAAGGTCGGCACCAGAGCGACAACTTTACGTAACTGCTCGATTTCTTGCGTAGTGCCGTGACTCGCGCTGCCTCCGTAAGCTTCGGCTAGGTTGAATTGCGCCTGAATCAGCGAAGGATCGAGGGATACGGCTTTCTCCAGTTCGGGAATCGCGGCATCAGCATCGCTGAGCAGAAGGGCAGAGCCAAAGTTGGCATGCGCCTCCGCATAGTTTGGCTGGATACGAATGGCTTCGCGGAATTCTGCAATTGAACCCGCGTCATCTCCGGTTTGCGCGAGCACCAGGCCGATGTTGTTATGCGCTTCAGCGTAATCAGCCTGCAGTTTCAGGGCTTGGCGGAACTCAGCAAGTACCTGATCGCTGTCTGCGCCTTTGCGCCCAAGTACCAAGCCGAGCATGTCGTGCAGATCTGCACGCCCAGGATTTTTGGCAACAGCGGCACGAAGGCTGGTTACGGCCGCGTCCCAGTCTGGCGTGGGCGACGAGGCCCCCAAATTGAGTCCGGCTTCCAACTGGCCCAGGGCCATGTCGATCTGGTTCAACCGCAGAAAAACGATACCGAGATCGATGTAGTTTGCGGCCTCGGGCGGGGAGACGGCGATCGCTCGCTCGAAGTTGACGCGCGCACCGTCGAGATTGCCGGTTTCGCGTTGCACGAGCGCAAGCAGCGCATAACTGGCGCCGGCGGCAGGATCCAGGCGAATACTCGCTTCTAGTTCCCCAATTGCTTTCTCTTTTGCACCGCTATACCAAAGCGCCGCACCAAGGTTGTAGTGCGCGTCAGCTGAATCTGTACGCAAAGTCACCGCACTTTGCAGGTGACGCAGCGAATCCTCGAGGTCGCCCTGTTGACCGAGTATGTAGCCAAGCAGGCTGTGCGCGTCAGCATCGTTATTGTCCTGCTCAAGCATGCTGATGAGTTTCTGTTTGGCGCTGTCCAGATCGCCTTTGGATACATCTTCTTGTGCACTTTTGTAAGCGTCATTGTCACTGGCGCGAAGTGATCCCGCGTTCTTGTGCGCAGCAGCGCTCTCCTGCTTCAGCGCCAGGCCCAGCGCGTAGTAGGTTTCGGAAAAAGCGGGATTGATTTTCAGCGAGTGCTCAAACGCCGCGACGGCGCCGGCCAAATCGCCCGTTTGCTGCAGAGCCTGCCCGATTTCGTACTGCAGTTGCGCATTCTCGGGTTGTGCCTTCGCCACGCGACGCAAGTGCGGCAGTGCCTCTGCCGCGTTACCGTTTTCGCGTAAGGCAATTCCCAGATTCAAATGCGCTGCGAGGCTGTTCGGTTCGATCGTCAGCGCTTTGCGGAACACTTCAACGCCTTCTGCCACTTGGCCACTCTTCGAGAGGGCTGAACCAAGATTGGTGTAGGCACGGCCATACTTAAGATCCAGCGAAATTGCCGTGCGGAACTCGCTTATTGCGCTCGGGAACTCGCCTCTTTGCATCAGTGCTACGCCGAGCCAGTTGTGCGCTTCGGCCGATTTCGGCCCGAACTTTACGGCACGCTGGAAAGCCTCGATCGCGTGCGGAAAGTCGTTTTTATCCCAATAGGCGTGGCCAATCTTGATATACAGTTGCGAACTGGACGGATCGCGCTGCAGTTCGGCCTGGATTTGATCAACAGTTGGTTTTTTTTCGGCAGCGTTGTGCCTGGGTTGCGGTTGACTGCTTGCAGTGATCGCCCAGACGAGCAGAGCGACTAAAAAACCGGACTGAACCACCAATCGCCGCTTCATACCGATTGCCCTGATTCCTGTATTTACGAGCGCGCCACCGCATGACAAGGCGAGGTCACGATTGGCGGTTACAGATTCGGCGATCTCCTCCCGCGAATATCAGGCAGTAGCATACAACGCCAGTAAACATTTTCCCATTGCTTTCGGCAATGGTAAGATGCCTTGCTCAAATATGCTCCACAACCGCGGGTACGCTTCACGCTGGCATTCGATTCGGGGACTTCTGCTTGTTAGTCCGTTGGTTGCGCTTTCATTTTCTTGTTTCGCGCAAAAAGCTGAGGTAACCATAAACATTGACGCGAGTAAGCCCGCCTCATTCAAGATCCCGCGCTCGGTCTTTGGCGCGTTTCTCGAGCCGATCGGCAACTCAATTTACAACGGACTCTGGGCAGAGATATTGGAGAACCCCAGCTTCGAAGACAACCTTTGGAGCGCTCCAAACATTGCAAAGATGCTTGAGGAACGGCCAGAGTTGGAGCGCTCCTCAGGCCTGGCGCTGCCTTTGCCCTGGGAGCCTTTGTATGACTCGCAAGGCGCACGCTATGCTCCCGCCTGGGGAGACGCCGCCAACTCCACGCGATCGTTGCTGCTGATGTCGCTGCCAGGTCAAGAAACCGGAGTGAAGCAGAGGGTCTACTTACCGGTGCATCGCGTGCTGCGGTTCGTCGGTAGTGTCTATGTGAAGCACTTAAGCGGTCCTCCGGAACTGAACGTTTCTATCCGCAGGCGAGACCACCCCGAAGAAATTTTTGCTTCACAGAAACTTGTTCTCTCTGGAACCACATGGCGAAAATACACCTACTCGCTTGAAGTCCCGAGCGGCAAAATCGCCTCCCTCGGAGCGGCAGATTATGTGATCGCATTGAATCACGAAACGCGAGTTCTTCTCGATTTAGCCTCGCTCATGCCGGCGGACAACATCGACGGAATGGATCCCGAGATGATTGAAATGGCGCGCGCCATGAAGCCATCGGTCGTGCGCTTCGGCGGAAACTTCACTTCCGCTTACAACTGGCGAGACGGAATTGGATCGCGAGATAAACGCGTGAGTATGCTGAACATCGCTTGGGGCATGCCGGAGTACAACCAGTTTGGAACCGGCGAATTCCTGCGCTTCTGCCAATTGGTGGGAGCGGAGCCGCAGATCGCGTTGAATCTGGGGACGGGAACTCCCGCAGACGCTGCCGCATGGGTGGCCTATGTGAACGCACACTGGGGTGACCACCACGGCGGCCTGCTATGGGAGTTGGGCAATGAATTGTGGGGAACCTTTCAGGTCGGGTACCCGGTTCTTTCGCGGGTAGCTGATCGCACCAAGCTGTTCATCAACGCAGTCCATGCCATCGATCCACGAGCCAGGTTGATCGCAACTGGAGGTGATCCCGATACGTTTCGCGAGTGGAACCAGGCACAACTCACGAATCAAGGGTTCGATTATTTGTCGACGCACTTTGTGGTCCCCACCGGTTCGGTCGAGCAAGTCGATCCGCCGGCCGATTTCATCGCCAAATCGACATTCGCATTACCGGTCGAGCTTGGCCGCAAGCTACGCGAGATACACCAGCAAATCCAGGATTCTCCCGGTCACGAACAGGTCAAGACGGCGTTCACAGAATGGCTGTTTTGGGCACAGGACGGAAACGTTCCGCGTTATGACAACATGGCGGGCGCGATCGGAACCGGCGGCCTCCTGAATATGCTCCTGCAAAACGCCGACATCGTGCCGATTTCGGATATGACTGGGATAGTCGAGTTCGGAGGCATCTGGAAGAAGCGCGGCCGCGTCTTCGGCACACCCGCATATTGGGTTTTCAGAATGTATTCGAATTCCAATGCGGTCACGCCCGTTGCGGCCACCACGAATTCGCAGACCTACAACATACGAAAAGGCGAGAAGAGATTGCCCTCCATTGACAATGTGCCGTATTTAGACGTAGTCCCGGCACTGAATACAAACGGTGATAAGCTGACACTTTTCTGTGTGAATCGCGATCTGACTCGCGATCTGCGAACAAACGTGGTGGTCACAGGTTTCTCTCCCAAAAGCAGTGCATCTGTACAGTCTGTTTACGGTGACAACATTCTTGATAAGAATGATGAAACGCAACCCGAGCACTTGCGAGCGCACGAAATCACGATTCAGGTCGGCGCAAATGGGTTTACATATGAGTTCCGACACGAGAGTGTGACTGTCATCGAACTTCAGCGATGAGCGGCTCATGCCGCAGCCGCAGATCGCCTTCACAGTCTTAGGTTTGAAGGATCATTCTTAGATTGTGAGAACCGCCATCCCGAAGTGGCTCCGATATTCGACTCAGACATGCATTGTCACTAAGGCTGCGCTGGCCGCAGGCAGGCGAAATTGTATTTTTCCATTTATTGGGATGAGCCGTTCATTTTGCATGGATTTCCACGAACCATCCCTGGTTATGCCGGCACCGCCCAGAGTGATGCCGGACTTACTTTCAAAAGATGATGCTTCAAGTCGTGTAATTGAACCTTCGCGAACGGGCAGCGAATTTCGATCAAGTACGACGGTGGCGTCGGAGGCCGTCTCCCTGTTTATTAACGTCAGCACAATCTCGTTGTTATTTCGCTTCGTAGCATAAGCCTTGACGTTTCTCCCGTCGGCATCGATTACGGACTCGAGAATCTGACCTCCGGCCGACAATGTGAAGGCGAGCATTCCGTAGTATTCGGGCGCCGCCCAATAATGGCCTTTCTCGTCGTCGCCTATGGGTGAATATGAGCTGATAAACCCGAGCTGATTAACTCCCGTCTCGATGTTCACGCCGGCACATCCTGCGGATGCAAGGGTAAAGAGGAAATCAAGCACCCATAGAGCGGCCGCAAACGTGTCGCTAACGCGAGGCTTGCCGCCACCATAGAAGGAATTTGTTTCGCAGAGTCGGTAAGGTACGCCGGACGAATCGGCTGCGGCCCTTAGCTCTCGCAAGGTCGTAGCCAGTCGCGGGTCCTCGTGCATAAGTTCATCAATCGTGCTCGTCGGCTTCATAGCGCCGTCGCGATAATAGTGTGCTGTGAGCAACCGAATCTGGCTACCTTCATCACTGGCAAATTCTCTGACCCAATCGATTGCAACCGCCGCATCAGGCCCGGCGAACGAGACTCCCGGGATGGCTTGACCTAGCGTGTCACGATAGGTGCGGAACTCAGCCAAATACTCAGCGTACGAATAATCAGCGGCACGATGACGATTGGGAAACAAGTCAGGCTCGTTACCGATTTCGAAAGCGAGCAGATGATTTCCTGCGGCAGCCCTGACTGCCTTCGCCGCCTCGATTGCATTTGCCTGGTTGCGCTCGCCGAGGTTTAGAGTCCAGATTAGTTGCCATCCTGTCGCTCCCAGAAAGCTGCCGAGGTCCCGCAACACGGCCTCGTTGACTATCGATCCGGCCTGATTCTCAGGCGATGAGAGGAGTCGGCCACGGGCAGAGTACGAGGCGTAATCCGCGGTGTTGCCGCCAACACGAATAACGCCATTACGTCCTAAAGTTCGGACCAGCTGAACGTAAACCTTGTTTTCGGGACTGAGCAGGCCAACTCGTGCTACGGAAGAAATCTCGTAGCCAAGGCCAATGAAATCAGGAGGAATACTCGCGACACTGCGCGAAAGATCCACGCGCACTCGCACCTTGCCATCGGCAACGGAATTTTCCTTGGCACTGGCGTAGGCCATCTTAGCCGGAATCAAACTCAGAGCTGTCGCTAAAAAATTGCGCCGATTTATTCTTGAGAAGAGCAAGGTTCTCTGCGCAAGATTTTACGGGGAAATTCAAAACCTGCAAGTTTGTACTCGCTACTATGGTTTCGCCGCGGTAGAAGACGTCACCGGTTCATCGATCTGAAGAATCTGATCTGCGGAAACATCTTTGAGCACCTGTTGAATTCCGCTCGGCCAGCGAATATCGATTTCGCGAGCAACTTTTTCCTGCCCCAAGCCAAAATGCACGCGCTTGTCGCTGGCGGAAAGATAGCTGCCGGCCGTCGTCACAGTCGCATATTGGGCGCCGGAAGCGGTGACCAGCTTCACCTCCGCCCCGATCGCATCGCGGTTGGACTTGTGTCCGACGACTTTCAGAAGGATCCAGTGATTTTGCGTGTGCGTCTCATTGTGAAGAATGTGCGCTGGGCCATCATTCGTCGTCACGATTGCGTCAAGACGGCCGTCATTATCTAAATCGCCGATGGCCAACCCCCGTGCCACCCATGGATGCCGGAACACGTCCCCGGACTGCGCGGAGACATCCACAAAATGCTTGCCCGTGTTGCGCGCGAGCAGCATCGGCTCACGATAGTGAAGATTGGGAAAGTCCAACTCGATGGTGTCGAGATCGTGTCCCTGCGCGATGAGCAGGTCCTTCCATCCATCATTGTTGTAGTCGAAGAAGCGCCCCCCCCAGCCCGAGTGCGAAAGGGTCATCGGCGCGATACCGGTCGTGAAGTCCGCGTAGGTAAAGGTGCCGTCGCCGTTATTCTGGTAAAGCGCGTAGCGCTGATTGGCAAGATCGGTCACCACAATGTCAGGCCACCCGTCATTGTCGTAGTCGGAAAAATCTGTGCCCATTCCAGCAAAGGTGCGCCCATCCACATCGACCGCGACTCCCGTCGTGAGCCCAACTTCTTCAAATGTGCCATCGCCTTTATTGTGATAGAGAAACTCCGGCATGGAATCGTTAGCCACAAAAAGGTCGATGTGACCGTCGCGATCATAATCCGCTATCGAGATGCCCAGGCCTTTCCCGGGCTTTGCCAAGCCGATTTTCTGAGAGACCTCCGTGAATGTGCCGTCCTTGTTGTTGTGGTAAACGAGAGGAGCAATTGGTTTGAAGTAATCGGGATGGCAATAGGCGCGGTGGCCTTCTTTGTGTTCGCCGCACCAGATGTCGTCGAAATCCCAATCCAGATACCGCAGCACAACCAAATCCAAATCGCCATCATTATCCAAGTCCAGCCATGCCGCGCTGGTCGACCAGCCGCTCCCTCCAACTCCGGCCTTCTCCGTCACGTCCGTGAATGTACCGTTGCCGTTATTGTGGAAGAGCTTGTTTCCGCCGTATGCGGTGACGTAAAGATCTTCAAAGCCGTCATTGTCGTAGTCGCCGACCGCCACGCCCATTCCGTAGCCGACGCCCTGCAGGCCAGCTTTTTCGGTCACATCCTCGAAGCTTCCGTCGGATTTCTGATGGTAAAGGCGGTTCCAGTACTGCGGATCGGTCTTCTTCGGGATTGTGCCCTTCGGAGTCGGATCGGCCAGGGGCGCGCCATTCACCAGAAAAATGTCGAGACGGCCATCATTGTCATAATCAAACAGCGCCACGCCCGGCCCCATTGTCTCCAGCAAATATTTCTTCGAGGTATGCGACGAATAGTATTGAAACTTAACGCCGAGCTGCTGCGTAACGTCGACAAACGCCTGACCGCTTTGCGAGTTTGAAAGCGTTTCCTGCGCATCGAGCAACAGCACGGAAAAAGAAGCCAGAACACACAGCAGACCTGCGGCGAGCAATCGTGAATGCTTGCCTCTCGCAATCACCGTTGCACGATTCCTTTGCCTTCTTCAACATTGATGAAGCGATCGACGGCCCCGACCTTGACCTGCTCTTTCGTTCCGTCGGGCCAGACGATTTCGAGCTTATCGACGCTGGTGGCAGCACCTAAACCAAAATGAGGTCGTGGATCAGAGCTCGACGCATAGCTTCCACCAGCGTATACGTCCGCACGCTGGCGCACGCCGCCTGCTGTAAGGAACACTTTTGCTCCAATCGCGTCGCGTGGACCTTTTGGACCGGCAACCAACTTCAAGCCGAGCCAGTGGTTAGAATTCTTGACCACGTTGCGCAAGAGCACCGGCGTCGAATCCATCACACTGAGCACTACATCCATGTGCCCATCATTGAACAGATCGCCAAATGCCGCGCCCCGCGCCGACACTACAAGTGCCAACCCGCTTGCAGTTGCAGCCGGAACCTCCTCAAATTTCGATCCATTCACGTTGCGAAACAACAGCGGACGCTGTGCCCACGTCGTGCCCCAATCCTGTTTGTCCACACCGGGGTAAACATGCCCGTTCGCAAAAAAAAGATCGAGCAGTCCATCATTGTCGTAATCCAGGAAACCCGTTCCCCAGCCGAGAAACGGGATCGTCCCATTTGCAATGCCAGCCGGATAACTCACGTCCGTGAAGCTCGCGTCGCCTTCGTTTCGGTATAAGGTGTCATAGTCGTCAGAAAAATTCGTGATCGCGAAATCCACGCGGCCATCACGGTTGTAATCGCCGACGGCAATTCCCATCGACGCCTGCTCCCGTCCTTCGTCATTTAAGGCAAATCCGGAGATGTAGCTGATGTCCTCGAAAGTGCCGTCGTGTTTGTTGCGATATAAGTACTTCGGGACGGAATCATTCGCGACTAGCAGATCAGGCCAACCATCATCATCCACGTCGACAAAAACCGAGGTCAATCCATAATACCCATGCGGATCGGAAGTCCCCGCCTTCTCGCTCACATCGCTGAATGTGCCGTCACGATTATTGTGAAAAAGATGATCGCCCTCACCGGGCAGACCTCGCGGACCACACATCACATCCACACCGCGAAATTGGCAGTAACCCGCGGGCAGGCTGCCTGTGCCCGCAATCGGCGGGTTGTCCGGATCGTATTTCACGTAACCAGGAACAAATAAATCCAGGTAGCCATCGCGATCGTAGTCTCCCCAAGTCGCGCCGGTTGACCAGCCGCTAAGCGTGACACCTGCTTTTTCAGCTACATCCGTGAAAGTTCCGTCGTGATTATTGTGGTAGAGACGGTTCTTGCCGAAGTTCGAAACGTAAAGGTCCGGCCAGCCATCATTGTCGTAGTCGCCGGCTACAGCGCCAAAACCCCAGCGCTCATTGGCTACGCCGGCTTTGTCGGTTACATCTGTAAACGTCCCATCATGATTGTTATGAAGCAGCATGGCTCGTGGCGGCGGCTCTTTACCTTTGAGCGCTGGGAAAGTCGATCCATTCACCAGATAGATGTCCAACCATCCGTCGTTGTCGTAATCGAGCAGCGCTACGCCTGATCCAGGCGTTTCAAGGATAGTTGTCTTTTCACGGGTGCCGGATCTGTGGTGGAACTTGTCGAGACCTGCCGCGTGCGTTGCATCTGAGAAAACAACCGGTGCGCCATCGACGAACCCACCGGCGGTGATTGGGCGCGACTGCGCATCCTTAACGGGCGCGTGCGCAATCCCCGTGCTCGCTCCGCCTTGAGGGGCAGCTCGGTTCGTTTCACTTTGGCCGGCAGCCACTCCTGCCAGAAGGACGAGCGACCAGCAAAGAGCAAGCACAAATGTGGATGGCGCCAACATGCGCAGACAAGAACTATAGCGGCCGGGAACCATGAATTACGTGAATCTCCTGCCAATCGCGATCAGGAGCTTTGACCACTAGCATACACGCAACCCACATTCCGCCTAGGCGATTGGCTTGCCATGTTCAGCCACCGTCGGACGAATTGCAGCATTCATGTCGCACCCCTGGCATGTCCGTGCCGCGCGCAAGGCTCTATATCGAAAACAGCGTAAAACATTCCATCTGCTGCGCCGTAAGTCGTTGTAATTACGTTTTCACGCGAATTGGAGTCCTACCTGAGGAGCTAATATCAAGCGATTCCCTTCCTGTTCCAGTCCTTGAACGCACGGTAAATCGCCTGCCCATTATTTGTCGCCGGCGCGAAGTCCCGTTAGTGTATTGACATGAATCCGAAATAAAAGTGGCTGGATTAGTTCATCCTCGGATTTCGACTGACGCTCCGCTAAGGCAGTTTGCCACCAATGAACATGCTTTTCTAAAAGCTTCCGGGCATGCGTTCGCTCATCTGTGTATTGAGGCTCACGGAGCTCTTGATATGAGCCGATGACAATTACGCTCACCCAGGCGATTTCGTTCTCTATTTTTGTAACCTGAACGCACACTTTAGGATTCTTGCGCATCCACTCAATCTTCTGTCCCGGGGTGGAAAAGACATATAGATGCTCGGCTTCATACGCGAAATAAATGGGGATGACATACGGCTGATCGTCAGCCGAACAGCCAAGCTGCCCAAAAGAGGCATCGGCCAAGATCGACTTGCACTCTTCTTCAGAAAGTTGTTGGATGACCATGGACTTGATTATATTTGCTGAAAAATGAGTATTTCCAGGGTGAGGCGCGTAAACCAGGAGCCGAATGTTTGGTTCAATCGGTAATAACTTCATGCCTCGCGCCACAAAAGCGATAATAATGCGACCCTGCTTTTGCAAAAAAAGCTTCTTTGCCGGTGGTGGGTCGCTGAGCTTACATTCCGGTTGAAGTCGAAGCAGCGAATTTATGAGATACAGGAGCGGAGGGAACGTGTTTGGCGCGATTGAAGGAGGTGGAACGAAATTCGTCTGTGCAGTCGGCACCGGGCCCGAGGAACTGGCCATTACACAGTTTTCCACT